>Ga0315336_1004563_pt1 | contig 16225 bp, 11 predicted proteins | sample ASW5metaG_FD_204512 | JGI IMG/M metagenome (GOLD analysis project Ga0315336, IMG submission 204512) | Ammonia-oxidizing marine archaeal communities from Monterey Bay, California, United States - ASW #5 | ecosystem: Environmental > Aquatic > Marine > Intertidal zone | place: USA: California...
CGTATCGCAAACCTCAATCCCTCCTCCATCGCAATCGGGGCAATCAGATCTACTTTCATCTGAATGTTGTCCCCCGGCATCACCATCTCTGTCGCCTCGGGTAATTCTACGGCCCCGGTTACGTCTGTCGTACGGAAATAAAACTGCGGTCTGTAACCTTTAAAAAATGGTGTATGTCTGCCACCCTCTTCCTTCGTAAGAATATAGACCTCGGCCTCAAATTTAGTGTGCGGCGTGATTGAGCTTGGTTTCGCCAAAACTTGGCCTCGTACAACCTCTTCACGCTTAGTACCCCTCAGAAGTACCCCAGCGTTATCACCTGCCTGACCCTCGTCGAGCAGCTTCCTAAACATCTCCACTCCCGTGCACGTAGTTTTCGTCGTTTCCTTAATCCCGACGATTTCAACCTCTTCTCCGACTTTTACAATGCCTCGTTCGATTCTTCCCGTCACTACCGTACCTCGGCCCGAAATCGAAAATACATCTTCAATTGGCATCAAAAACGCCCCATCAACTGGGCGGTCAGGAATCGGTACATACGCATCCAGCGCTTCAACCAACTTATCGATACTCGGCGTACCAAGGTCAGAAGAATCACCCTCCAATGCTTTCAACGCGCTCCCGGTAATAATGGGTGTGTCATCTCCGGGAAATTCATACGTCGACAATAAATCCCGAACTTCCAGCTCAACAAGCTCCAGCAGTTCCTCATCATCTACCGTGTCTGCTTTATTTAGATACACCACGATGAATGGAACACCTACCTGGCGTGCCAATAAAATATGTTCACGAGTTTGCGGCATCGGACCATCTGCTGCCGATACAACTAATATCGCACCATCCATCTGTGCCGCACCTGTGATCATGTTTTTCACATAATCAGCATGGCCCGGACAATCCACATGCGCATAATGTCGGCTATCGCTCTCGTACTCCACATGTGCCGTAGCAATCGTTATGCCGCGCTCTTTTTCTTCCGGCGCATTGTCAATCTGATCAAATGCAATGGTGTCACCACCGTGCTTCTCAGCCATTGCTTTCGTTAGCGCCGCGGTCAGTGTCGTCTTTCCATGATCCACGTGACCTATCGTCCCTACATTCACATGTGGCTTATTTCGTTCAAATTTTTCTTTGGACACAGTTAGTTACCTCTACGGTGTATTTTGATATGACTAAATATATATTCAGGCTCTTTCTTTGATTATGGACGCAGCTACATTTGACGGTATCTTAGAATAGTGTGCAAACTCCATCGAATATGTAGCACGCCCTTGGCTCATAGAACGAAGATCAGTCGCATAACCAAACATTTCTGCTAATGGAACCTCAGCTCGTATAATTTTACCGGCCGGACTATCCTCTAATCCCTGCAAAATCCCACGACGACGATTAAGATCCCCGTTTACGTCACCCATGTATTCCTGTGGTGTAACTACCTCTACACTCATCACTGGCTCTAAAAGCACAGGTCTAGCTTTAACTGCGCCATCCTTGAAGGCCATTGACCCAGCAATTTTGAAAGCAATTTCACTCGAGTCTACGTCGTGGAATGAACCATCAAATAAACTGACCTTACAATCCACCACTGGGTAACCAGCAACTACCCCATTGCCCATCTGTTCTTGTATTCCTTTGCTAACTGCCGGTATATATTCACGCGGAATCGAACCCCCAACAATCTCATTTACAAATTCAAATCCAGCGCCAGACTCCAACGGCTCAATTCTCAAAAACACATGCCCATACTGACCTCGGCCACCGGTTTGACGCACGAAACGACCTTCCTGTTCAACAAGTTTCTGAATCGTTTCCCTATAGGCAACTTGGGGCTTACCCACATTCGCATTAACATTAAACTCGCGCTTCAAACGATCTACAATAATTTCCAGGTGAAGTTCACCCATCCCTGAGATAATGGTCTGTGCAGACTCTTCGTCTGTATGAATACGGAAAGAAGGATCTTCCTTAGCAAGTTTGTTCAGCGCCATTCCCATTTTATCTTGATCAGCCTTGGTCTTAGGCTCAACGGCCACCGAAATCACCGGATCAGGAAATTCCATGCGCTCTAACTCTATTGCAGCATCAGGATCGCTCAGACTATCGCCAGTTGTAACGTCCTTAAGTCCTACCGCTGCTGCAATATCCCCAGCTCGAACTTCTTGGAGTTCCTCTCGATCGTTAGAGTGCATTTGCAAAATCCGTCCGATACGCTCTTTCTTCCTTTTGCCAAGGTTATAAACGCTGTTACCGGAGCTAAGAGTCCCAGAATACACTCGAAAAAAAGTCAAGTTTCCGACAAACGGGTCCGTTGCTATCTTGAATGCCAATGCAGAAAATGGAGCATCATCAACGGCGGGACGCTCATCTTCCATATTATTTTCTAGAAGTCCTTTGATCGGGGGTCGCTCAGCAGGAGAAGGCAAATAATCCACCACTGCATCCAAAACAGCCTGTACCCCCTTGTTCTTGAAAGCTGACCCACAGAGTACCGGGATGATTTTGCCAGCGATACAAAGAATCCTGAGGCCCCTTTTTATTTCATCAGTACTTAAATCACCTGTCTTCAGATAAGTATCTAAAAGTGCTTCATCTCCCTCAGCTGCCGATTCAGCGAGCTCTTCCCTCAATTCCTTCGCCTGAACTAGAAATTCCTCTGGAATTTCCTGCTCCTCGAATGCCATACCCTGAGTCTGATCATCCCAAGAAATTGCCTTCATCTTGATCAAGTCTATAACGCCTCGAAATTTATCTTCAGCGCCTATAGGAATCTGCAATGTCACTGGTTTTCCGCCCAAGCGATCCTGAATTTGATCAATTACCCGAAAATAATCTGATCCTGCTCTGTCCATCTTATTAATGAAGGCAAGTCGCGGCACGCCATATTTGTCAGCTTGACGCCAAACCGTTTCTGACTGGGGCTCTACCCCTCCCACAGAGCAGAAAACTGCTATTGCGCCATCAAGTACCCGAAGACTACGCTCTACCTCGATAGTAAAATCTACGTGACCAGGGGTATCTATAATATTAATTCGATATTCGGGATGACGTTGGTCCATCCCCTTCCAAAAACAAGTTGTCGCTGCCGAAGTAATAGTAATACCGCGCTCTTGTTCTTGCTCCATCCAGTCCATCACCGCAGCGCCATCATGCACCTCTCCCATCTTATGCGAGACGCCTGTGTAAAAAAGAATGCGTTCAGTCGTAGTAGTTTTGCCGGCATCGATATGAGCCATGATGCCGATATTGCGATAACGCTCGATAGGAGTCTGTCGTGCCACGTCCGTGCTCCGAATACATTAACTACCACCGATAATGAGCAAAGGCCTTGTTGGCCTCAGCCATTCGATGGGCGTCCTCGCGCTTCTTCACTGCAGATCCACGATTTTCAGCTGCATCCAACAGCTCGTGAGCGAGACGTAAGGCCATGGTCTTCTCCGAACGCTTTCTGGCCGCCTCAATAGTCCAACGCATAGCTAATGTCTCACGCCGAGTGGCTCGTACCTCCACGGGCACTTGATAAGTAGCTCCACCTACGCGCCTCGACTTAACCTCTACAGAAGGCTTAACATTATCCAAAGCCTGACCAAGAAGTTCCAAGGCATTACTTTCATCCTCGCCCGTTCGATCGGCAATTCTATCTAACGCGCCATACACAATTCGCTCGGCAACTGATTTTTTTCCACTAAGCATTATCATGTTCATAAATTTTGCCAACATCTTGTTCCCGTATTTGGGGTCTGGGAGTACTACTCGGTGGGGAGCTTGGCTTCTTCTCGACATAACTCGTGACTACCTAACTTCTGGGGCGCTTAGCGCCATACTTTGAGCGGCTCTGCTGTCGATCTCCAACGCCAGAACAATCCAAGGTACCACGAACAACGTGATACCGAACACCTGGTAAATCTTTAACTCTCCCACCCCTTATCAAAACCACTGAATGCTCCTGAAGATTGTGCCCCTCACCCCCTATGTAGCTAGTAACTTCAAAGCCATTGGTTAATCTGACTCGGGCTACCTTTCGCATAGCGGAATTCGGCTTCTTGGGCGTCGTCGTGTACACCCGCGTGCAAACACCGCGCTTTTGAGGAGACGCCCCTAGCGCTGGTACATTACTCTTTGCTCTCTTGGTAGAACGAGGCTTTCGAACCAATTGATTAGTAGTTGCCATACTCCGCCCAAATAAACACGGGCCCGCTGCCTTTGCTGGCATCCGAGCCTCGATTTTTCATGCTCCCACCTCAAACGGCATGGAGCGCCTGATGAATTGGCTATTGGCCAATCTGCTGGACCGAGGATTCTAGGGGGCTCGTAGTTACAGTGTCAACCAAAACCCACCAACCAGATACACCAAAATATCTACTTCTAAGTCGTCGGTGCCTTCTGTGCCTCCTCCCCCTTCTCGGCGCTTTCCTCTCCAGAGGTGGTTATGGGCGTCTCTTGCGCCAAATTTGAAACACTTTCCTCGCTGACTACCGCGGATTCTGCTTCTTCCCGGCCCAGCGTCACCTCAAGACCCTTAAGTTCATCTGCCAAAATTTCTTCCTGTGTTCTTCTGCGCTCCTCGTGGTGTGCAAAACCTGTACCTCCGGGAATAAGGCGGCCCACAATGACATTTTCCTTAAGCCCTCTCAATTTATCCCGCATCCCCCTCACGGAAGCTTCTGTCAACACCCGGGTAGTCTCCTGAAAAGAAGCCGCCGAGATAAATGACTCAGTAGCGAGGGATGCCTTGGTAATACCTAGTAAAACAGGGTCATATTTAGCTGGCTCTCGTGAATCAACTTCAGCAACTTCATTTGCCTCAACTACCCTCGCCTTGTCCACTTGCTCGCCGCGAAGAAAATGTGTATCTCCTGGATCAACAATCTCCGTCTTGCGCAACATTTGCCGGATTATTACCTCAATATGCTTATCATTAATCTTTACACCCTGCAGCCGATAGACATCCTGAATCTCTCTAACCAGATAATTAGCTAATTGCTCCACACCCTGAAGCTGGAGAATGTCATGGGGATTTAGCTCTCCATCCGCGATAGTTTCACCCTTAACCACCTTTTCACCCTCAAATACATTTAGGTGTCGCCACTTTGGAATCAATTCTTCGTGATTGATGCCTTCTTCGTCAGTGATTACAAGTCGCCGCTTGCCTTTAGTTTCCTTACCAAAACTCACAGTTCCAGTATCTTTCGCCAAAATAGCTGCTTCCTTCGGTCGCCGTGCCTCAAACAAATCAGCGACCCTAGGGAGACCTCCGGTGATATCACGGGTTTTGGTAATCGCAGTCGGTAAACGTGCAATTATGTCTCCCACGACTACTTTCGCACCTCCATCCATGCTCAGTACTGCCCCAGAGGGAAGTGCATAAAAAGCTGGAATATCTGTATTCGGAAAATACAACGTCTCTCCTTTTTCATCCACTAACTTCGCAGTTGGACGATAATCAGTTCCGCTGGAACTGCGCTGCGCTGAATCAAGTACCACAATGCTGGTCAAGCCGGTAATCTCATCCACCTGCGTAGTCACAGTCACCCCATCAATGAAATCCTCTAGTTCTAGATAGCCACCCACCTCCGTAACAACTGGATGAGTATGCGGATCCCATGTGGCAATGAGTTGTCCTGGTTCAACGGAAGCCCCATCCTTCGTAGTAACAATTGCGCCGTAAGGTATTTTGTATCTTTCACGCTCTCTGCCAAACTCGTCTATAACAACAAGCTCACCAGAGCGGGAGGTTGTCACTAAATGATGTTTCTCGGCGTGCTCAACAGTATTAACGTTATACATGCGGATTGTGCCAGTATTCTTGACCTCCACGCTGTTCACGGCTGCAGAACGGGAAGCCGCTCCGCCAATATGAAAAGTGCGCATTGTCAGCTGTGTGCCTGGCTCACCAATAGACTGAGCAGCAATAACACCGACTGCTTCACCTTTATTTATAAGATCACCCCGACCTAAATCCCGACCATAACAGCGGATACAAACTCCATAACGCGTCGCACAAGTAATGGGAGAACGCACCAGGATTTGATCAATGGATTCGTCCTCAATCTTTTGTGCGGCCAATTCATCTATAAGCGTTCCTGCCTCTAACGCGACCTCTTCGGAGCCAGGCATGGCCACATTGCTCGCTACCACTCTCCCAAGAACCTTTTCGCGCAGAGGCTCCACTATGTCCCCACCCTCAACCAACGATGTCATCAGAAGTCCATTCTCAGTACCACAATCTACTTCTGTTACAACCAGATCCTGAGCAACATCAACTAGTCGCCGCGTCAAATAGCCAGAATTGGCTGTTTTCAGGGCAGTGTCTGCCAAGCCTTTACGAGCACCGTGCGTAGAAATAAAGTATTGCAAAACATCTAGCCCCTCACGAAAATTAGCGGTAATAGGAGTTTCAATGATTGATCCGTCAGGTTTAGCCATTAATCCCCGCATTCCTGCTAACTGGCGTATTTGGGCAGCAGAACCCCTAGCCCCAGAATCGGCCATCATAAAAATTGAGTTGAAAGATTCTTGCTGAACATTTTCACCTTTCGAGCTCTCTGTAATCTCAGAGCCAAGCTTCGTCATCATCGCCTTCGCAACCTGATCATTCGTTCTGGACCAAATGTCGACGACCTTGTTGTAACGCTCTCCATCCGTAACCAAACCCGAGTCGAATTGATCCTGAATATCCTTTACCTCACCCTCCGCAAGACTCAAAATCCCTTCTTTCTCCTCCGGTACTACCATGTCATCAACACCAAAAGACACACCCGATTGCGTAGCATAGAAAAATCCTGTGTACATAAGCTGATCTGCAAACACTACGGTGTCCTTTAGTCCTAAGGTCCGATAGCAAACATTTATGACTGCAGAAATGGCTCGCTTATTCATGGGCCGGTTTATGAGTTCAAACCCGAGTCCCTTCGGCATTACTTCTGACAACAGCGCTCTTCCCACCGTTGTTTCAACAATCATCCCTGTCTGATGTGGTACGTCATCTTCAGATAACGATTTATCAGTTACACGAACCTTGACCTTTGCGTGCAAGGCAACCGTACCGCTTTCGTACGCCCGGTGTACCTCGGAACAATCCGCGAAGCTTAAGCCTTCTCCTTTAGCATTGATCCGTTCTCGGGTCATGTAATAAAGCCCTAACACCACATCCTGTGATGGAACGATTATTGGATCACCATTAGCCGGAGAAAGAATATTGTTACTGGACATCATCAAAGCCCTAGCTTCAAGCTGAGCCTCCAAAGAAAGCGGGACATGAACAGCCATCTGATCGCCGTCAAAGTCTGCATTGAATGCTGTGCAAACCAGTGGATGTAACTGGATTGCCTTACCTTCGATCAAAACGGGCTCAAAAGCTTGTATGCCTAACCGATGCAAGGTTGGAGCTCGATTGAGCATCACGGGATGCTCCCTAATAACTTCATCCAAAATATCCCAAACCTCAGACCCTTCTCGCTCAACAACTCGTTTGGCAGCCTTAATGGTTGTGGCCTCTCCGCGCAGTTGCAACTTTGAAAAAATGAAAGGTTTGAAAAGTTCCAGGGCCATTTTTTTTGGTAAGCCACATTGATGCAGTTTTAATGTTGGACCAACAACAATTACTGATCGTCCTGAATAATCAACTCTCTTTCCAAGAAGATTCTGACGGAACCTACCTTGTTTGCCCTTTATCATGTCAGCAAGGGATTTTAAGGGACGCTTATTTGTGCCAGTGATCGCGCGCCCGCGCCGCCCATTATCGAGTAACGCGTCCACCGATTCCTGGAGCATGCGCTTTTCATTACGCACAATGATATCGGGGGCATTAAGTTCCAATAATCTACGTAACCGATTGTTGCGATTGATCACACGCCGATACAGATCATTCAAATCTGATGTCGCAAAACGGCCCCCATCTAATGGAACCAGAGGCCTAAGGTCTGGTGGCAGAACGGGCAGTACTGTCATTACCATCCACTCTGGCCGGTTACTAGATTCGATAAACGACTCAAGAAGTTTCAGACGCTTTGAGAGGCGCTTTATCTTGGTCTCTGAGCCGGTTGCATCAATATCCTGTCTAACCTGGGCAACTTCCAAGCTTACATCCAATGTTGAGAGGAGATCACGCACGGCCTCCGCGCCCATACGAGCATCAAATTCATCGCCATATTCACTAATTTTTTCCAAATACTGCTCATCAGTCAGCAATTCCCCTCTTTCCAGAAGAGTCATTCCAGGCTCTACCACTACAAAGGCTTCAAAATATAAAATCCTCTCAATATCCCGCAAAGTCATATCAAGCATCAGTCCAATGCGGGACGGTAAGGATTTAAGGAACCAAATATGTGCCACCGGGCTGGCAAGTTCTATGTGGCCCATTCGCTCTCGACGTACTTTTGTCAGCGTGACCTCAACACCACACTTCTCGCAGACTACACCCCTATGCTTAAGGCGTTTATACTTTCCGCACAGACACTCGTAATCTTTAATGGGCCCAAAAATTTTTGCGCAGAAAAGACCATGCCGTTCTGGCTTAAAAGTTCGGTAGTTGATGGTCTCAGGCTTCTTTACCTCACCAAAGGACCACGACCTGATCATATCTGGGGACGCAAGACCAATTTTAATAGCGTCGAAATCCTCAGATACAGTTTGCTGCTTGAAAAGCGTCAACAGATCTTTCATCTGATATCACCTATTATGAAATTATGTATATCAATCGTATGCATTAGGCGCGCGCTCAAAAGACTCTTCTAGATCGATGTTAATGCCGAGCGACCTAATTTCCTTTACTAGTACGTTAAAAGATTCCGGCATCCCAGCCTGCATTTCATGGGTTCCGTCGACAATGTTTTTGTACATTTTTGTTCGTCCTTGTACATCGTCTGACTTGACCGTTAGCATCTCCTGAAGAGTGTACGAAGCACCATAAGCCTCCAGTGCCCACACCTCCATCTCCCCAAATCTCTGACCACCGAACTGAGCTTTACCACCAAGGGGTTGTTGGGTAACTAGACTATAAGGACCGGTTGAACGCGCATGCATTTTATCATCGACTAAATGATTTAGCTTCAACATGTACATGTAACCAACGGTGATGGGCCGATGAAAGATCTCCCCAGTGCGGCCATCAAATAATTTTATCTGTCCCGACTTCGGTAAACCAGCTATCTCCAAAAGATTTTTAACCTCGCTCTCTTGAGCACCATCAAAAACAGGTGTAGCTATGGGAACTCCATCACGCAAATTTTCTGCAAGCTCCAACAATTCGTCTTCGGAAAGACTTTTAACATCCACTTTCTGTCCGCCAGTCTCGTTGTAAATTTGATTTAAGAATTTTCTTATAGTAGATGTAGAGTCTTGTTTTTCTAACATGCTTCCAATCTGTGCCCCTAGACCCTTAGCAGCCCAACCTAAATGAGCCTCCAAGACTTGCCCCACATTCATTCTAGAAGGTACGCCGAGAGGATTTAAAACAATATCTATAGGCGTTCCATCTTCCATGTAGGGCATATCCTCCACGGGAACAATGGTTGAGATAACGCCCTTGTTTCCGTGCCGTCCAGCCATCTTGTCACCCGGTTGAATTCTTCGTTTCACCGCCAAATGAACCTTAACCATTTTTAAAACTCCGGGAGCTAAATCATCTCCCTGAGTAATTTTTGATTTTTTTTCTTCGAAGCGCTCCTCAAACTTCTCACTTTGGCTCCTGAGACGCTCGGCCATCTGCTCAAGCTGTAAATTTACTGATTCACTGCGCACCCTAACCTCAAACCATTTCTCGCGATCAACCTCACTGAGATAACCCTTGGTAATCCGGGACCCAGATTTCAGTCCCTGGGGTCCACCAGATGCCACTTTTCCTGACAACAACTTCTCGACACGCTGATAAATGTCTTCCTCAAGGATTCGCTTTAAATCGCTGAGATCTTTACGCACAACTTCAAGTTCCTGATGCTCTATGTCCACTGCTCGCAAGTCTTTTTCAACGCCATCGCGAGTGAATACACGCACGTCGATCACCGTACCATCCATACCTGGAGGCACCCTGAGAGAGCTATCTTTCACATCAGACGCTTTCTCTCCAAAAATTGCTCGGAGTAACTTCTCTTCCGGTGTAAGCTGTGTCTCGCCTTTAGGGGTAACCTTGCCAACCAAAATATCTCCCGCCTGAACTTCAGCGCCAATGAAAGCAATACCAGATTCATCCAATTTAGCCAGTGCAGACTCACCAACATTAGGTATATCAGCTGTAACTTCCTCTGTGCCTAATTTAGTGTCACGTGCTACGCAGGTAAGCTCCTCGATATGAATCGTTGTAAAACGTTCCTCTTCCACGACCCTCTCGGAGATTAAAATAGAATCCTCAAAGTTGTAGCCGTTCCAAGGCATTAAGGCGACAAGTAAATTCTGACCAAGCGCCAACTCACCCAAGCTTGTTGACGGACCATCAGCCAAAACATCTCCTTTTTCGATACTGTCTCCCACCTTCACAAGCGGTCGTTGATTAATACATGTATTTTGATTAGATCGTGTGTATTTGGTGAGGTTGTATATATCTACACCCGCTTCGTCGGCCTTGGTCTTGCCGTCATCTACCCTTATAACAACCCGGGAGGCGTCAACCGAATCTACAATGCCGTTCCGTCGACAAATAACCGTCACACCAGAATCAATTGCGACTGTGCGTTCCATGCCCGTGCCAACCAAGGGTGTCTGGGCACGCAAAGTTGGTACGGCCTGACGCTGCATATTAGAACCCATCAGTGCCCGGTTCGCATCGTCATGCTCGAGAAACGGAATTAGAGAAGCCGCAACAGAAACTATTTGCTTAGGTGAAACATCCATATACTCGATACGCTCAATTGGCATTAATGCGAACTCATTCTGATAACGACAAGATACTAGATCGTCCAAAAAATTTTGCTTTGCATCTAATTTAGCATTCGCCTGCGCTATAACATACTGACCCTCTTCGATCGCCGATAAGTAATCTATTGTCCCGCTAACCCTTCCATTAACAATTTTTCGGTAAGGGGTTTCCAAGAAACCATAATCGTTGGTACGCGCGTAAACAGCTAAAGAATTTATCAGTCCAATATTGGGCCCTTCAGGCGTCTCAATTGGACACACGCGACCGTAATGCGTTGGGTGCACATCTCTCACCTCAAAGCCAGCGCGCTCTCGGGTAAGCCCCCCAGGACCCAAAGCTGAAACACGTCTTTTATGCGTAACCTCTGAAAGAGGATTGTTTTGGTCCATGAACTGCGAGAGCTGACTAGACCCAAAAAATTCTCTGACTGCAGCGGCTACAGGTTTCGCATTGATCATCTCTTGGGGCATTAACCCTTCGGACTCGGCTAGCGTCAGCCTTTCCTTCACAGCACGCTCTACTCTTACTAGACCAATCCTAAAGGCATTTTCAGCCATTTCTCCAACACTGCGTACACGGCGATTACCGAGATGGTCAATGTCGTCGACAGTGCCGTTTCCATTGCGGATCTCAATGAGTGTCTTTAAGACATCAACAATGTCTTCTTTGCTAAGTACGCTCTCGCCTTCTGAATTTGGGCGGCCCACCCTCCGATTGAACTTCATCCGGCCCACACCAGATAGATCGTAGCGGTCCGGGTTAAAAAATAAATTCTGAAATAAGTTCTCAGCAGCGTCTTTAGTCGGAGGTTCGCCCGGTCGCATCATGCGATAAATTTCCACTAGGGCATCAAGCCGTGTTTTTGTACTATCAATTTTTAGTGTATTAGATATGAAGGAACCACGATCAAGATTATTGACAAATATCGTGTTGATTTTTTCGATGCCTTTTTCCAGAAAATTTTCAACAGTCTCTGCAGTCAACTCATCATTCGCTGCTGCAAGTAACTCTCCAGTTTCTTCATCGATCACATCGTGGGCCAACACCTTACCAACCAAATACTCCAAAGGAACGATCAACTCGTCTGCTTTAGCCTGCTCAAGTTCCCGAACGTGCCGAACTGTTATTCGCCGATCTCTTTTGACGATTATCTTCCGTCCCACTTTTATGTCAAAGGCAGCAATTTCCCCGCGAAGTCTTTCGGGAATTAACTTTAATCGAATTTCTTTTGGTGACAATTGAAACTCATTTTTTTCAAAAAAGACATCAAGTATCTCGGTGTTCGTGAGGTCTAGCGCTCTTAAAATAATACTGACCGGTAGTTTCCTTCGGCGGTCAATTCGAACGAACATGCAATCTTTTGGATCAAACTCAAAATCAAGCCAAGACCCCCTATAAGGAATTACTCTCGCTGAAAACAACAGTTTCCCTGAGGAATGGGTTTTGCCTTTGTCATGATCAAAAAATACACCCGGCGAACGATGCAACTGCGAAACAATAACTCTTTCCGTTCCATTAACCACGAATGTTCCATGATCGGTCATCAGAGGCATCTCACCGAGATAAACTGGTTGCTCGCGTATGTCCTTGATTTTTTTCTTACTAGCGGACGTCTCTTTGTCGTAGATCATTAAGCGAACCTTGACGCGCAAAGGGGCCGCATAAGTCATACCCCTCTGTTGACACTCCTTTACATCAAAACCCGGCTCTCCAAGCTCATAATCAACATATTCCAACGACGCGTATTGAGTGTGACTAATAATCGGAAAAACGCTATGGAAGGCTGCTTGCAACCCTCTATCCTTCCGCTCCTGTGGTTTTTCTTTCTGCTGTAGAAATTTTTGGTAAGAATTCACCTGAATAGATAGCAAATACGGAACATCTAAAACGCTTGGGAGCTTCCCGAAATTTTTCCTAATCCGCTTCTTTTCAGTAAAAGAATAAGCCATCGTGAGTTACCTCAACTGTAGCATTCCGCCCAACATGACTTCACGCTGGGGATGCATTGAAATAGGTCAGCTACCAAATAGACAGCTAAACCGCCATATAAAGAAACACTGCCCAACCCTGCAACAGGGCAGGCAACCACCCGGAACATTCCGCCGCCTCGTCTCACTTAATTTCGACGCTGGCGCCCACTTCTTCTAGTTGTTTTTTCGTATCTTCTGAATCTTCCTTCGAAGTCGCTTCCTTCACTACATTGGGCACCCCTTCAACAAGATTCTTGGCCTCCTTGAGACCAAGACCAGTAAGCGATCTCACGACCTTTATAACCGGTACTTTATTTTCGCCAAAGCTAGTCAAAACAACGTCAAATTCGGTCTGTTCCTCAGACGCCCCAGAATCTGCTGCACCATCTCCTGATGCAGCGGCAACAGCCACCGGTGCCGCAGCGGAAACACCCCATTTTTCCTCGAGTGCCTTTACTAGATCTACGATCTCCATTACCGGCTTATTGCTCAACTCTTCGATGAGTTTTTCATTAGACAAAGCCATATTTTAGTTCTCCTTACAATACCTTTCTTGAGTACATGATTACTTTTAAAAAATTAATTCCGTAGGCTACTGGTCTCCCCGACCCTGCAATAAACGCGCCAACATTGCCGGAGGCTCATCCAGTGTCCGCAGCAACTGTGACAAAGGAGCCTTAAAGACACTGAGTAGCTGAGAGCGTGCCTCATCTAAGCTAGGAAGCGATGCTAAACGGTCCAGATCTTCAGCACCGAAGAGCTCCCCGCCTATAGATACTGAAACCGCTTTAAGCTTGTCATGTTCCTTTGAAAATTCCTTGATGACTTTTGCCGCCGACCCTGGGTCCTGCTGGGAAAATGCAAGCAACACAGGGCCGGAAAGACTATCTCGCAAACACTCAAATTCTGTTCCCTCAACAGCCCTACGCGCCAATGTATTTTTCACCACTTTTAAGTAGACTCCGGAACTCCGAGCCTCGCTACGCAATGCTGTCATCTCAGTCACCGTCAAACCACGGTATTCTGCAGCAACTGCCGAATGAGCAGTCAATGCAATCGCATTGACCTCAGCAACTAGGGCCCTTTTCGCCTCAATGTTTAGTGCCATGTTTGTCTCCTAAGAAGCCAAAAACGAAGCTTCTCAAGCTACCGCTAAAAAACCACGAATCATCTATACCTCTGCTACACAAAATCAGACGGTACAATCTCCACCAAGATAAACTAAGGCGGATGTCACCATCTGCGTAGGCGGCCTACTGGTACCATTACCCCCTGTTTTTGTTTTCCTCCACCTACAGGGGACCTACGATTTTCGATGATGGCCAGCTTTGCCGGCCTCTTACTATCCATGCATGGATAGAATAAAAATTTGATGTCTCCGATAAACTATTGCCTCAAGAATGCACAGTAGCCTGGTCGATTACCAAACCAGGTCCCATAGTTGATGAAACGCTCACCTTCTTCATGTAAACACCTTTAGCGCTTGCAGGTTTAGACTTGTTTAGGTCGGCCAACAAAGCTGCAAGATTCTCAGACAAGGCTTTCACATCTAAGTTCACGTTCCCTATGGGGCAATGCACAATACCCGCTTTGTCCGTACGATAACGGACTTGGCCTGTTTTAGCACTAGTCACAGCTGCTGCTACATCTGCTGTAACAGTTCCCACCTTGGGATTCGGCATGAGTCCTCGGGGACCCAACACCTTGCCCAATTTACCCACAACACGCATCGCGTCCGGACTAGCGATAACTACGTCAAAATCTAGGTTGCCGGCCTGAATACTTTCTGCAAGATCTTCCAATCCAACAATATCAGCGCCAGCCTGTTTTGCAGCATCGGCACCATCACTTTGCGTGAACACTGCCACTCGAACTTGCTTGCCGGTACCGTTCGGAAGTATCGTTGATCCACGAACCATCTGGTCCGATTTTCTCGGGTCAACGCCCAAATTCACCGAGACATCTACGGACTCACCAAATTTAGTACTTGCAAGCTCTTTCACAAGCCCAAGCGCTTCGTCGGCTGAATATGCCTTGCCCTCATCCAAACGCTCCAGTTGCGTTTTTTTGGCTTTGCTCAATTTGCCCATTTAAAGACCCTCCACTTCAAGGCCCATACTGCGAGCACTTCCCGCAATAATTCTTACTGCTGAATCCATATTCGCAGCGTTAAGATCAGGTTCTTTAAGCTTTACAATGTCCTCAAGTTGGGCTCGGGTAACCCGACCTACTTTTTCACTATTTGGCATTCCGCTGCCCTTAGTTATTCCCGCTGCTTTTTTCAGTAATTCTGCAGCCGGCGGGGTTTTTGTAATGAATGTAAAACTGCGGTCGCTGTACACAGAAATTACTACAGGTATGGGCATTCCCTGCTCCATACTCTGCGTCTCCGCGTTAAACGCTTTACAAAATTCCATGATATTGACGCCATGCTGGCCCAATGCTGGACCGACCGGAGGACTGGGATTCGCCTGTCCAGCCGGGATTTGTAATTTTATATATGTATCTACCTTTCTTGCCATATCCCGCTATCTCACGCCTTCTCCACTTGATCAAAACCGAGCTCAACCGGTGTCGATCGACCGAGAATCTGAACAGCCACCCTTACCTTGCTCTTTTCGTAATTGACGTGCTCAACAACGCCATTAAAATCATTGAAAGGCCCATCTTTTACTCTGATAACCTCCCCCGGTTCAAACAATATCTTGGGGCGGGGTTTATCAACACCTTCCTGCACCCGATTAACAATCGTTTCAGCTTCTTTGTCTGATATAGGCGCCGGCCGCTCTGCTGTTCCGCCAATGAAGCCTAAAACTTTCGGAATTTGCTTTACTAAGTGCCAGGTTGCTTCCTCCATCTCCATCTGGACCAATACATAACCAGGAAAAAATTTTCTCTCACTCTTGCGCTTCTGCCCTTCTCTCATTTCAACAACTTCTTCAGTTGGGACCAGTATTTCTCCAAACTTGTTTTCCATGCCATGCAACTCAATGCGCTCCTCCAGCGATTCCTTTACCCGACGTTCATAATTCGAGTAAGCATGAATCACGTACCATTGAAGGCCCATTCGTTTAACCCCCCTGGCCAGTCAAAAAACGTGTGAACCAAAGCAAAAATAAATCAAGTAACCAGAAAAATAACCCCATCAAAACCGCAAAAATAAAAACTGCGCCCGTCGTCTGAAGCGCCTCTTCCCGCGTAGGCCAAACGACTTTGAGTAACTCCACCCGCGAACCGTGAATAAAGCTCCAAAGAGCTTGCCCCTGGGCAGACTGGAGTGCTATCAATGCCGCTAGCGCTACCCCAACAAGTACGCCTAAAACTCTTAGTAGTAATGACACTTCCGGATAGGCGTAATAAACCCAGACGCCTCCCGCAAAAACCCCGGCCGCCAACAATATGATGG
>Ga0315336_1004564_pt1 | contig 16223 bp, 12 predicted proteins | sample ASW5metaG_FD_204512 | JGI IMG/M metagenome (GOLD analysis project Ga0315336, IMG submission 204512) | Ammonia-oxidizing marine archaeal communities from Monterey Bay, California, United States - ASW #5 | ecosystem: Environmental > Aquatic > Marine > Intertidal zone | place: USA: California...
TAATTTTAATTATTTTTTTTCGAGGTTTTTTTGAGTCAATTTTTTCTAAAAAGATATTTTTCAAACCAGTATCCTTTTCTCTTTGTTTTATGTAATCTTCTAATGAATTGACCTTGTAAATCTTGAATGAATGAAAAGATTTAGAGAAAATCCAATCATCTTTTGTTGCAAGTTTTTCTGATACAATTTTACCCATTTTTTTCCTCCTTTTTAAGTGGTGAATACCAAGTCTCATTTCCTAATAACCATTTTGGAGGTTGGTAGTTTCTTTCTAGTGATTGATTTTTAATTTTATGTTGCTTAATTTCTTCAAGCAACTGTTCTGCTAGATTGAACGACTCTAGCACAGTCGGCTTTGTCTTTGACATAAGTCTCCTTTTTAGCCATTTCGGGGAATTCCGGGGTTGCAATATGGAAATAAATCACCCTCTCCAATTTGATTTTAGGAATAAAAAAAACCTCTGCAGCTATTAACTAAGAGGCATTTTAATGCGTTCTCGGTTTAGCAGCTTGTCTCCCGCAATCGAGTTCAAATCGGAGTAGATACATATTACTACATATAAAAATAATTTTCAACTTATATTTATTATCTTGATAATGTTGTCATTAATACCCATATTTATATTGTAAGGTTACTATTGATACTTAATATTATTATTTTTGCACTCATAAAAATTACCAACACCTTACTAAAAAAATCAAACATTTTAATTAACAAGGAATTATGGACAACGTATTAAATTTTAACAACCACATTGATAAAAAACAAAACAAACAACGATATCTTGGATATGAAAAAGGGAATATATTAGAAGAAACTATAAAAGGATTAATAACAAGAATACCGGATATACCAGACGATACTATTATTTCTTATTTTATTAAAATCGTACAAGGAAAAACACCTGTCATGGAAAATAAACCTTTTCATACGAGATATGTTTGGTCTGAACATTATCTTGATTATTCACCTGAAAAAATTCAAGATGCATTAGTCGCTTATATGTTCAATAATACAAATGACCATAAGTTACTCTACCATTTATCTTTACTCATTCATTTATCACTGTATTTTTTTAGTGAAGAGGTAGTTTCCTTTTATAAGATAGAAGCAAAGGAATATGAAAAATGGAGTTTAAGATTACTAGATAAAAGTATAGAATTTAAAAATAAAGTTAGAGATGGAAATTTATAGATAAAATTTGCAATTTTAATTAATCTCTATTTTCAAGCATGAAGTCTCTAGATATTTTACCCCATTCAAGTCTTAAATCCTGTATTCTTCTTCTTAAATCTTCTGATGCTTCATCTTCCATTCTGCTCCAAGAAGCTAGTAAAAGTTTTAAACCTTTTAATGATCGAATATCCTCTTCTTCTTTTTGACTTAATGCATTAAGTTGGGCATACAAATCATCATGAGCTGGATGTGCTAAATTCAAAATGATGAAATAAATTCCATTTTCTTCTTTCACATCAAATATAAATTGATCCATACCTAGATCTTTACTTATAAATCTATACCTTATCTGATTATCAACCTGATCTTGAGCTTCAACTTTTGCCTCTTCAGGTGTTCTTCCCTCTTCTATAAGCTTTGCTATTATACTCTCTATTAACTCTTTTTCTTTAGCTGCACGATGTCTTGCATCTGCTTCTGTTTGTTTTCTTTTCTTTAATTGAGCAGTTGCAATAGCTTCAGCAGCATCTGAAGTTGTAGTTTTGTTTCTATTAATATCTCGAATCTGTTTAATCATTGCATTAAATCTTGATGTAATTGCATTCGAAATTTTATAATGCTCTAGAAGATCTTCTTGCCCCTCTTCTTTTAGTTGTTCTTTAAATTTTGTTTCTGTTAAACCATAATTTTCAGCATCTTCTGATATATTTCTTTTATAAAAAGCACTTGCAGTTTGTTTATCATTACTAACATTCATAAAAGAATCTAAATTTGAGTCAAATATAACTTCAAAACTAAACCATCTCTGTCTAGGATCTCCTCCAGTATGCCAATTCATATTCATTTCTAATTCTCTTCCTGCACGAATAACTGATACACCTTGATTTTTTTTTGCTAGAAGTCCTAATGAAGAATTTCCACCAGAAATTCTTGAGTCTTTATTAAGTTTCCAATTTCTAGCCTTTTCAGTTGCAATTGAATAATTTATTATTAATTTACAAAGTTCCCCTTCTGGGTTTATAATATTAAATTCATCGCTTTCCCATTTTGTAAAAGCAGGTTTTTGATCCCAAGGTTCAGGACATATTGTATTTTTCATAAGAAACATAGGATCATTGGCTCTTACCTCTTTAGAAAATATTTCCTTATAACTTGAGCCACCAGAACCTCCGTAAGCATTAAACCTTATCTTAACTTTATTTTCATTTATAAATTTTCTGTACATTCTGCCCACTAAAAGTTCTGTATTAGCAGCTATGGTTTTGCTTTGTTTCCATCTACATCTATCTAATCTCGACCACAGAACTAGAGTTCCACTTTCTCCTAATTCTTTTTCTTCAATTATTTTTTTTACATCATCCGGTAGTTCAATTTGTTTTGGTTCAGGTAAAAATTTTTGTTCTCCTGAAATAATTAAATCAATGTCTATATATGAATGATAATATTCATTTTTTTTTGTCCACGAATATACATCTGTTCTTTTGCATTGAGATATAGAAGAGTTTGGAAGACCCATACCAAATTTACCCATTCCTTTTTGTTTAGATGCAATCCTATGAGTACCTTGTCCAAAACCTAAAGCAATAGAGAGAGTATCAACATTCATTCCTCCAGCATTATCTAAAACTGCAATTTTATCTATTTGTGATCTGTTTAATGAGTCATTAAATTTTTCAATACATATAATATCAACGATCAACTTGATTATATTTTCAGAGCCATTTTTTTCTAGTCCTGATTGTATACTGTTATCAATTAGTTCTGCAATTGCCGTATCTGTACTTTTGTACCCATTGTCTCTGAATGGCTCGATAGCCATTTTAGGTGGCAAAATTTCAATCTCAGGCATATTTATCTCACTTTTTTTATTTATAATTTAATAAAACGATTAAAAATATATTAAGTTTCATTATTTAATAAAATTTATTTATAAAAAAAGCAATTTTAATTAAATAGTTAAATATTAATTAGAAAAATTTAATATTGCCAATTATTCCCATAAATCCTCCCAAAAATTAAAAGACTCAACCAAATCTCTAAAACCATATCTTTGGTCAACAACGGTAATTATTTTACAATATTCATTACCCCCCTGTTTTGGACCTCTTGCTACTCTACCTATCATCTGATGATATAAAATAATTGAGTCAGTAGGACGTGCTATAATTGCAATGTTTGCTTTTGGTGCATCAAATCCAGTTGTTAATACACCGTAATTTACTAAAATTTGAACTTCGTCACTATTTTTAAAATCATTTATAAACTTTCTTCTGTCGTCTCTATTTGTGTTAGAGGTAACAACCTCTGCTTTCAATTTATTTCTTTTAAGCAAAGCTGTTAAAGCATGTGCTTGTTCAACGCTAGGAGCAAATAACAAAATTTTATTTTTTGGATTATTGGCTTCTTCTATAGTTCTAATAATGATTTTAGACATTCTCTTACTATCATTAGAAATTTTTTTAATTATGTCTAAGTCAATTTCTTTTCCTGCAAGAATATCATCCTTTTCTTGTTTAGTAAGGCTTATTCCTGAATCAGAATAATATTCAATAGGTTCATTAATAATTTTTGCTAAGAAACCTTGATCCTGTAAATAATTTATAGGATTGTTATATTTTTCTATTTTAAGTGACACTTTTTTTTGATTAAAAAAACCTGCAAGCTTCACATCTTCATCAATATTTTTTAAAAAAGATCTTCCTGGTGTTGCTGTTAATCCAATTATGTCTGTATTATTATTTGGTGCAATAAATTCCAAAACACTTTTATACTCTTTAGCAGTAATTAAATGAGCTTCATCGAATATAACTAATTTAACTCTTTGAGAAAATTTTAAAAATTGATCTATGTCATCATTCTTTCTTCTGTATAAAAGTTGAATACTTGTAACTACAAAACCAGATTCTATATCGCTTATTTTATTATTTTTATTAAAAGGTTCATGATATTTATGTAAATTAATCGGACCATTACCTAAAATTTTCCAGGCTTCAGTAAATTCATTAGTAGCTTGAGAGCAAAGCTCTTCTTTATCTGCAATCCATAAGACTATGTCTTTATCATCATTTTTGGTTCTCAAATATTCACATATAATATTCATAGTTGTTCTAGTTTTTCCAGAACCTGTAGGCATATGAATTAAAACTCTATTTGAATTTTCTTCTCTTAGAATTTTTTGAGTATCTCTATAAGCTTGTCTTTGGTGCTTAAATAAAGGGTAATTAGAGTCAATTTCTTCAAGAGTGTCTTTATCAATATTATTTATTTTTTTTTCAAAAGGAACTTTTCCAAAGAAAAAAAGTAAAGTTTCCATATTTCTAGAAAATTTACTGAATTTTAATTCTTTTATTTTATGATAAAGATCAAGCGAGCTACTATCTATATCTAAATTTGAAGCAAGTTCTCTTATTTCATTTTTTTTCAATGACCCTATAAGAATATCTCGGAAATTTTTGTTATTAAAAATTCTTTCAATACCAACAACATCAATCACTAAATCTGCTAAATCTAGAGGAGACCAGCTCTCACCTTCCATATTTGTAAGTAATTTATATGTATCAACACCAAGAAAAGAAATTAATTCTGAAATTCCTGTTCTTGAGAGAACATTATTGAGACTTATCATCTAAAAATTCATAATTTTAAATCAATATAGATATAAAATTAAGTAAATTTAAGTAAAATATTACAATGTCGAAATTATTTAGACCAGCTTTTGTTAGTAAATCTATTAGAGAAGATAGAAAATTTAGAGCTGAAGTTAAAATATTTGATGTTGTTAAAGAGCAATCTGAAAAAATATCAGGTGATTTTTCTAGTTATTATAACTGTGAATTTGTTACAGATATTAATAATGATGGAGAAATAGATTTTATTGTTGTTATTCCCTCACACGGTGTTGCCTTTATCGAAGTTAAGGGTGGTGGAATTAAATATGATAATAATACTGATGAATGGTCTTCTATAAATAGTAATGGCGAAATATTTAAGATTAAAAATCCATTTAATCAATCCATGAGAGCAGAAAAATTTTATAGTAAAAAGTTTCAAGAAAATAGTAATTTAAAAAAATACTGGATAAATACACAGCACATTGTCTGTTTACCTGATACAAATGATCCTCAAAAAAATTTTGGTTTGAATGCTCCAAATAAATTAATTATTTTTAGAGATGACTTAGATAATTTTTTTAAGAAAATAAAAGATGCGTTGCATGTTAAAAAACAAGCAAACCCAAGTATTGTAGATACTTTAGGCCCTCCTATAATCAAACAAATAGATTCAATAATAAAACCTTCATTTGTCATTAATCCCTCATTTTTAACTGAGTTAGAGGATGAAAGTAAAGAGATGCAACTTACTGACTCACAAATAGCGATACTTAATATTTTAAGATATCAGAAAAAAGTTTTTATTGAAGGATGTGCAGGTACTGGTAAAACAATAATGGCAGTTCAGAGGGCAAAGGAATTTGCTAATGATAATAAAAAAGTATTAATTTTGACTCATAGTCGTACTTTGCCAATTAATATTAGAAAAAAATATTTTAATAATGAGAGAATTGAAAATATCTTTATTACATCTGCCTTCCAATTTACTGCAAATTTAGCAAGAAAATTTAATTTTGATAGTCGGAAAATATTAAACCAGTACCCTAAAGAAAGATTGTTTACCGAGGGTTATGCAGATGTCTTAATGCAAATGCTTGATCAAAAAGCAAAAGATGAAAATAAATACGACGCTGTTATTATTGATGAGGGTCAGCGTTTTACTGATGAGTGGTGGCTTGCCATAGATAATTTGAGAAAAAAAGATGGTTTTTTGTATGTTTTTTATGATCCCAATCAAACTTTAAAAAATTCTAAAACAAGTGATTTTTTAACAGAAGAAAATGCTAATGTTTATCCTTTAGACATTAATTTTAGAAACACTAAACATATCTTTAACTTGAGTAAAAAACTTTACAAAGGTTTTGATATTTTATCTGCGGGACCTGAAGGAAGACCAGTAGAATGGATTTCAGTTAATACCATTGATGGTCAAAATAAAAAAATTGCTTTTAGACTGCAGAGATTAATAAAAGAAAATGTTGATATGAAAGATATTGCAATTATCAATTTTGGACCAGTTGGTGAGAAGAATGGATTGCAAAATAAAATACGTGAATTAAATATTCATGCACCTCTTGATGGATTAGAGCCACAAAATAAAGATGCTAAACACATCAGCTATGATAGTGTAGCAAGATACCAAGGGCTTGAATATAAAATTGTTATATTAACAAATTTTTTTACAAAAGAAGTTAATGAAGAAAGCTTAAATGATTTATATATTGCTTTAACAAGAAGTATTAACCATCTAATTATAATAGGAACAGAAAAAGTATTTAATGATATTAAAAAACTTACAAGTTAAATCAAGGTAATTTTTTGCGAATAATTTGGTTGTTTAATTTCAAATTCTTTTAGGTTTAAATTTTCAATAAAACTATAAATATTTTGTTGTAAATCTTTTATTTCTCTACGATACGGTCTTGGATCATCATACAAAGAATTATGAATTAGTTTCGTTAATTCTCCAAAATATAAAAAATTACCTTCTTTCTTTTTCAAATTTTCAACAAACCAATGATATAAATGTAAATCAGAAATATTTTCTTTAATTAAATCATAATTATATTCTTCTATCCCAAATAATTTAAAATCATGTTTTTGTCTGTTTAGTAAATCATCTGATTGATCTCTATTTATCTGCAATTCTTCAAATGAACACCAAGGAAAATTTGAAACCCAAATTTTTTCATAATTATTTTTTAAAATATTTTTAATTTCTAATGGAAATTTATAATATTTAGGTTTTGAAATTTTTTCTTGCTTAGAAAGCCATTCACTTATTTTTTTATACATTGAGTCATCAACTAAAATTGCTTCATCAACTAATTTTCGAACAATAGAGATATCTTGAGGTGATGGATATACTGCTATGCCAAGTTCTCTATTCGATACAGGCAAAAGTGCCATCCCTCTTCCTGTTAAATTACCACTTCCAATGTAGAGTATCTCTTTATCCACTAATGCAACTTTGGCATGTAAATTGTTTAAAATTTTAAAATTCCAATTATTTTCTTTAGCAATATTATACGATTTTAAATCACAAGATCCTTCAATTAAATTTTGCTCTGTCCATTGGGCAACAATTGTACACGGTGTGTTTCTATCATTGAGTGTTTTCTTTAGCCATTCAATTCCATTGGATTTTACATAACCAGAGAGAATATAAATGTGCTGTTGGGAATTTTCTAAACTTTTTGATAAATGATCTCGAAAAGACTCCGTTCCTAATATTGATGTACGCTCAGTCGATAATGGTAAGTCATAAGTCATTATTTATGACAAATTATACAGGCATGACCTATCTGGTCACCATAAATTTCATCTATTTCATCTTCTGCTGCATAATGACGATCTTCTTTAGCCCAGGATAAAGAATCTCTACGGTTCTTTGAATCTTTCCATCGCTGTTTGCGTATTTCATAATCTTCTTTTATTTTTTTAATTCTTTCAGGTTTTTCTAAATCAATTAAAGATTCACCTTCTGACCAAGTAAACGGTGAGTCATGATCTATAGCTAATTTTTCATAGCTCTTAGCTTCATCAAATTTATCTGGGTGGTTTTCTTTTAATCGTGCCCATTCAATTTTTTGTTGATAAAAACAAAACGTACAACCACTACGGGATCGCCACTTATAATAATCAGGTAGACCCACGCCGCTTTTCTCTAAAAGATTTATGACACCTTGTTTATCAATACCGTCTTCCGAAAAAGGAAAGCGAACTTTTATTTTTTCATTCGTTGGTTTGTATCCTTCTCTGTTTTCATCAGAACGAATAGCCACATAACTTGTCACGATTCCTCCATGTTTAATAGTATCAGCAATCCATTTTTCAAAAGGTTTAATTTTCATATTAACCGTGCACCATCTTGCATTAATAGAAGGTAAAAAATAATTATTTTGCTTGTGCCAATATTTAAATGATGTTGTTTGTTTAGAACTATCTTCTCCGTGAGCTTCATTGCGTTTTTCTACATATTCCCCTATTTCTGGCTTCAATCGGGTAATAATAATATTAAGAGAGCTCTCTAGTTTATCAAGAAATTGATAGACCTCAGGCAATTCATGTCCAGTATCAGTAAAAAAATATTCAATGTTTAGTTCAGGATGTTTTTGTGACATATATATTGCAAGGGCCGCGCTATCTTTCCCCCCTGATAATCCAAGTATATGACGTTCTGTTATCAATTAATTTTCTTTTTGTTCTTTATTAATTCTTCTCTTGTCTTTAGATCATCAAGTAAAGTGGACATGACCCCTAACTTAACCTGATCATCAATTTTAGCATTAAGTAATAAATCATCAATTTGTTTTGCAATCTCTTGAACTTTAGAAATTTGATTATCTTCTAATTGAACCGATAAATTTACTTCTTTTGGCTTTCCTTCATCTAAACTTGTGACAGTTGATAGAGAATAAATTCCTTTTCCAGTTGCATTATCTAGTACATGATTTTCTACCCGCTTAAACCGAGATACTAGACTATACATTTCATATTTAGCTCTATCAAAATCAAGATCAAACCAATTTGCAACCGGTTTTTCAGCTGCAAGGGATGCTAAATTTATAATCCAATTCTTATCATCCTTTGATCTAATTAATCCGTTGATAAACGCTTCTAATGAAAAATCACCACTAATTCCTTTTAGGCGCTGTGCTCTTTCAGCTAAACGTCTAGTATTTATATTGTCGGTTAAGTTATATCCTAATGCTGAATAAACAGCTTCTTTCAATTCTTGATCAAATTTTATCTCTACAGTTTTTAATTCATTAAGAGACTCTTTAATTAAAGTAGGTAATTTTTTTGCATCATCACTCTTAAGATCACCTAATTGTTCTCCAATTTCCATACCATACGCATGTGGCAAATCACGAAAAAGTAATTCAAAAGGATCTTTACCATTCAAAACTGAATTTCTAAATTTTAATGTTTGTGGTGACATACGATCGGTACGTTTAACAAGTGGTTTTAAATCTAAAACATACTGCACAATCCGTTTAGCAACTTCTAAAACACTTTCTTTTTTATTATGGGTTTTATCAGCAAAAATATCAGCAACTTTTTTCAATGTTTCTTTACCGAAAACTGCTAGTTCAACATAGCGAACTGAGATTGAATTAGCGTCATTAAATAATCGATTAATGCCATAACTATCGATATCTGGAACAAATAAATCATCAACAAATAGGGCTAATTCTTCACGGTGGGCCTCATAAATTGTTAAAGCAAGGATAGGGATTACTCCTTGTCGAATACCAAAAGGTGGTTTAGACCATCTCGTAAAAAGTTCCTCAAAAGAAATACGGCGATGTTGATTATCTTTTAAAAAGATAATCATATCATCCCAAATACGATGAATAGAATCTTTTGGATCTTCTGGCTTACAAATAACATAGGCATGATCTTTTTTTTGATGAATTTTTGTTTTACGAAATAAACTAAGATACATACTTTTAGATGGTGGATATTTAGGGATACCGAAATACACCTCATCGCTATGTTTAAACATATATTCCAATAATTCTTTACTTGCTCCAACAGCAACACCGGAGAGTTTATCACGATTAATTAATTCATTTTTAATTACAGGAGTACGATAAAAAACTTTATCGCAAATAATACTTCCAAAATGAGAAAGCGAGTTTGTTTTAGAATATATTTTTTGATCAAAAGTCCATTCAGTTTGGTCCAATATATTTTTTATAGTTTGATTTAATTGAATTTTTGAATTGTTTATTCTTGCATTTAATTCTTTTCTCGCAACTGCATCACCAACAAGCTGTTGATGTGTTGCTTTAATCTTTTCTAGTGCAGATAATTCAAATGCTTCATTTAATAAAGTTTCTTCATTTTCTGGACATCCAAGAATAATTGGATGATCAAATTGTTTTGTTAAATTAGAAACCTCTTGAATTAGTTTTTGTAGGTCTTCACGCGTTTCACTTTTGTGTTTTAAAACTACAAGCATTTGTCCTGCCTCTATTTTAGGAGAACGATCACGTAGAAATGCATGAAGATCATTTGTAAAAATAAAATAAATTTCAAACCAACGCAATGTACCGGTTTTGTGATAATGTTGCTTTGCAACAACTGGGTTTTGGTTCGGAATATTTTGAATAATTAAATTATTTGTGTGAGCAACCTGACTTGTTGAAATTTCTATAAGCTCTTCTAAATTAATATCACTGCCAGCAAATAATCCCCAAGCATTAAGGTGTTTGCGGTAAACAATTATCGACCAAGATTCTAAATCATTTAACAGCGTTTTAACTTTGATTTCTTCTGGCAGTAGATTATTAACTAAATCTTTAGTAGGACGGATACCAAATTGTTTCCCAAATATCTCTAAAATACCAATAGATTTAACAATTTTTAGATGATTAGATTTTCCTTTTTTTTCAGTTCTAACTAAAGCCTCTACTGCTTCAGACCACACATGTCCATCTGGAGATACAAGTATTAAGGGCTCAAGATTAACTTGCAAATAATCCCATAATAAATCCAAAGTAAATATATTTTTACTCGTAGATAATTCATTTCGTAAAAAATGATGAAAACTATTTGGTTCTCCCGAAGTTAAAAAACTAAATATACTTCGTTCATTTTGTCCAAAACGACGACGAGATATTGGACCTAACATCAAAGCTGTTGTTGGATGTAGTGGAATACATTCGAATAATTTTGTACTAAGATTTGTTGTTGTACCTAATGAGGCATTTTTTACTGCTTTAGCTATTTGTTGGCAAATAGCTTTTTGTATTGTGTTTGCTGATGGACCTGAAATTGCTTCACCTAAAAGAGCTAATACTTCATCCACTCCAACTGAAAAAGGAAGATCAAGAAAACGTCCTTGAATTTTACTCCACTCCTCTTGCGCAACTATATTTAGTGATTTTGAATATTCCGCAATAGCTTGATGTAATATTCCTATAAATAAATTACGATTAGTGCTACGATTAAATTTTTCTGCAATTTCTTGAAAAATAAAAATATCACCATTCTCGTAAGCAGCATGTTCTAAGAATTTTCCCATCTCATCAACAATCAACATAATGCCATCATTAGTTTTAGAAAGTTTAGTGGTTAAATGATCAAATAAATTTAATAAATTCTTTTGACTTGGTCTTTTTTTAATAATTAAGTTAGAAGGAATATTTTTAAATCTATTTTTGATTGCTTCAATTGTTGAATAGTAAATTGCCTCTATAGGATTAGAACGTGATCCAACAACTCTAATGGTAAGCCATCCTTTAGATGTTGCAAAAGCTTTCTTTAATAATCGTTGATCTTCTTGTTCTTTAAAAACTTTTAAAGTTTGTTTTTGTACTTTTAAATTATCACTAACTAAATTTGCAATAATTAAAGCTAAACTAGATTTACCTCCACCATAAGGGCCTGTAATAGTAAAGGATTTCTGGGGTTTTTTAACATCTGATATTTGTTCAGCAATTCGTCTAACAACATTTCGGGCCGTACCATGCAATACATAACCATTAACAACATCATTTTTCCAATCAGTATCAATACGAGCTGAACGTTGGTAGCGTGTATTAATAGTATATTTATCTATTAAACTTTTTGTCATGCTACTTCTTGCTTTGTGATTGCTTTATAAGTTTTTTCTAAAAACTTTATATTATTAAATTTTACTTCAATATTGCGAGATATCTGATTAAGTCCTGTTGTATCAGTCCATCGATAATAACCGTTTGTTAAATATTCTAACTCTGAAAGTCTATTTGCAATTGATAATTCATCAATTTTAAAAATCTTTCCTGGTGAACCAAAATCATAAGTAATTTTATCTATGGTTAATGTTTCTTGATCTTTATAATTGTTATTCCAAAACTCATTTAAAGCATATGAAAAAACATAATTATCAATTGACGGCTTCTCCCCAATAATAAACTGATAAGTACGGTAGTCATTTGAGTTTGTTGACTCATGAATAATATTTAATTCTGATAAAGGGCATTCAAATGAATCTTCGGCAATAGTATTTTTTTTATTTCTAGAAACAGTGTATGTACGAAATAAAATATCACAATCACGCTTAATAGATTCATCAGCAGAAGAAATCCACTCTTGTTCTTTTTTTAATTGAAGAAGAGCATTAGATAAATCATTGCGAGAGATTTCCAAAGAAGTGTAATAATTAAAAGCATAATAGAATGCCGTTAGATGGTTTGGGTTTGAACATAGATTCCAATGTATTAACCATAGAGTTGATAAATAATCTAAATAAGGATCATATTTATAAATTAGTTTCCCAAGATCACTTAATTCCATTGCCCACTTCGTATCTGTATCAATAACTCCAGAACGATTTGCCCAAAACTTCATAGAAATAACCATGTTACGTCCAACTCCAAAATCAGCCATTAAACCTGACACTCTTTCTCCTGTTTGCTTTCTATAAAAATTTTTTGATTTATTAATTAGGGATTCTTTTTGTTGTTCGGGATCAAAATAATCCATCATTTTTGTAAGCCAACCATAACGCATGGGAAATGTCTCATGGCCTGAAAAAGAAGGGCGTTTGTTATTTTGTAAAGGTCCAGTCAGCATCGATTCGAACTATTTAATTAAAGTTCTAGCATAAATTATAATATTTACACTAGATGTTGATGAAAGTAGTTAGCTATCCACAACATAGTGTAAATATATTAATACTAGTTATATAAAGAACATTATAGTATTAATTTAAAAAGAGAACAAGTAGTGAACATTGAAAATCCAATATTTTTAGATAACCAATCTACAACTCAATTAGATCAAAGGGTTTTTGAGAGAATGTTGCCCTATTTTGTAAAGAACTTTGGTAATCCTCATTCTACTCACCATTCGTATGGAAGAAATGCAAGTACTGTTATTGAACTCTCTCGTAAACAAATAGCAAATATACTCAATGCCAATCACCAAGATATTTATTTTACGTCGGGAGCAACAGAATCAAATAATATTCTCATTAAAGGTCTTGCAAATTTTTCAAAGGTTGATCCAAAGAGAATTATCACTGTCAAAACAGAACATAAGTGTGTTTTACAGAGTTGCCAACGTTTAGAGGAAAAAGGGTTTGAAGTTGTTTATTTAAATGTTGATGATGAAGGCCTTATTCTTTTAGAGGATTTAGAAGAAGAACTAAAAACCCCTACTCTTTTAACTTCTATTATGTTTGTAAATAATGAAATTGGTGTCATTCAACCCATTAAAGAAATAGGAAATCTTTGCAAAAAATATAATTCTTTTTTTCATACCGATGCAGCCCAGGCAGCAGGTAAACTAGATATAGATGTGCATGCAATGAACATTGATGCATTATCAATTTCAGGACATAAACTTTATGGACCAAAAGGAATTGGTATCCTTTATGTCTCAACAGATGCGCGTCTAAAAATGCAACCATTATTTGATGGAGGTGGACAAGAAAAAGAATTGCGTTCAGGTACCTTACCCACCCCTTTATGTATAGGTATAGGTGAGGCTGTTGCTTTAGGTTATAGAGAAAAAGATAAAATTAATGCTACTATTCTCTCACTTCGAAATGAATTAGTTTCTCAACTTACACAATCTATAGAGGGATTACATATTAATGGATCGATGGATAAGCGTATTCATGGAAATATTAATTTGTCTATTCCAGGTATTGAAGCTGAAGTCTTAATTAATAATATGCCAGGCATTGCTATTTCAACTGGTTCAGCTTGCACTTCGGGTTTTGTAGAAAAATCCCATGTTCTTTCCGCAATAGGTCTAAAAGATAAGGAATTATCTGGTTCTTTTCGTATAGCTATAGGAAAAAACAATAATATAGAAGAAATACAACAAGCTAGCAATTATATTATTGAGGCTGTAAAAAATTTAAAATCAAAAAATTAAATTAACTTCCCTCCCTGCTCAATATAGGCGCAATTTTCACAGCAAGGATTTCTTTTAGGTACATTTTGTGAATCAAGAATGTTTTTCATTTCCTTTATTTTATCTTCTATCCAATTTGTATTGGTAGCATAATCGATAAGTGTGATGGTAAAATCCATTTTTGCATCAAACCTATTAGGTGTTTTTTCCCCGTTGCATACCATAAAATAGGATGTATCAGATACTTTAAAACCCATTTTCCTCAGAATATAAACGTATATGTCCATCTGTATTTTATATCCTTGATGATAAGTGCTCGAAAGATAGTATTCTTTTTCTACCGCAAATTTTGTTGATTGTGCCTTATAGTCAGCCACAACAAGTTCTTGGGTATCCAAGTTAAGCCACACATCATCTATACCACCATGTAATATTAAATTAGTATTTTCATCATGATATAAAATTCCTCCACTCAAAGAATTGCGCCATTTATTCATATCCTCATGCTCAAAAGGTATAAAATTTAAATTATATTGCTTAAATATCGGATGAGGCTCCCTTCTCTCCCGGTAATAATCAAACTCTTTTTTTAATAACTCATCTACAGAAGTATTAAGAGCCCAACCGGGCATACTTGGTTCTTGCAAACCTTTTACTCGATCTAAATAAAAACATCTTTGGCAATCAATAAAATTTGAAAATTTGGATCTACTAATTTTAAAAACATTTTTTTGACCCGGTTCATAAATAGAAGTCTTTCTAACTCTAAGACCAGTTGCTTCTGCAAATTCTCCTTTTGAATTTCTTTTAATACTTACCATTAGATATTTTTATATCATATAAATACAATTTAATAATGACCATATTGATACTTTATCGATCTAAGTAAATAAAAGGATAAAGGTATGATGAAAATTAAACCAATCGATGTGGATTATAGAATAATAAAAAAGAAACCTACAATCACAAAAAGAAGCATGATTAGAAAAAGTAAAAATAATGTCTAATACTAATTTAATTGAAAGGTTATAAATCTAATAAAGGAAGTTATTTAGAATTATCTGCCCATTCACCTTTTCTAAAAACAGGAATAATATCGCCATTAAAATTCATTCCATCAACATCAATCTCTTTTGATCCAATCATCCAATCAATATGTATTATGCTTGAGTTTCCACCTTTTTTTGTAATCTCTTCTTTTGAAAGATTTGCTTTACTCTTGAAGCACTTTGAATAACATTGACCAAGAGCAATATGAGAAGCTGCATTTTCATCAAATAGTGTATTAAAAAAAGTTAATCCTGATTGAGAAATTGGTGAACTATCAGGCACTAAAGCAACTTCCCCAATCCTTCTCGATCCTTCATCAGAATTTAATACTTTTGTTAATATTTCTGAGCCCTTAGAAGCTTTAGACTCAATAATTTTACCCTCTTTAAAAACAACCTGAATCTCATCTATGAGCGATCCTTGATATGAAAGAGGTTTGGTAGAACAAACATACCCTTCTACTTTATATGCATGAGGTGTTGTAAATACCTCTTCAGATGGGATATTCGGATTACAGGTAATTCCATTTTGAGCAACAGATGCTCCACCCATCCACTCATGATCATCAGCTAAACCAATTTTTAAATCTGTGCCTGGTCCTGTATATTTTAAATATTCAAAATTGTTATTATTCAAATAGTTAGTACGTTTTTTTAAGGATTCATTGTGCTCTTTCCAGTTTTTTATTGGATCATTCACAGATACTCTGGATGCTTCAAAAATAGCTTCTGCTAAATTAAAAACCGCCTCTTCTTCTGATAGATTGGGAAAAACCCTTTTAGCCCAAGCTTTTCCAGGCCATGAAACAATATTCCAATTAATATCAAAACGAGTTATCCTCTCTCTTGCAGGTTTGTAAGCAATTGCATTAGCTTTATTAGCTCTTGAGACCTTATCTGGATCCATAGCAGCAAGTAACATTGGGTCATCACCTGCTATAGCCAATCTAGCAGTATTATTGTCAAAAGCAGACCCCATACCCTCATAAAGCCAATCTGTGGCAACATTAAATGATTCATCATTAG
>Ga0315336_1004565_pt1 | contig 16222 bp, 11 predicted proteins | sample ASW5metaG_FD_204512 | JGI IMG/M metagenome (GOLD analysis project Ga0315336, IMG submission 204512) | Ammonia-oxidizing marine archaeal communities from Monterey Bay, California, United States - ASW #5 | ecosystem: Environmental > Aquatic > Marine > Intertidal zone | place: USA: California...
TGCACCAATGTTGCGCAGGAAATCGAGTTCCGATGACCGCGCGATGCGGTTGTTTACTCTGGTCATTGGTGCCTACCTCATTGTTGCATTGGCGTTTCCGCTGTACGTAATGCTCTCCAAGAGCACCTTGGACTCCAAGGGCGGATTTGTCGGGCTTGAGAATTACCTCGCGTATTTCAATACACCATCTCTGGTGTATTCGATCCAGAACAGCCTTTTTATCGGGTTTATTACCACCTCCATTACCGTCACGATCGCTTTCGTCCTTGCCTATGCGCTGACCCGTAGCAGGATGCCAGGCAAGGCCGTGTTCAAAACTGTTGCGATGATCCCGATTCTGGTTCCCTCGCTCCTGCCGGGTATTGCGCTGATCTATCTTTTCGGCCGACAGGGACTGATTAACGGACTGCTGTTCGGCCATGATATTTACGGACCGATCGGTATCGTGATTGCAGAGGTCTTTTTTACGTTGCCGCATGCGCTGATTATCATCATCACTGCGCTGTCGATCGCCGATGCCAGACTCTATGAAGCGGCGACCGCACTTCGTGCGGGAAGTGCCCGGATATTCTTTACGGTGACGCTGCCTGGCGTGCGTTATGGACTGATCAGCGCTGCATTTGTGGTGTTCACCCTGTCCGTCACCGATTTTGGCGCGCCGAAGGTGATCGGTGGGGATTTCAATGTGCTCGCAACCGATATCTATAAACAGGTTATCGGTCAGCAGAACTTCGAGATGGGGGCAGTCGTTTCGGTGGTGCTGCTGATCCCTGCGGGTCTTGCCTTCGTGGTGGACCGTATCGTTCAGAAGAAGCAGATAGCACTGCTTTCAGCGCGTGCGGTTCCCCTGGAGCCTTCCCCCGACAAAAAGTTCGATAACCTCATGCTGTTGTATTCGATCGTTGTCAGCATTTTTATTGTCGGGATTCTCGGCGTCTGCCAGTTCGCGGCACTGGTGAAATTCTACCCCTACAACTTGAGCCTGGGCTTCAGTAATTATCAATTCGATCTCATGGACGGCGGGGGCTGGGACAGTTACTTCAACTCTATCGAGATGGCTTCCTACACGGCAGTATTCGGCACGATTTTAGTGTTCTCGGGCGCTTATCTCGTTGAGAAGGGTCAGGGACTGGGCCCGATCCGTGGGGCATTCCAGTTCCTGGCAATGTTGCCTATGGCAATACCCGGACTGGTGCTGGGCCTTGCTTATATCTTTTTCTTTAACTCACCGTCAAATCCGCTGAACTTCCTCTATCACACGATGGCGATACTGGTAATCAGCACCATTATCCATTTCTACACGGTGAGTCACCTCACGGCGACTACCGCCCTCAAGCAGATGGATGCCCAGTTTGAATCCGTTGCCGCTTCCCTGAAGCAGCCTTTTTACCGTACATTTCTCAGGGTCACAGTGCCCGTGTGTACGCCTGCAATTCTCGATATCAGTATCTATCTTTTCGTAAACGCGATGACCACGGTGTCGGCGGTAGTGTTTTTGTACTCTCCGCATACCACTCTGGCTTCTGTTGCGGTACTCAATATGGATGATGCGGGCGACATCGCCCCGGCGGCAGCGATGGGGATGATGATCTTTTACACTGCGGCGGGCGTAAAAATTCTGCATTATCTTTTGAGTCGGGGCATCGAGTCCCGTACTCAGGCATGGCGGATATCCGTCGCGAAATAGATCAAAAAAATGAAATATCTTCACACCATGGTTCGGGTCAGTGACCTCGAAGGATCGCTGGACTTTTATTGTGCGAAACTGGGTCTGGTTGAACTGCGCCGGTATGATGAGCCGAAGGGCCGTTTTACCAATGTTTTTCTTGCAGCGCCCACCGACGAGTCAGCCCAGGTCGAACTGACATACAACTGGGACCCGGAGGATTACCCGGGAGGGCGCAATTTCGGTCATCTCGCCTATCAGGTAGAAGATATCTATGGCCTTTGCCAGCGCCTGATGGACCAGGGCGTGACGATCAACCGCCCACCCCGGGACGGACGGATGGCCTTCATCAGGTCACCCGATGGTATCTCCATCGAATTGTTGCAAAAGGGTGAGTCACTTGCGCCCGCCGAACCCTGGCTGTCGATGCCGAACACGGGGTCCTGGTAAGTATCATTCGCCATGCAATCCCCCGGCGCCCCACTTGAGATAAACACCGTCACGATCGGGGATAGCGGCGGTGCCGTAGGGATGTGCTGCTGCCCAGGCCGACTCGAGCAGTTCAGCGATGGCGCACATCGTCAAAGGGATCTCGCTGAAGATCTTGCGATGGTCAGCGATTGGCAACCGGATCTCGTGGTTTCCCTCGTCGAGCTCCATGAGTTCGAATTTCTGGGCGTTGCGCAGTTGCCCGAGAAGTTCAAGACACAGTTCCGTTGGCAGCATCATCCCGTCAGGGATCTCGGCGCGCCGGCTGATGCGGCGCAAAAGGATTCCGTATTGGCGCAGTGGTTCTCATCTGTGTGCAGGGGTGAAAGGATTCTGCTGCACTGCGCTGCGGGTTTAGGACGGACGGGGACGGTGGCTGCGCGCTTGCTGATGATGTCCGGACAGGATGCCGATTCCGCAATTAAAAGTGTTCGTGCTGCGCGTTCGGGCACGATTGAGTCGGTCACTCAGGAGCGCTTTTTGCGTCAACCGGGCTGACGGTCGCCTGATCACCTAATAGGGGGCAGGGCGGATTTCGCTGATATCGCCGATCAGGACGTCGGCATGCGGCTGCAACTCCTCCGGACTTCCTGCACCACCGGTTATACCGACGCAAAGAGCTGCTCCGGCCCTGCGAGCCATCGTGAGGTCGCTGACGGTGTCGCCCACCATGACAAGTTCGGAAACGTCAAGCTGTTGCGAGTACGCGATCCCGTTCAGTACGGCGATATCAGGCTTTACCGGTCCGTCATCGTCGCCGCACCTGACGTCAGCAAAGAGGGGTTCAAGTCTCAGTTCATGCATCATGATCTCGGTAGCAAGGCGGTTATCGGTTGTCGCGATGACCGCCGGGATTTGCGCATCGACGAGACGTTTCAGTGATTCTCCAATCGCCCCCCGGGGGATGATTTCCTGAGCCGTCGGTGTGGCTGTCATGGCCGATCCCATATGATCTTTACTCAACGCAAGAGCCTGGTCCCAGGTGAGTCCGTGCTGAAAAAGAACGCTCGCCACGATGACGCTGAATTGATGCAGTGGCGCGGTTGCGAGAGGCCCCTGGCCGAGGGTCCTGCTGGCGTCGGCATCATAGCCCGACGCGCGGTAGAGGTGGTTAACAAAGTCATCGCCAAGACCAGTCTTGGCTGCCAGCGCTTTGCCGCCCCGAACGAGCCTTGGCCCCCAGACCGCATGAAAATCAATCAGCGTTCCGTCCTTGTCGAATACAACGCAACGGGCGGGCACTTCAAGATTTGCAACCAGAAGACGGGGTTGTTTCATAACGGCGTCAATCTAGCGTAAAAGAGGACCTGCCACAGGTTTTTTGCAAGGGACGGGTGTGTGATATCGGGGCCTAATCGGGAATTCACAAAAAACGTGAAATAATCGGAACCAGCGAAGTGATCTGTTGAGCCCCAAAGCCCCATGATGGTTGTCAGAAGGTCCTCGGCGGCACAGGATTAAGGAACGTCTTCACATATGCGTGATTGTGACTATCTGATCGTAGGCGCCGGTTCTGCCGGATGCGTCCTGGCCGCACGCCTTAGTGAGGATCTGGATGCGAACGTCATTCTGCTCGAGGCAGGAGGCAGTGACCGCAGCATTATTGTCCAGATGCCGGCGGCACTCTCTATGCCGATGAACACGCGCCGCTTCAACTGGGGGTTCCAGAGTGAGGTGGAACCTGGCCTTGACGGCCGGGTGCTGGATTGTCCCCGGGGGTTGGGTCTCGGCGGGTCATCTTCGATCAACGGCATGGTGTATGTCCGGGGGCATGCTGAAGATATCAATCAGTGGGAGTCAAATGGCGCGGCGGGCTGGAACTACGCCTCGTGCCTTCCTTATTACCAGCGTGCTGAAACCTGGTACCGTGGAGCGGACCAGTATCGTGGCGTCAATGGACCGCTCAGCGTATGCGCTGGCAATGACATGAAACTCAATCCGTTGTACCGCGCCTTTATTGACGCCGGAATCGAGGCCGGTTACCCCGCTACCGAAGACTACAACGGCTATCAGCAGGAAGGCTTCGGCCAGATGCACATGACCGTTGATAACGGACGCCGTGCGTCAACCAGTCATGCCTACTTGAAACCCATCCGCCAACGAAAGAATCTCAGGGTGATCAGCGGCACGCTGGCAAGATCAGTACTGCTGGAAGATGGCCGGGCGATTGGGATTGCCTACGAAAAAGACGGTAATGTTTTTGAGGTCTATGCCCGGGCCGAAGTGATTCTTTCAGCGGGGTCTATTGGCTCGCCCGCTTTGCTGCAGCGATCGGGAATCGGCCCCGCAAGAGTGCTCGAAGCCGCGGGTATCCCGGTTGTGCATTCTCTTGAGGGTGTGGGGCAGAACCTGCAGGACCATCTTGAGGTCTATTTTCAGCATCACTGTCTGGAGCCGATATCGCTAAACTCCCGGTTGGGCCTGCTCAGCAAAGGCATGATTGGCCTTCAGTGGCTGTTGTTCAAATCCGGGCTGGGCGCGACCAATCACTTTGAGTCCTGTGCATTTATCCGGTCTTCAGCAGGGGTCAAATTTCCAGACATTCAGTATCACTTTCTGCCCGGGGCCATGCGCTACGATGGCCGCGCTGCTTTTGACGGGCACGGGTTTCAGGTACATGTAGGCCCTAACAAGCCGGTGAGCCGGGGGTCTGTATCGGTGCAGTCTGATGATCCCCTCCAGCACCCCCGGGTGCTCTTTAACTACCTGAGCGCTGCAAAAGACATTAGCGACTGGCGTACCTGTATCCGCCTTACCCGGGAGATTCTGGGACAGTCCGCGATGGATAGGTTCCGTGGTGAGGAGATTGCGCCCGGCAAGGCCGTGCGCAGCGACGCAGAGATTGATGCCTGGGTCAGGCAGAACGTCGAGAGCACCTACCATCCTTCATGCACCTGTAAGATGGGCGCCGATAATGATCCTGGCGCAGTACTTGATTCGAGTTGCCGGGTACGGGGGATCACACAGTTGCGTGTGGTGGATTCCTCGGTTTTCCCGGTCATTACCAACGGCAACCTCAACGCGCCGACGATTATGGTCGCCGAGCGTGCTGCAGACTTGATTGCAGGCAAACCGACTTTGCCGCCCTCGGAAGCCCCAGTGTGGATCGACCCTGCCTGGGAGCAGACTCAGCGTATAGGGCAGCCCCAACGCGAAATCTTGGAGTGATCCGGTATCAGCGTCTTGAACCGCCCTCTTGAAGATGCCGAAATCCTTTCGGTGGTGGACGCATCGGATACGGTGATCGGAGAGCACCGCCGCGATGAAGTTCATCGCAAAGGGCTGCGCCACCGTGCTGTGCATGTACTGATCTTTAATCCGCAGGAGCAGTTATTTCTTCAAAAGCGGGGCCTGCATAAAAAAGAGAATCCTGGCATGTGGGATTCTTCAGTCGCTGGCCACGTGGACGCCGGTGAAACCTACGACGACTGCTGCGTTCGCGAAGTTGGAGAGGAAGTCGGCCTGGTACTCGACCGGGTCCCGCAACGCCTCTTCAAACTTGAAGCATCAGTGGTCACTGGGATGGAGTTCGCTTGGATTTACCGGGTAGATACCGCCAAGACCTTAAGGCCTAATCTCGAGGAGATGTCCGGAGGTGACTGGTTCGAGCCGGTCGATATCGATCAGTGGATCGATTCAGGAGCAAAAGCGCTTTCCGGCGTCTTTCGTCTGATCTGGCAGACCTACAGGGGTCTCACGATCTGAGAAACTCAGGCGGACGTCGCTGCACCTTTATGGTATGCACGCGCCACTTCCTCACCGATGATCGCTATCCCTGCCTGAACCGATTCCGCATCCTGTGCGTAGGAAATCCGGATACATTCATGGCGATGCGGCCAGGGCTCATCCAGTCCCGGAAAGAAGTGCTCCCCGGAAATGACCAGCACGCCTCTTTGCTTAAGGCGCTGGTACAAAGCCTCGCTGGTGATTGGCAATCCTTCAAACCATAACCAGAGAAAAATCGCGCCCTCGGGCGTGTGGACCCGGCAGGGGAGGTTCTCCATGGCTGAAGTGACCCAGGAGACTGCCTGCTTCACCTTCTCCAGGTAGTAGGGCCGGATCACATGATCCGACAGATCCAGGATGCTGCCGTTTTCGACCATGGCGCAGACAAGTCCCGGTCCGGCGCTGCCCGGAGCAAGCGATACGATCGCGTTGGCAGCGGTGACCGCCCGGATGACGTTTTCGTCAGCCACGATGATCCCCGTGCGCAAACCTGGCAGCCCGAGCTTGGAAAGACTGAGGCACGTGATGGTGTTCTCATCCCAGAGGTTATCGGCGGAGGGGAAGATGATGTTGGGAAAGGGTCCGCCGTAGGCCGAGTCGAGAATAAACGGAATTCCGTGTCGGGCAGCCAGTTCCCGAAGGTGGGTGATTTCCGGGTCGGTGAGGACGTTACCAGTGGGATTGGTAGGGCGCGATACTGCAATGGCTCCGATCTCATCCGAAATATCCAGGTGGTCAAAGTCGACGTGGTACTTGAACTCGCGTTCACCGCGAAGCTCTATTGTTGGCCGGTAGGTGCGGAAGAACTCTGTGCCCATCCCGACATCGGCATAACCAATGTATTCCGGTGCGAGTGGCAGAAGAATTTTCCGCTTCTTACCCTGACTGAAATCGCCGGCAAAAAGATGAAACAGTACGTAAAACGAACTTTGACTGCCGTTGGTGATGGCGATGTTCTGAGGCTCCACAGGCCATCCGCAGCGTGAACGCAACAACGCTGCAAGTGCATCAATGAACCGGGCGTTACCCCTTGCGCCGTCGTAGTCTCCGGTCAGACGCTCAAAATGTTCGCCATCAGCGAGCAGTTCTGCCATGGCGTTGCGGAACACGCTCTGCACTTGAGGTATCCGTGCAGGATTGCCTCCTCCCAGAAGCCGCATTTCTGCCGACCCCGTGAGGGCGGTGTCGATATCCTCCATGAGCGTCAGGATTCCCGAGCCGGAGGTTAGAAAATTTCCGAATTTTGAGAAGTTCATCGCGGCTTACACATAAGTACACGGCTACTGGTCGGCGGAAGTGGTATCAGCATCTGCACCGACAAGAGGCGAGACCTTGGGATCCACCCTCTGGACAACCAGACGTCCACCGAATGCACCGAAGCCCATATCGGCGAGCACGCGGGCAGATTCGAGCAGTACAGCATCCCTGGGGAGTTCCCGATCTGAGTCCCCTGAGTCGCCAGCGTATCCGTGCGCCTGCTTGAGCGTGTCGAAAATCCGTTGCTGTTCGCCTTCTCTCTCGTCACGATCCTTTCGCCGCTGGCTTTCCAGAAGAGAAATCCCTGTGGCCTGTGTCAGGGGAATATCAATCTCCCGAAGGCCAGCGAGATAAGCAAAATCCGGATCGTTTCGGATGCGCTGACTGTGCAGTTCCCGCAGTTGGTCGAGGTCATACTCCGGGTTTTCATCCGAGTAACTCGAGAAGGTCGTGGAATCGATTTGCGCAAAGGGCAGGGCATTCTCCAGCGCCTTCTCCCCATAGGGCAAATCGGTGCCGCGGCCGGGAAGCACAATGTCTGGCACGACACCCCGATGTTGCGTGCTGGCTCCGCTGACGCGGAAGAACTGGGCGATGGTGAGTTTCAGCTGCCCTAGTGGCTGCTCCAGATCCTGGGCGTACCGGTCAAGATCGATCAGGTTCTGGACCGTTCCTTTACCGTAGGTGGACTCGCCAACGATGAGTCCACGTTGGTAGTCCTGAATCGCGCCGGAGAATATCTCGGAGGCTGAGGCGCTGTCGCGATCGACAATGACCGCAAGCGGTCCGGAGTAGGTAATGTCGTCACTGGGGTCACGGTTAACCCGGGTCCGCCCGCGCGCATCGCGAACCTGAACGATCGGCCCCGAAACAATAAACAGCCCGGTGAGAGCGGTCGCTTCTGCGAGGGCGCCGCCGCCATTACCCCGCAGGTCAATGATCAGCCCGTCCATGCCTTTGCTTTCAAGTTCGCGGATAAGCCGGCGCACATCGCGGGTGGTACTGCGGTAGTCACTGTCACCACGAGCCCGTGCATCAAAATCCACATAGAAGGTCGGAATATCGATCACGCCGATTCTTCGAACATTCTCGGCGCTGCGAACTTCCAGCAAGCTGCTTTGCGCAGCCTGCTCTTCAAGTTTTATCTCGTCCCGGGTTAATGCCAGTATCCGGGACTCGGTATTGCCGGTCTTTGGATCAGGCCGGAGCTGCAGACGGACAACGGACCCCTTCGGACCGCGGATAAGATCCACAACATCATCAAGGCGCCATCCAATCACATCGACAACAGGATCGGTATCTCCCTGACCGACACCCACAATTCGGTCGCCGGAACGAAGGGTGCCCTCAAGTTCCGCGGGGCCGCCCGGAACCACGCGCTGGACCACGGTGAATTCGTTTTGTACCTGCAGAACGGCGCCGATGCCCTCAAGCGATAGGCTCATCCGGATCTTGAAGTTTTCGGTTGCCCGTGGTGAGAAGTAACCCGTATGCGGCTCGATGGCCGACATGTACGCATTGACTAGGGTCTGGAATACATCCTGGCTGGAAATTTGCAGCACGCGCCGATTCTGCTGCTGATACCGATCCTTAAGCGTCCTGATAATCTCCTGCGGTTCTTTCCCCTCAAGTTTTAGAACGAGGTAGTCATTTTTTACCCGGCGTCGCCACAGGTCATTGATGTCAGCGTTATCGATGGCCCAGGGCGCTTTGGTGCGATCGAACGGGTAAACCTCATCAACCGAAAAATCAAAACCCTCGTCTAGAAGATCCAGGGCATAGTCGATCCTGTCAAGCACGCGCGCGCGATAGGTGTTGAAAATCGCAAATAACGGATCGGTGTCCTGGGCGCCCAGGTAGTCGTCAAGCTCGTAGCGAAAGGACTCGAAGGATTCAATATCACTGGCCAGAAAGTAACTGCGATTGGCATCCAAAGCATCAAGATAACGGTCCAGAATCTGCGATGACAGGGGATCATCGAGCCTCGTCTTTCGGTAGTGGTAGCGCTCGACGAAGTAGTTGACGAGCTTAAGCGTTCGACCGTGATGCGGCTCGGCAGTCAGGGCGGACACATTCTCTGGCGCCGCGCCGACACCGGGCAGTGCAAGCAGAAGCCCGAGCAACACCGCGCCGGCGGACCACGGCAAGGCAGTACGCCGAGAATGATGGGAATGCTTCAAGGAGCGCAGCAAATCAGAGAAGTCGGTATCAGAAAGATTAACCGGAGATTATAGCGGTTGACCCGCTGCTTCCTGTGGAAAGAGGGCAGTGAGATTTTCTTCAGAGGCCTTCGCAACACCGCGTTCGGTAATGATGCCGTCGACAAACCTTCGTGGTGTGACGTCAAAAGCTGGGTTCGCAGCCGAACTCCCGTCTGGAATCACGCGAACGCGAACAAGCGTGCCCGCTTCGTTATCGCGCCCGCTGATGTGACTGACTTCTTCCGCTGGCCGCTCCTCGATCGGAATATCACGGAGGCCGTCCCTGATGGTCCAGTCGATGGTCGAGGATGGCAGCGCGGCATAAAAGGGGATACCGTTGTCATGGGCTGCAAGCGCTTTTAAATAGGTACCGATCTTGTTGCAGACGTCCCCGGTCCGGGTGGTCCGGTCGGAGCCGACAATGCACAGGTCTATTTCTCCCTGCTGCATCAGGTGACCCCCAGCGTTGTCTGCAATCACCGTATGGGGGACCCCGTGCGCTCCTAGTTCCCATGCGGTCAGAGAGGCGCCCTGATTACGCGGACGGGTTTCGTCCACCCAGATATGAACCGGGATTCCCGCATCGTGGGCCTTAAAGATCGGTGCAAGTGCGGTACCCCAGTCGACCGTCGCCAGCCACCCGGCGTTACAGTGGGTCAGGACATTGACGGCCCGATCCGGGGAAGACTTTGCGGCATTGGATATCAACTTCAACCCGTGATCGCCGATGGCGCCGTTGGTGGCAACATCCTCATCGCAGATCCTCTGAGCGAGTTTCCGGGCGAGACTGACGCGGGCCGCTTCAGGCTCGACCAGCAGGAGCGGCAGCATCCGATCCAGCGCCCAGCGCAGGTTTACCGCTGTCGGCCGGGACGACCGCAGTTCCTGGTAGGCGGCATGAAGGTTCGCCTCACGGGCATCCGTTTCTGCTGCGAGATAAAGCCCGCAGGCGGCGGTGGCGCCAATAAGGGGTGCACCGCGTACCACCATGTTTCGGATAGCGAGCGCAGTCTCGCTGACAGTACTCAGAGTCCGGATTTCAAAGGCGAACGGCAGCAGGGTCTGGTCGATAACGAGAACCTCGGGCTCATCGTCAGCCAGCCATATCGACCGGAAGTGACTGCCGTCGACCTGCACGCCGATAACCTAGCGGTTTTTGAATTCTGCAGGCCGTTTCTCTGCAAATGCCGCCATACCTTCCTTCTGGTCGTCAGTCGCGAACAGCGACTGGAACATGAGCCGCTCTGCCGCAACCCCCTCCGCGAGGGTTGTTTCGTAGGCTTTATTGACAGCGGTTTTCGCCATGAATACGGACGGACGTGACATGGCTGCAATTGCCGATGCGGTTTTCAGTGCTTCATCTACAAGTTCCGCGGCGGGAACCACTCGACTAACAAGCCCGCTGCGCTCGGCTTCGTCGGCATCCATCATGCGGCCGGTCAGACACATTTCCATGGCCTTGGATTTGCCCACAAAGCGGGTCAGGCGCTGCGTACCTCCGGCGCCGGGGATGATGCCGAGTTTGATTTCGGGCTGGCCGAACCGGGCATTATCGGCAGCAAGAATAAAGTCGCACATCATGGCGAGTTCGCAGCCGCCGCCCAGCGCGTAACCCGCTACTGCCGCGATCACAGGCTTACGGCACCCCGTGACCTGCTCCCAGTTACGCCCGATAAAGTTACCGAGATACACGTCCATGTAGGAGCGGTCCTTCATCCCTTTAATGTCGGCGCCTGCCGCAAAAGCCTTTTCACTACCCGTGATGACTATCGCACCGATGGCGTCATCACGTTCAAAACCGCCAAGCGCCCGGCCCACTTCGTCCATAAGATCATCTGAGAGTGCGTTTAGGACGTCAGGCCGGTTCAGTGTGATGAGCCCGACATTTTCGCGGGCTTCTGTAAGGATAAATTGGTAACTCATGGATACTCCTTTGGGAAGCAATTACAAACCGTTACAATTACGCCCAAGCCGGACTATACGCCGGCGCAAGTGTGACGGCTAGAATCTGGTACACCGTTGGCAGAAGGAGTGTATCAGACAGGCTGTCGGCATTGTCCTTGGCGCAGATCCGATACGACGGGCGCATTGCATTTTCCAAACACGCGATCGGGAGCAGGACTCAGGAAAGCAATATGAGTGCAAAATCGGGAACTTCTTATTCGACAGTATTCGGGGCGTCTCTCGCGGATGCCGAGCTTTTTTGGTCCGAGGCAGCCAAGGATATTCACTGGACCCGTCCGTGGGACCGGGTGCTGGACGACTCCGATGCCCCGTATTACCGATGGTTTACCGGCGGGGAGTTGAATACCTGCTACAACGCTCTTGACCTGCATGTTGACGAGGGCAATGGTGATCGTACCGCGCTAATTTATGACTCAGCGGTGACCGAGGTCCGGCAGAGTTTCACTTTCAGCGAACTGCGTGACGCGGTCGCGTCCTTTGCGGGCGTGCTGGCCGCTCGCGGCGTCGACAAGGGGGACCGGGTCATTGTTTATATGCCGATGGTCCCAGAGGCCGTGATCGCAATGCTTGCCTGTGCCCGGCTCGGGGCAGTCCACTCGGTTGTCTTCGGCGGTTTTGCGGCGAACGAACTTGCGGTGCGGCTCAATGATGCGACGCCCAAAGCGATTGTCAGCGCATCGTGCGGCATCGAGCCGGGCCGTGTTGTGGAATACAAGCCACTGCTGGATGAAGCCATCTCGCTGGCTGAGCATAAACCTGATTTCTGTATTGTCCTTCAGCGTCCCCAGGCGCAGGCGTCTATGATCTCAGGCAGGGATTTTGACTGGCATGATGAGGCTGCCAAGGCCGTTCCGCACGAGTGTGTGCCGGTGCTGGCCACCGATCCGCTGTATATCCTGTACACCTCCGGCACGACGGGACAACCCAAAGGGGTTGTGCGTGATAACGGCGGCCACGCCGTTGCGCTCAAGTGGACGATGAAGAATATCTACGACCTCGACCCGGGGGAAACCTTCTGGGCGGCCTCTGATGTCGGATGGGTGGTAGGACATTCCTATATTGTTTATGCCCCGCTTTTAGCAGGCAATGCGACGGTGCTCTACGAGGGCAAGCCTGTTGGCACGCCGGACCCGGGCGCATTCTGGCGTGTGATCAGCGAAAACCAGGTAAGCGTGCTGTTTACTGCACCTACGGCTTTTCGGGCGATCAAAAAGGAAGATCCTTCGGGAGAGCACATTGGCCGCTATGACATTTCCTCACTGCGTTACCTGTTTCTCGCAGGCGAACGGACCGACCCCGACACCCTGCACTGGGCTGAAGGCAAACTTAATGTCCCGGTGATTGACCACTGGTGGCAGACCGAGACAGGCTGGTCGATTGCGGCCAACTGCGTTGGAATCGAGTTGCTGCCGGTCAAGGAGGGGTCGTCCTCATTGCCGGTTCCGGGTTGGGACCTTAAGGTCCTGGACGAGGCCGGCAAACCCGCCCCGCCCGGAGAAATCGGAACCCTTGCCGTGAAGCTTCCGCTGCCACCGGGTACATTTCCGACGCTCTGGAATGCACGACAACGGCATTTCGATTCCTACCTCAGTACATTTCCGGGATATTACAACACGTCGGATGCCGGCATCATTGATGCCGACGGCTATGTCTACGTGATGTCCCGTACCGATGACATTATCAATGTCGCGGGCCACCGCCTTTCTACCGGCGCGATGGAGGAAGTCCTGGCGGATCATCCCGATGTCGCCGAATGCGCGGTAACCGGCGTGGCGGACGATCTCAAAGGGCAGGCGCCGCTGGGTTTTCTGGTACTGAGCGCCGGCTGTGATCGGCCGGCCGATGAGATTGGTGCAGAGGTCGTCGCGATGGTCCGCGAACGGATCGGCCCGGTGGCGGCGTTTAAGCAGGCGCTCGTCGTCAACCGTCTGCCGAAGACCCGCTCGGGGAAGGTGCTTCGGGGAACCATGCGGGCGATCGCTGATGGTGCGGAATGGAAGATGCCCGCTACGATCGAAGATCCTGCCATCCTGGATGAAATCACGGATGCGCTTGCAGGGATTGGGTTGCCGCGAAGGAGCTAACCGAAAGCTGATGAACGATTCAGTTGACCAGACCCTGAAATCCTGGCAGGACCTCGCGAGCCGCGAGTTGGCGGGTGACACGCCGGACGATCTTGAATGGTCGACGCCCGAAGGGATCCGGATCAAAACCCTATACACCAGGGAGGATCTCGAAGCCCTAGATCACCAGGATGGCCTGCCTGGATTGCCGCCCTATGTGCGAGGACCCCGGGCAACCATGTATGCGGGACGGCCTTGGACCATTCGCCAGTACTCGGGGTTCTCAACAGCCGAGGAGTCAAACGCTTTCTACCGGCGTAACCTCGCCGCCGGGCAAAGCGGACTGTCCGTTGCCTTTGATCTTGCAACGCACCGCGGTTATGACTCAGACCATCCACGGGTTACTGGAGACATCGGCATGGCCGGGGTCGCTATCGATTCCGTTGAGGATATGCGGATTCTTTTTGATGGCATTCCACTGGATCAGATGTCGGTCTCCATGACGATGAATGGTGCCGTGATTCCCGTATTGGCTATGTTTATTGTTGCGGCGGAGGAGCAAGGGGCGAGTAAGGCAAGTCTTTCCGGTACGTTGCAAAACGATGTCCTGAAAGAGTTCATGGTGCGCAACACCTATATCTATCCCCCCAGAGAGTCGATGCGGATTGTCTCTGACATCATTGCCTATACGGCAGAGCACCTGCCGCGCTTTAACCCGATCTCGATTTCCGGTTACCACATCCAGGAGGCCGGGGCGACTTCGGTTCAGGAACTCGCCTATACCTTGGCTGACGGGATCGAATATGTCCGCACCGCCCTCGCCAGCGGGCTTGAGATTGACCGGTTTGCACCCCGCTTGTCGTTCTTCTTTGGTATCGGAATGAACTTCTTTATGGAGGTTGCAAAACTAAGGGCAGCACGGCTTCTATGGGCTCAACTGATTGAAGAAAAGTTCAATCCTTCAGATCCACGCTCGCTGATGCTGCGGACGCATTGCCAGACCTCTGGCGTCAGCCTGACCAGTGAGGATCCTTACAACAACATCATCCGGACCACCATCGAGGCACTGGCCGCCGTGTTTGGGGGGACCCAGTCTCTTCACACCAACAGTTTTGACGAAGCGCTGGCATTGCCGACCGATTTCTCTGCGCACATTGCGCGCAATACACAGTTGATCCTCCGCGAGGAGGCGGGCATTAACCACGTGGTGGATCCACTGGGGGGCTCTTATTATGTGGAGAGCCTTACCGCCAGTCTCGCAGCGCACGCCCGGTCCCTCATTGATGAGGTTGAAGACATGGGCGGTATGACGCAGGCGGTCATCAGCGGGATTCCCAAACAGCGTATCGAAGAAGCCGCTGCCCGTCGTCAGGCCCGCATCGACCGCGGCGAGGAAGTCGTTGTGGGCGTGAACTGCTATGAAACACCTGACGAAACCGAAGTGGAAATCCTCAGCATCGATAATTCCCAGGTACTGAAGACACAACTCGATCGGCTGGAAGCGGTACGTGCGAGCCGCGATAACCAGCAGTGTCAGCAGGCTTTGGATGCGCTCAAAGACGCCGCCGGGCGTTCAGGGACCAACCTGCTAGAGTATGCAATAGAGGCAGCACGAGCGCGGGCAACGGTTGGCGAGATTTCGCTTGTGCTGGAAGCGGTGTTTGGCCGGTATCAGGCCGAGGTCAGGACGATTTCAGGCGTGTATGGCGAAGCTTATCAGCAGGACGAGGTTTTTCAGGCACTGCGCAAGGACGTCGCGGTATTTGCAGATCAGTCCGGGCGGCGACCGCGTATTCTGGTTGCGAAACTGGGTCAGGATGGTCATGACCGCGGAGCCCGGATTATCGCAACGGGCTTTGCCGATGTGGGGTTTGATGTCGATATCGGGCCGTTATTCCAGACCCCTCAGGAAGTGACTCAGCAGGCCCTGGACAACGATGTGCACGTGATCGGTATTTCTTCCCAGGCGGCTGGGCACACGACGCTGGTACCAAAGGTCCTCGAAATACTCGCCGAAAATGGCGAGAGCAATATCAAGGTGGTGCTTGGGGGGGTGGTTCCCAAAGCCGATCGTGAGACCCTCGCGGCTCTTGGTGTCGCCGCTTTTTTCGGCCCGGGCACACCGATTCTGGAAGCTGCCCGGGAGGTCTTTGACCTGATACCGGGAACGCAAGGCAGCAACTGATGCGCGAGATTCTCGAAGAACTGGAGCGACGCCGCGAGGCCGCACGGCAGGGCGGCGGCCAGAAGCGGATTGAGGCACAGCACGCCAAAGGCAAACTGACCGCTCGCGAGCGGGTTGGGGTGTTGCTGGACGAGGGCAGTTTCGAAGAATGGGATGTATTCGTCGAGCATAGGTGCGCCGACTTCGACATGGCTGAAAAAGCGGTCCCCGGCGATGGCGTGGTGACGGGGCACGGTACGATCAACGGCCGTACCGTGTTCGTGTTCAGTCAGGATTTCACCGTTTTGGGTGGATCATTGTCAGAGGCACACGCGGGGAAGATCTGCAAAGTCATGGATCACGCCATGCGGGTGGGGGCACCGGTGATCGGCCTGAACGACTCCGGAGGCGCGCGGATTCAGGAAGGCATCGACTCGCTCGCCGGTTATGCCGATGTATTTCAGCGCAACGTGCTGGCGTCCGGGGTGATACCGCAGATCTCCATGATCATGGGCCCGTGCGCCGGTGGTGCCGTCTATTCTCCGGCAATTACCGACTTTGTCTTTATGGTTCGGGATACTTCCTATATGTACGTGACCGGACCGGAGGTCGTGAAGACCGTTACGCATGAAACGGTCACCCATGAGGAGCTCGGCGGGGCGACGACCCATTCAAGCCGTTCGGGTGTTGA
>Ga0315336_1004566_pt1 | contig 16221 bp, 17 predicted proteins | sample ASW5metaG_FD_204512 | JGI IMG/M metagenome (GOLD analysis project Ga0315336, IMG submission 204512) | Ammonia-oxidizing marine archaeal communities from Monterey Bay, California, United States - ASW #5 | ecosystem: Environmental > Aquatic > Marine > Intertidal zone | place: USA: California...
CCGAGCGTGCACGCCACCAACGGCCGGCCGGCGGGGTTCGCCAGGTTCACGCGCGGGCCTCCGCGGGATCGCGACGGCTGTTACTGCCTGCGTCCAACCCGTTAGCTCCTGTCGGCACGGCGCCATCCCCGTTGAACCGCGCCATACATTAGACATGAGCGACATTCCTTGAAAAGCAAGGCGTTGCGTTAAGCCTCAGGCAACCAATGCGGCCTAGGATCGGCCATCGGATGTCGAGGGGATGACATGACGCGCAAGCCGATCCTGCTTTTTGCCTTTCCGGCCCTGATGCTGCTTCTGCTGGCGGCGGAGCGAATGGCGGCGCTGCTTCTCGGCTTGTACCCGGCGAGCCCTGCCGTGTGGCATGCCTGGCTCGAGCTGCGCCCGTTCTCCACCATGTTCTGGCAGCAGGCGCACATCTATCTCGGCGGGTCGATGGCGCTCGATGCGGCCGTCATCGTCTTCGCGGCCGGCGCTTGCTGGATGATTTGCCAGGCAAAGAGGTCCGCCGGCTTCTTCCTGGCCAATCATGCCGCAATGATTTTCGCCGGGCTGATGATGATGCTGAGCAGTCATGCGGAAACGGCGAGCACTATTGCCTCCTTTACCACGTCCCGAGGCCTTCGGTTCTCAATGATGCTCGACTTCAGCTTGCAGAACAGCTTGGTGCTGTGCCTCGGTCTCGCGGCCTGCGCTTACTGTCACGTCACTTTCCAGCGCGAGGCGAAGGCCCGCGCCGAGACCCGAGCCGTCCGCCTCCTGGCACTGCAGCGCGACCTGTAATCTGCCGGTTCCCGCTCAGGCGGCAGGCCGGAGCGCTCAGTTGATCTTCTTGTAATAGACCTTGCCGTCGGGTTGCTGGATGCGCTGATAGGACGGATTGGGGCCGGGAGGCGCAGCCTTCCTGTTGAACGAGCGCCGCGCGTCGGCTGAGTCGGCGCCGCTTTCGTAGGCCGCCGATGCGTCCGCCACCCTGGTATTGTCTGGCACTGTCGGCTCGGGCGCGCCGGGTGCCGGCTCGCCGGCGGCAACGGGCTGGCCTTGCTCCAGCTTGGCGATATCGCCGTTGATGTGGCCGAAATTCGCCTGCAACTGGCGGTCGAGCGTCTCGAACCGGCTCTGGAACCCGTTATTGACGGTGTCGATTCTGGCGCCGATCCGCTGCTCGAACTGGCCGAGCTGCTCCAGCCGCGCCTCCACGGTCTTGAGGTCATTGACGCCCCGATAGAGATAGACGGCGGCCGTCACGTTGACGAAGGTGACAAGCACCGCGCCGACGGCGAGGACGCCGATCGCCCTGGCCCGGCTGGGCTTTCCAGGAACCGCTTCCCGGTTACCGAGTTCGATTGCCGGAACGTCCGGCTCGCTGATCATCGTCATTCAACCACCACCTTGGCGCCCACCGCGACGCGCTTGAACAGATCGATCACATCGGTGTTCGTCAGCCGGAAACATCCGGACGTGCCGTCGAAGCCGACGCCCTTGGGATCGTTGGTGCCATGGATACGGTAGAGCGTGTCGCGACCGTCGCGCGAAAGATAAAGCGCCCTGGCGCCGAGCGGATTGTACGGACCGGCCGGCACCATCGCCGGCAGTTCAGGCTGGCGCGCGCGCATTTCCCTGGGTGGGCGCCATTCCGGCCATTCGGTCTTGGATGCGACCTTGACCGTTCCGGTCCAGCCGAAGCCATCGCGGCCGACGCTGATCTGGTAGCGCAGCGCCTGGCCCTGACCTGTCACCAGATAGAGCGCTTTCTCGCTTTTGCGGATGACGATCGTACCCGGCTGCTCGCTTGTCTGGAAAGCGACCGCCTTGCGCAGGCTGGGGCCCATGGCGGGCAGCGGCGGAAGGCTCGACCCGGCCATCGCCACGTCGCAGGCCGACGCCAGCGCGATGCCGATCAGGCCGGCCGCGGCAAGACGCCTGGCTATGCGAAGGTTAACGCTGCGCATTGTCCAGCCGTTCCTTGAACATGCGTTTCAGATCCTTGTTGAAGCGCGCGCGTCCATCCACCTCGGAAGGCAGGATCGCGCGGTTCAGCGCATCGGCGAGAAGCGCGTTGTCAAGCGCCAGCGACTTGATGTGCGGCGCCTTGAAGATCTTCTCCAGCTCGCTGCGCGAGAAGTGGTTGCCGAACCATTTGCGCTTGTGCTTGTTGGCGACCAGCGTGATGCTGACCTTGTTGCCGCGCAATTCGCGGATCTTCTTGTAGAGCCGCTTACCTTGTCTCAGCGAAGCGACGTTGAGCTCGAAGACGATGAAGATCTCGTCGCTCGTGCGCAGCACCGAATCGTGCCACGGCGTTTCGATGTTGGGCAGGTCGATGACGATATCGTCGAAGCGGTAGGCGACGAGGTCGAGCAGCCTGAACACGAAGTCGGAACCGTGCGGCTCGAACGGCAGTTGCGGCCGTTCGAAGGAGTAGAGCGTCAGGCCGGAAGGCCGCGACAGCTTGATGACGTCCATTAATTCGACATCGAGCCGGTCCGGCTGGCCGATGATGCCGGAAAGGTCGAACTGGTTGAACTGGTTGAGATAGGCGCCGCAATTGGCGCTCTGGAAATCGAGGTCGACGAGGCAGGTGGCGGCCGCCCGCTCGGCCGACTTCGAGGCCAGGTGCTCCGCCGCCGAGATCGCAAGCGTGGTGGCGCCGGCGCCGCCGCTCGCGGCGATGAAGGTTATGATGCGGCTCTTGGTGCCCTGGCTGCCGGTGTCGTGAAAGGTGACGGCGTTGAGCAGGTCCTTGGCGTCGAGCGGCTTGTGCAGCCAGTCGGAGGCGTTCATGCGCACCAGCACGCGCGTCTGCTCGGAGGTGAGCTCGTCGGAAATCGCGATCAGCGGCACCGAAGCCCAGGCCGCGCGCGCCTCGACGATCGCCGGATCGGCGAGCAGTTCACCCTTGCCGAGATCGAGGATAATGATTCCGGGCCGGCTGTCGGCGGGCGGCCCCTTCAGGAATTCCGCCGCCTCCGAGACCTTGACGTCGTAGATCGCCAGCGCGTCGAGCCGCGTGGTGACGTCGCGCTTGAAATTGGGATCGGCTGAAAACAGCGCCACTTGTTTGCGTTTTGTGGGTGTCACTCTAGTGTCTATTGCGTTCATGGCGACGTACTCTTCAAATCCTCGCCGGTTACGGTACTCAACATGGAAGGCATGGTTATGTTTGCGATCCCAAGTAGCCCGCCCAGGAAGAAGAACTGGAAGTTAACGTTCTGAAGGCTTACGGTGATCGTGGGCACCGGCCCACCCAAGCGTGTCTGATAACCGAGCCCGGTGGCCGTGTAGGTGACGACGACGTTTCTCCTCAGCAAGCTGGGAAAGAAGTGGCACATGCCAGGCCGCTGATTGGCTGCGAGCGCAGGGCAGACGTCGTTTGTGGTGTTTGCCGTGTCACCGCGAAAGATGCGGCTGAAAGCAGCCGCGCTGAAATTGCCGCCGTTGGTGCACGAGCCAGTTCCTGCATTGTTATATGTACACACAAACGGTCCGTAGGCGCCGGCAACCACTGGTGCTCCGGGGTTGGAGGTCGGTGCGGCGGTTGCAAGAGCCGTAGCAACCGGATCCGAGACGGAGGCAAGTCGAGCTCCAATCTGCACAGCCTTGGTGGCAGCGTTCCACTGATAGAAGGCATAGCCGAAGTCGACGAAACCTAAGGTAAGCGATAGCAACAGCGTCATGGCGATGGCCATTTCGACGATCGTTGCCCCGTCCTCCGATTTTACGAATCGTTTCAGCATCATCAAAACCGGATCAACCGCTCCTGATGGCTACCGTTGAGTGTTATAGGACCAATGTTTAGGAGTGACAGCAGGCCTACGCCGGTATAGCTGAGCGTCCCCGATGCCGTTACGATGCAGACTTGCGACGACGTTGAGAGATAGAGCACGGTGCCGGTGGTGGAATCGACCGCGTTTTTGCAGTCGGCAGGATTGGCGATAGTCACCGTTACGTTGGCCTTTGCCCAACCGGGAACGCGTGCCGGTGGGCTCCCCGCTACATTGCCGAACACAGCAATGTTCGTGGCAATGTCGGCGCAGTTGATCGCCGCGAGCCCGGCATCTGTGTAGATTTGGCTGTTGCAGCGGGCCGCGAACCGCGCGCCGTCACTGAGGCCGGCCTCCATCAGAAATTTGTCATGGATGGCATTGCCGAATTCAAATACACCTGCGGAGATGAGGAACATGAGCGGCGCGACGAGCGCCATCTCAACCAGCACAGTGCCACGCTGGTCACGGTGGAAACGGTTGAGGGCGCGGGACAACAGGCTCACCATGGCCGTCACCGATAGAGCTGCGGTTCGTCGCGCAGGAAGCTGTCGAGCGTGCCAGAGCCACCGCGTCCGGTGATATCGACGAGTTCCACGAATACCGACCCACCAGCATTGGCTCCGGGAACGGGCTCCGTCAGGAAGAAGCTGGCAAAGGCCTCGACGGGTAGATTGGTGCTGTTGCCGTTCAAGTTGTTTCCTGCGGCTTGCAACGCATTACAATCCAGGATCGCACCGTAGAGCAGTCTGCGGTCAACCGAGGTGACTGCCGGCTGGCAGGCGCTTGGTGGGGTACCGACCTCTCCTCCAATCGATGCGTGGCTGATCAAATTATTCGCGTTCTCGTATTTGTAGACCTGGTAGCGCGTTGGTTTCGTTGCATTCCATGAAGACGGATAACTGGTTGACCCGAAATTTGTGCTCCAATAGCCCGATAGGTTCCAGTTGCCATCGCCCATACGGCCGCTCATGTAAGGCGTGGTGGCGTCGCGAGGCAGGCCCATGTAGCCCGCTCCGTTGAACGTCAGTTGGTTGTAGGAAGGACATTGATTGCCGTTCCCGCTGCCAACTTTGGCCCCTTTGCGGACATTCGCGGCTGGGCCGTAAACAGAGCTGTTAAAGGCATTTCCGCTGGCCTTGATGCCGAAGCGCACATTGAATGCGTCCTGCACGGGACCGTTGTTCTGCCCGGTCTTGGTGCTCACGCCCTGTGCCGAATAACAGCCTTGGGGCGTCGACGTCGCGATCGTCTGTGCCAGCGCCTGGGCGCCGTTGCCGACGCCATCCGGCGGCTGTAGAAAGCCGAAATTGCCGGGTCCATAAGCGGCATTGTTTCCAACCATGCGCAGTTCGATCAGCCGACGATGAATGGCCGGATCCGATACTGCCTGTTCCAGTGTTGCGCCGCCTGCCGTATTCGTTCCGTTCACTATCTCATACGGGTTGCAGATGAAGACCGGTGTGTAATTGCAGACCCCGGAAGTGAAACCGGCTACTGATACGCCGCCAACGGTGAAGCTGTTGTTGGCGGTGTTACCTGAGTTGAAAGAAACAGGGAATAGCGAGGTGAAGCTCTCCGGCTGTGCTATAACTTGGATGAAACGCGTTACGGCAGCCGATGCCGCATAGTTGGCCGAGGTGATCGGGTCAGAATCGTTTGTTGGAATGGTCGCTAGGAAGCACCAAGAAATCTGACCTTTCGAGCGGCATGCGGAATAGGTCGGATTGACGGTAGTGCTTCCGGTGCCAGTCGTCAGCGGTATTCTCCCGCCGTCAGAGAACCGCGTGTTGTTCAGGACAAGATTATTCAGGGCGTTTTCAGCTCGGGTCCAGGCATCCGATCGGCCATTGAGTTCGGCCGCGGCAGCCAGCGCAAGCGCATCAGTGCCCTTCTGCAAATCATTATGCAAATTGTTGGCGCGGCTTATGTCTATGGCCAGCACGGACATGCCGATGATCGCCGGAAGCATGATGCTGACGAGGATCAGCGCGACGCCTCGTTGATCGTGCCAGAATTTGCGTATGGTCCCCAACATGACACTGCTCACTGTTCTCTAGCGCTCGCCCCCGTTACCAGCGCTTTTCAAACCGCACCTCTTTTCAGGGCGCAGCATTCGTCGTGGCCGACGACGATCCTGCATTGACCGTCATGTTCGTCGTCGGCGCGGTTGTGCTCGGCGGAAGCTTGTATTTCTGCACGAGGCCGACGGAGCGCGCCCCGTCGCCTTCGATTTTCGTGTTATTGGACGCCGGGTTGTACGGATCGACTGTCTGCAGCAGCTGATTGGCCTTCTGCGAATCGCCTGATGCCAGCGTCATCGTATCGTAGTTGTGCAGATAATCGGCCGCGCAGCCTGCGAGCAGGCTGGTGCCAAGAAGGAGGAGCAGGAGCTTACTTCTTGACATAGAGCAGCTTGTCCTTCGATTTCACATCCAACATGTGGCCGTACGGGCCGGTGACGCCGTCGCCGTGCTCATATTTGCGGATCATGTCCTTGCTGACCTCGAGCTGACCGAGCAGGAAAAGCTCCGGATCATTCGCGGGCTTCGTCTTGTCGAAAGGTGTCGCCAGTTGCTCGCCGGGCTTCACCGGCCGCACCAGATGCGGAGTCACGATGACGACCAGTTCGGTCTCTTCCTTCTGCGTGCTCGAATTGCGAAACAGCGCGCCGACGATCGGCACTTGGCCGAGCCACGGCACCTGGTTTTGCTGGATGGTGTTCTTGCTTGAAAGCAGGCCGCCCACCGCGAAACTCTGTCCATCGCGCAGGTCGACCACAGTAGACAATTTGCGGTTGGTGAAGATCGGATCGCCGGCTGGCGTAAAGCCGTTCAAGTCACTCACTTCAGGCGCCAGTTTCATATGAATCTTGCCGTCGTCGAGCACAACCGGCGTGAAATTCAGATTCACGCCGAACTGCTTGAATTGGATTTCGACTTCGCCCTGCGAGTTAACACTGCGTACCGGGACTTCACCCCCGGCGTTGAAGCTAGCCGTCTCGCCGGAAACCGTTGTCAGATTGGGTTCCGCGAGAGTTCGGACCACTCCCTTCGCCTCAAGCGCCTCAATGTACAAATCAACTTTGATGTTGCTGTCGATGACACGGGTCAGCAATGCGCCAAAGGGTGAAGACTTGGAAAGCAGGTCGCTTAGCAGGGCGCCTGACCCCAGCACCGTGCCAGTCTTGTCTACGGCTGCGATGCCCGTACCCACTTGGGTAGTGCCGTCGTTGTTCGTGCTCTTGATAGACACCCCGAGGTCACGACCTGCATTGCGCTTGGCCTCCAGGATGCGTACCGAGAGATTAACCTGTTCGCTGTCATCGATCGTGACAGCGTTGATAATGGCATCGGGGCCGTACTGCTGTGTGACCTCCACGATGGATGCCAGCGTCGCGGCATCCTTGACGTGACCGCTCAGGCGCACCTTGCCGTTGATAGAGCCGATCTCGATGCGGGCCTTTGGCGCCACCTGGCGGATCGCGGCCGCCATGTCGCCGACATCCTGGCCGACCTCGATTTGGATGGCGCCGAGCGACCGCTTGTCTTCGGAAAACAGATTGACGGTGGTGGTGCCGACAGCCTTGCCAATGATGTAGAGCGTCTTGTCGGTCATCGGCTGCGCGTCGGCGATCTTCTCGTCGCCAACCACGATATCGCCCAGTGTGGCGTTCACCTGGATCGTGGCGGATTGAGAAACCGGCACGAACACGCGATGCAGCGAAGGACGCGTCACATCGATGAACCGGTCAGCCGCTCGGGCGGAATGGTCAAGTACCGCCGGCGCGACCAAGAAGGATAGCGCGACCGCCGCTATCCTCGCCCAAAACCCCTTCATTCCCCGTCTCCCGCTGCTGCCTGTGGCAGCTCCAGCCGCGCGACCCTCGTCAGTCTTGTCGCGGCACTTCATACGATTCCAGTTTGATGCCCCGGAACACGCCGATCGTCGCGACTTTCGGTGGTTCAGGCTGAACGTATTTGATCACTTCCTTCACCTGCGGCTGGGCTTGGGGAGCGGCGACCGCGACCGGAGCCGGCTTTGCCTTGCTCATCTGGTCGATCTGGCTGCCGACCCGTTCCACCGCTTTGGCCAGTCCATCGATCTTTTCATCGGCCTGCTTGCGCGCGGCTTCGTCAGCGGCCTGCCTGTCAAGCTGAGCCTGGCGCTTGGCGACGTCGTCCGGAGTGTCGCCGGTCAAGTCCGCAAGCGTGACCCTCTCATTGATCTCGCCCTTGCTGCCGGCCGCCTGGCGCAGAGCCAGCGACAATTGGCCCGCGCCGGCGGCCAAAGTGAGCTTCTGCGCATCTTTGGTGCTGACCTCGACTGTGACCGCTTTCACGACGGTCGGGCTGTCCTTGGTCGCGTCGGCGACCTGATCGACGGCGAGCACCTTGACGCTCTGCAGCAGCACATCGACGAAACTCTTATCGGCGCCTTCATTGTCGCGAACCGTGCGGCTCAGCAGAACATCGACGCGGTCACCAGGAAAGACGAAGCCGGCCACGCCGAGCACGTCATTGACCCTGATGGAAACAGCTTTCATTCCCTCGTCAAGGACCGCAGAAAGCGTGGCGCGCTGGCCTGGACCAGTGATCTTGGTCGTGAGAACAGGTTCATTTGCGCTTATGGATTGCAGCGCCTGGCGCGCGCCGTTGCCTGCCAAAGCCTCTTTGACGGTTTTGAATGCACCCACCGGCACAGCTCCCGCCGGCCATGCAATCTCGCGCAAATTATCTGCAGTAAGCGCGTCGCCAAACTTCAGAGGCATAGCCGCGACCACTACCGTACTAGCCTGCACGCCACTCGATTGAGCTAAGGCATTGCGCTGTCCCGCGAGCCAAATATTCACAAGCACAACCGCCAAGACACCGAATATGCCGGCAAGGACGATCATTATAATTGTATTGGCGCGCATTTGTCCCAAGCCCCAATCTGTACGCAGGCGGTGATCCGCCTATTGCTGCGCCCTCAGGCCCGGACTTCCGACCGGGCCTGAGAATTTTGGTCGATATTTCAGCCAGCAGCAGCCGGTGCGCAGGCAGCATTTGTGGCAGTGGCGATCAGCGCGGTGCAAAGGCCGGTGAACGCTCCGGTGACCCAGGTTCCAATGCCGAGAATGACCAGAATGGCCGCTGCGGCGATGATGCCGACCAGAATCGAATATTCGACCATAGCAGCGCCGTTATCATCGTCGCGGAACTGCCGGGCCATCGTCATGAGCTTCTTCATGCCAATTTCTCCCTTTGGAGGTTTGAACCCGACGAGACAGAGCCAAGGAATGTACCCCATACCCAAGCATCCCCCGTCACGTTCAATCCTAGGTCGTGCGAAAAAGCAGTGTCAAACGGATTAACGGAACCTTTACCTTTCAATACTCGATTTTAGATAATTTCGATTGCGACAAGCACTTGATTCGCCTCGTTTTTCAAGCGCCCTTAACCATTCATTCACAATTTGGCCGCCATGCCGGCTTGGGTCTAATTCCATTAGGGTTTATGCATACTCCTTTATGCGCAGGCTGTTGCAGGTCATATTAGCTTCTGCTGGGACAAAGGTCCTAAGACTTTAGTCTGCAGTCCGATGCGGATACTGAAATAACGATTTCCCGATAGCTCGAATTTTTAACTATGTTGCAAGTAATGCACGATTGAAGAATCTCGCTGCTTGTGCCTCCTGTGGTTAACGATTAGTTTCGACCACGGGGAAACGAGCAGGGGTGGCCGGCATGTTGGGGCGCTTCATCAAAGGGCCGGGTGACCGGGGAACGACCAATCCAGCGCCGGTGGTCGTGGCTGCAAATGCGGCTGCGTCTGCCGCGCCGGCGGATGCCGAACCGCAAGGCGACGACTTCCTGACGTTGAAAGTCGAGCTACACCGCCATCTCATCGACCGATTCAACCTGACGGCGCTGGAAAGTGCCTCCAAGGACGAGATCCTGAATGAGATCCGACCGATCGTGCGCGAGTTCGTGCGCGGCCGCAACGTGCCCTTGAATGCCCGCGAGCTCGATCAGCTGACCAGCGACACGGCCGACGAGATGCTCGGCCTGGGCCCGATCGAGCCGCTGCTCAAGGACGACTCCATCACCGACATCATGATCAACACGCATGAACGCGTGTTCATCGAGCGTCGCGGCATGATCGAGGAAACCGCGATCAGGTTCCGTGACGAGGCCCATCTGCTGCGCATAATCAACAAGATCGTCTCGGCCATTGGTCGTCGGGTCGATGAATCGGCACCCATGGCGGATGCGCGCCTTGCGGATGGCTCTCGTGTCAACATCGCGGTCCGGCCGGTTTCGGTCGACGGCCCGCTGGTCTCGATCCGCAAATTCTCGAAGAATCCCTATTCGCTGGAGCGCCTTATGGCGTTCAATTCGATCCGCCAGCCTATGATCGATCTGCTGAAGATCGCGGTGCAGGCGCGCAAATCGATCCTGGTCTCGGGCGGCACCGGCAGCGGCAAGACCACGCTGCTCAATGCGCTGTCCAGCTACATTCCGTCAAGGGAGCGTCTGGTCACCATCGAGGACGCGGCGGAACTGCAATTGCAGCAGCCGCATGTCGGCCGGCTGGAGACGCGGCCGCCCAATGTCGAGGGGAAGGGCGAGATCCGCCAGCGCGAACTGGTCAAGAATGCGCTTCGCATGCGCCCCGACCGCATCATCGTCGGCGAAGTGCGCGGTGAGGAAGCCTTCGACATGCTCCAGGCCATGAACACGGGTCATGAGGGTTCGATGACCACCATCCACGCCAACACCCCGCGCGATGCCATCTCGCGTCTGGAGCAGATGGTCGGCATGGCTGGTATGCCAATGACGAACGACTCCATCCGCGCCCAGATCTCCTCGGCCATTGATATTATTGTTCAGACTCAGCGTCTTTCCGACGGTGGTCGGCGCGTGGTTTCGATCTCGGAGCTAACCGGCATGGAAGGCAACGTCGTACAGTTGCAGGAACTGTATCATTTCGTTCGTCGCGACGTCGCAGCGGACGGTCAGATAGTCGGCGAATTTCGTGCGACAGGTATTCGTCCACGCTTCGCACAGGAAGCGGCGACCCTGGGGCTCCACTTCGGCAAGGACGCGTTCAACCCGCAGGTTCCTCTCTGATGCTGACTGGCCAGGCACTGCTCTATTTTATCTATGTGATTGCGGCCGCCTCCGTTATTCTTGCGGCCGAGGCGTTTTACCTGTCGCTGTCTAGTCGACGTTCCCGCGTCGTTGCCGTAAACCACCGTTTGCGCCGCCTCGCCGACGATGCGCCCGCGGAAGTGGCTTTGCAAAGCCTGTTGCGCGAACGAGGGCTGACGGACTCAGGAGATTTTGTCTTCGGGCTGCTATGGCTGAACCGGCTGTTTACGCAGTCTGGCATCACAGGAAACCCGTTGACTTTCGCTGCTTCATTTCTGCTTGCCGGTTCGGCGGTGGCGCTGCTGCTTTGGTTCCTTTTCGGTATCGCCTCGCCAGCAGCCCTCATCATCTTCTTGTTGGTGGGCTTTGCAATGCCGCTGCTCGTCCTGCGGCGAGCCCGCAACAGGAGAATCCAGAAATTTGCGAAGCAGCTGCCTGACGCGCTCGACATGATCGTACGTTCATTGCGCGCGGGCCACCCTTCCTCCGTAGCGATAGGTCTTGTCGCGCGTGAAATAGCTGATCCGCTTGGGACGGAATTCGGCATCGTCGCCGACGAAATAACCTTCGGACTCAGCATGGAGCAAGCGGTCAGGAAGCTCTCGGAACGAGTTGGCTTCGACGGGCTTCATCTGTTGTCGGTGTCGTTGTCGATACAGTCCAAGACGGGAGGCAATCTTACCGAAATACTTGCCAATTTGTCTTCGGTTCTGCGCGAGCGACAGAAACTGAGGTTAAAGATTAGGGCACTCTCTGCCGAGGGGCGCGTGTCTGCTTGGATCATATCGCTATTTCCGGTGGTCATGTTCTTCATCTTGCAATTTATCGCCCCAGCATACTACGGAGCGATCTGGGGTAATCCGGCCGTGCTTCCGACATTTTTGATATTCGGGGCATGGGCGTTGCTCGGCTGCTTCATCATGTATCGGATGGTTACGTTCGATTTCTAGGAGTGAGTCATAAGCCTGCTTTCGAACCTCAACGACCTGACTCTGCTGGTCTCAATCGCCGTTTTTGCGGCGGCCGTGGCTATATTTCTGTTCGCCGCTTTGGTGTTTCTGCCGGCAATGCAGACGCGTCGGCTTGTGGCCGACAGCCTAGTAGGCGATGGTGCGACGGACCGCCGTTCAATCTTGGGACAGGATCAGCGGGCCAAAATAGCGGCACAAAAGCCTGTAGACGCGTACTTCAAGACGCTAGAAAAAGAACGCAACGAGCCGAATGCGCTTGAAGCCAAGCTCTTCCGTGCCGGCTTCTATCGGCCGAGTGCACCGCTCATCTATACGCTCTGCCGGCTAGCTGCCGTCTGTATAGGCTTTCTCGTCGTCTATGCATTGCTTTCACGGGTGCTGCCGGAAAAGGTACCTGCATTCTTTTCGTTAGCTGGCGCTGCTCTGCTGGGACTTGCATGCATTGTGATCCCAAGCATCATGCTTGATCGTTTCGAGAACGCACAAAAGCAAATCTATCGCCGCGCCTTCCCAGATTTCATGGATATGATGATCACATGCGCTGATGCCGGCATGAGCCTGGAGGCGGCGGTTGAGCGGGTCAGCCAGGAAATGGCCGCTACGCACAGATGGCTGGGCATCCAGCTTTCGATCATGAATTTGCAATTACGCGCCGGCAAGCCGCTGCGCGAAGCCTTGCGCGAACTTGCGGATCGCATCGGCCTGGACGAGGCAAAAGCGTTGGCAGTGCTCTTTCGTCAATCGGAGGAACTGGGCACCAGCCTGACGGAGGCTTTACGAGTTTACAGCGCCGAGATGCGAAGCCAGCGCATTCTTCAAGCGGAGGAGCGTGCCAACGCCTTGCCTGTCAAAATGATGATTCCACTCGGGCTCTGCATTTTCCCCGTTGTGATGATGGTGATCATGCTACCGGTGATCATTCGCATGAAAGGCATTTTCTTCTGACCGACATATGATTAGACTCTAAGATAAAGTCGGGGACTAGTGGGACACACAATGACAAAGCGCCTCGCAGCCGCGACCAGCCTGCTGCTGATCTTCCTGGCCGGATGCCAGACGAACGACACCACCGGTGGTGTCGTACGCACGAACGAGCCCGCCAAGGGCGACTACACGGCCTTTGGCGATACATTCGACGGGCTGAAGACCATCAGCGATGTCGACTATTATGCCTCCGACCAGGCGGTTGCCGAGGCCAAGACCCAGTTTCGATCCGAAAACTACGGCAATGCCGGGGCGTTGTTCTACAAGGCGACCAGGCTGGCGCCCAATGACGGCGTCGCTTGGCTGGGCCTTGCCGCCTCCTGCGACCGCATCCGGCGCTTCGATCTGGCTGACATGGCCTATAGCCGAGCCTTCAAGCTACTCGGCGCGACGCCGGAATATTACAACAATCTCGGCTATTCCTATCTGCTGCGCGGCAGGCTGCAGGAGGCGCGCAGCAACTTCCTCAAGGCCTATGAACTGGCGCCGAACGATCCGACCGTCGCCAACAATCTGAAGCTGCTGTCGTCCAGTGTACGGAACATCGAACGATCATGAGTGTTTTGCTCGCCGCTTCGCTTGTCTTCAAGGCGCTGGCGATCTTGCTGCTGGGGCGTATCGCCTGGACAGATTTTTCCACGCAGCGAATATCGAACCGTGACGTGCTGCTGCTGCTGTGCCTTGGGCTTGGTGCGTTGCAATTTCAGGCATTGCAGGCGCATTCATGGCTGGAGATGGGCCTAAGCGTGTTTGGCGGCATTGCGATGTTCCTTGCGCTCTTTCCGTTTTGGCTTTTGCGCAAGATCGGCGCAGGCGATGTCAAGCTGATGAGTGTCACACCTCTTCTTATTGGAGGGAGCAATCTGGCGGTCTTTTCCGGGCTGCTGCTGGTTTTCGCGATCGCCACGGCAGCGCTGGTCAAGAATCCATTCCTTTTGCCGGTGGGGATGTTTCGCCACTATATGCAGCATTTGGACCGCAAGGGCGTCGTGCCGTTTGGCGTGCCAATCTCGGCAGCCTCGGTATGCACATTAGGTCTGCAGATATATCACGCTCTGATAGTGGCAACCAGTTCTGGGATACTGGAGCAACTTAACTAAGCCTGGCTACCTTTCGCGAGCGAACGCTAGCCATCCTGGTGCGTTCAAGGGCAGTGTTGCTGCTAGCGCGAAGATGGCGCTATGCGGGTTGAGGGCCAGGAACGTTATCACCGACAGCGTCGCCGTGGCAGGAGCGAGGATTCGCAGGACGGCGAGAGCGTTTGGCATTCCGTCGATCTACGGCGGACAGCTTACTTCTATATTAAGACGGTTGATGTTAACCCTCTATTTACTAATCGCTTGCCCGCCTTAAAGCGAGATGGTCATCTATGCAGCTAAGGGAGTCTAACAATGCTGACTGAGGACTTTGTAGGGCGTGTAGCAGTCGTTATCATAATGACGGTTCTGGTGATTTTTGCCAGTGCGCCTTTAGCAATTCACCTTCAGCAAGGTCAATCGGGAAGCATACCTGCAGTTGTAACTCAAGTGGCGTCTACATTATTCTTGGGCTTTCAGCTTGTGATGACGGTCGCTAGACTGCCGCCAAGGGGCACCGCTAGGGGAATTGGACCGAGGCTTGCGTCGATCGGCGGGGCCTTTGTGATGCTGGTTGCTATGTATTTGACGCCAGCATTTGACAGTGAAACGGCGCAGCTACTGGCGCTTTGCCTGATTTTCGCAGGCACGGTCAGTTCGATCTTTTGTCTGTACTGGCTCGGTCGGTCCTTCTCTATCATGGCCACGGCGCGTCGCCTGGTGACCACAGGTCCATATGCGGTAGTCCGACATCCGCTCTATCTTTGCGAAGCGGTGTTCGTTCTTGGCGTAGTCATTTCGCATTTGTCACTGGCAATGGTGGTGATTGGCGCACTCCAGTGCATCCTCCAGTACCAGCGCGCCAGAAATGAGGAAGGCATATTGCGGCAAACCTTCCCGGAGTATGATGAATATGCCCGGCGTGTTCCGATGCTGCTACCGCGGTTGTCTAAGAGCTGAAGCCAGCGTTTTGTCAGAAACAACTGATCGCCCGCCACCTTGGCGGGAAATCAAAACCCGGCCGTCGACTTTTCCACCAGCTTCAGCTGGCCCTTTTCCACCTTTAAGAAGGGCATCGACCTTTGGCTGGAGCCGTCTGCGCGGAAGCGGAAAAGGCCGGTCGAACCTCGAAAGCCGGTCGTGTTCTCCAGCACCTTCTTGTTGAAGCCGTCGGGGCCGGCCGAGCTCGCTATGCCCGCGCTCAGCGCTATCATGTCGTAGGCATAGGCCACATTGACGTCCGGCTGGTAGTTGTAGGTTGCCTTGAAGCGGTCGGCGAACGGGCCGGTCTCGCTCTCGTCGAGCGTCGCGATGTAGGCGCCCTCGTAGAGCGGATCCATCGGGCGCTCGAGCCAGCGATCGGTGCCGATCAGCGTCACGGCCTTGCCCGGAATGCCTTTCGCCTTCAGCGCGGCGAGCACCGCGGTCGGGCTGCCGTCGCCGCAGGCGACGATCACGGCATCCGGTGCCTCCACCAGCGAGCTCATCTCGGAGACAACCTTTGCGCCCCCGTCCGTCGCCGAATAGGGCAGCGTCACCGCAAGTGTCGCGCCGTAGATGCTGAGCGCGTTGGCGACCCGGGATTCGATGGCGCCCGAGTCCGCGCCCGCCGGCACCATCAGCACGAACTTCCTGGCGCCCTTGCCGGCGATCGCCGCCGCGCCCGCCGCGGCGCTGTCGGCTTCGCTGAGCCGCACGGAATAGACGCCGGCGCCGCCGGCGAAATTGTCGGCCAGCGCCAGCACCGGCGGCCGCTTCGTGCCGGAGAGCTTGGCAAGGTGCTGCGCGGCCGCGAGCTCGGACGGCCCGATGACGACCTTCGCCGTGCCCGACGTGATCGCCTTCACCGCTAGGTCCTTGGCGTAGGCGCTGTCGCCGCGCGTATCCTGGATGGTCAGCGTCAGAAGCTTGTCGCCGAGATCGGCCATCGCCAGCCGCGCGCCGTCATACATCTTCCTGCCGTTCTCGCCCGTGCTCCCCGGGGCGGAAAGCGGCAGCAGCATTGTCACCTTGGTAGACCCGGTGCCGAACGTCAGGTTGGCCCTGGCGGCCGCGGCCGAGGTCGGGCCGCCCGAAGTCGCGCTGCCCAAGGTCTGACTGCTTGCCTGCGGGGAGGGGGCCGCGCCACCCGCCTGGCCGGCCGGGGTTGCTATCGCCGACGGATCGAGCACGTCCGAGGCGCCTCTCTTGGACTGGCAGCCAGACGCTGCAGCCGCGACGATAATGGCCAGGGCCAGTGTTCGCCAACGCGCGCGTCGGAGATCAGCCGCGCGCGTCAGGCCGGCCCGCGC
>Ga0315336_1004567_pt1 | contig 16213 bp, 11 predicted proteins | sample ASW5metaG_FD_204512 | JGI IMG/M metagenome (GOLD analysis project Ga0315336, IMG submission 204512) | Ammonia-oxidizing marine archaeal communities from Monterey Bay, California, United States - ASW #5 | ecosystem: Environmental > Aquatic > Marine > Intertidal zone | place: USA: California...
AAACACGGTTGGCTCCGCTCCGAACAGGTCCACCATGCGGCGGCGATGGATGCCCACCTGTTCACGGAACTCGTCCGGGGAGAACAGTGCCGTCAACGAATGGTGGGACGTCTCTCCAAGAAACTCGCAGGAGCCGGATGCCGCCAGGGCCTGGAACGTCTCCAGCACGTCCGGTGCCCAGGCCTCGAACTGGTCGAGCACGACCCCGGTCATCGAGAATGAAATCTTGAACCGGCCCTCGTGACGTTGCACCAGGTCCAGCAACAGCGATGTCGCGGGGCGATAGCACTTGTCCGTCACCTTCTCCATGATCTCCCGGTTGGCATCGTTGTCGAAATAGAACGGATCGTTGCTGAACACCGAATACCGGCGCAGGCGGAAGGGCTGGTGGACCTGGAAATAGAAGCAGACGGCGGTCATGAACGACACAGGGTACCACCGAGAGGGCGTGGTGGAGTACCATCGGAGCATGCTTGATCGTGCTGAAATTGCCCACCGGATCGCTGAAACCTCCGTACTGCACGGGTCCTTCACCCTTCGCAGCGGGAGGACGAGCAACTACTACATCGACAAGTATCGGTTCTCGACCCAGCCGGACATCCTCGCGGCATTGGGAACGCTGTTCGCCGAGGCGATCCCGGGATCAGCAACGCTCCTGGCCGGAGCCGAGTTGGGCGGGATTCCGCTCGTCACGACCGCAAGCATGGCGACCGGCCTGCCCTGCCTCTTCATTCGCAATGCGAAGAAGGACTACGGAACGGCGAAGATGCACGAAGGTGAAGTGGGTGAAGGAGATCGTGTCGTCATCCTCGAAGACGTCGCCACCACCGGTGGACAGGTCATCGAAGCAGCGGGCACCATCGAACAACTGGGGGCGAAGGTGGAACTGATCCTGGCCACCATCGACCGACTCGAAGGTGCGCGGGAGGCCATCGAGAACGCGGGGTACCCATTCCAGTCGCTGTTTACCGTGGCGGACCTCGGCGTGGAAGTCGCGTCAACCCCCTGACGGGGCCGGGCTGGACGCCCCCCCCTTCTTCTGCTCGGACTGCTTCTGGATCTGGTCTTCCACGGCGAACTGGGCTCGCTGCTCGACCCACTCGGCAAGTTGCTTGATCTCATCGCTGCCCGAACGCAGTGAGGACGTCAGCATCGGGTTGGCCAGGATCTCTGATGGATCGCGGTTCTCGAGCAGGCGAAGCAGAATGATCATCTTCGGCAGATCCTGGTTGCCCTGCATGACGATCGCCCTGATCGGATTCAACAGTTCGCCGGACACAGCGACGGACATGAACCAGGCCTGCTGCTGCTCGTTCCAGGATGGGAACTTTTCCGCGATCAGGGGTACCACCTGCCCGATGGTGTCCTGATTGATCTCCTTCACCACGAGCCGGCCCTGGTCACGGACCACGTGGGTCAGGAGCGCGAGATCCGCCAGGATCTTCGCATCCGCCTCCTGCTCCCGTGCAGCGGTAATCGCCGTGGCCACCCACTCTTCGCTCACACGAACGCCTTCGACATGCAGTGTCTTGCCCGTCTCTTGCGAACCGAGCAGCCCGGGAGAAAAGACGGCGGTGTGTTGGGCCGTCTGGTTTGATACCCGGAAGTTGAGGATGCCCGTGGTCAGGACGGCGGCCCCATCGACGGGAAACTGGTTCAACAGGCTGCCCACCCAGGTGGTTCGAAGATCGAACGGGATGGTGATTCGCTCGTATCCCTCGAGCCTGAGCCGGCCACCAAGATCGACGACGATCGGAGAAAGTGCCCTCGGGGGTTGATGTGGAATCTGGACCATCGACTCCAGGAGCATGAGTTCCTGGATCGGTCCCTCCCCGCTGATGGCCATGGGCATCGACGTGTGGTTCATCAACTTGATCTCGATGATCACCGGATCGTAGGGATGGGTGGTGATCTTCCTGGGCTCGACATCGATCGAGATCGCCAGGCGTGGGTCCTCCGGATAGCGATCGATCGACGCCGGAATGGAATCGATCACCGAGGTCAACTCGGTCGCCAGGTCCGTCATCGGAACGTCCACCCCAAGCAGATTGTTGAGCCGGTCACGGCTCCAGATCCCCATGATCGAGCCGGCTTCAGATCGAGCCAGTTCCAGCAGGAGCCGAGCGGCATCCTGTTTTCTCCCCTGGTGTTCGCGAATCAAGGCAAGCCCGAGCCGGGCCGTGGGATCTTCTTCGGACAGGGGCTCCAGGATCATCGCGGCATCTTCATCGAATCCTCGTCGGAAACTGATCCATCCTTCGAACCGCTTGGTCGCTTCCGCATCGATTTCCGCCAGTGCATTCGCCTGATCCAGCCACTTGGCCACCTCCTCGACATCACCATCGAGCCAGAGGACAAGCCAGGAGAGTTCGATCAGCGACCAGGCCTGCTCCCGCTCGGTTCCTTCCTGGCTGGCGAGGATGTACATGCCGCCCTGGTAGGTCTCGATGAGCGAGGACAGTGCGTCCGATGCGGCATCTCCCCCAATCTCGCTCTCGATGACCGCGCGGACCGAGGCCAGTGTCGGGGTCAACGGAGCTTCCATTCGAGCCAGGTCGAGCGGCGACAGGTCTGGTGACCCCTGCTTCGTCATCTGGCGGTAGATGTTGTCGGCTTCATGCTGCCTGGACTGGATAACGGAGAGAGCGGCTTCTCGATCTCCGGATGCCCACTCGGCGATCGCAAGGTCGGCCAGGAGATCGCCCTGTGCCCCCATGCCCTCGGCCGCCAGGTCACTGATCGCCAGGCGATACATTCGGCGGGCTGCCGAGTAGGCGCCCTCCTCAAGAAGCAGGTGGGCCAGGACCGCGGGAGTCGTACTGTCGGTTGGATCCGCCAGCAGCAGGCTGACGAGGAGTTCGACGCTGGCAAGCCTGTCCTTGACCTTCGTCTGGAAATATCCCGCTCCCATCGCAACCGCCTCGGAGTACGAGGGGTCCATGGTGATGGAGCGACCGAGCCACGTGCTGAACTGGTCGACATCTCCCATGCGACGATAAAGCATGGCCAGCTTGAGAGCGATCCGTGATGAAATCGTGTTCCCCAGCACTTCGCGATTCGCTTCGCTCAGGAGAAGCTCGTATGCCGCGACGCGTTCTTCGGCAAACTGGTAGTGATCGACCGCCTGCAGCAGTCGACGAAGCTGGATGACCTGGTTGTCCGGCGAAGCCCGCAATGCCGACTTGGTGGCGGACTCGATCAGCTCCTGGTCCTCGGCCAGGATCGCCATCTCCAGCAATCGATTCGTGACCTGTGGATCATCAGGCAGCAGGCGAGAGGCTTCCTGGAAAAAATACTTGGCCAACTCGATGGATTCCACCGTCACCGGTGTGATCAACATGATGTCGTTGCCGTACCGAAGCAGTTCGATGGCAAGGCGATGGGTCGATTGGGGATCGCTGGACCGGACCTCGCCGTCATCAGCGAAGGAACCTGTCGCCAGGGGTGCCAGGAGGAACAGGAGGGCTGCTGAGAGGAGATTTCGGAACATCTGGTACCCCGCAAGGTCACGATCGATGATAAAAATACACCGGACGTTGAAATGGTAGGCCCCTCTTCATCTCCTGCCAACCGGACTCCCTGCCCCAGTCACCCCACAGGGCCCTCTCGAAGAGGTCGCTTTCTCGATTTCATTGACACCCGAAGGGGCCGGGTGCTATCGTTCCCAATCCTCCAGGTTCCCGGGAAAGCCCATTTCATGGGCCTCGAATCCCGGGAGCAAGACTCCGGACCCGATCCCGATCCATGCGTTCATGCTATGCCTCAATCCTGCTCTGCCTGACTGGACTTCTCGTCCTTTCCAGCGATGTGGTAGCGGCTCCTCCGAGCTCACTGACGTCCGTCGCGACCCGGGCCACGCTGGATGACCAGCAGAAGCAGCGAATCAACGAGTACGCCCAGTACTGGCTCGCACGCCTCGAAACCGGCACGCCGGAAGAAGCGATGCGGGCGAGGAACAAGCTCATCGAACCGGTTCGAAGCATGTTGGGCAACTCCAGTTCCCTGTTCCGATCGACCTACTCCGGGAACCTGGTCCCCACGCTCAAGAAGGTCGTCGAGGGTGATGACCTGTTCCGAGCCGTCAATGCCCTGCAGATCGCCGGATTCCTCGGTTCGGACCGGGCCATGCGACTGCTCGTGGACACCGAGGATCCAGACCTGGAAAAAAGTACCGAGAAACGGCTCTGGGCCACCATCGCCATCCGAGAGTCCCTTCGCAGCGGTGAGTTGTCGCCCAGGAAAGTGACCTCGACCGTGCGCAGCGTCGCTCGCGCCGCCAGCCAGGAACAGGATTGGCGGGTGCTGATGCGGGAAATGGAAACGCTTGCTGCGGCATCCCAGTCCAGCATCCCCAAGGACCAGGGTGGAGATGAGATCCGGGAACTGGGACGGGAACTCCAGTTGGACATCATCAGGGCGACCATCGACCGGATGACCACCGGCGACGGCGAGAACGTGATTCTCATCCATGCGCTTCGCCCCAGCATTCTCGAGTTCCGGCAGCAGTACCTGGATCCGAAGATGGTCGAGCACCGGAGGGAAATCGGGCTCGGAACCGCACCGCAACTGGGGCGGGTCTACGAGATCATCCTGGTCAACTTCGATTCCCTGCGAGCCAACGAAAATTTGATGGCGGCCTCGGGATTGACCCTGCGGCTCAGCGAGGAAACCCTCAAGCTCATCGACTCGGATATCCGAAACGGCGGGACCCCGACGGCCATCTCCACGGGGGCATGGGAACAGGGTCACCGGGAGACGATCGAGCAGAACCAGGCTGCCTGGAACTCCGTACTCGCCAATCCCCCGTACTCGGGCCGCTGATTCCACCACTTCATCATTCCAGATGACCCTTGACCGCACCGGCATGGAATGTCGACGTACCATGAGTACGTTCGTTCCAAGGACGGTGCGATGATCCGCCAACTCCCATTGATCCTCCTGCTCCCCGCCCTGCTGATCCTGGTCGTCTGGCTTGATGACCCGGCTCCGCCGGCGGAATTCACCTGGAGCACGAGCAGCGACGTCTTCACCCTCGACCCGCAGCGGATGAGTTACCTCACGGACATGCGCATCGGCTCCTCGCTCTACGAGGGACTGGTCCGGTTCGACCCGGAGGATGGCACGTTCGCTCCCGGGGCCGCGTCATCCTGGACCACGAGCCCCAACGGACTGACCTGGACCTTCACCCTGAGACCAGATGGACTGTGGAGCGACGGGGTCCCCGTGACGGCCAACGATTTCGCGTGGTCCTGGATGCGACTGCTGACACCGGACACCGCCGCCGACTACTCGTCACTCTTCTTCTCGATCCATGGTGCGGAGTCGTGCTGGAAAGCTCGCTCGTCGGATCTTGAGCAGTTCAAGAACGCCCTCTTCGATTCAAGGGAGCAGCAGGAGGCGGAGGCTGTCCGACTCTGGAACGAACACGAACAGCGATTCGCCGATGAGGTCGGAATCGAGGTGGTCGACGCCCACACCCTTCGCATCCAGTTGGACCGGCCCATCCCCTGGTTGCTGGACCTGCTGGCATTTGCTCCTGCATCTCCCGTCTACCGGCCTGCCGTCGAGGGCTGGCCGGATTCCGACACCACGGTTCCCTGGCACCAGCGGGACATGCCGGCCTGGGAGGATCGCGAGTTCGTTGAACTCGATCCCGAAACCGGCCGACTCTTCCAGGACCACCGCTGGGCTCGACCCGGTCGCCTGGTCGGCAACGGCCCCTACGTCCTGGCGGGGTGGCGCTACAAACGGGACCTGCGACTCGAGGTTTCGCCAACCTGGCGAAACCGGGACTCCGTCACCTGTCGATCGATCACCAAGCGGACGATCGAGGATCCCAACACCGCCGTGCTCGCCTTCGAATCGGGAGCGATCGACTGGCTCAACGGGGTCAACGTCGATTACCGGGTGGACATGATCCAGCAGCAGCGTGATGGACGACGACGCGATATCCATGTCGTGCCCGCCTTCGCCACCGACTTCTTCTCCTTCAACTGCAGGCCGACCCTGCCGGGAGACCGGTTCAACCCGTTCGCAGACGCCGCCGTGCGACGCGCCTTCACGATGGCCGTCGACCGCAGTGCAATCGTCAAGCACGTCACTCGATTGAACGAACCCACAGCCACCACCCTCGTGCCACGCGGTTCGATCCAGGGTTACGATTCGCCCCGGGGGCTCGACCTGGACCCGGAGCGAGCCCGCGAGGAACTCGCGGCGGCGGGATGGCGGGATCGAGATGGCGATGGGCTCGTCGAGAATGAACGGGGTGAACAGTTCCCGGTGACCACGCTGCTGTACACGACGAACACGCCGAGATTCAAACGGATGGCCATCGCGCTGCGGGAGCAGTGGGAATCGGCGCTCGGAGTCCGCATCGAACTCGTCGGCAAGGGATCGAAGTTCTATCGAAACGATCTCCGCGAAGGCGATTTCATGATCGCGCGTGGAACCTGGTACGGCGACTACGGTGATCCGACCACCTTCCTGGACCTGTGCCGATCCGGTGACGGCAACAACGACCGGGGGTTCTCGGAACCCGAGATCGATGCCGCCCTCGATGCCGCCGCGATGGAGACTGATCCGCTTCGCCGATTCGATATGCTTGCGGACGTGGAACGTCGGCTCTTCACCGAGGACCTGCCGTTGATCCCGATCTGCCAGGTCGTGGATGTACACATGTACGACCCACAACGCGTGTCGGGTCTTTCGGCACATCCCCGGCAGATCCAGCAGTTGTGGCGCATCGCGGTCAAGACACCGGAGAGTACTTCCAGGATCGCAGCGCCATGACCCGCCGGACGAAACGTCGATCCATGCTCCGCCTCATCGGGTGGCGACTGCTGCAACTCCCGCTGATCCTGCTGGTGATCTACACCATTACCTTCATGTTGGCGTGGTTGATCCCGGGTAATCCGCTGGAAAAGCCGGAGGGTCGCCGTCCTCCGGCTGAAATCGTGCAGGCCATGGAATCCCGGTACGACTTCGACAGCCCAATGACCTTCTACTTCGAGTACCTCGGCGGCATCAGCGGTTTCGACTGGGCCACCAACGGCGCGCAGGGTCCGGTGATCGACTTCGGACCGAGTCTTCGCCATGAGAACTGGACCGTCAACGAGATCCTCGTCTCACAACTTCCGGTCTCCATCGTGCTGGGACTCTCGGCGATCATGCTGGCCTGTGTCATCGGAATCCTTGCCGGGGTCCTGGGCTCGTTGCGACCGGGCTCCTGGATCGACCTGGTGACCCTCCTGATCGCGCTGGTGGGAATCAGCCTGCCGGCCTTCGTCACCGGAACGGTGCTGCTGGTCGTCTTCGCAGTGTCCCTGGGCCTGCTTCCCGTCGGAGGGTGGGGAGGGTTCTCGCACATCCTGCTACCGGCGATCGCCCTGAGCCTGCCCTTCGCCGCCTACATCGCTCGACTCGTGCGGACCGGCATGCTCGAAGAACTCCAGTCGGATCATGTTCGGACGGCCCGGGCCAAGGGACTGCCAGAGCGAGTCGTGGTCTTCAAGCACGCATTGAAGAACGCCTTCCTCCCGGTCCTGTCCTACCTGGGTCCTGCCACGGCGGCCGCGATGACCGGCTCCTTCGTGGTCGAGAAGGTCTTTGCCGTCCCGGGAATCGGAACCCATTTCGTCGATGCGGTCCTTGGCAAGGACATCACGCTGATCACTGGGGTCGTGCTCGTGTACTCCGCCCTGCTCGTGCTGCTGAACCTGCTCGTCGATGTCCTGTACCAGTGGGCCGACCCGAGAATCAAACTCGGATGAACACCACCGACGACACACCCATCGTGCAGGGACGCAACCGGATCCGCCGAATGTTCGTGACGATCATCTCCACCATCGCCGTGGCCTGGCTTGCCTGGCTCGCACTGATCCTGGTCTTCCAGGAGACCTTCATCTTCCCACGGTTCATCGCCAACCGTGACGTCCCACAACAGGTTCCCGATGATGTCGAATCCCTGCTTCGGCCCCTGGATGGTGGTGGCCACGTCGAGGCCTGGTTGCTGACCCCTGACACCGATGCCCCTGCGCCCCTGCTGGTGATCTCCCATGGAAACGCTGAACGAATCGACACCTGGATCGACTTCGCCCGGCGACAGCGGGAACGCGGGTACGCGGTGCTTCTTCCCGAGTACCGCGGGTACGGACGATCGGATGGATCACCGACCCAGGACAGCCTGGTATCGGACACGGCGGCGTTCATCGAGATGGCATCCGCCAAGGACGGTGTGGACGGGCAGCGCACCGGGTACCTGGGCATGTCGATCGGGACCGCGGTGCTGGCCCAGGTCGCCCTGGAACGACCACCACTGGGCATCGTCATGCTTGTTCCGCCAGCGAGGATCGATTCATTCCTCTGGCGATTCGCCGCACCCTCGTTCCTGATGCGACACCCATTTCGAACGGACCTGGCTGTCCAGCAACTGGACGTTCCCATCCTCATCTGCTCCAACGCGCAGGATCACATCATCCCCCTCGACCACGGGCGGCGACTCCAGGAGCTCGCGATCGATGGCGAGTACATGGAATTCGAGGGAGACCACAACGTGCTGTTCTCTCCCGACGAAGTCCAACGGCGGCAGGAGGCGATCGATCGATTTCTTGATTCGCGGCTCCAGTCGTCCCCGTGATTACATCGTGGGGCCGTACTCGGCCAGTTCGCCCAGTTCCTCGGCGATGCGGATGAGCTGGTTGTACTTGGCACATCGGTCGCTGCGACACGGAGCGCCGGTCTTGATCTGGCCGGCATTGACCGCCACCGCCAGGTCGGCGATGGTCGAATCCTCGGTTTCACCGGATCGATGACTGATCACCGCGGTGTACCCGTTGTGCTGGGCGAGCCGGACGGCCTCGAAGGTCTCGGTCAATGTGCCGATCTGGTTGACCTTCACGAGAATCGAGTTGGCACACCCCTCTTCGAGTCCACGGCGGAGGAAGTCGACGTTCGTCACGAACAGGTCGTCACCGACGAGCTGGATCTGGTCACCCAGCCGCTCGGTCAGGCGAGCCCAGCCGTCCCAGTCGTTCTCGGCCAGGCCGTCCTCGATGGATCGAATCGGGTACCGGTTGGCCCAGTCCTCCCAGAGGTCGATCATCTCATCGGTGGTGGCGATCCGGTCCGGATCGCTGGAGAAGAAGCAGTAGCCCTCCTCGCCCTTGGCTCGCGCGGCATCGACCATCTCGCTGGCAGCGGGGTCCAGGGCCACGAAGATCTGTTCGCCGAACGTATAGCCGGATCGCCCAACGGCCTCCTCGATGACCCGCAGGGCATCCTCGTTGTCGGAGAGGTTCGGGGCGAAGCCGCCCTCGTCTCCTACGGCGGTGGAGAGTCCTCGATCGGACAGGACGCCCTTGAGTTCGTGGTAGATCTCGACACCGGCACGAAGCGCGTCCTCGAATCGATCGAAACCCCAGGGTTGGATCATGAACTCCTGGAAATCGACGGTGTTGTCGGCGTGCTTGCCTCCGTTGAGGATGTTCATCATCGGCGCCGGAAGGGTGCGTGCAGAGGTTCCACCGAGGTATCGATACAGGGGCAGTCCGGATGAGAGGCAGGCGGCACGGGCGACCGCGAGCGACACCCCGAGCGTGGCGTTGGCACCGAGATTCGACTTGTTCGCCGTGCCGTCGATTTCGATCATCAGTTGATCGATGTACTCCTGTTCACGGGCATCGAGCCCCACGATCTGGGGCGAGAGTTCCTCGTTGACGTTGTTCACGGCCTGCATGACGCCCTTGCCCCCGAAGTGGGAGTCGTCTCCATCACGCAATTCAACCGCTTCGTGCTCTCCCGTGCTGGCCCCGGAAGGAACGATGGCGCGGCCCATGGATCCATCGATCAGGGTGACCTCGCACTCGAGGGTTGGATTGCCGCGGCTGTCAAGGACCTGCCGGGCGTGAATGGTGTCGATCTCGTACTCCATGGAACCTGACTCCAATGAGGTGGAAAGAAGAATGATACCTCGCTCAGGCCGGGGAACGACTCGCGACCTTAACGTGCTCGAGCAGATCGCGAACAACCCAACCCATGTTCAGAAGCCCGGTCCGGGTCCTGGCCGCGATGTGGGGGTGCAGCGTGGCGTTGGGAAGCCCGAGCATCGGACTGCCCGGTGGAACGGGCTCGGTATCGTGGACATCGAGAATGACGCGCATCGACGGGGTTGCGCGCAGGTGGGCGGCAAGCGCCTCCTCGTCGATCACGAATCCACGGGAAGCATTCACAAGCAGCACGGATCGCCGGAGCAATTCCAGTCGCCGGGAATCCAGCAGGTGACGATTCGATGCACGGCCATCCACGTGGATGCTCAGGACATCGGACTCGCCCAGCAGCTCCTCCATGCCGACCGGGGTTGCGGCCCCATGCCTGGATGCGGGAATGTCCAGCAGGTCGTGGAACAGCACCCTGAAACCGATGACCGAGGCGACTTCCGCCACGCGTGAGCCGATTCGACCGAACCCGAGCACCCCGAAGGTCAACTGGTCCATCTGGATGCTCGCCCGATCGGATGCCCGCATCGCCTGCCACTGTTGCCGGTCAAGGGGCTCGTTCACCCGGTCACGGGGACGCAATGCATGCGTCACCGAAGCGATGACGAACTCGACCACGGCCTGGGTGTTGGCATCGGGCGTGTTGAGTACGGCGATGCCACGTTCACGGCATGCCGATTGATCGATTCCGTCAAGACCGACACCCGCCCGAGCCACCGCCAGCAGGCACGGAGCAGCTTCCAGCAGGTCCACATCAATCCTGGTCGCCGTTCGAATCACTATTCCATGGGCAACCGCCAGCGCCTGGTCGAACCCCGCTTCGCCTGGAGCCAGTTCACGAAGATCCACCCGGTCTGCAAGCCAGGCTCGCGGGGATGCCTCGATGGGCTCTGCCAGGATGACGATGGGCCGATCCGCCATGGAAGGGCATGGTACGCGGGCTCATGGGGGGTTTTTTGGTCTTCAGCCCGTGTTTTTACCATGCAAATTACTGACATATAGAAGGTTAGGTCGATTTACCCCCCGGGGTGTGAATCACGCAATACCGGACCCTCGAGGTCGTTTCACTGGCAACGAGACACAGGGGCGTCTCATCGGTTTGCCCGACGCGGATCCCTGCTACGAGCAAATCGGCCCCTGAAACGCAATGGAGAGGGATCAGGAAAAGTTGCTGGCGAGAGCAGACTCCTGACTAAGACCCATCTCCCCTCTCCTCGCAGCCCGGCGGAGCCAATCGCTCCGTCGGGCTTGTCATTTTGGCACGAACTGTGAGATCCCGGCCCCCCTGTACGCACTCCAGGTACAGGGCAACGTGTGCCCGACCCCGCATGACCACATCAACTGGAGAAAACCATGAACCGCTCACCTATCCGTACGCTCGCAGCCTGTGCCCTCGGCACGCTCATCGGAACCACCACGTCAACGATGGCCGATGTGCAGTTGTCCAATTGGACCGACGACGATCACTTCTACTACTACATCAACCACATGCCCGACTTCGACCAGAAGCGGTGCGAGGACATGGAACCCTCCATCGAGGGCCTGCCCAATGACGGCCGCAACCACTGCGTACCGACCGCAACGACGAACGTCTTTTCCTACATCGCCAGTCACGGATTCCCGCACATCGCACCGGGAGTCGTCTACAACCCCGAATCGAACACGCACTACGACTACTTCGGCGAGTTCATCGAGGATCTTGGTGATGACATGGATACCGATCCGGGCTGGGAGCCTGATACGGGTGGCACGAACTACGACGACTACTACAACGAGATCAGGAGTCGACTCTCCTGCGAATTCGTCGTCAAACTGTACATCGCCGACGACGAGTATTCCCCGAGCTTCAAGGGGCTCTGTCGATCCGCCATCAACGGCCACCTGGTGCTCGTGAGATATGGCTACTACGAAGACGAAGGCCAGACCGGCGGCGGCCGCTACCTCATCGATCGCGATGGTGGCCACCTGACCACGTTCAGCCAGGGCTGGGGCTGGGAAGGCACCGAGATCCTGACCGTGCGCGACCCGGCAACAGGCGGTGGAAGTTCTGCCTGTTACGACCAGAGCGAATTTTCAAGCCGCTCCTGGTACGTCGAGGAACGCAATGTCCGTGTTGATGGTGACGACCGCGTCCAGTGCTACCTGTGGGAACCCGGCAGCACGAACAACGACTACGGCGATTCCCGCCGCTACCTCGACGGGTACATCTCGATCATTCCAAACCGGTTCTACTCCTGGGGTCCTCACGACAACGGGCTTTATGTAGTCGCTCCCTTTGACTCGATCTTCACGCACCTCCAAGCCGGGCCCGTCACGGCCTCATCGGCCTTCGATGGCTGGAAGATCACCGACTTCTATCCGCATCCCGCCGGCCTTGGTGGCTGGTCGCTGATGAAATCGCCACAGGGACAGTCCAAGATGGCGAAGATCAACCTCGACACCAACATGCTCGAGCCGATGGATCTTTCAAACATCGCCGACAGTCCGATGCGATTCACTCCCGATACCCATGGTCGCCTCTGGATCGTCGATGGCGCTCCCGGGCAGCAAACCCGACTGCATCTCATCGACGGCGACGGCAGTCCAGAGGATGCGATCGGCGACCCGGGGTTCCGTGTGCTCGCGTCCATGGACCTCCAGAGTCCTCCCGCCACCATGATCGCCGACAGGGACGGTGGCATCTGCGTCTTCTCCCCGACGGATCGCGTTGTCCGCTGCTACTCCGCGGCCGGCCCGGCCTCCCAGATCGAACTGGTCGGGGCTGCCAACCTGCCGCAGCAGATCGCATTCCAGGGTGAATGCAAGATGGACATCGATCCCGAGAGCGGCAACCTGGCCTTCTGGTCCGAGGGACTGCCGAGCAAGCTCTGGAGCCTCGCACTCGATGAAGAGGGTGTATTCGAGGTGTCTGAAATCCGTGGCGACAATGACCAGCCCATCCACGGCTTCCAGTTCGACGACCAGGGCAACCTGGTGGTCGCGATCGAAGGGGTCCTCCAGGCCTTCACCCGAACCCAACAGGGTCAGTGGGTGCCGATGGACGGCCACGCCTTCGGCAATGCCGAACTGCTCGGTGATCTCAAGGGCAATTCATCAGATGAGGATTTCCGCATGCTTCGCAGCAGCACCAACCTGCCCTCGGAACTGCCGGCAAAGGAGTACGACAACGCCGGTCTCCAGTACGAGAGCAGCGACACGGCCAACGAGGTCGTTGACTGTGATGCCGACATCAACCGTGACCGGAATGTCGACGTCAGCGACATGCTGATGGTCATTGCCGAGTGGGGCAAGGATCACAGCCCCGCCGACATCGCCCACGACGGTACCGTCGATGTCCTGGATCTCCTGGCCATCTTCGAAACCTGGGGTCCCTGCCGCTGAGCAGACGCCTCAACATGGAAACACGACACGGGAGTCGCCACCTGGCGGCTCCCGTGTTCATTTTCGGGAAGCCGCGTACTCGGCGCCGTGGGCATAGTCCGTGTTCACTGCAACTCCCCGGGCGCACAGTCCGCAGTCCGCGGCAGGGGTCGAGGGCAGGTGCACTTCGTCGAGGAAGATGAATCGTTCCACCCCGAGTTCCCGGGCCCCGACGTTGCCCCGGTTGATCCAGGTCGCGACACCGGCAACCTCGCCACCGGCAGCACGGACCGCGTCGAGCACCAGGCCTGTCGAGTGGCCGGTGTTGATCACGTCGTCAACGACGAGCACGCGGCGGTCGGCGACTGCCGCGTCGTATCGTCGCTTGAGCAGGAATGTCTCCTGACCGTCCTGGCGATGCCGCTCGGCGAACACGCATTCGATTCCCATCGCCAGCGCCGTGTACTGTGCGCAGATCACGCCACCGATGGCCGGCCCACAGACGACATCCGCCTCGATGCCCGCCTCGGCCACCGCCACGGCCAGCATGGCCCCGAGATCACGCGGTCGGGTCGGATCCATGTTGATGATGTCCTTGGCGATCCAGCCCGGCCCGTGTTCACCGGACGCGTAGACGAAGTGCCCGTCGGTGATGAGCGCTCCGCAGTCGTCGAGCAGTTGCCGTGTCACGGCCTGGTGAGGCTGCCGGTTCAAGAGCATCCACCCCAGTCTTCAAGCACCGCCAGAAGATCGCTCACCCCGACCTGGCCATCGAATACGACATCTCCATCACAGGGAAGACAGGGACCCCACTGTGAAATGACCCCGAGCAGATCATCCACGTTGACTGCTCCATCGTTGTTCACGTCGGAGGAGCACGCGTCGGTACTGCACCGGAAATCAGCCACCATCGGTACCGTCACGAGAAACGCGCTGTAGTTGTCGGCTTCCTCGTCAGGCCCGATGGCGACGCCGGTCGGAACACCGTCGTAATACACATTCGGATTGGAAAAGTGTGGAATGTCATTGCCGCCCATCGACGTCCCGATCTCAGAGCCACCGGGAGGCATCAGGCGATGTCCAGATGACCACGAAAAGTAGCCGTAGGTATCAGTCACGAAATGCTGTGAGCCCAGGTTGTGACCAAGTTCGTGTCGAAACGGGTGAGCCCATTCCGCCACCAGGCAGCCGGCGGAGCATTCCTGGAATCCGTACGCGGCATTGTTGGGGGAGACGTATGCAAGACCACAGTATCCCTCCACCGTGATCAGGGCCACGATGTCGGCTGCACGGGCATCTCGTATCGCGTGGACTTCGTCCATGTATCCATCGCCCGGAGTCGTAATGTGGCCGAGATAGTCACCCCCGAACTCGACATAATCCGTCGCGTGCAGTCCGACGATCCGAACACGGTATGAATCGGTCATGCTCGGAATCGAAGAATTTCTGAATGCGTCGTTGGCCTTCTGTACGGCGATCTGGCACTGAAGCAGCACCTCCTCGGCGCTGCCGATGTACTCAAGTGCCGCCGGGGTATAGACCCAGAGCACGTCGATGACACCTTCGTCCGGACACAGGCCTCGATCCGGCATCGCAGGAGGCGAAGATGTCGGGAAACGCACCTGGCAGCACCCGTCATCGTGAACGACCTGGCTCAAGGGGCAGGCGTGCTCGAGTGCGGATGAAACCGGGGTGAACAGCAGGCAACAGGCAAGGGTGGATTTCAGCATCCAGTCATTGAAGCAGCCGCCCGTCGTCCACGCAACACGATTCTCGCAATTGCCCCGGGGACCGCTCTCTACGCGTATGAATGCAGGCCCGAGATCGTGAAGTTGATGACGATCCAGTTGAAAAGCATCACGGCGCACCCGATCACGGCGAGGATCGCCGTCCACAGCCCCTTGTCACTTGACTTCATTCGAACATGGATCAGGATCGCGTAGATCAGGAAGGTGTTCAGCGCGAAGACCTCCTTGGGATCCCATCCCCAGGGGCGACCCCAGGAATGGTCCGCCCAGATCGCACCCATCACCAGGCCCGCCCACAACAGGATGAAGGAAATCTCCACCAGGATCATCGTTGTACCGTCAAGTACGGCGCCGAAACTGGTCCCGGAATCCATCAACGCCGCCTCGCCGCCGCGACGACGGATGATCAGGGAGCCCACGCCGCCGGCGCCCACGTGCTCGCGGACATCGCGGTCACCACGTGCGAATCGAACGAGTCGATGCAGGAGGTACAGGCCGGCGGTGACGGAGGCCAGGAAGATCAGCACGTACGAGAAGATGATCACGTTCGTGTGGATGTACAGCCAGACGTCATGCAGCACCGGCATGCGGTTGCTGAAGTGCGGCGACAGTTGGAGCGGGTTGAAACTCGCTGCCATCAGGGCGAACATCGACGCCGTGGCGCTGCAGAGGAAGAACAGGTTCCTGACCCGCGTGCGTCCGAGGAACACCTCCATGATGATCGCGAAGCAGCCGCCGAACCACGTCGAGGTCGTAACCGCCTCGAACATGTTGGTGTTGGGCCATCGCCCCGAAACGTACCAGCGAAGCACCAGGGCGAAGGTCTGCAGCAGGAAGGCGGCAAGGAAGAAGGCGATGCCGCCCCACCGTGCACCTGACCACCCATAGACGATCGCCATCAACAGGAAGATGATCGAGACCAGGTAGATCATCCAGACCCAGGTGAACCCCTTCCACTTGAAGTAGGAACTCTCCAGGTGCAGTCGCTGCTCGGACGGATACTCGGCCAGCACGGATCGGCCACTGGCCGGAAGTAGTTGTCCAAGTTGCGTAATGGCGGCATTGACCGCCTCGGTGTCTTCCTGCTGCCAGGCCGAGACCATGGCGAGCCAG
>Ga0315336_1004568_pt1 | contig 16212 bp, 10 predicted proteins | sample ASW5metaG_FD_204512 | JGI IMG/M metagenome (GOLD analysis project Ga0315336, IMG submission 204512) | Ammonia-oxidizing marine archaeal communities from Monterey Bay, California, United States - ASW #5 | ecosystem: Environmental > Aquatic > Marine > Intertidal zone | place: USA: California...
TGTAAAGCCCTGCGTTTGTCTTTTCTGTTTAGAGTTCGCGAATGCGAATGTTGCGCCAGCGACATTTGGCGCCCTTGGGCCAGTCCTTGCCGCCGTGGACCTGGAGCCCGATCGATCCTTGGGGGCCGAGTTGCTTGAGTACCCGATCCTTGTCATAGGCAGGTAGCGTACAGGTCTCGCCGTTGAACCGGCAGACCTCCAGCCCGTTAATCCAAACGTTGATCCTGGGGCGCGCACCGACGCACCTGATCCGTGCCGAGTTCCACTGTCCCACTTTCCAGGCCGCCACGAAATCTTCCGCCGAGCAGATCGATTCATAAACGCCTGGCGGCCAATTCGCGGTGCGGGGATCTGGGGCGCCGACAATTCGCAGGAGCTTTCCATGGTTGTCGAGGATGCCATTGAACTTGAAGGGCATCATGCCAAAGGCTCCTGGCATCTCTCCGAGCAGATGCCCGACATTGCCGCCGTCGTGATAGTCGACATACATTTGAAATCCCGCACCCGCATCGGTCGAGCGGAAGAACACGCCGCTACAGGGGCCCCAGTCAGGATTCAGTTCCAGGTTCAATTCAAAGTCGCCATATTTCTTGTCGGTCAGCAGCAGTCCGCCATTGCCTGAGCCGGGCGGGTCCTGTTCGCCGGTTAGCACTCCGCGCTCGACTTGCCACCGTCCGCCCGTGCCGTGTCCCACGGGCAGCGGGTTGGTATGCCAGCCCGCCAACGAGTGGCCGTCGAACAGAACGGTGTCGGCGGCATCCGGCGGAGAGTCGTTGGCGCCGAGGGTGGTGACCAGCAAGAGTACGGCTGCAGTTATTGCCAGCAGTTGGCGACGGTTGAATTGAGTTTGGCACTTGTCTCTCATGTCAGTCCTCGCGAGGGTCAACGCGACGGTAAGCATCGATGACCGCCAGTTCGCCGGCAACGCCCTGGGTTGAATTGGCGTGCTCCATGCCGACAATTCCGCCATATCCCTTTTTGTGGATGTGACCGAAAACATTCGCGTAGTGGATCTCCCCGGTCCCCGGTTCGGCCCGGCCGGGGTTATCGCCGACCTGAAAGTAGCCGATTTCGTCCCAGCAGTGGTCGATGTTGGGAATCAAATTCCCTTCGGTAATCTGCTGATGATAGATGTCGAACAGGATCTTGCATGAAGGCCGATTCACCGCGCGGCAAATAAGGTAGGCCTGGGGCGACTCGGAGAGGAACTCGCCCGGATGGTCGGTCAACGGGTTCAGTGGCTCGATCACCATGACCAGGCCATGCGGCTCGACGATGTCGCAGCACCGCTTGAGCAGCTCAATGCAATTGGCCGTCTGGTAGCCCATCGGAAGCCGGTCGTGCAAGTCACCCGGGACAATGGTCATCCACTTGGCGTTGACGCGCCTGGCGACTTCGACGGAGTGGCGAATGGCTTGCAGTACGTCGTTGCGGACACTTTCGTCGTCGCTGCTAAAGGTGGGACCGCCCTTCATGCCTGCTGAGGCAGAAATCACACCCATTCGCATGCCGAGACGATCCATCGTGCTGGCGATCTGCTCTTGCTCGGCAGTCGGCCGGCCTTTCATCCGGTTGTCTTCCCAGGCCCTAAAACCGTGATCGGCTGCGAACTGGAGTTCATCGACCAGACCGCCGGGGGCCGAATTTCTAAACATCCCAAAGTGGGGTGCATAGTTGAGTGTGAAGGGAGCCTCGCCCGGAACGTGCCGCTTGTCGGCGAAAGCACCAATGTTGGTGGTTTGTGGTGCTGCAAAGCCAAGGGTGCCGGCAAGACCGAATTGCAAGAAACGGCGACGATGCATAAGAGGATCCATGGTGAAAAATTAACGGGGTACTATGCTGATTATGGTCGGCTGGTGAGGAATTTGCTATATAGTTGTTATGGTGGGGAGTCGTGTTCCCGCCACGGTTCGTCGGCTTGGGATCATTGGTACTTTCATTTCCGACCGACTTTTTCGCGCCAACTCTGAAAAGAAGGCATTGCCATTTCTCAACTGACTCGCAGGCATTTTTTGGAGGGGTCGGTCGTAGCGGGTGCAAGCCTGCTGGCACCCCATGCGCGGGCCCTTGGTGCCAACAACGACATCCGGATGGGCTTTGCCGGATTTCGTGGTCGGGGCAAGCATCTGATCAATCTTTTCTCGCAGGTCGAGGGCGTACGGATTGCCGCCTTGTGCGATGTCGATCAAAAGGTGCTCGACGAGCGGGTTGAGGTGCTCAAAGGTCGTGGCCAGCGCGTGACCGCTTACACCGACATCCGCAAGTTGTTGGACGACAATACGATTGACGCGGTGGTCGTTGCCACCCCGAATCACTGGCACTCCCTCATGGGAATCTGGGCCTGCCAGGCAGGTAAGGACGTCTATGTCGAGAAGCCGGTGTCGCAAAACCTGTGGGAGGGTGGTCAGTTGGTAGCGGCTGCCCGAAAATACAATCGGATTGTTGCAAGCGGCACACAAAATCGGTCGGAAGTCGGTCTGCAGCAGGTCATGAAATATCTGCACGAAGGATCGCTTGGGAAAATAAGGGTTGTCCGAGGGTTGTGTTACAACCGCCGCAAGAGCATTGGCAAGGTGAGTGGCCCACAGCCGATCCCTGACCACATTGACTATGACCTGTGGTCGGGCCCTGTCCCGATCAAACCCCTTTTACGAAAACAGGTGCATTACTACTGGCATTGGGATTACACGTATGGAAATGGAGATCTTGGCAATCAGGGCATTCACGAAATGGATTTATGTCGCTGGGCACTCGGTGTGAACCATTTGCCTCCACGTGTTGTGAGTGCCGGTGGCCGTTTTGGGTACGTGGATGACGGCAATACGGCAAACACGCAAGTCACTTTGCTCGACTATGAGCCGGCGCCGATTATTTTTGAACTCCGAGGCCTGCCATCGCATGCCGGTGCGGACAAGATTGATAGTTTTCGGGGAGTTCGTGTCGGCATGGTGGTGGAATGTGAGCAGGGATATTTTGCCGGTGGCCGGGGTGGTGGAACGGTTTACGACTGGGATGGCAACGAGTTGCAGCATTTCGATGACCCCGGTCAATCGCACCAGGCGAACTTTATCGACGCTGTCCGAAGCCGTGACCGTGGTCGACTTCATGCAGAAATCGAGGATGGCCATCTCTCCAGCGCCTTGTGTCACATGGCAAACACAGCGTATCGGGTGGCCCAACCGTCTGACCCTGATCGAATCGGAAAGAATTTGCAGGACCAGCCATTCGCTTTGGACGCGTTCTCGCGCATGGTCGAACATTTGGGTGCGAATGAAGTGGATCTCAAGAAGTCGGGTGTGGCGATTAGTCCACAGTTCCAGTGGAACGGTCAGAAGCAGCAATTCGAAGGGGCTGATGATGCCAATCAGCTCTTGAGGCGAAAGGATCGGCCTGAGTTTGCGGTGCCCCAGGCGGTGTGAAGCACTTCCGCTAGGCCAGCACCTTCTTGATGACCGTTCCGGCGACGTCGGTCAGACGGAAATCGCGTCCCTTGTGATGGTAGGTCAGGCGCTCGTGATCGAGGCCCAGGCAATGGAGAATGGTTGCCTGCAGATCGTGGATGTGAATTCGATCTTCCACGCCGTGGTAGCCCAGTTCATCCGTCTGGCCAACGGCCTGGCCGCCCTTGATTCCGCCTCCGGCCATCAACACCGTAAAGCTGAAGGGGTGGTGGTCGCGTCCTTCCCTTCCCGAGAAATTGCCGCGGCGGACCTCGTTCATCGGGGTGCGCCCGAATTCGCCACCCCAGATGACCAGTGTTTCGTCCATGAGCCCGCGCTCTTTGAGGTCCTTGAGGAGCGCCGCAGCCGGCTGGTCGGTAATGCGGCATTCCTCCGTCATTAGTTTGTTCAGATCCACGTGGTGGTCCCAATCGGCATGGTAGAGCTGCACAAACCGCACGCCCCGTTCGATCATGCGTCGCGCCAGCAGGCAGTTGGTGCCGTAGGAGCGAGTTTTCTCATCGTCGAGGCCATACATGGCGAGCGTTGCGGGGGACTCGTCGGAAAAATCAACCAGTTCCGGGGCTGCCATCTGCATCCGATACGCCAACTCGTAGGACGCGATTCGCGATGCGATTTCAGAATCGTGTGTTTGCCCAAGCCGCTGCTGATTCAGCTGGTTGATCGTGTCGAGGCGAGCCCGCTGGAAAGTGTTGCTCACGCCAGCAGGGTTGGCCAGGTCGAGGATCGGATCGCCTTGGTTCCGAAATGCGGTACCCCGAAATGTGGAAGGTAAAAAACCATTGGTCCACAGCGTTGGATTGACAATCGTGGCAGGTTTGGAAAAAGAAGTCAGCACCACAAATCCGGGCAGGTCGTGCGATTCGCTACCCAAGCCGTAGGTGACCCACGATCCCATGCTGGGGTGATCAAACATCTGGGTTCCGCAATTGAGCAGGAGTTGTGCGGGGTGGTGATTGGCAGTGTCGGAGTGGACCGCTCGCATCATGCACAAGTCGTCCGCACATTGGCTCAGGTGGGGTAAGAGCTCGGAGAACTCCAGGCCGCTTTGGCCGTACCGGGCAAAACTGCGCGGCGTTGCCATCGCCGTGGCGCTCCCTCTGATCACCGGATCAAGGAGACCGCTGAGAAACGATTCGGGTATCGGCTGACCGTGCAGTCGCTGCAGTTGCGGCTTGGGTGTAAACAGGTCGAACTGACTGGGGCCTCCAGCCATGTTCAGAAAAATGACATTTTTTGCCTTCGGGGTATAGTGCGGAAGTTTGGGCCGCAGCGGATCGGTGCGACCCGATGCGGTCGCCAGCTGTTGGTCGCCGGCCAGCAGTTGCGACAGGGCCATCGCTCCCAGCCCATACGCACTTTGGCGCAAGAACAGGCGGCGCTGGACGGCATTGGTGATGGGGTTTGTCATTGGGTTCACTAATCCCGGGTTATGAACTCATGCAGATTTAAGATGACGCTAGCTACGCCGGTCCAGGCGCCTGCCTCGGCCGGATCAAGACCTGCGATTGGGTGAGGTGAAATTTCCGGAGCCTCCTGGCGCAAGATTTCGTGGAGCTGATCAAAGCTCTTGACCAGCGCCTCCCGCTCGCTGGGCTCTGGACGTCTTGCCATGCAGATCCGGAACCCGTGGTCGATACGCTGCTGGATTGTGCCTGGTTGTTCACTCACGATTCGTGTGGCGAGGGCACTGGCGGCCTCGAAAAATACCGGATCGTTCAACAGCATCAGGGCTTGAAGTGGCGTGTTGGAGCGTTCCCGATGCGTACACGTTTCTCCCCCGGTGGGAGCGTCGAAAGTTTCTGACTGCGGAAACGGATTGGTCCGTCGTACGATTGTATAAAGGCCCCGTCGATATCGGTCTTCTCCCTGGCTTTCATCCCACTCAACCTCGCGCATCAGGACCGTCGGAGGCCGGGGCGGGCGGACACTGGGCCCGCCGATCTTTGTCGCCAAAAGTCCGCTCACTGCTAACGTGCAATCCCGCACGGCTTCGGCCGTAATGCGCAAGCTTGCCTGGCGGGCGAGCAGCTTGTTTTGTGGATCGCGCAACTGCAAATCGGGGCGCTCCCGCGACGATTGGCGGTAAGCAGCTGAGGTGACGATTTGCCTGTGCATTCTCTTGACTTGCCAGCCATGTTCTGTGAAGTCAATGGCCAGCCAATCAAGGAGTTTTTCGTGCGATGGCGACTCGCCCATGCTGCCAAAGTCACCCGCCGTGCGCACCAGGCCTTGCCCAAAGAACTCCTGCCACATTCGATTGACCGCCACACGAGAAGTCATCGGGTTCTCTGGCGCAATAAGCCAACGAGCGAGGGCAAGTCGGTTGCGCGGCATGTCTGGCGATAAGGCGGGCAGGCAGGCAGGCGTGCCTGGCTCGACTGCTTCGCCAGGATTTGTGAAGACCCCGCGTTTATGGAGGAAAGTTGGCCGAGGCCGCGACGATTTGGCCATGATCGATGCGCGGGTCAGACGTGGTCGATCTTGGTCTTTGCTTAATTTGGTGATCCCCGCGCTAATTGCCTTCAGGGGAGGTTGGCCAAACTTTTGCGGATCGATGGCCATTCCAAATTGGAGGAAATAGTCGAGTAATCGATCACGTTGGGAAGCGGTTCGGTTGGCCGGATCGAGCCGGACGATACTTTGGCCTTCCAGCTGACCTTCGCCCAGCCCCTGCCCCCAGACGAGTCCCAGAATTTCCCATTGGCGATCCCAATGGGCATCCTCACCTGAATGATTACCAGCCTCCAGGATGCGTAATTCCCAGCGGCGCTGCAATTGGGCAATTTCTTCGGCGTGTGGCGTGATGAGATCGCTGCGCCGCTTGACGTACTCGGCGTCGGCCTGTCGAAACGCTTCGAGTTCACCCGGCAGGGGCGCATCGACGTTGACCTCGTCGGCCGAATTGAAAAAGGCATACAGTGCATAAAATTCGCGTTGCGCGATTGGGTCGATCTTGTGGTCGTGGCACTGAGCACACCCCACCGTCAACCCGAGCCATACCACGCCGAGCGTACTGGCCCGATCTTTGACTTGCAGCACCCGGTATTCTTCCAGGTCGGCTCCTCCTTCACGATTGCTCAACGTTTGCCGCAGGAATCCAGTGGCAATTTTTTGGTCAAGGGTTGCCTCGGGTAATAGGTCTCCGGCGAGCTGTTGGATTGTGAACTGATCGAAGGGCAGGTCCTGGTTCAGCGCATTGACCAGCCAATGCCGGTAGCGCCAGGCGAATCGGCGTTTTTGATCGGTGAGATACCCATCACTGTCTGCATAGTGGGCCAGGTCGAGCCAGGGACGGGCCCATCGTTCACCGTAGTGGGGCGAGGCCAGCAACCGGTCAACCACTTTGTCGTAGGCGTCACCGCTGTGGTCGTTGACAAATGCCGTCACTTCCGCAGGGGTAGGAGGCAGGCCGGTCAGGTCAAGCGTGACGCGCCGAATTAACGTCTCGCGGCTTGCCTCGGGCGAGGGATTTATCTGTTCGGATTCCAGCCGCTCCAGGATAAATGCGTCGATGGGGGTCTTGATCCAGTCGGAATGGGTAACCTGCGGCAGGTCTGGCCGCAAGATCGGGCGGAACGACCAGTGTTGCTGATCGGCCGGTGCGGGGAGCCCCCACAGGCCCAGTAGAAGCCAGCTTAATAAGATGGTTTTTTGATTCATGGGAGAGGGCGATTCATGGGAGAGAGTCTCAACCCTAGTGTAACTTATCTGGCCGTTTCTTGCACGCCGGGAAAAGGCGGTTTCAGTCGGACTCAAAGGGTTTGTAAAGCGGAAAATAATAGCAGGGAGCCGCGGTGAACGGTTCTGCAGGCGAATCGCCAGGGAGATAAATTCGCGACTCCAAACTACCTAGCGAGGCGCCTCCGTACGGCTGGAGCAGCGAGTAATCATTTACCCGAAGCACAATGGGTGGTGCCGTTCTGAAGCGATTGTTTCGTGGTCCAAAACTGGCGCTACAGTTCGGCAATATGTAGCAACTGAGCGTCCTGCGTTGGAATTCGCTATTTTTGGAACTGGTACGAATACAAGTCGGCATCTTGAAGTAAGAATCGAAGCCGGATCGGTTTGCCCGCCAGTGGGCTCACGTCCGTTTTGCCGTTCCATGTCAGGGAGTGATCGATCGAATCGCCAAAGAATCCATCGGCATCGGCTTGAGTATAACCTTCAATGGGTCTGGAATCCGCATCGAGAATCTCGACGCGAATGTCGCCCGCTGCGGACGTGGAACAATTTACCACCAGCTCGTCGCCGGTGAAAACGATCGGCTTGGTCACCAGTTCGCCTCCCGCATAGGGCGCGTGGACCGAAACGATGCCGTCGGTGCGAAACACGCGCCGGCGCAAGCGATGGGTCGGCAGTCGATTGTGTTCAACGACGTAAATTGACATTTCCGTAGGGCCCGTTGGTACCAGGCCAACACATGTCATGCCGCTTCGGTCGACCCAGTTGAGTAGATCGATTCCCGGGCGCACCAGCGACTCCATGAAGCGACGATCGAAATGTTGACTATCGCGGCTGCTTACAAACACGGTGTCGGAGAGTCCCACGCCTCGGCTCGCATCGTATTTCGCCGGGAGCGTGGCATTGCGGTCGGGTAGAAACCGCATCGGAAACCCAAGGTAGTGATGGGGGGCGCGAAAATAGGGGCTAATGGCGTTGGTGTAAAAATGCTCGGCGGGGGCGTCGCCGTAGTCCAGCGGTACCACCTTGGTCCAGTTGACAAAATCCTTGGACGTGGTCCGTCCGACCCAGCGGATTGATCGATCGTCTTGCCAGTGGATCGGCTGTTTGTCCTGGTCGATGCGAATCCGGACGTAGGCAACGTAGCAGCCTTCCCGGGGAGACCAGAAGGTTGGGATGTGCGAGCCGTCGCCGTAGGTGGGCCACTGCTTGGGGCCCAGTACGCTCTTTTCTTGCAGCTTTGTCCAGTGGATGGCGTCAGGCGAAGCGTAGGCCCAGAAACCGCCCCGGTAATGACTCTCGGGTTTAAAGCCAAACGATCCGGCAAGTGCTTTGTATTTCTGTGACGGCAAAGCAGCCGGGTTGGTATCAACAAACGGGGTGAAGTTGTCCGCAGGTATCCCAAACTCTCCATTTTTTTCGCTGGGCCAGATGATGTTGTTTTGTTTGCTACCCTCGAATTCGACCAGGCCGAGATTGGGCCGAGTCCAGTGAATGCCATCGTCACTTTCGGCATAACAGCCGTTCATGATCCAGCCATCTCCGCTGGCCGGGGTGCCCGTGCCAGCGACGGCCCGGTAATACATCCGGTACTTCGCGTCGTCCTTGAAGATCGTGATGTAGCCATTGTTGGAACCTTCCCACGGGAAGTCCCAGGTCATTACGGTTTCTGCGATGGCCGGCTCATGAAGCTTTAGCGTGACATTGCGCTGGTGGTCGATCAGGGCGTCGTCGACAAAAAGCTCCAACCGCGATCCGATATTTGTTGGTTTAGAATCCTCGGCCCGGAGTGGGCCCACGGCGGTGGTGGTTGCCACGCCTGCCAGGAGAAGCAGCTGCATGAGGATGCGAGGCAGGTTTTTTACTGGGTACGCAGGGATGTACATGGTAGTGGGATCAATAGGGTGTCGAGGATAGTAATGTTTAGAAGCGATTGATCGGGGAGTAACCACAACTGTTTTGTACACCACAACAGGGTGTCGCGGTAGCGCAGTGGAGGCGACCTGTCACGGCCCGCGGAGGGGCTCTCCAAAGGTGTCTACTCGTCCACTTGCATGACCTGCACCTGCATGCGGGGCAACCCGGCCGACGGTTCGCTCTGGTCGGAGTACACAAACCGGACGGGACTGCTGGGTTCGCCTTCGACCACGGCAGGCGCGGTGGGCAATAGTACCAGGCTGCGGCGCGGTGGGGGCTCAGGCATGCCGGGCACAATTGTTGGCAAGGCTCCCTGCACGCGATCACTCACGTCAATCCCCTCGGCCGGGATGTCAACGGGCGTAACCGATACCGGGCCGTACCAGACGGTGCCTTGATTGGCGTGTCGGTAGAGCAGCACTTCCCTGATATCCGCTTCAGGAGGCAAGGTGATATCTACGCTTACCTCGTCCTGCCAGTTCTCGGTCAGGGTGTTGACCAAGAGGGGCTCGCCTCTCCAGGCAAGGTAAGATGCTGGTAATTTGTAACCTGCGAGGCGAATCATGCTTTGGGCGCCGCCGGCGACTTTGCCAGATAGTTTTATCCGAATCTTGGCCCCTGGCTTTGAGGGGTTCATGACCCGTAAGCTGACAATTTCTTCCTTGTCGCTCCACGCTTTGGCCCCGTGGGGACCCGCCGGGTCGCGTAGCACCTCCTGGTCGCCGACGACCAAATTGCTGGGCATCAGGCGCGCTTCGGTTCCCGGACCGATCTGTAGTTCTTGCCCAGCCCGGAGCGTTCCGTCGTAGCTGACGCTGCTGGAGCCGATGGTAATAGAGGGGTTTTTGGCCGTGGCCTGCAAGGCGCGGAGTCGTATCTTCGGCGCGAAGGACTGCTTGAGCCGATGGAGGGGTTCTACCCAGAAATCACCGGAACGAAAGATGCCCTGGGGTTCAAAAGCGGCGATGGTCTCTCGAGATTCTCCGGAGGCAATTTCAACGTCCGGGCAATTGGCCGCGGTTAATTTCACCCTCAGCGGAAGGTCATTGGAAAGGCGCGTGCCTTTTTTCACGCGGACAGGCCAGGAAACAACGCGGTAGCCGTCCGCTTCGATGTCTTCCAGTGAGATCTTCGCTGGTCCGGCATCGTCAGCCAGGTCGATGCCAGCGGGAGTAAACAGTTCGACCGCCACATCTTTAAGGATCGCCTGCTGTGGGTCTATATACCAGGAGTTGTTTTTGGTGTTGTGTATTTGCAGAAATATCCGGGTTGATTGCTCGGCTCCAACCGCATCGATTTTATAATCCAGCAGCAACTCCGGTACGAGATACTTCTCCACCACATCCAAGCCGACCTTTTGCTGGGCAAAGAAGCGCCGCGTATGTTCAATCCTGTGATGGCCAAAATGCTTCGAGGCGCTGCCACGTTCGTTGGCAGGAATGGAGGGGTCGACGTGTTGTGGATGGGGGTTTCTCGGGTATCCGGCGCACGACCCACTGCAAAAGAAGACTGTGCCGAGATTCTGGGGCACGGGGGTCTTAACCAGCTTGAGCGTGTCCTCCCAAGAGCCATCTCGCATGAAGCACGGGTGCGAGAGTTGTGTCCAGATGGGCCAATCCCGCTCGCGGGCAAATCGCAGGGCCTCGGACTCAAATCGGGAAATGCTACCGTATCCAAACAGGCCATCGCAACGTCCCGGTTTGACGATATCGTCTAGGTGGACGGGAATCAGGCTGGACGTCGACAGCGGTGCGTCCGGAGCTAGTTGGTCCAGGTGCAAGTAGCCGGTGGCTGGCCAATAGAAGATGGTCTGCTCTTCACCGGCTTCGTTCATGACCTGGTGGATTTCATCGAAGACTTGGATGTACTTTTTGGCCCACCATCTGCGGGCTTCATCGTTCCACACGAAGGGCTTGCCGTATTCTGCTTCAATTTCTTCACGATAGGCCTCGATGGCCCAGTTCGTCTGTCCATCCTTGAGGTATAAGGGGGCCATGTCGGTGAGAAACTGAGGCATTTCTTCCAACAGGAACATGCCGACGACGTTCTCGGGCTTGTTGATGTTGTCAATGACCACGCGAATTTGCCGGCGGGTTTCAGCCAGGATTTTTTCCTTCACCCCCGGGGCGTAAAAGTAGTCGTACATCATCCGGCTGGCCAGTCCCACCGGTGTGTTCTTGGTGAAATCTCCCTTTTGGGGATAGAAATTTTGCATCGGCCAGACGCGGATCATGATCTTCAGCCGCGGGTTCATCTCAATCAAGCGGTTGAGTACTTCGACCGTTTCCTCGCTGGGGGGCAGGTCGGGGAAACGAAGTAATAGCCAATCGGCGCGCGCGGCGTCCAGGTTCGTGAGTCGTCCTGAGATGCCGGCATAATAGTATCCCATGCCCCATTGCCAAAAGTGATGGCCTTTGGCCGGGGGATTCTCGGCTTCCGCAGCTCTGGCTGGATTCGATTGGCAGGCAGCTCCACTGAGTACCGCACAGGTCAGGCCAAAAGCGATTGCCCGACGGAGGTTCCGTGCGGTGCCGACAGGTTTTACAATCCGCATAGGTTTTTGCCTTTGAGTTGTATTGGTTGTTGATGATTGAAAAATTATGTATCGAGCACCACCAGGCGTCGAGCCTTCGACTTCTCGACGAGGCTCGCCGGGACCGGCGGAGTTCGCCGCCCGCTGCTGTTCTTCCGTTCGGGCTACGCCCTCACTCCAGAACAGCAGCGGTCCCTTACGCCTAGATCCTCTCATTAAAGCTGGTACATAGTTTGGGGGAAGGCCAACGCCTCAGCCTCCAGAACACAGCCGAGTTACTTAACCCCGATTCTCTCACTCAGACTGGTACAAAGATGGGGGGGTGGTCAGCGTGTTCTTGCGGCTACTATTACTTATTCAACAATCTACCCAACATGTCCAGCGCCTTGTCCTCGTAAATCTTCTGCCAGTGAGGTGCCAACATGCAGTCGCTGTCCTCTTGCGCTCCGCCGACGTTCAACAATTGTTCCGTAGTCGGTGCATAGTAGATATAGCCGTTAGTATATCCGGCCACGAACGTCAAGTCATGGGTTGATGCGCGTTTGATATTCAATCCGATCCGCACGGTTAGCTCGCCTGGAAAGGTTAGCAATACAAAGTCCCCGATCCTGACCGCTACCAACTCGACGTCCAAGGTACGCTTTTCCGCGGCCAACATCTTTTCTTGGTATTTCCGCAACAAATTCAAATTCGTATTGTTGCGAGTCAGTCGCTCCATCATATAAACGTTGCCGATATAACGCTGGATATTCCTGCGATTTTCCGCGTCCAGTTGGCGCAGGTCGTTGCGCCCCCCACGCTTCCTCGTGCAGATATCCGTGGGAATAGTACGACGGAAAATCTCTCCACAGGTTGTACCGGACCATCAGCGGAAGAAATGTCTTCAGGTTCAAGCTAGTTCCTCCCACCGATCTCACCAGCCGCTGCTGCTCCGATTCCAATTCAATGATTCGCTGAGCAATATCGGCCCTGGGCAGTTCCAGCGTCTCGTTCAAAATGAGGAGCCGATCATCCGGCCGGCTGTCGATTGTTTTCAGTGCTTTTGAGCGTGGTGAGCCCCAGCATGTTACCAAGCGGTTCGGCACGCCCTGGATGAGCGACATCCTTGTAGTAAACGGGGTTGATGTCGCCGCCGCAGCCTTGCACGAATAGAGCGACCGTGTTTTCGCTCAGATTGTCTTCGATCACCTGCGAGGAGAAACCGGTCATGTCGGCCGTATTCCGGCCGCCCGGATTGCTTTGAATTGGATGGCAGGCAAAGTTGTACACGACGGCTACCGTTTGGCCGTTCTCATCGTTCAGACGCAGAATGCCGATTTCTGGGTCGACCGGTCCGACCTCGGCGACGTCCTCATCAGGCGGCATGGAATACGCGTGGCGCACGTCGACTTCTTTGCCGCTCTTGAGCTTCAACCGGCGGTTTTCCATGGCCCGGTCCTCTTGGCCTGTGCCGGCGCCAACGAGGACTGGCACCATGTTTCGCGCGGCGTTCTTCACTGCCTGAAAAGTTCGTTCGTCCACATCCGCGCAGGGCACGCCATGGCAATGGCTCGCATTGACCAGCACATGTTCCGGAGGGATGCCAATTTCTTTCTGAATCCGATGGCGCAACCCGGGAAGGAAGTCATTACCGATATTTCCAATCTCGCCAATCGCGACCACGTCCATCGTCACGACGACTAAAGTCAGCGAGCCATCGTTCACCACCAGCGCTCGAGCATGCAGCGGATCGTTAACTGGCCCCGACTTTCGGTCAGTAATATCAACTTTGGCGGCTCCCGCCCTCAACTGATCCGCCGACACATGCGGCGGCCGGGAAGTCATCATGACACAAGCGAGCAATAGACAAATTAAACGGGTGTTTGACATGGAAATGGCCCTGGTGCAGAAAAGTTTCGGCAAAAGCAATCCATCGTGTGTGTATTATACACCGTCATCCAGCAGGTTCTCGACGATCTGAACCGCAAGTGCAGTTACGAAGTGGATCCCTTGTGATCGATCAGAGTATCGTCGACAAAAAGTTCCAAACGCGATCCGATATCAATCGGTTTGGAATCATCGGCCTGCAGTGAGGGCAGGGCAGTGGTAGTTGCCACGCCCACCAGGAGAATGAGCCGCGTGGCGATAAGCGACAGGTTTTTCGTTAGGTACGCAGGGATGTGCATGGTAGTGAGATCAATATAGTGTCGAGAACAATAATGTTTAGAAGCGATTGACTGGGAATAACCCCCAAATGTCTTGTACACCATAACGCGGCATTGCGGTAGCGCAGTGGGGGGGCTTGAGACTGACCGGCCCCCTATTACCGAACCCGGCAGGCCGGCGCCAGGTTGCCATAAACCTGGCTTACCGCTGGCGTAACGCCTTCGGTCTGAAGGTGTTTTGGGGCCGGGGTGCGCTGCGGGACCCCGGGGCTGTGCACGGCAGCAATTGCCAATTGCGACGAAGGACCGTGATGTAACCCCGCTCCTTTACCGGCTCAGAGACGTGACCTGCCGCAGTCATAAACTTTCGATGCCCCCGGCGGGGGAGAAACGTGTACGCAGCGGGAACGGTCCAACACGCCACTTCAAGCCCTGATGCTGTTGAACGATCCGGTGTTTATGGCCACGTGGTCCGGGAGATCCTCGCATGATGTCTCAACAAGTCAAAGAAGTCCCATTTTCCTTGCTAAAGACGGGCGTTATGATAAGTACCCTGTCGGCTGACGATCTCCCGGCCAGAGTGGCGGAATTGGCAGACGCGCTGGATTCAAAATCCAGTGCCCGCAAGGGCGTGAGGGTTCGAGTCCCTCCTCTGGTACTCTTGAAAATAGGGGGTTTCGCAATTTCCTGTTGGCTGACTCTAAAGCTTACAACTTCAAATGTCCCTTATTTGTCCCTCGTTTGTTGTCAGGTCGTTGTCATGACGATGCACATACGGCTAGCAACTTAGTCTATCAAGGCGCTCGTGGTTTGCCACCCCGGCGGAGCCGTTCGTACTCATGACCCGGAATTCGCCAGTGTCCGGTTGCCGGGTCTTTCTCAGCTTCAATCCTCGCGTTGGAACACCAGCGAACCTGAACCGTGTGCTGCGCTACGCCCATAAGATCGGCCACCTCCCGCGTGAAGTTCAGATGAGACCAAGAGTATAAGCTCCTGGTAGTGGCATCGTAAATCGATGCCATTCTGCCCCATAGGGGCTGTGGGCAAAAGACGAGCGTAGCCACTAAGGCGGGGGTTAAGGCCCTGGCGGCAACGTGCATTCGGTGTGCGTCACCGACGCGCGCTAGCGCTACCAGCACAAGTGACGTTGGTTTGTCGCTCCGACCGAGGCCAGGATCGCTCGCGGTGGGAATAAGAAACTGCTCCGCACAAGGAGCAGCATCGCTTTTGCGGTTGTCTCATCCGTCGCCGATTTCACGAGTTGATGGTATTTTGTTTGATGAGATAAGTTCTCGGAAACGGACACACACAAATTACGTGGTCATCAAGGGTTGCGGCGAATTTCGTCAGATTACGAAACTCTAACTAGACCGGGCGGCCTGCTCCAGTGACCGATCCGGGTAGACCCGCCCAGCCCCGTCACCAATTCTGCATACGCGCCTTTGCCCGGGGCCTCACCATGCGTGCCGGGCCGGGTTTTGACAGGCAGTTGCGACGAGTTTATAGTCAGCCCAGCGCATCAAGATAGGTGAAGGCGCGGTTCAATACGCCTATCAGCTCAGCTTCCGAGCCAGGATCGGCTTCCGGCTCAACCCAAATGGGAAATGTCGGACTGGAGCAGTGGCACCATTTTCCGAGCCATGCTTTTCGATCGGGTGTTCACGCGTGGCAGGCACCAACTTACCGCAACGGAAGGATCACGGATATGAAAGGCACGACCAGACTCGTTCGAGCCGGTTTGTTGTTCGCAGGTATTCTTGTCGCGTTGGGGCTATGGCCATCGGCAGGATGTGCAGCCGTCGTCAGCCCATGGAAGATCTGGACGGGCACCAGCGAAGTGGAAAATGGGGCCGTGCTCGAAAACAAGCTCGTATATGTCGAGGGCAACGGCCAGCCCGGCGTCGAGCGCTATCCTCAGGCGGCGGTGCTTTATTTTGATCCTCTCACGCAGCCGGGGCGGTATCGCGTCTCGTTGCGGGCGCGGACGGAAAAGCTCGGTTTCAGTACGCTCACGCTTCAGGCGTGGGTGGACAAGGAGGACGGTGGCTTGGCGTTTCCGACCGCGTTTGGGTCAATCACTGTGCCGGTGGCATCGACGTCCATGAGCGGCAGTGTCTTTGACCAGCCCGGCCAATGGCAGGTGTTTTCGCTCAAGTTCGATGTCGAGAGTGGCAAGCCCACGAAGGTTGGCCTGATGTATGTCGGTGACAAGACTTGCGATGCCGGAACGGTGCAGATCGATAAATCATCGGTGAAGCTCGAGAAGGTGGATCAGCCGGTATCGATCAGTTGGGCACGCCCTGCCAAGCTCCGTTACAAGCATTCGGAGCAGGCGGCGCTGGACATTCGTCTGACGAATGCGACCGAGCAATCGCAACAGGTAGAGATTCGCACGGTGGTGATTACCGACACCGATAGCCGTATGCCGGGTGAGTCGAAGCACTTCACAGTGCCGGCTTCAGCAACTATTAGC
>Ga0315336_1004569_pt1 | contig 16210 bp, 8 predicted proteins | sample ASW5metaG_FD_204512 | JGI IMG/M metagenome (GOLD analysis project Ga0315336, IMG submission 204512) | Ammonia-oxidizing marine archaeal communities from Monterey Bay, California, United States - ASW #5 | ecosystem: Environmental > Aquatic > Marine > Intertidal zone | place: USA: California...
CATGGAATTCCTCACGGCCCGACATACCTTTGTCAATCCGGGCCTGGCGCAGCATTACGGAATCCCAACACAGATCACCGCCGCCGACCGTTGGATGCGTGTGGACGACGCTGACCGATACCAACGGGGTGGACTGCTGGCCATGTCGGTCTTCCTGACTCAAAACGCTCCCGGCCTGCGCACCAGCCCGGTGAAACGGGGGTATTGGGTGGTTCGCCGACTGTTGGGCGAGCGGATTCCGCCACCGCCCCCCGAAGTTCCCGAACTGCCGGACGACGAAACCAAACTGGGCCAACTCACGCTGCGACAAACCTTGGCTCGACACCGGGAACACAAGAGCTGTGCCGCCTGCCACCAGCGATTCGACTCGATCGGCCTGGTGTTTGAGAACTATGGTCCCGTGGGTGAACTGCGCGACCGTGACCTGGGAGGCAGACCCGTCCAGACCAACGCGATTCTGCCGGGCGACGTGCCGAGTCAGGGAATGGCCGACTTGAAGACCTATCTCACCCAGCGTCGCCGCGCGGAATATGTCGAGAACTTTTGTCGAAAGCTGCTATCATATGCTCTGGGTCGCAGCTTGCAGTTGTCCGACGATCCACTGCTGGAGGCAATGCAGAATCGATCGGCCCCCCAGGGCCATCGCTTGGGAGACCTTGTGCTGCACATTGTCAACAGCCCACAGTTCCTCAACAAACGCGGGGCGACCGCACCCCGCGCGGGAAGTGCTCCATGAGCCACTCGTTCTCTCCGGAATCCGTATCCGAACATCTGAACGCAACCCGCTCCATTTCACGCCGCGCGATGCTGCGAGGAACCGGTGTGGCTCTGTCCCTGCCATGGCTGGAATCGATTCCCGCCTGGGGCTATGACACCTCATCCGACAAAGCTGAGGGTCCGTTTCCCAAGCGATTTGCCGTGTTGTTCATGGCCTGTGGAGTCCATCCCAAGCACTGGTGGGCCAAGGGCGCCGGCGAGCAGATGGAGTTGAGCCAGAGTCTGAAACCACTGGAACCGCTCAAGGCCCAACTGAACGTGATCTCGGGGTTGTTCAACAAGAATGCGACTGGAGTCGGCATTCATCCGGGCCAGACGGGCAATATCCTGTCGGGAGCCTCGCTGCAAAAAGGCGCCGAGCTACGGGGCGGAATCAGCGTCGACCAGCTGCTGGCCAATCACATCGGAAAACACAACGTACAATCCAGCCTGGTCCTTGGCTGCGAACAGCCGATCACCGGTTACCACGAGACCAATTTTTCCATGGCCTACAGTTCCCACATTTCCTGGCAGAACGCGACATCACCGGTGCCGATGGAGGTCTACCCCGCGCTGGCGTTTGACAGTTTGTTCGACAACCGCGGACACCAGCGCAACAAGAGCGTCCTGGACCGAGTCAAAGAACAGGCCGGCAGCCTGAGCCGCCGAGCCAGTGCGGGCGACCGCATCAAGCTGGATGAATATCTCAGCAGTGTCCGTGAAGTCGAAAAACGCATACAAAGAACCCGGGAACAACAAGACAAATCCCGCGAGCGAGCCCGACAAAAGGGCCGTGCGATCGTCGGCATGGAGCGTCCTGACAACGGGTTACCGGAAGACATTCGCGAACACATGCGTTTGATGTGTGACATCATTGCCCTGGCCTTCCAAACCGACAGGACCCGCATCGGCACCTTGCTGTTGTGCCGGGACATCTCCGGTTTGTTTTACCCGTTCCTCGGCGTACGCAAAGCGCATCATTCGGCGTCGCACAGCGATCACTCGGAAGAATGGGAACGCGTGTCGCGTTACTATTGCAGTCAACTGGCCTATCTGGCCAAACGACTGCAAGCGATGCCCGAGGGACCGGGATCGGTTCTGGACCACACCTGTCTGATGTTCGTCAACAACATGTGGTCGGGCAGCAAGCACGATTCGACCAAGGTCCCGTTGCTCACCGTCGGCGGACTGGACGGTACACTGGAAACCGGCCGTGTGCTGGACTACACGCGCAGCGGTGACGACAACCGCAAGCTGTGCAGCCTGTACTTGTCGCTGATGCACCGCCTGGGTGTGCCCGCGGCTCAGTTTGGCGATGCCACTGAGCCGTTGGCGGGCCTCTGACGGGCGCCGCGGCGATGGCCTTGGGGAACGGGAAACCGCCGGCGACCACAGACCGGAGCGGCCCCGATCCGAGTCCCCCCGTCCTGAACATGCTGGGCAACATCACGGCTGCAATCCCGTCGCTCGTCCAGCCTGGCGGCCGAAATGCAAACCGTCGCACCACGGGTTCCCCAACGGGAGAACGCCTCGAGCGGCGCAGAATCGTGGCGGGACTCGTCGCCGGATTTTCTTTCGGTTAAACTACAGCTTGCCTCAGACATCGGCGGATGCAGAGTGCATGCGATCGGCGTCGCACAAGGACATTCAGAATAAAGTGAAGCGATGAACCCATTATTCCGCTCAACGGCCATCTGGCTCACCACTGGAATTTGTTCCTGCGGACTAACGGCCCGCGCCCAGGACAACGTGCCTCAAGTCAACTTCGCCCGCGAAGTCCTGCCGGTTCTGTCCAACAAGTGTTTTGTCTGTCACGGCCCCGACGGCCAGGAAAAAGATGTCCTGCGTCTGGATTCGTTTGAGGCGGCAACGCAGGACCACGATGGTCGACGCGCCATCGATCCGCAGAAACTCGGGAACAGCGAAATCCTGGCACGCATCCGTTCCAGCGATTCCCCCATGCCGCCCGAGGACGCGGACAAGCAACTCACCAGCTCCGAGCGTGACGTGATCCAACGCTGGATCCTGCAAGGTGGCAAATATGCCCGGCACTGGGCGTTCGTCGCTCCGCGAAAACAACCGCCAGGCAACAGCCCCGACCAGCGTATCGGCAAGGCGGACATGATCGACGCGTTGATCGCGTCACGACTGGAACAACGCAATCTGACGTTTGCTGCCGAAGCCGAACGCAGTGTGCTGGCGCGGCGGGCGGCGCTGGTGCTCACCGGACTCCCCCCAGAACCTCAACAGCTGAAAACGTTTCTGAACGACCAGCGCCCCGACGCCTATCAACGGCTCGTTGAACAATTACTCGACAGCCCGCGGTACGGTGAACACCAGGGCCGTTACTGGCTGGACGCGGTCCGCTACGGGGATACCCACGGGCTGCATCTGGATAACCGCCGAGGAATCTATCCCTACCGCGACTGGGTGATTCGCGCTTTGAACCAGAACCTGCCGCTGGACAAATTCATCACCTGGCAACTGGCGGGAGACCTGCTGCCGCAACCCGATCTGCGGCAACTGGTGGCCACCGGCTTCGTCCGCATGAACCCCAGCACAGCGGAAGGCGGAGCGATTCCGGCGGAGTTTCAGGCGAAGAACAATTTCGATCGCACCGAGACGCTGGGAACCGTGTTGCTGGGCATGACACTCACCTGTTCTCGCTGCCATTCGCACAAGTTTGATCCAATTTCACAGACCGAGTACTACCGCTTGCTGGCGTTCTTCAACAGCACCGCTGAACATTCCATGGACGGAAACGCCTACACCTATGGTCCCGTGATCAAGGCCCCGCAACACCAGGTGGCCTGGACTGCCTGGGAATCCCTGATGGCGGAACGTGGCAAACTGCTGTCCACCGCGGCCACGGAAATCGACAACCTCAAATTACCGGAGGCTGAATCCAAGAGCTGGAATGACGGGAGCGCCGCTGAGCGGCTGGCCATGATCGCCAAACCCGACGGGTCGTTTGCGCGGTTACCTGTGCACAAGCCGGCGCAGGAGCTTGCGCAGCGCATGCAGACAGCCGAAAAATCATTCACCACCACGCTGGTCGCTCGAGACCTGCCCAAGTCGCGGGCAACGCATGTCTTGCGTCGCGGCGAATACAACCTGCCGATCGGCCAGCCGCTGCAGCCCGGAATTCTCAGCGTGATGGGCCGTTTCCCCCGCGACGCGCCGCGCAACCGACTGGGCCTGGCTCGATGGCTGACAGCCCGCGAACATCCGCTCGTCGCTCGGGTCCTGGTCAACCGCATCTGGCAGCGCACGTTCGGCGCGGCCCTGGTGCGCACCCCCGAGGACTTTGGTCTGCAAGGGCAGCAGCCGACGCATCCGCGGCTACTGGATTGGCTGGCCGTGGAACTGCACGACAGCGGTTGGGATCTGAAACACATGCTGCGGCTGATGGTCAACAGCCGGACGTTCCGCCAGTCATCCTCGTGGCGAACGCATATCGACGATCCAGCCAACCTGCTGTGGGCGCGAGGTCCGGGATACCGGCTGGATGCCGAGGTCTTGCGTGACATGGGACTTTGGTCCAGCGGCCTGCTCGACCCACACATGGGAGGCGAAGGGGTCAAACCTTATCAGCCGTCGGGAATGTGGCTGGCCATGGCCCACCCGGGCAGCAACACCAAACTCTATGTGCGGGACAAAGGACGCGCCCTGTATCGCCGCAGTGTCTATGTGTATTGGAAACGAACCAGTCCGCACCCGATGATGACCCTGTTCGACGCGCCGAATCGGGAGAGCAGTTGCGTGCAGCGATCTCGGACCAATACCTCGCTGCAATCCCTGGGCCTGCTCAACGAAATCCAGCGAATCGAAATGTCTCGGATGCTGGCCGAGCGTCTGCTGCAGCAGACGCACACGGATCAGCAGCGGCTGGATTTGTTATTCGAATTGCTGGCTTGCCGCAAACCGAGCGGAGCCGAACGCACGGCCTGCGTCCGATTGCTGCAGGCCATGCGTACCCGGTATGCGGAATCCCAAACCGATGCCGTGGCCTTGCTGTCCGTGGGAGAAATCAAACGTAACAAGACACTGCCCGTGGCGGAACACGCAGCCTGGACCCAGGTGGCCGTCACCGTAATGGCCAGCGACGTGACCATATTGATGTACTGATGACGGCCGTAAACAACAGCAGCCATCACCGGCGTGGCCGGCCCCAAACCTTTGTCCATGCCAGAATCGCGCGTTCCAGCCAGATCCATTCTTAGCCAGAGAGATTCGCCATGCGAGACTCGAATTCGCTCCGCCCCGACCCGATTCGCGAACACGAATTGATGCTGACGCGACGCCAGTTGTTTGGCCGCACGGCATTGGGTCTGGGAACCGCCGCCATGGCCGGCCTGTTGGACGCGGATCTGCCGGCCGCAACACGCGGCGGCCCCGCCGGTTCACACCACCGGCCCCGAGCGAAAACCGTGATCTATCTGTTCATGAGTGGAGGCCCCAGCCACCACGATCTGTGGGACTACAAACCCAAGCTGAGCGAAATGATGGGTAAACAATTGCCCGACCATGTCCGGGATGGGCAGCGGGTCACGGGAATGACGGCCCGTCAGAAAAACGGTCTGCCGCTGGCTCCCAGTAAATACAAATTCAGGCGACACGCCAACAACGACCGTGGAGTGTGGGTCAGCGAATTGCTGCCACACACGGCCAGCGTGGCCCAGGAACTGTGCGTCATTCACAGCACGTTCACCGAAGCCATCAACCACGATCCGGCCATTACCTACATCCAGACAGGCAGTCAGATCCCCGGCCGCCCCAGCCTGGGCGCCTGGCTCAGCTACGGCCTGGGCAGCGGCAACCAGGACCTGCCCCATTATGTGGTGATGCACGCCCGGACCCGGTTCCCGGAACAGAGCCTGTTCAACCGGCTGTGGGGCACCGGATTCATGCCCTCAGATCACCAGGGCATGTTGATGCGCAGCCAGGGCGACCCGGTACTGTATCTGAGCAATCCGCCGGGAGTCACCGGCCGGGACCGTCGCGCTCAGCTTGACGCGCTGGCGGCGATCAATCAGCGTCAACATGAACAGTTTGCCGACCCCGAGATCCTGGCCCGGATCCGACAACACGAAATGGCCTACCGCATGCAGTCGTCCGTCCCGGAACTGATGGACCTGTCCGCTGAAACTCCCCAGACTTTCGCGTTGTATGGCAACGACGCCAAGACACCCGGGACTTTCTCCGCCTGCTGCCTCAACGCGCGGCGGCTGGCGGAACGCGGAGTCCGCAACATCCAGATCTTTCATCGCGGCTGGGACGCGCACGGAAACCTGCCGCGGGAGCACGAATCGCAGTGCAAAGACATCGACCAGGGCGCCGCGGCCTTGATCAAGGATCTCAAGCAACGCGGAATGCTCGACGACACGCTGGTCGTGTGGGGCGGCGAATTCGGCCGCACGGCTTATTGCCAGGGCAACCTGTCTCGGACCAATTACGGCCGCGACCATCATCCCCGCTGTTTCACAGTCTGGATGGCCGGCGGAGGTGTCCAGCCGGGAATCACCTACGGTCAGACCGACGACTACGCCTACAACATCGCCGATGCCGATGGGAACCCCCTGTCTCCGCAACCCAACCGGGAGAAATGGACTCCGGGGACAATGCATATCCATGACCTGAACGCCACGATCCTGCACTTGATGGGGTTTGACCACAAACGCCTGACCTACCGCTACCAAGGACGGGATTTCCGTCTGACCGACGTGCACGGTCACGTGATTCACGACCTGATCGCTTAGCGGCGGCAAGTCCAAGCGGACACGCCTGCACGGGGCATCCACGTCGGTGACCCAGGATCCAACGGCGGTAGACCTGATCGCGACGGCGTGTGTCACCGCAGTTTTTTGACAGCGCGGCTGCTATGCTTGGAGGCGGCAGCCACGGCCCCACGCAGCACCACGACCTCATCCAGGAATTCTCTCATGAAATGCGTGCTCCCACTGTGCCTGATGATCCTGTGTGTGACGACCGGAAGCGTGTCGGCCAAACCGCTGGTCTACCAAGGCTCGGCGGGGCCCGGCAGCGGAAAGCACCTTGTGTTCATCGCCAGTGATCACGAATACCGTTCGGAAGAGACACTGCCGGCCCTGGCCCGAATCCTGGCCAAGCGGCACGGCTTCAAATGCACGGTCCTGTTCGGCGTCGATGATCAAGGCGTGATCCGGCCGGGCCACAGCAACGTACCCGGCCTGGAAGCCCTGGCCACAGCCGACCTGATGGTCATCTTCACTCGATTTCAAAACTGGCCGGACGAGCAGATGCAGCACTTTGTCAAGTATCTGCAGCGGGGCGGCCCCATCGTCGGTCTGCGGACCGCCACTCACGGTTTCAAGATTCCCGGCAACAGTCGTTTCGCCAAGTATTCCAATGGCTATGGGGGCGGTGAATACAAAGATGGATTCGGCCGACAGATCCTGGGCGAAAAGTGGGCCGGGCATTATGGAGGCAATCACCGACAGAGCACGCGACTGAACCTGGTTCCGGACAAAGTCGGTCACCCCATCCTGAGGGGTGTGAAAGACGTGTGGGTGCAGTGCGGCGGATACTTTGCCAATCCACTGCAACCCAGTGAAGTCCTGGCGACCGCTCAGCCCTTGATGGGCATGACACCCGACGCGCCGCCCGATCCCAAGAAGAAGCCGGTTCCGGGCGCCTGGACACGCAGCTACAAGAGCCGTTCGGGCAAATCCGCCCGCGTGTTTACCAGCACGTATGGCGCCTCGAACGACATCGAGAATGCGGGCTATCGGCGCATGTTGATCAATGCCTGTTTCTGGGCGGCTGGCCTGGAAGACGCGATCCAGGCCCAGGCCAACGTCGACTTCGTCGGCCCCTACAATGCAACCTGGAGGCGTGGTCGCGGTCGGCGCAAGAATGGTCTGAAGCCTCAGGATCTGGCGGGGTTCGAGACTCCCGTCGTTCCCTTGCAAGACTGAATCGCGAAACCCATGTCGCATCTGCCGACACGCTGCCCCACACAAACCGTTACCGGCTGCACGTTCCGCACCGGGAGCGTCGGTTTCATCAAGAGCAGGAGGGACTACGCATGTGTCCGACCAATCTGGCATTCCCCAACACGTTCGACGGGCCGCAAAACACCGGTCACGGACTGCTGACCAGCTTGCTCTTGCTGTGCGTTGCGTCGGCCAACGGCACACCGGCGGCGGCGCAGACGAACGATCGCAACGCCGGCCAGCGGCCTGAACTGTTTCAAGTCCCACCGATCCGTTCGTCGTGGGACGACCTCACCCAAGGCCTCCAGACCAAAGCGGATTGGCACAAGCGGCGCGCGATATTGAAACAGCGTTACCTGGACCTGTTGCGCGACCAGCACAAGCCCCACAAGCCTCCGCGCAATTTGCAGATTCACGAAGACACCGTTGTCGACGGCATTTACCGGCGGCAACTGATCAGTTACGCGGTGGAGTCCGACGAACGCGCACACGCGTATCTGGGAATCCCGCTGAAGCTCCAGGGGCGGGCGCCGGGAATCGTGGCCTTGCACGGCACCTACGCCAACGGAAAACAGCGCGTGGCTGGACTGATCGACAATCCGGACAAAGCGTACCTGGATCATCTCTGCCGCCGCGGTTACGTAGTGATCGCCCCCGAACATTTTGTTTCCGGCCACCGGATTCCACAGGCCGGCCCGTACGAAACCGCCGATTTCTACAAGAAACATCCCGAATGGACAGCCGTCGGTAAATTCACTTATGAACATGCGATCGCCGTTGACGTGCTGCAGAGTCTGGAGTTTGTGGATGCGGACCGCATTGGAGCGATGGGACATTCACTGGGAGGTCACGGCACATTTTTTCTGGCGGCCTACGACGAGCGGATCAAGGCCGCGGCCTGCAATTGCGGAGCGTCGTTTTTTCGGCACAATCCCCGTGTCACGGCCTGGTCGCGCGACCGCTGGTACGTCTACTTCAAGCCGATCCGTTCCGGCCTGCTGCAACAGACCATGCCGCCGATCGATTTTCATGAAATCATCGCCTTGATTGCTCCCCGTGCGTTCCTCGATCTTTCCGGACTCAACGACGGCCACCCCGGCACACAGCGTCAACGGCTGTTGATGCTGATGAAGATCATGGAGGTTTATGAACTGCAGGGGGCTGCCGAGAATTTCGCGTTTTACGTGCACGGGCGGGGACATTCGGTCGCTTACGAGTCCCGGCAACTCCTGTACGGCTGGCTGGACGCACACCTCAAACCCGCGGCGGCCACAACAGCCCGCCGCGTGGCTCCCCAACCGTAGCTCAGGCGACGTGAATGCAAACGGCCACGGTCGGGCGCGCACCGCGTCCCGACGCGCCGGGGCAACGCGTGCTCTCGGATCGTCACGCCGGCGGACCGGCTGCAGCGGCGGAGCCAAACGCGTACTTGCTGGATGATCGAGCGATTCCAGCGGGCGGGCGGCAAGGTCTGCCAGCAGCATCAGAGTCTGACCATGCTGCCAGCGGCACAGGCTACGAGACGATTTCCCGCACGACACGGCCGTGCACGTCGGTCAGACGGAAATCGCGCCCGGAATAGCGGAACGTCAAGCGTTCGTGGTCGAGCCCCATCAGGTGCAGGATCGTGGCATGCAGATCGTGCATGTGAATCTTGTTTTCGACGGCCGCGTGACCGAATTCGTCAGTCGCTCCAAAAGCGAAGCCCGACTTCACGCCGCCGCCCGCCAGCCAGACCGTGAAACCGTTCGGATTGTGATCACGGCCGGTTCCCTTGTTCTGCGCATAAGGCGTGCGGCCAAATTCAGCGCCCCACCAGACGAGCGTGTCTTCCAGAAGCCCCCGTTGTTCAAGATCCGCCAGTAATCCGGCGATCGGGCGGTCAACCCGCAGTGCGTGGTCGGCGTGCTTCGGCAAATTCGAATGCTGATCCCAGGCCGGGTTGGCCGAACCGTCGCCGTAAGTGACTTGAATGTAACGCACGCCGGCCTCGCACAACCGCCGGGCCATCAGGCATTGCCGGCCATAGTCGTTGGTTGGTTTCTGATTGATGCCGTACAAGTTCAGCGTCGCTTCGGTTTCGCCGGAGAGATCCAAAACCTCGGGTGCATTGTTTTGCATCCGCCAGGCGAGTTCGTACGAGTTGATGACCGCGTCCAGTTCCGCGTCCCCGGGTCGGCGAACTTGTTGCTGAGAGTTCAACTGTCTCAGCAGCTCGAACTGACGACTCTGCGCGGACAATTTGTATCGCCCGTTCACCAGGTCACGCACCGTGGCATCGGCTGCCGGTTGGCCGGCACTGCCCATCGTGGTTCCCTGGTAGACGGGTGGCAAGAACGCGCTGCCGTAATTCCGCGCTCCACCGTTGCCCGGGGAAGGACAGATGGAAATGAAGCCCGGCAAGTCTTCGCTTTCACTTCCCAGGCCGTAGTTGATCCAGGCGCCCATCGACGGTCGCACGAAATTGGTCGACCCACAGTGCAAGAACAATGTGGCCGGTCCGTGGGCGACGCCGTCGGTGTGCATCGAATGCAACAGGCACATCTTGTCCGCGTGCTGCGCCATCTCGGGAAACAAATCGGAAACCCAACGACCGGACTTTCCGTATTGCCGGAATTTCCACAGCGGTTTTTTCACGAGTTGCTCGCTGCCCCGCTTGCCTGTGTTGGCAATCACACGCGCATCGTCGAAGGGCAGAACGTCTCCATCCTTCTTGTCCAGCAACGGCTTGTAATCAAACGTGTCCACATGACTCGGACCACCCTGCATGAACAAGAAGATCATGCGTTTGGCACGCGGCGCCACGTTCGTAGTTCTGGCGACCAACGGATTCCGGGTTGCGGCAGCCGCTGCCGGTTGATTCAGCATCCCGGCCAGTGCCAGTTGCGAGAAACCACAGGCGGATGTGGCAAGTGCCTGGCGGCGATCGAGTGCCGGAAACAACATGAACAGAATCCTCGGTGGACAGATGCGAAACCGACCACGGGCGGCGTCTCAGCACGCGTTGGTCGAACTCTTCAGTCAATATAACGGAAATCGATCGAGGCAAACAGAGATTGTATCACCTGCGACCATCGGACCTGGCGGGTGGTGGCGGGGTCGGCCGTGTTGACATAAGACACAATACTGCGCAGTTCGTCGGACGTTGCCGGCCGTCCGAGTGTCTGGAGAACAATCCGATGCGCACGTCCCGGATCATCATCTCCGGTTTCGGCCAGCAGCCGCGTCGCCGCCAGTTCCGCCTGCTGAATCACCCAGGGATTGTTCATCATGAATAAGGCCTGCGGCGCCGTGCTGCTGGTATCACGACGGCCCGTAACCATGCTTGGATTTGCAAAGTCGAACACTCGAAAAATGTCGGGCAACGAGTTGCGAAACACTGGCCAATACACCGCTCGACGTTTGTTCGCGTGCTCGTAATCATAGTCGTTCGAGGTTCCCGCTCGGATCAAGGAACCGCCGACCTGACGCCGCAACTGTCCGTTGATCGCCAGCATCGCATCCAGCAGGCTTTCGGCGTCCAAGCGGCGGCGATTCATCTTCCACAGCAGCCGGTTATCCGGATCGACTTCGATGTTCAGCGCGTACGACTGGGACGACCGTCGATAGGTCTCCGACAATACCATCTCGCGCAATACGGTTTTGACGGACCAATTCGACTGCAACACCCGCGCGGCCAGGTAATCGAGCAATTGCGGGTGCGACGGCGTTTGGCCGGTCGTGCCGAAATTGTCGGGCGTGGGCACAAGTCCCGCGCCAAACAACCAGTGCCATAAACGGTTGGCCAATACGCGGGCGGTCAGCGGATTCCGACTCGATCCAATCCACTCTCCCAATTGTTTGCGGCCACTCTGATCCGAGGGCAGTTTCCGGTCCTGCTCCACGTCGATCACGCGCAAGAAGCCGCGAGGCACCGTCGCTCCCAGATTGTGCACGTTGCCACGAATGTGCACGCGTGTGTCCTCGATCTTGTCCTCTTCCTGGATCGACATGTATTTGGGCCGCTCGAAACCGGACGCCTTCAGCGCCTTGAGTTCCCGTTCCAATTCTCGCAATGGACGCTTCGGCGGCTTGGATTTCTTGGCTGCGGTGGCTGCCGGTTTGGTCGCGATTGGTTTATCCGCCAGTTCCACCGGCAGAAACTGCACCGCATCGATGATGACCACTCCCGTGGTTCCACTGTTGACCACCCGGACCTGGTTGTTGGCGTTCCGCAGGAACGCATAACGGCCCAGGGACACAAAGCGTCCGTCGATGGCAGGACGCTTCGTCTGATTGACGACCACCGTCCGAGAACTGTTCTCAGTGAGCACGGTCACGGGCACAGCGGGGCTGCGGTTCCCGCCGGGAGTGTACGCGAAACGCACTTCGTACTCGCCGTCCGCGGGCAGCACTGCGCGAAAAATGGCCGTATTGGCCCCCTTGGGCTGGCCTTGATCGTGCTGATAACCCGTCCCGATATAACTTTTGGTGAATTGGGATTTCACCCAATTGCCGGTGATTTCCGCCTGCTGGTCATCGACGACGATCCCGGGGATTTGTTGCACCGGCAGCGGAGCCAGTCCGGCGGTGGCCTCGGGAGTTTTCTTCTTGATCGCTTTGATCCGTTTCTGCAGGGCCGCCACTTGCGACTCATGACGCTTCAAGTCGGCTTCCCGCTCGGGATCCAACGGCAACGGCATTTCGATCCACTTGGAAACGTTGGCGTGATTCAGCGTTTTTGTATTCCGCAGGATACCGGCCAAAGCGTAATAATCTCGCGTGGGAATGGGATCAAACTTGTGGTCGTGGCACCGCGCGCAGCCGATCGTCTGAGCCAGAAAACCTCGACCAATCGTCTCCAATTGCTCGTCCACGACGTCCATCCTGAGTTTGCCCTTGTCCTGGTCTTCCAGATTGTTGTTTCCCATGGTCAAGAACGTGGTGGCCACCAGATTGCGGCGGCGCTGTTGCAGCGAGGTGGATGCGTCGGACAGCAAATCCCCGGAAATCTGTTCGCGGACAAATCGATCGAAGGGCCGATCGGCGTTGAAGCTCTGGATCACGTAGTCGCGGTATCTCCAAGCCTCGGGGAACACAAACCCACGCAGCGTAATCGATTCCGCATACCGCACCACATCCAGCCAATGACGGCCCCAACGTTCACCAAAATGCGGCGACGCCAGGAGCTCGTCGACCAGACGCACATAGGCGTCGGGCGCATCATCGCTCACAAAAGCCTCGATCTGTTCCACCGTGGGTGGCAGGCCCAACAAGTCAAAATAGAGTCGTCGCACCAGCACGCCACGCTCGGCAAGCGGAACCGGCTTCAGCTTTGCTTTGGCCAGCCGATCCCAAATGAAGGCGTCGATCGGAGCAGCGACCCGTGCCTGTCCGGGATCGGGAATGCCGGGTGCTCTCAGGGGCTGATAGGCCCAGTGATTCCGAGCGGCCGCGAAGTCGATCACCCGCGTCCGGCCTGTAGTCTGTCGGCGAGGATCCGGAGCTCCCAGTTCAATCCATTTTTGAAAATCAGCGACGATCGAGGCCGGCAGCGCTCCCTGAGGCGGCATCTCCAGCGATTCGTATTTCAAGGCCTGCAGCAGCAGGCTCTCGGCCGGTTTCTCCAGGTCCAGAGCCGGACCGCTTTCACCGCCTTTGAGCAGCGCTGCGCGGGAGTCCAGCCGCAGGCCGCCGCGCAATTTTTTCGTCCGGACCGCCTGCTCGGAATGACATGCATAACAGTGCTTGACGAGCACCGGGCGAATCTTGTTCTCAAAAAATGTTCGATTGCCCGGTGACAGCTCTGTGGCATCATCGGCGATCGCGGTTCGTCCGGGACACGCCGACAGCGCAGCCAGCAGAGACGCCACCACTCCGGCTTCGAAAATTCGGAGTTTCCACATTTCTAACACCGTCCAAATCGAAAACACACGACCACTGTAGTTTAGCAGATTTGTGGAGAAATGAGGGCAGAGTCTGGCTTCTTTTCAAATCACGAATGCGAATCCCGGCGTGCGGCGACCGTAAGCCGAACTGTCGATCCAACCGACGCTGGCGGGTATCAACGCGGCGGAATTGTGACAAACCCATCGACCGGTTTTGTCGGCAGATTCGCAGCGATTCGATGAGATATCCGGCCGACTCACGCATGCACACCAGGTGTCACGACGCATTGCACTCGCAGGCGCACACCAGCCAATGCATCGGTTCCCATCTCCGAAAAGAAAAGCGTTGCGAACGACGCGTGTCCAAGCCGGGAGAACAGCGTGTGAACTTCCGTCGCTCGCAATTCAGGGCGCTGCGGCATCGGCAAATTGCAACAGCCGCGCAGCGAGCGCGTCCTCGAAGGCCTCCCGGCGGGGTTCGGCGTTCATCAAGACCACGAACCCCGTCCCATCACTCGGTCGATAGAACATCAAAGACGACACTCCAGGATCACCTCCATCGTGTCCCAGCAAGGGAACCCCTCTCATCTTCTGGCGATACCAGACCAATCCTTGTCCCGGTGCGATATCCGGCCAGGCAACGCGACGCATCTCCGACACAGTCGCGGATTGAAGAACGCGCACACCATTTAGGGATCCGTCACCAATGAATGACATCAAGAAGCGGGCCAACTGCGGGACACTGGTCCGTAGCGTACCGGACGGATAATCCAGGTAACCGTGATGACCCAGAGGTTGAAAGCGACCCTTTTTCTTCTTCAACGCATACGGCATGGCCAGTCGAGTGCGATCGACGGCCGCCAGGCGAAACGCGCTTGCCTGCATACCCAATGGCTCAAACACGCCCCGGGCACACAGTTCCTCAAACGGTCGACCGGACCGAACCTCGGCCACGTATGCCGCCAGCGCCACGCCAACATTGGCATACTCGCACTTTGTCCCCGCAGCCCAGCGGAAGAAGTTCTTCTTGGCGTGATAATATTCGCCCTGCGGCGTGAGGTAGGCCGAGAGCGAATCTCCGAGTGTTTCCGGAAAATCTCCGTTCTTGACCCAGGTCTTTTCCAGCAACTGCCAGTGATCTCGGATTCCCGATGTGTGCGTCAGCAGGTGGCGGAGCGTGATCGGAGTGTCTGACTGCCGCGGATTTCTGACGGAAAACGGCAGAACCTGGTTCACGTCCTCGTCCAACTTGAGTTGACCGCGTTCCACCAGTTGCATGACCACGCAAGCCGTCACCGTCTTGGAGACGGATGCCACTTGAAACAGCGTCTTGTCGCTGACGGGAATGCGGCGCTCGATATCGGCCCAGCCATAATGACCGGTCCACACCAGTCGCTGGTTTTGCACGACAGCGGCCGACAGTCCCGGAATTCCCGCCTGCCGCATTCCATTCAGAATGAAGCGATCCAGGTCCGAGGTCACGCGGGGGGCTGGAAGCTCGGCCAACACGGCTTCGGCGGTCCTTGCCGGCTGAGTCGTCCGTTGCCGGGAGTCAGGAACCGTCTGGCCGGTCAACGGGGTGCAGAGCGTCAGCAGCAGACAGGCCAGCAACTGACAACCGCGATGCTGCACTGCGAGATTTGAACACACGTTCCACCGACGGTTCGACATCCCCAGCCGCTCCTCACATCCGATCCGCAGGGTGCAGACACATCACCGCTGCGGCCCGCGCGGACCGCAGCGCTTTGCCGTGACTCATTCCCCCAGCCGATTCGGTTTTCCGGGTGTGGGCGCCAGCGGCACATGTTTCCCGTCGCCCTTGGGCGACCGGCCGGACGAAATCCTCGGCCGCTGCGGGCCGAATTCCAATTGGTCCACAATGGTCATGGCCTCCCCCGTTGCCTGAGGTGCCGTGAGCAGCAAGCGTTCGCCTTTCTTCGACAACTTGAAGCTGGCATGCAGGCCCTTGTCCGCTCCCGTATCGCCGTCAGCCCAGATGACCAGAAACCCGCCGGCCGGCAACACGGTGCCGGGGGGGAACGACCACTTGGTCGGTTCCTGGGACGAGTCGCTTAGGAACATCCCCGACAGATCAAGCTGTTGATTGCCACGATTCAACACTTCGATCCAATCCTCGTACTCGCCTTGAGGGTCCTGGATGGTATCGACGTTGTTCGCCATCACTTCGTTGATCACCAGCGGGATCGCAGTGGTCGAGTCGGGATCCGTTGACTGCGGCTGCAGCTCGACAGTGGCGATCGGTTTGCGGCGGGGAACGACGGTTTCCCGCGGGACCTTGACGATCTCAGGATGTTTGAGCAGAAAGGCCCGCCGTTGCTCGACGAACCCCCGCAAGCTCGCACCCTGGGCGTCTTGTCCCTGTGGGGCGTCTCCGGAGGTGGCGACAAGAAACTCGTCAAAACTCGACAGTTTCCGAGTATCGGCTTGCAGGTCGGTTTGGACCAGCTCCCGATATTGAGCAATGACCGGCCCCAAAGTTTTCCAGTCCAGCAACGACTCGGCGATCGTCCGCAGATGTTGCAGGTAGCGAAGTCGGTATTCAGGCACAGCCAGCACTTTACTGCGCAGCGGCATGCGGGGATCGTCCAGCCC
>Ga0315336_1004570_pt1 | contig 16205 bp, 13 predicted proteins | sample ASW5metaG_FD_204512 | JGI IMG/M metagenome (GOLD analysis project Ga0315336, IMG submission 204512) | Ammonia-oxidizing marine archaeal communities from Monterey Bay, California, United States - ASW #5 | ecosystem: Environmental > Aquatic > Marine > Intertidal zone | place: USA: California...
CGCTGACACCTCACCGCGGCGCCACGCCGGACCGCCTGTGATCGGAGTCCTGTCTCTCAATGCCTGCTGTCGGTTGAAAGACCGGCTGGCCGCCACGGGTTGCCGATTGCTCAGGGTTGCAGTACCACTTGCCGTGGACCAAATGCGCGTGCCTGTTCGGCCAGACCGATGAACTCGCGGCGATACCCGTGCGGGTCGTCGCCCAGGTTTTTCCGAGCGATGTCGATGACGTCGTCCCAGGTTGCGCTGCCTTTGTGTTTGGACTCCCGCAGCAGCATGCCGAACGCGGCGACCGCTGCCGCGAACTGCAGATCCTGGGAAGCTTTCACAAATGGCCGCTCTACATCGATGACAGGCATCTTCATTTCCCGGCTGTGTTGTCCATCGGGTTGCTTGTACCGCAGCCGGACAGTCAGCAGCTCATTGGAATCCGCCTCGGGAGACGCTGCCGTGGCCTGTTGATACTTGGACGGAGTCACCGAGGGCAGATCGGATTCCTGGCCCACGGGGACGATATCGTACAGCGCCGTGACGGTGTGCCCGGCGCCGATTTCCCCGGCATCCTTGCTGTCGTCTTGAAAATCCTCCGCGCGCAGCCGGCGGTTTTCATAGCCGATGAGTCGATACGAGTGCACGCGAGCGGCATTGAAATCGACCTGGATCTTGACGTCCTTGGCGATGGTGACCAGCGTGCCGGAGATCTGGTCGACGAGCACCTTCTGCGCCTCGCTCAGGGTATCGATATACGCGTAGTTGCCGTTCCCTTCGTCGGCCAGTTTTTCCATAAGCGAGTCGTTCAAGTTGCCCATGCCGAATCCGAGCACACTGAGAAACACGCCGCTGCGGGCTTTGTCTTGAATCAACGGAATCAACTGACTGTGACTGCTGCCGCCCACGTTGAAGTCGCCGTCGGTGCAGAGAATCACTCGGTTGATGCCGCCTGGAATGAAGTGTTCCGTGGCGATGTTGTAGGCCAGTTCAATTCCCTCGCCTCCGTTGGTGGATCCGCCCGCATTGAGCTGATTCATGGCGGACATGATGCGGGACTTGTGATGGGCGCCCGTTGGCGGCAGGACCATGCCCGCAGCACCGGCATACACCACGATTGAGATGCGGTCGTTCTCGCTCAGTTGTTCCAGCATCAAACCGATTGCAGATTTGACCAGTGGCAATTTGTTGGCGTCGTGCATCGACCCGGAGACGTCGAGCAGGAATACCAGGTTGCTGACCGGACGCTGTTCCGCTGCGATTTCGCGACCTTTGAGTCCGATGCGGGCCAGCTTGTGACCTGTATTCCAGGGGCAGTCGGATAGTTCCACATTGACCGAGAACGGAATGTCTTGTTCCGGTTGCGGATAACGGTAGTCGAAGTAGTTGATCAGCTCTTCGATGCGAACAGCGCCCGCCGGCGGCCGTTGCTGCTGATTGAGGTAGCGTCTCACGATGGAGTACGACGCCGTATCGACATCGATTGAAAATGTGGACAGCGGGTTGCCGCGGGTCGCCAGGAAGGGGTTGTCCACGAAATGGTCGTAGGATTCGGTGTTGAATGCCTGTGCCTGTTCGGTTTCCGTTTTCGGGACGGGAGTGGCGGGAGCATGGTCGCTGACACCATAGTCGCTGACACCGGACGGCGGCTGCGCCGGTAGGCTGCCACCCGCGGTGTCCGCAGAGTTGTTGAACGGAGTCGAGCTGTTTCCGCAGCCAGCGAATCCCGTGAGTATCAAGCATGCCAGACATGGCGCGCAAAGTGATCGGCGCATAACGGTCTCCTTGAAACATGAGTCAGATGGATACGTGGTTTCGAAATGAACGCGAGGCATGCCGGCGCGAACGAACACAGCACCAGGCAGGCCGCCAGCGCAGCCTGTGAATGGTGTTCGTGTGCACGCAGTCCAGGTTAGATGCGCGACGATCGCGGTTTATTCCCGGACTTCTTCAAAGTCAGACATGTGCCACGATCGCAAACCGCCGTGAACTGTCCGCGACATGGCCAATCTGTTGCCCAGTGTACTGCGTCGTAGTGCAACGTGCGTTGAGCTTGGTAACATGGCCACAGCGGATTGTGGACTGGTTATCGAACCGACTTGGAATCGAAGGTGCATCTGTGAAACACGTGATCGTGGCCCTGCTGGCGGGACTGTCATTGGGTGCGGATCGGGCAGCCGATCCGGCAGCGGCGAAATCGACGTCCGTCAAGGTGATGTCCTGGAACATTCGGTACGACAACCCGCGTGACGGAGTGAACGCTTGGGGCCGGCGCAAGGATTGGGTGGCCCAGATCATCAACGCCGAGCAGATCGATATCGTGGGTGCACAAGAAGTGTTGTCTCGCCAGTTCGACTTCTTGAGCAAGAAATTGCCGGAGATGTCCGTCTATGGGGTGGGGCGTGACGACGCGAAGAAACGCGGCGAGTTCGCTCCCATTTTTTTTCGCAAGGACCGGTTTGAGTTGTTGGCCAAGTCAACATTCTGGCTCTCACCCACGCCCGAGAAACCGGGCAGTCGGGGCTGGGACGCGGCCATCACGCGGATTGCCAGCTGGGTCAAGCTGCGGGATCGGCGTACGTCGGCGACTTTCTACGCCGTCAACACGCATTACGATCATCGCGGTCCCGAGGCGCGTGCGCAGAGCTCCAGATTGCTCATCCGGCGGTTGAACGAGCAATTCCAGGATCACCCGGTCGTGCTCACCGGCGACTTCAACACGCTGCCGGGGACACGTCCCTACAACACGCTGGTCACAGCCGATCCCCAGAAGCGGCGTTTTTTTCGCGACGCCTTCAAGATCACGCAGCAACGCCCGCAGGGGCCGAATTCCACCTGGAACGGGTTCCGGGCCGTCGTGCCCAATCGGCGGATCGATTTCGTGTTTGTGACAGGCTCGATTGGAGTGCGGCAGCTCAAGGTCCTGAACCAGCAACGTGATGGACGATTTCCATCGGACCACTTGCCGGTGGTGACCGTGATCGAATTTCCAGACAAGTCATCCGCCGCGCCCTAGGAAGTGGACCGCGGTCATCGTCCATTCCGCCACGCTCCCGGGGGGCCTGCTGCGATGCCGGCCACCCCGGGAAGAAGCGGTGGGACGCCGGTTGCTGTCATTCAATCCATCTGCCGGTTATAGAATGAGAATGCTCGTGAATAGGACGACTCGTGTTGGCGACGGACGACAAAACGTGTCTTTGTAGGATGCGGCGGAGCCGAGCATTTCACACGGCTGAGGAACACACTTGGAAAAGCTCATTGGAGATTTGTTGATTTTTCTGGCGACGATTGATCCGATCGGCACGTTGGCGCTGTTCGTGGGTTTGACCGGCGACATCTCGGCCGCCGAACGATCGCGGCTTGCGCTGCGCTCCGTCGGCATCTCCGCCGCGGTCCTCGTCACGTTCATCGTGATCGGCCAGGTGGTGCTGGCGGGACTGGGTATCCGGCTGGAGTCATTTCAGTTTGCCGGTGGCATCATCTTTTTTCTGTTCGGGCTGCAAATGGTGTTTGGCTCGGGGTCGCTGGCCGCCACTCCGGCCTCGGATGACCATCATGACGTGGCGGTGTTTCCTTTGGCTGTGCCTTCGATTGCCAGTCCGGGAGCCATCCTGGCGTGTGTCGTGTTGACCGACAACAACGAGTTTTCGCTGCTCGAGCAGTCGAAGACCTGTGGGGTGCTGTTGGTCGTGCTGGTCGGCACATTGCTCGTGTTGTTGCAGGCGGATCGCGTGTTCCGGTTGATTGGCAAGTCCGGCTGTGCCTTGCTGGTGCGGGTGTTGGGATTGGTGTTGGCGTCTCTGGCCGTGGAAATGACGGTGGAGGCCGGTGAGAAGTTGCTGGCGAGGTAACAGGCAGCTGTGGTCCGCGGCTGGGCCGAGTCGATTCGCCGCGACTGGAAATGGGTTGTGCGTGTTGCGGCATGGTGCCATCACGCGCACGGAGGAGGACGGACTCGATGGAATCTCCATTCCGGCAGACGATGATCTATCTGAGCATGGCGATCATCGTGGGGGCCGTCGTTGCCATGCCGTTGATCGTTCCGCGTGTCGTGTGGTCTTTTCACAGCAGCTACCAATTTGAGGAGATGCCTGAGAGCGATCAGGGTCTTGAAGCGTGGCTGGCGGATCAACCGCGGATCGTCAAGTCGATGGTACGCCGCAATGCGGATCACAGCGTCAGCTTGATCTACAGTCAGCTCGGTCGCGAATCAGCGTCCTCTCCGCCTTTCGAGGCCTTGGGGTACGTCACCTTACGTGGGGCGCATCTGTCGCGAGGAGTGGAATTTTCTGAGCTCTTCCGGCAACCGTCCATCATCTTGACAGTGCTTCTGGCGGGACAGGGAGGCTTTCTGCTGGCTGTCATCTGGTGGTATCGCCGGGACGCGCGCGGTGGCAGACCACGGCCCCCTCTGCATCAGGGCGGCACCTTCCGGTCGCTGGCCTGCGGCGTGTCGCTTGGGCTGGGCCTATTGGCGTTTGGCCTGGTGTACGACGAGATCGTTCAGCGGTTGTCGGGCGGAGTATTGGATACGTCGGGGCCTTGGGCGGCCATCCGCGATCTCGATTCCGAGTGGTTACTGACGCTGGTCCTGATTCTGGGTTGCGTTGTCGCACCGGTCTGCGAAGAACTGTTCTTTCGTGGCGGGGTCTTGGGATGTTATCTGCTTGTGGGACGTCCATGGGCCGGCCTTGCTGTTTCAGCCGTCGCCTTTGCCGGGGTGCACCTGGATGCCGTGAATTTCGTCGCGTTCTGTGTGTACGGGTTGGCGCTGGGTTGGGCCTACCGAAGCACTCGGTCGATTCTCGCACCGATAACCGCTCACGCGCTGAACAACGGCGTTGCCTTCTGGCTCATCCTGCAAGGCCCGTAGGCTGGCCAGCGTCGACGGCGCCTTTCGTCGTTCTTCGTCGAGTCCGTGCTGCCGGTTTTTTCTGTATTTGCTCGGGCTCCGCGGCTAGGATTGACTGGCGGTCAGGCCCGTGTGGTCTCTCGCGGGCGGCGATTGAAGTTCAACGATTCGATCCCCATGACGTTACCGGAACACGCAATTTGTTCGGCGCTGATCGCTCAATTCGGGGTTCGTCAGCGCCTGGGCACTCGGGGCGTCGTACTGGTCACACTGGCCGGTATCTCTCCCGACGCGGACTCGGCTGCCAAGCTATTTGGCGACGAGCACTTCTGGAGTCTGCATCACGCGCTGGGGCACAGTCTGCTTTCGGTCATCGTTCTTTCGGCCGCGATGGCCGCCATGGGATCTTGGATTTTCAACGTACGCCCGTTTCACTATCTGTTTCTATGGTGCTGTCTCGCGGCGCTGGTTCATTGTTTCACCGACACACTTTACTGGTGGGGTATCCAACCGTTTTGGCCATTCCGGTCGACGGAGATCTGTCTGAATGTCATCGAGTATCTTGATTTGATCGTGCTGGGACTCTGGCTGTCAGCCGCTGTTTGCCTGTACAAGTTTCGCAACCATGGTGTTCGCATTGCGTCACTGACATTTGTTGCGTTTGGGTTTTACGTTGTGCTGCGGGCCGCACTTCCGGAACCGACCGGATTCTTGAACTTGGTCATGGGTGGCTGGATGTACGAATCGCCGCAGGGGACACCGATACTGGACTGGTGGTAGTCTCGGCTGGTTTCGCGGCCAGACTGCGTTTGAGGTACATCTTCAGGTGGAGACGGTGATGTCGGAAACCGATTCCGATCAGAAGTCCAGGCGCCCTGTTCGCTTTCGCAGAATCGGCTACATCGTGGCCCTGGGTTTGTTGCTGGTTGGTGGCGTATATTTTTTTCGCTACTTCTGGTTGGAGCATCCGGTTGGCCATGGGCCCGCCGGTCCGTCGGTGCCGCGGGCCGTGTTCCGGAGTTCTTGGACTGAGAACAAAGTGTTGTTGGTGGGGTTGGGCGACAGCATCACGGACGGGCTGGGGGCTTCTCCGGCATCCAAGTCGTATTTCAACTGTTTGATCAAGAATCCGAGCGACGAATTTCCGGCGATGCAAGGCATCTGTCTGTCGCGGGTGATTCCGAGTCTGAAGTCCGAAAACCTGGCCCGGTCGGGGACGACATCCATCGAACACCTGGAATATCTCATTCCGGAGTTGCAGCGACAGGGCAAAGACACGTTCGGTATCGTGGTGATCACCTCGGGCGGGAACGACATCATTCACGATTACGGGAGAGGGTCCCCGCGGGAAGGGGCCATGTACGGCGCCACTTTTCAACAGGCGCAACCCTGGATCGAGAATTATCGACGGCGTCTGGGAACAATCCTGGATGAGGTCCAAGACCGTTTTCCAGGCGGCTGCCGGGTTTTCATCGGCAACATCTACGATCCCACCGACGGAGTCGGGAATGCGATCACCGCGGGTTTGCCCCGCTGGCCCGACGCTTTGAGCATCATGCGGGCTTACAACACGATCATCGCGGAGACCGCCCAACACAGAGCGGACGTCCACCTCGTGGACATCCATCAGTCGTTTCTCGGTCATGGCATCTATTCGCGTCAATTCTGGAACGCGAACTATCGTGCCGGCGATCCGCATTACTGGTATTGGCAGAATTTTGAAGACCCGAACAACCGTGGGTACGATTGCATACGCCGGTTGTTCTTGTTCGAGATGGCGCGGGTCTTGCCGCCGCTGTTCGCGGACATGAAGCGAAAGCAACGGTCGGGTTCTTGAACGCCGGCGCGGCCCCAGCCCTGAAATCCGGATCGTTCTCGCCGGCTGTCAGGGAATCTCCGCGAATCGCTGTTCGAACACGGCCCGGCAGCGAGCGGATTCCTCGGCTGTCAGCCCTTGATACGGCGGCAGCAGCCGGTTCGAAAACCCGGGGTTCCGTAACCAGAGATAGGTCTTGTCGTAGGCGCCGTCGATCATCGTCCGCGGGCAGTGGGCAAACAGAGCGTTGCCCACGTCGGAAAACAAGCGGGTGATCCGAAACAGCTCTTCCAGGTCCCGTTGGCGTCCGGCTTCGAAGAACTTCCAGGTGGTGTCCGGAAACAAGGCGTCGTAACTGCACAACAGCGAGCATTCCGCGATGGTGCAGCCCATGGCGAAATTGCCTTCCAACAGGAAATGTTGCAACTCGCCCGAATGCTCCAGCAGGTCCTTGGTGCGGGCGTAGTCGGTCGAACTGTTCTTGGTGGCAACCAGGTTGGGGACGGCTTCGGCAATCCGGTGATATTCCGGGCCCTGCAGAATGCGGCCCGCGCGGGGCAGGTTGTAGTGCAGGAACCGGCAATCTGGAAACCGACCGCAGACGGTCTGAAAAAAGACCATCGTTTCGGACGCGTCCAGTGTTCCCCAACTGGGCAGTGAAATCTGGAACATGCGGATGCCCAGGGCGTGGGCCCAGGCGATCCGTTCCAGCGTCTGCTCCATCGACGTGCCGATCACGCCCACCTGAGGATCGCGGCCGTCTCCCACCGCCAGATCAGCAAAGATTTCGATCACCTGCCGAAAGCGGCCGTTGTCCAACGCGTAACCTTCACCGGCGGTTCCCATCAGGTACAGACAGGTGTATCCGGCATCCAAGGTCTCTTGGATGTGGCTTTCGAAGACCGGAACATCCAGTTGATCATCGTCGGTCCAGGGCAGCATGCAGGCCGCCAGGTTGTTTTGGGGGTAGCGTGGCATCAGCTGAACAGCCCCATAATCGGGTCGGACAGGTAGACGGGATAGGGCCGTGCGGCGGCATCCTGCCAGTGGGCGTCGCGGGGGATGCCCAGCGCGTGATAGATGGTCGACGCGAAGCTCTCGGGCGTCTGCGGATCGGAAGTCGGGTAGGCTCCGTTGTTGTCGGACGAGCCGATGATGCGTCCACCCTGCACTCCACCTCCGGCCAGCAACACGCTCTGGCAGGGACCCCAGTGACCGCGGCCCACGGTCTTGTAGATTTTCGGAGCGACGTTGTAGATCTTGGGCGTGCGTCCGAATTCTCCGGCCACTACGACCAGTGTGTTGTCCAGCAGCCCGCTCTGGTCCAGGTCTTCCAGCAATGCTGAGATCGCCAGGTCCGTGGGAGGAAACAGGTAGTTCTTGGCCAGCGGAAACGCGTTGCCGTGCAGGTCCCAGGTGCCCATGTTCCCCAGGTTGACCTGCACCATGTTGACTCCCAGACCGACCAGGCGTCTGGCCATCAGCAACGACCAGCCGAACGAGTTGTTGCCGTAGCGCTCCAGCACTTTGGGATCCGACTTCCGCACATCGAACGCTGCGCGGACTCGCGGATCGGCCAGCAGCGAAACCACGCTGGAACGGGCTCGGTCGTAACGATCGGTTTGACGCGATACGGACAATTCTCTCCGTTGGCGTTCCACGACATCCAACAGCTGCATTCTGGTCCGAAATCTCTGGTGGAACACACCCTCGGGCAATGCGATGTTGGGTACTTCAAATCGAAAGTCGTCGCGATCCGAGTCGTTGCCACGGTGCAAGTTGTAGAGGTATCCGGGAAAGGCTCCGGAAAACGCGTGGTAGCCATGCGGCTTGTCGGTCATGTCCAGGAACCACGGTTCGTGGCGTTCACCCAGCAGACCGGCGAATTGGCCGGGAAACATCCCCTGGTTGCTGTGTTTGACTTTTTCGGGCAGCACGACGCTGGTGGCCAGATCGCTCCGCCGACGCACAGTGGCTCCGGCGACGGCGGCGATTGAAGGCCAGTCGCCGGCGTGCGGTTTACTGGACCGGAATGGTGTCTTGTCCTGACGTCCGGTGAGCATGATGTAGGTGGCCGTCTGGTGGCCGTTGTCCGGGTGAGCCAAGGAACGCACCAGGCTCCACATCTGGCTTTGTTTTGCCAGGCGAGGAAAGTGTTCGCAGATCTCCGTACCTGGCGTGTTGGTCGCGATCGGCGAGAACTCGCCTCGGTAATCCACCGGACCTTCCGGCTTCATGTCGAAGGTGTCGTGTTGCGAAGCACCGCCGGTGAGAAAGATGTAGATCACCGAGCCGGCGGGCTGAGCGGTGGTGTCGGCAGCTTGGCTCCGCAGGCGAGCCACATCAACCATGGACAGGCCCATCAAGCCGATCGATCCGGCTTGCAGTAACTGCCGCCGCGTCGAGGCGGCATTCGTGATTGTGGGCACAGCCGACATGGTTGTGTGTTCCCGGGGGGCATGATCGGTTTGCGTGTCGAGACACCGCACGGAGACGCATCCCAGTCAACGAACATACCGCAAGTCGCCTGCCATGAAAACTCCAGTCACTGCACATCCGCCGCCACCGGCGATTGCGCACGGGTTGCTGCAACACAGGTCCACAGAGTGTACACTACGCAGATCAACTTGCCGGAGGGTCTGGATCGCATGCCGTATCGACATTTGTTCCCGCTGGGTTTCATGATTGCCATCTTGTGTGGCACGGCGATGGCCGCCGATCCTGAACTGCTGTTCGACAAACGAGATGTGTTCGTGGCCGGGACCGAGAATACGCATACATTCCGTATTCCGGCGCTGTTGCAGACAAAATCCGGAGCGATTCTCGCGTTGTGTGAAGCGCGTCGCGCGACTCGGTCGGATCACGGTGATATCGACCTGGTGCTCAGGCGCAGCGACGACGGTGGCCACACTTGGTCGGGGATACGGGTCCTGGCGAACAACGGCTCGCGTACCATGGGCAATCCGGCTCCTGTGTGCGATCAGCGTACCGGTACGATCTGGCTGCCGTTTTCCGAGGACAACAAACGGGTGTTGCTCATCAGCAGCACGGATGACGGCAAGACCTGGTCGCAGCCGCGTGACATCACGAAGGACGTCTTGCCTGCCAACTGGCATTGGGTGGGGCCGGGACCGGGTCACGGGATTCAACTGATGGTGGGTCCGCGAGCGGGCCGCTTGGTCGTGCCTTGCTGGGCGGGAGTGGAACGCGACGTTCCCTTTGGAGCCACTCAGCTTTCGTATGTCATGTACAGCGACGACGGCGGCAAGAACTGGCGACACGGCCGCGCGGCGACGATCAACCACTCGGATGAATGCCAGGTCGTCGAACTCGACGACGGCCGTTTGTACATGAATGCGCGGAGCCGCATGGGGAAGCGGCGGCGGGCATTTTGTTTCAGCGCCGACGGGGGCCAGACGTGGTCGCCGATTCGCAACGACCCGGGGATGCCGGAACGCTCGTGCCAGGGCAGTACGCTTCGGCTGGGGCCCGGCTTGATCGGCGTGGCGCACCCGGTGGATGAACAGGCGCGTCGCGTGCTGACCGTGCGGGCCAGTCGTGACGAATGCCGCACTTGGCCGCTGTCGCGAGTGGTGGATGCCGGTGCGGCCGCATATTCCGACATGGTCGTCAATCGGCGAGGCGAAGTTCTCGTTGCTTACGAATCGCGGCAGTATCAGGCGATTACCGTGGCCCGGTTCAATCTGGCCTGGTTGACTGCCGCAGACAATCCTTGATCGAAAGGGAGGCGGCGTCTGGGGTTGTTGGCACGATTTCCGGTCATCCGCTACGGCGCGGATCGCGCACGAACGGTTGATTGATTCAACGCGTCCCGTTGTTCCCGTCCGCCACATGTGAGTGTTCTATCATGCATCGATTCATCGGTTCCATTCTTGTTCTGGCCGGCTTGGCCCATGGGCTCAACCCGGTCGCGGCTCAGCCGCAGGCTGACCGTCCCAAGTACAACGTCTTGTTCATTATCTCGGACGACCTGACGTCGACGGCTTTGTCGTGTTATGGCAACCGGGTCTGCCAGACTCCGAACATCGACCGCATCGCCGCTCAAGGTACGCGGTTCACTCGAGCTTATTGTCAGGGCACGTATTGCGGACCTTCGCGGGCGTCGTTCATGTCGGGCTATTATCCGCATGCGACCGGAGTTCTGGGGTACATCAGCCCTCGTAAGGCGATTGGTGATCGAGCGACCTGGGCTCAACATTTTCGGAACTCCGGCTATTACACCGCCCGCGTCAGCAAGATCTTCCACATGGGTGTGCCTGGCGGGATCGAAAAAGGGACCGACGGAGCGGACGATCCGGCTTCGTGGACCGAACGCTTCAACAGTCAGGGACCGGAATGGAAGGCGCCTGGGCGGGGCGAGACCCTGGAGAGCAATCCGGATGGAAAGAAACCGGTCCAAGGCGGGAACACGTTTGTGGTGGTCGAAGCCGACGGAGACGACCTGGTGCACTCCGACGGAAGAACGGCGGCCAAAGCTTGCCAGCTGATCGAACGCCACAAGGATGAAACGTTCTTCCTCGGAGTCGGTTTCGTGCGGCCGCATGTTCCGTTTGTCGCTCCACGCCCCTACTACGCTCCATTTCCGTTCCGCGACATGATCTTGCCCGAGAAGCTGCCCGGGGACTGGGACGACATTCCGCGGGCGGGCATCAACTACAAAACCAGCAAGAACATGCAGATGAACGTGACGCGGCAAAAGAAGGCGGTGGCGGGCTACTACGCTTCCGTGGCCTACATGGATGCCCAGGTGGGCAAGGTGATGTCGGCACTCGACAATGCCGGATTGCGGGACAAGACGATTGTGATCTTCACCAGCGATCACGGTTATCATCTCGGAGAACACGATTTCTGGGCCAAGGTGAGTTTGCACGAAGAATCGGCGATGGTGCCGCTGATCATCAGCGTGCCGGGCAAGCAGCCAGCCGTTTGTAGCTCGTTTGCCGAACTGCTCGATTTGTATCCCACCGTTTCCAGTCTGTGCGGTTTGGATGTGCCCGAACGGCTGCAGGGCCGGGACTTGTCTCACACGCTGGACGATCCCGCGCACCAGGTTCGCGATACGGCCTTTTGTGTCAATGGTCGGGGATTCTTGCTGCGCGATCAAAAGTGGGCTTACATCCAGTACGGAGAAGATGCCGCTCGGGGTGTGGAGTTGTTCGACATGACCCGCGATCCCCAACAGCTCACCAACCTCGCGCAATCGCCGGCACACCGTTCGATCGTGCGGGATTTTCGTGCCAAGCTGACATCCAAATTGAAGTCGGTACGTGACAACGACTTGCCCAAACCTCCGGCGAAAAAGCGACCGGCGAAAAAGCCGAAAGCGCAGAAGCCTGCAACGCAACACAAATCGGCCTGACCGCGCGTCGGGTGTGTCGGCCGCGGCCGTTCAGAGACACCGCGGACCGCTGTGCGGAATGGTCGCTCCTACTTGCGGTCCGGCAATCCGGGGAAGCTGCCGGAGCCGAGTTTGAACAGGTCGCCTGTTCCGCCGGGCAGCCGCAATCGCAAGCTGCCGTTGTGGACGACCAGCATCTCGGGCTCGCCGGTTTCGCGCGCGAGTCGCGTGACCTGTTTGACGTCGGGAGTGAAACTCAGCGTCACGGTCTGGGCACACTCGGCGGCCGACATCTGCTTTTCATGCCACAAGTTGGTGACCATCAGGTATGCGTCACCCTGGTCGTCTTCAAAGAACCCCAACAGCGCGTCGTGTCCCTGGCCGCGACCCGCGACGTGCACATCTTTCAGTTGCCGCGGTCTGCGTTTAACGTCTCGCCAGACCCAGGGGCCCGGTGGCGGCATGGGTGGCATCTCGTTTTCGACCGACTTGCCGTCTGCCGTGTGCCGGCCCAGCACGAAGGCGATGCCCGTGCTGGTCAGAAATCGCAGCGTGCGTCCCAGATGAGCGACTTCCAGATTTGCTCGTCCGGCGTGGTAATACAACGGAGTGCGTTTGCGGTTGCCGTCGATCAGTCCCGGTCCCAGGGCTGGGTCGTATGTGAAATACGAGATGCCGGTGAAGCCGTAGGCCAGGGGTGTGAACAGTTGAAATCGCAGGTCACTTTCGCTGGGCCGCCGTTTCTGGCCTCCATGGTCGTAGGCCTGAATGATGACCCAATAGGGAACGCCGGTCCGCAGTCCCCACTGACGGGCCAGTGTCAGTGTTTCGAAGTAGACTCGCGAGTGTCCGCCGCCCTGTCCCAGGGGATAGATGTCGAGCATCAGCACGTCGCCTTGGACGACGCGGGCGAATTGTTCGATGTAGGCGGCATAGAAGTCGGACGGCGCGTCGGCGCCGAAACCATACTTGGCCGGACGGATCGCGCCTTTGGGCATGGCATTGGAATAAACCAGCATGTGCGGGAACGCCCCTCGCAGTGCCTGGCACACGTCGCGGACTTTGGTCATCGCCGGTACTCTGGGTTCGTCGTAGAACAACAATCCCGTGCAGCCGGGGTATTTCTGCACCAGTTGCCGCACATGCTGCACATAGTCTTCGACGGTTTCTCCGTGGTTCTGGTGGATGTGGTAGTGGATTGGAAAACTGGCGTCGACGGATTTCTGAAACAGCAGTGGCCGGGGGTCCCAGGCCAGCAGCGTATTGAGTCCCGCTGTCCGGTATTCGTCGACTTCGTACAGCTTGCCGTTTTGGGTCAAGGCGCTGATCCAGAACGGGTGTGATCGAATCCACTGGTGCCCACGACTCAGTTTGGGCTCCTCTCCGTGCAGTCCTTGACATGCTGTGGTTGCCAGTGTGACTGCGGCCAGCAGCGCAGGCAGCGCAGGCAGCGACTTCCTTCGACGATGCATTCTCTCATCTCCCGCTGTGGACATGTCAACGGCGACCGTTGGAATCGCCGACGGCAAGTGTAAACGGGCCGAGCCGGTTCAAACCAGTCTGCTGAGTCCGATCGCAATGGCCAGGCAGGGAAAGAAGCCCCACCGGATCAGTCCGCGATCAAGCCCGGCGGGCGGCTGAACTGTGCGGGTGAGAATCAGGGCGATGATCAGCCAGTGTGCCAGGCAGGCGATCAGGCACACGCGGAGTCCCAGCCCGCCGTCCAGCAGCAGCGCGGCGAGCAGCAATACCGGCAGTTGCTGAGCGAGAATGGCCTCGCGATGTGGTTTCAGGCCCGGCAGTCCCTGCCGTAGCGGATGTGTGCCTGCGGGAGCGAATTGCCGCATGTACATCCGAAAACCAACCAGGTGCACAGCCGCCATCACAGCCACAAACAGTGCAGACCGCAGAACGGCGATCGGCACGCCTTGGTCGCTCCACACGGCATACAGATACCCGGTGCCCAGACATGAGAACGCGCAAAATGAAGTGCCCAAAACCAGGAGTGGTCGCTGACAGATCGCGGACATGTGCGGCCTCCACAAACTGGGGAACTGGACATGTGGAACGCGGAAAAAGCCAACACCGAAAGGAGACGTGTCTGCGCGACGCACCGTCGTCGTGCTGCTGAAAGTCACACGCGCAGTCCACAGTGCACTTGATATTTTACACCGCGCGGCGGCGGCGGTCGACTGCGAAATGGCTCGGGTGCGAAAAGTGTCAGGTGCGCGGTGTCTCAGGCCGGTGGTGTAAAGCCGAGTGTGATGTCAAACCGCGCCTGCAATTCACCAACTCGCGACTGTTTCAACGGCAGAAAGTCGACAATCAGTGATTTACGGGCCTGCGCGTCGCGGACCCGGTTCAGCAGGTTGTCGGTCCGATTGCGCGGCTCGCCTTTGACGTAGCATTCGGTGGTGAACCGTTTCATGCCCTTGGCCATCACGGCAAAGTGGATGTGGGCCGTTCGCGGACCGTACGGTTTGGGCTTGATCGTGCGGAAGTAGTACTCGCCTTTGAGTCCGGTGAGAAAACGGCCGAACCCTTGGAAGTTCTTGTCTTCTTTGCCCTTGGTTCCGCTGCGGGTGTGGATGTACGTGCCGGTGCTGTCGGCTTCCCAAATCTCGACCACCGCGTTGCGTAGTGGCTCACCCCGAGAGTCGAGGATGCGACCGGTCAGGTGGGTGACTTCACCCACGGCGGGCGTGATGGAATCGTTGACGACCAGCAGATCGTTGTCGGTATCCAGCGGCATGCGATCCGGGTAGAACGGGCCTTCGCTCTGTCGCGGCGTTCGCACCAGTTCTTCGGCAAATACGGCGGGAGTGGCAAATGCGCCGGGAGTCGTGAACAGGGCCGCTCCCGTGGCGACCTGGCTCAAGAATTGGCGTCGGCTCGACGACGATGTTGCGCGTGTCATTGGCTGCGACCTTTCCGATGTGGCGATTCCAGTCTCGATTCCCGTCTGCATGTCTCACTGCCGCCGATCATACCGCGTTACCGCCACGGGTTCCAGAAAAACGGCTTGGCTCCGCTCGCGGATCGCCGTGTTCTCGGGCCGAGGAGCCTTGGCGCGGTGCTGAGGCAGCGCGGCATGCGGCTAGTTCACGGTTTCCCGGATCCAATGCGAGACCAGGTCCAGGGCGACGGGAGCGATGGTTTCTTCGATTTGCCGGTACTCGGACGGAGCGCCCGTCGTGGCGGTCTGGAACAGGTGATTCAGGTCGGGCAGCTTGTGAATCTGAAATCGCGCGTTGCCGCTCGATGAAAGCGCCTTGCGGATTTCCGGCAGATTCAAATCCGGATCGACCTGCAGGTCCTTTGCTCCGTTGAGAACCAGCGTGGGGCAGGCGACGCGCCGCAGCGCGGGGCGTGGATCGTATGTGAGAAAGAACAGAAACCAACGGCTGGTCATCCCCGAAATCGCTTGTTTGCCTTGCTGGACGGCGGTTTGTGTTTGCTGATTTTCCGGCAGTGATTTGACGAACGCATCATAGGCCTTGGTCGCGGTTTGCTGGACGTCTTTGCCGTTGGCCGAGCGGATGGCCTGGAACAGCGTCTGTTGGATGCGCCGGTTGAGTTCCAGGTCCTCGTCGGATTCTCCCGCGGCTCTGCCGATCTTTTCTGATTGGTTCAAAATGATCTGGTCACCGGGCACTCCGGTTCCGGCCAGCAGGACGATGAACGCCAGGTCTGCGCGGCGGGCGGCGATCATGGGCGCGATGTAACCACCTTCGCTGTGTCCGAGCAAGCCGATCTTGTGTGGGTCGATTTGGGGATGCTGCTTCAAGTAGTCAATCGCTGCTTCGGCGTCCCGGGCGAAGTCTTCGGAGTTGGCTTCAGAGAATTTGCCCGTTGACTGACCGACGCCCCGTTCGTCATATCGTAGAACGGCAATGCCGGAAGTGCTCAGATGGTGAGCGAGTACCCAGAACGGCTTGTGTTCCATCAGGGTTTCGTCGCGATCTTGCGGTCCCGATCCGGTGATCAGCACGACGGCGGAAAACGGCCCCTTGCCGTGCGGCGTGGTCAGCGTTCCGGCCAGCTTGACCTCCGCCGCGCTGTTCTCGAATTGCACGTCTTCCGCTTTATAGCTGAACGGTTCCTGGGGGGTTTGTGGTCTCTTGGGTGGTTTGACAGATCGTGTCGATGCCAGCGGGACCTTCTTGAGGACCAGCGGGAACTTGCCGCCG
>Ga0315336_1004572_pt1 | contig 16193 bp, 10 predicted proteins | sample ASW5metaG_FD_204512 | JGI IMG/M metagenome (GOLD analysis project Ga0315336, IMG submission 204512) | Ammonia-oxidizing marine archaeal communities from Monterey Bay, California, United States - ASW #5 | ecosystem: Environmental > Aquatic > Marine > Intertidal zone | place: USA: California...
TAATTACGGGTCCCAATACGGGTGGCAAGACGGTTGCGCTGAAGACCGTCGGGCTGCTCGCCACAATGGCACAGAGCGGCCTACCCGTACCGGCGACCGAGGCCGGCCTGCCGCTGTTCCCACGCATCCATGCGGATATCGGTGACGAGCAGAGCGTTACTGCGAACCTCTCGACGTTCTCCGGCCACCTCCGTCACATCGTCGACTTCGTGCAGGACTGTCCGGAGGGCTCGCTGGTGTTGCTCGACGAGCTCGGCACCGGCACTGATCCGGCAGAAGGGGCGGCGCTCGGCATTGCGCTGGTGGAACGCTTCCTGCAACTCGGTGCCGTAGTCGTGGTGTCGACACATCATGATGCCCTCAAGTCGTTTGCTCACCAGCGTGACGACGTGTTGAACGCGGCGATGGAATTCGATGCCGATACTCTTACTCCGACTTACCGCGTCAGGCTGGGCAGGCCGGGTCGCAGCAACGCGCTGCAGATCGCGGCAGGCCACGGCGTTGATGCGGCGCTCATCGAGCGAGCCAAGGGCCTGCTGGCGTCCGATTCAGTACAGCTCGATGCGGTCATCCGGGATCTGGAATCGGACACGCTCGCGCTCGAGTCGGAACGTCACGAGCTCGCAGAGCAGCGCTCCGAGCTGCAGGAGGAGCGCCTGCGGCTGGAGCGTCTCGACGGTGAGCGCATCGATGCACAGCGCGCCTTCGAGCGCCATGCTGACGAGGCCGTGAAGCAAGCCGTCGAGGCGTTGCGGCGTCGCGGAGAGGGGAAGCTTGCCGAGCTCGAGGTACAATCGGAGGTGGGGTCTGAGCTGGCCCGTGCCGACCGCCGGGCACGCTGGGCAGCCAGCGCCGGGCAGCTACATTCCGAAGCGCGACGTACGGTACGCGAGAGCGTACGTGAGCGGCGGCGGAGCGCGCCTCCTCCGGTAACCGAGGCAGAGGTCGATCTGGGGGCGCTCAGGCGAGGCGAGACGGTGCGTGTCGCTCCATTCGATCTTGGTGGCACGGTTCTCCGCGAGTGGGCACCGGATGCCGACGAGGGTGCCGTCGAGGTTGGCGTTGATGGCAAGCGCCTGGTGGTGCGTCGTGACCAGATCACGCGCCACACGGAGGGCCGGAAGGCGCAACGACCACGTCCTGCGGCTTACCATCGGCGCCCGGACGTGGGCGGGGAGATCGATCTGCACGGTAAACGAGTGGAGGAGGCTATTGCTGAAGTGGAGAGGTACCTCGACGACGCGCTGCTCGCTGGATTGCACGAAGTGCGCCTGATTCATGGCTTCGGCAAGCTGCGGCTTCGCGACGCGGTTCACCGCTACCTTGGCGGGCGTCCCGACGTGGCCCGCTTCGCCATCGCCAATCCGACGAGCGGCGGCGGCGGGGTAACGATCGTCAGGTTCGAGGACTGAAGATGGCCTGGCCACGTTCCTTCATCGACGAGGTGAAGCGCTCCGCTGATCCGGTGCGGCTCATTGGCGAGGTGGTGGAGTTGAAGAAGCGCGGCACTCGCTGGGTCGGTTTGTGTCCGTTTCACCAGGAGAAGACTCCGTCGTTCACCGTTAACGACGAGGGCCTGTGGCATTGCTTCGGCTGCGGCGAAGGCGGCGACTTGTTCAAGTTCGTGCAGCAGCACGAAGGTATCGACTTTGCTGAGGCGGTGCGCAGCTTGGCCGAGCTGGGCGGAGTGCTGATCCCCGAGTCCAGCCGTGGACCGCGCCAGCAGGGCCCGAAGATCGATCGAGAGCGGATCCTCCAGGCCTTGCGCGCTGCGGCGGACTTCTATGTCGCGGAGCTTCAGGGCAAGCGCGGTACCGCGGCGCGGGCCTATCTGGCCGGGCGCGGCTTCGACGAGGCAGTTGCTTCCAAGTTTGGGCTCGGTTTTGCGCCCGGTGGTTGGGGGGCGCTCCAGGATGCCCTCGAGAAACGCGGTTTCACGATTGCCGAGCTGGAGCTGGCCGGCTTGGTGCGCAAGCGCGCTGACGGCAGCGGCGTGTACGACCTGCTACGCGATCGAGTGGTGTTTCCGATCGGCGATAACCGCGGTCGGCCCATCGCGTTTAGCGGCCGCGTGCTCGGAGACGGTGAGCCCAAGTACCTGAACTCCCCAGAGACGCCGGTGTTCAACAAGAGCCGGACGCTTTATGGCTTGCGCGAAGCGCGGGACGGTATGCGACAGACGGGGTTCGTCATGCTGGTTGAGGGCCAACTCGACCTGCTGGCGTGTGTGCAGCACGGGTTCACCAACGTCGTCGCGCCGCTCGGCACGGCGTTTACCGCGGAACACGCTCGTGTGCTGTCGTCGCACACCGCAAAGGCGGTGATTGCCTTCGACGGCGACAACGCCGGCCGCGCCGCCGCTGAACGCACGGTCGGGGTTTTCCTGCCGGGAGGGTTCCAGGTCACAGTGGTGCAGTTGCCAAACGGAAAGGACCCCGATTCGTTCCTCAGTGAGAGCGGTGCCGATGGCATGTCGGAGGCGCTGCGTCGATCGCTACCGGCGCTCGGCTTCCTGGTGACCAGAGCCGAGGAGCGTGGCGATCTGCGAAGTCCCAAGGGCAAGGCGCAGGCACTGGAGTCGCTGCTCGGCTTCGTGCTCCAAGTAGAGGACCGGGTGGAGCGTGCCGAATGGATGGGCCGCATCGGCGACGCGTTGGAGATCTCTCGGCATCTTGTCGAGGCGAGCTTCTCGGAGCTTCGCCAACGCGCCCGACGGCATCCGGCCGGGTACCGCGACGAACACGCTGCAGTGCCCTCGGCGGCGGCGCAGCTTGCCGAGGTGCCGCTAGCGGAACGCGACCTGGCCCGCGCTCTGCTCAGTCATGCCGATTGGTTGCCGGAGCTTCGGGCGATCTACGGCGATGGAGTCACCGACCCACGCGTCGGAGCGTTGTTAGATGCTCTCGAGACCGGCGGCGCGGCGCCCGAGCAGATCGAGACGGCGCTACAAGGTTGCGAGGTTCAGGGTGCCTCGCAGTTGCTCACCAGGCTGGTGCTGGAGGACGCAGAGGCGCCGACGCGCGCCTATGCCGTGAGCTGTGCCGAGGCGATCCGCCGGGGCGCGTTGCGTCGTGAGCTACGCCGCCTACAGAAGCAGATCGAAGCGATGCAGCAGTCCGGGGAGGGCGAGATCGACGCGCTGGATGCTCGCAAGATGGCCCTCGCAAGGAAGCTCGAAATGCTCAAGCCCTCACCGACCGGTCCAAATCACTAGGACCTGATCAGGATCGGTCGCGGCCGATCGCATAAACCACCAAGCCGGCAAGTATTCCGGGCAGGATCTCGTAGATCGAGTCGGGATCACCGAACGCACGCCACAGCAGCATCACCGCCAGGGCTACGGTCATCATGGTGATTGCCAATCGGCTGCTCACCGGCCTGCCGAGTGCTCGCAGCGCCAGCAGGGGGCCCAGCGTGCCGCCCAACGCGGACCACGACAGCACCACCAGGTCGAAAACGCTCTGCCCGCCGGAGAACACGAACAGCACCACCACCGCGGTTACCAGGAGCGTTCCCGCTTTCGCCCCGGCATACGAGGAGCCCCAGCGTGGCGCCAAGTCCTGGGTCAGCGCTGCCGAGCATGCCAGGATCAGCGAGTCGGCGGTCGAGATCGTCGCCGCGAACACTCCGGCGAGGATGAAGCCGACCATGATGTCCGGCAGCAGCAGCTGCGCCAGGTTGGGAAGGCCGAGCTCCGGATCGAACGCATCTACGACTGGCAGGAGAACCCGGGCGGTGAGGCCGACGGTGATCGCCGCGGCGGAAAACAGGCTGTAGTAGGTAATGTAGATACGTCGGGCCTGGCCGATGTGCTCACTGGAGTCGATCGTCATCGGCCGGATCATCACATGCGGTTGGCCGAGAACACCGATGCCGGCGGCCACCCAGCTCCCTAGATACAGCGCGAAGCCGTATCGGAGGTTCGCCGGTCTCCAGTCGGTCAACGTCGGATCGATCGCTTCGAGCTGTGCCCACATCCCGCTGAACCCGCCGGTCGCTCTCAACGCCACTGCCATCAACACGAACATTGCCAGGAACATTACCGAGGCTTGAGCGGCGTCGGTCCAGATTGAGGCGCGAATACCGCCCGCGAAACAATAGGCGACGACGATTGCGGCGCCCAGCAAGACGCCGACGCTGTAGTCCCAGCCGAAGAGCACAGACAGGGCCTTGCTGCCGGCGGTGAGCTGCGCCCCGGCGTAGGTACCCAGGAAGATCATGCTCGACAGCGCCGCCACTCGAATGATCCCGGACTGACTCTCGCCGTCCTCAGAGCTCCCCAGGAAACGATTGAAGCTGCTCGCGCCGAGCCGCTCGCTGCGCTCCCGGAGCGGTTGGTGGATGGCGCGCCAGGCCAGGTAGTCGCCGAAGACCCACCCCACCATGATCCACATCGACGACAGCCCGACAGCGTAGGTGGCGCCGATGAGACCGATAAACATGAAGCCGCTGTTGGCGGTCGAGACCGCTGAAAGCGCCACCATCCAAGGTCCCATCTCGCGTCCGGCGAGCAGGTAGTCGTTGGTCGTGGGCTTTCGACGCGTCGCCGAGTAGATGCCGATGGCCAGGTAGATCAGCAGAAAGAACAGGAAGCTCGTCGCTATCACCGGATCGTGTGCCCCTCTTGTCTCAACGTTTCGCCTGTTCGCCGCCGGCGTCCAACAGCGGTTCGGTCGCTGCATGCCGGCTGACGGAGCGCTCTGTCTCAATCCGTGTCCCCGCCGACGGGTGCGCCGCGGGAAGATAGCCGTAACCGATCTACTTTTCCACCAGGTAACGGCTATTGGCGGTTGGTGAAGTAGCCGATGACTCCATCGCTGGCCAGCAGAGCCTGTCGGCGGCTACGGAGATAGGGCTTGATGGGGCTCCGCAGGCTGACCGCCGCGCCGGCCCAGCCCAGTTAGAATGAAGCGGAGGCGCTCGGTCTCCGGTCAGTGCCGGTGTCCAGCCTGGTGCCTCGAGCAGGGCCCTTAGCTCAGTTGGTCAGAGCCGCCGGCTCATAACCGGTAGGTCCCAGGTTCGAGTCCTGGAGGGCCCACTTCGTAAGCATCGCAAGCGGAGCCAGCGGTGGCGAGCCTCCTGCTCCAGGCTACTGGCCGGCCGACTATCGTTAGCTGATCGCCTGGACGCCGGTCGGCGAGCAAGAGCCTCCACCGAGCACGCAGAACTTGGCGCAGTGCGGGTGGTTGAGCTTCACGGTGCCGAGCGCCTCGGCCAGGCGACTGCCGAGCTCGAACTGCCGGTCGTAGGGCAGCAGCGTGCAAGCGACCACGGCAGGCGAGGGCGCATCCTTGCGCTTGACCACCATTCGGCTACTGGCGCACATCATGTCGGCGGCATGGAGGCCGAGGGTCTCCCAACAATCGACGGTGATCTCGGGGACGTCGACGTTCGCGTCCATTTCGGGGAACAGCACAAGAGCGCCAGGATCGTCGGCGTTGATGCTGACCGCCAGCTCATCGAACAGCTGCCGGTAACCCACCCTCGCGGTGGCCTCAGACTCTTCCCAACAGGTCCGGCCGGCAACGCTGATCGAAAATCCCGAGGCGGCGAGCCAGCGCAACCCCTCCAACGTTGATGTCCAGGAGCCGGCGCCCCGCTCGGTGTTGTGTAGTCGCTCGGTGTAGTGGTCGAGGCTGACTCGCAGGTGCAGCGCCTCTGCGAAGCGCTCGCGTAGAGCCAGCAATGGCTGACATACGGCCGGCCGCATCAGTGGCCGCATGGCGTTGGTCAGCACCTGCACCTTGAAGCCGCGTTGCAGAGCGTCTTCGAGCATCTGCAGAAGCTCCGGGTTCATGAAGGGCTCGCCCCCGGTGAAGCCGATCTCCGCCGTGCCGAGGCTCAGCGCCTCGATCTCGTCGAGGTAGGAGCGCACTTCGGCCGCTGTCATGTATGTGAGTCGCTCGTTGAGCGGGCTCGACTCGATGTAGCAGTTGCGGCACTCAATGTTGCAGAGCGTGCCGGTGTTGAACCACAGGGTGTCGAGCGCGCCCAGGCGGACGGCGGCGCGCTGGGCGCCGTCGGCGGTGACGTCGGGGTCCTGGAACTTGTCGGGCGCCAGCGCCGCGTACGCTATCAACAATCGCTTTCCGGGCTGCAACAGGCTGCTGCTTCGGTGTTGGCGTCGTAGTCGTGCCCCTTGGTCTCGCGCAGCGCTGAGCGGCAACAGTCGAATGGCTCAGCCTCGCTCAACGGAACGATCTGCAGGGGCTCGATGAAGTCGAAATGCTCGCCATACGGCTCGCTTTGATAGATCCGGAAGGTCTTGTCGCATACGGCATGACGATGGCCGCGTTGAAGTCGGTGTCCGTCGTCGTCAAGCACCTCCTTGAAGGGGCCGCGGTAGACGACCGCCTGACGCCTTTCAAGACAGGCGCCTTCCTTGCCGCGGAACGCTTCGACGGTGAGCCAGCGGAACTCGATACCTTCGACGATTCGCCACGGTTCGGCCTGTCGCGCGAGCACTCGGATCCCGTAGAAGCCGGCGCGCTCGAAAGCCTCCAGGAAGCCGTGCTCGGTGAAGGCGCCGGAGATACAGCCGCTCCATAGCTCTGAATCGTTTCGCAACTCCATCGGCACCGGCTCGTCCGAGACGATGTCGGAGATCACCGCGCGGCCGCCGCGCCGGAGAACGCGATGGATCTCGGAGAAAAGCTGGTCGCGGGCCTTGACGCCAACCAGGTTCAGCACGTAGTTGGATACCACGACGTCGATCGACTCGGTCGGCGCCAGCGGTTGGTGCCGCCGTAGCTCGTCGGCGTGCTCCTGCGCGGCGAGCAGTTGCTCGTAGTTGCCGGCCGGGCGGACGGCAAGCTCCTGGTCCAGCAGATCGAGATCGAGCGCCGGGTCCTGAATGCGCCCGCGCCGGAACTCGACGTTGGCATAGCCCAGGCGCTCGGCAACCAACGGCGCGTTGCGGCGCGTCACCTCGAGCATATCGGTGGTCATGTCGACGCCGATTACCCGCCCGGCGGGACCCACGACCTGTGCGGCTATGAAGCAGACCTTGCCGGTACCGCTGCCGAGGTCCAGAACCGTCTCGCCGGGGCGCAGGTGACGCGAAGGGTCGCCACAGCCGTAGTCGCGCTCCAGCACTTCGCTCGGGATCGCTTCTAGGTACGAGGGGTCGTAGTCGGTCGGGCAGCACAGATCCGCTACGCGCGTCGGGGCTCCCTCAGCGTAGCGATTGCGAACCGCCTTCTCTGCGTTCAGGGTATCCATGCGTTGTCGGATCCTGGTTGTTTGAGCACCACCGGTGAACTGCTGGCACGGCTGATCGTACACAGTCAGTATCGGCCGACCGGTGAGCAATTGGCAGTACCTAGTGCAATGCTCGTGAGATGGCTTACGAAGGTTACAGGCACTAGTCCTGACAGGCTGTCTCGTCGACCGACGTGCTCGGGCTGCTGCTGGGGCCTCGCCCGTCTCGACCGGAGGCGGTAGCATCCAGCCGGACACTGCACCGGGAGGACGTATGTCGGACAAGCGGATCTTCAGATTCGACGGCGAGAAGTTGGATGTGCTGTGGGACAGCCGCCTGTGTATCCACGTAGGTGAGTGCACGCGGGCACGGGAGGAGCTGTTCGTCAGCGGGCGCAAGCCGTGGTGTGAGCCCGATCGCGGCGATGCGGACAACGTCGCCGAGGTAGTGCAGCGATGCCCGACCGGCGCGCTGGTATGCGAGCGCAAGGACGGTGGGGCAGGGGAGGCGGCACAGGCGACGAATGAAGTCAGCGTGGCAAACAACGGCCCGCTGTATTTCTCTGGCGATTTGCAGATCGATGGCGCTGCCGACGACATGCCGGGTGTGCGCTTCCGTGCGGCACTTTGTCGCTGTGGCGAGTCAGATAACAAGCCGTTCTGCGACAACTCGCACGAGGCGGCAGAGTTTCTCGATCGTGGAGCGCTCGGCCAAACGGGGGAGGCCACGCTCGAATCAACCGGCGGCGCGTTGGTGATCAAGCGCATCCAGAACGGACCGTTGATCGTCGCCGGGAGCTTCTCGATGCGCGCTGCCTCAGGGCGTGAGGCCTGGCGGGGAATGCGCGCCGCCCTCTGCCGATGCGGTGCGTCGAAGAACAAGCCGTTCTGTGACGGCGCCCACAAGGAAGTAGGGTTCGAGGCGGACTAACGAGCTCGCATCCGGGTTCGCGGCTACGGGGAACCGGGATCAGACAAGCGACCCGCGAGGGAAAGTAGAGGCGTAAGTGACTCTGCAAATCGGCGGTCTGTTCGTCCTGCTGGCTGTCATGGTCTATCTCTTCCTTACCGAGAAGCTGCCGGTCGATCTGACCGCGTTTCTCGGCCTGCTCGTGCTGATATTCGCCGGCTTCGTGACCCCCGACGAGGCCTTCCAGGGCTTCGCGTCGCCTGCCGTGATCACCATGTTGTCGGTGTTCATCATCGGCGCCGCCTTACTCGAGACCGGAGTGGCCGACCTCATTGGGGATCGGATCTATCGGTTGGTGGGCGACAGCGAAACGCGACTGCTGGTGACCCTGATGCTCGTTGCCGGGGTTCTTTCCGCCTTCATGAACAACATAGCGGCGACCGCTGTGCTGATGCCTGCGGTCGCCGCGGTGGCACCACGGACAGGCCTGGCTCCGTCGCGGCTGTTCATGCCGCTGGCCTTCGGCGCAATCCTGGGCGGCACGACGACCCTCGTCGGCACGCCGCCGAACATCGTTGCAGCCCAGCTGATGGCGGATCGCGGGCTGGAGCCCTTTCATCTGTTCGATTTCACGCCGCTGGGCTTAGCGATCATGGCGCTCGGAGTGGTGTACATGCTCACCGTCGGCAAGCGCTTGCTCCCGGCCGACACCGGTCGCGGGCCGGCAGCGCTCGAGGGCGAGGACCTGAGTCAGATCTACCAGCTCGAGGATCGCCTGTTCTCGCTCCAGCTTCCCTCGAACACGGCGCTCGCCGGCCGCACGCTGGCCGAGACTCGTCTGGGCAATACGCTCGGCTTCAAGGTGGTGTCGATCAAGCGGGACGAAGAGCAGCTGGTGCCTGACGGCAGCACGCGCCTCCGGGGCGGCGATGTGCTGATCGTCGACGGAGAGGTCTCCAATGTGCGTGAGTTCTTGGAGATGGAGCAGCTCGACGTGCATCCGATGGAGATGGACCATCTGCCGCGCGTATCCTCGGACGTCAACGGCATCAGGGTCGTCGTCGAGGCGGGGGGCGCCGTCGCCGGCAGAACGCTGAGGGAGCTCGCCTTTCGCGGGCGGTTCGGGGTGGTGGTGTTGGCGATACGTCACCGTGGGCAGTTGTACACCGATCATCTCGCCGAGCAGACGCTGCGCCTGGGCGACGAGGTGCTGGCGATCGGCAGGGATGAGGACCTCGAGCGATTCTCTGCCGAGCCCGGGTGGACGGTGCTGGAATCCGGAGTTTCGGCGGCGGCGGACCTGCGGGAGAGGCTGTGCGTTATCGACGTGCCGTCGGATTCTGGCCTCGTCGGAGCGACGATCTCCGCCAGCCGGCTCAGCGAGATTGTCGGTCTGACCGTGGCGGGCATTATTCGGGATCAGGAAACCCGGTTGATGATCTCACCGAGCGACACGATCCGCTCGGGCGATCGCCTCTTGTTGGCAGCGGACCCGCGAGCGGTGGCGGCGCTGGCCGATGCCGGCGAGGTCGAGATCGGCCCGCTGTCAGGGCGAGAGCTGCTGGAGTCCGACCAGGCAGCTATGGTGGAGGCGGCCGTGGCGCCGCGGTCGGCCGCCGAAGGGCACACCCTGGAAGAGCTCGAGTTCCAGCACCGTCACGGACTGCTGGCGTTGGCACTATGGCGCGAGGGGCAGCCTATCCATGCGGATCTGGCCCGCGTGCCGCTGCGCTTCGGTGACGCGCTGCTCCTGCATGGCCCCCCAGAGAAGATCAGTCGGCTGGCCTCGGACCCCGACTTCGTGGTGCTGTCGGCCACCGAGCGCGCCGTCCGCCGGACCGCCAAGGCGCCGCTGGCGATCGGTGGCCTGGTGTTGATGGTCCTGCTCGTCGCCACGGGATGGCAGCCGATCCATGTAGCCGCGTTCACCGCCGCCTCATTGGTACTGCTCGCCGGCGCGCTGACGATGCGGGAGGCGTACCGGGTGATCGAGTGGCGGGTGATCTTTCTGGTTGCTGCCGTGCTCCCTGTGGGGTTCGCCATGGAACGATCGGGGGCGGCGGGTTTCCTCGCCGACGCGGTAACGTCGACGGCGGGCTCGCTGGGGCCGCATGCGGTGCTGGCGGCCCTGATCCTTCTAGCCAGCCTGCTCAGTCAGGGGCTCGACGGCGCCCCGGCGGTGGTTCTGCTGGCGCCTGTCGTATTCGAGCTGGCGGGTCGACTGCAGCTCAGCCCCTACCCGCTGATGATGGGGGTCAGCCTGGCAGCCTCGGCGGCGTTCATGACGCCGTTCAGCCACAAGGCCAACCTGCTCGTCATGGGTGCCGGGGGGTATCGCTCCAGAGACTACTTGCGCGTCGGTACGCCGTTGACCCTACTGCTGCTCGTGCTTCTGGTACTGCTTGTTCCGGTGTTCTTTCCCTTCTGAGTGGCCGCGGTTCTACGGCCGGCGGATGATCCCGCAGGCGATTCGTCCACCGCTGGCGCAGCCGGCTTCCTCGCCGTCCGGACAGTAGCTGTCTGGATCGGTGTGGACAATGAAGGCGCTCGAAGCCTTGCCGTTAGGCCCGAAAATGCTCAGCGGTCTGGCACTCAGCGTGATGCGGGTCGTCTGCGTCGAGAGCACGCCGAGGCCGCCATCGTTCGCTGCGATGTTGATCAGGTCGCCCATGTGAAAGGGATGGTTGCCGTCGGGGCTGGGGTTGGACTCGGGGCCTGGGTCGAAGTGGCCTTCGGCGGCGGAGCACGGCTTGCATGCAGCGGTTTCGTGAATGTGCACGGCGTGCTTGCCTGCCGGTAGGCCGCCCATCTTCAGGCGGACCGTCACCAGCCGCAGTCCTTTACGGGCGGCGTTCGGGGCTGGACGAGGGCGGATCTTGCGCCAGTTGGTCACCGAGAGCGTCCTGCTTTCAGGGGTCTCGGGGTTGCTTGGACTGGGGGTGGCGCACGCGTCGCTGGTCGGACTTACCTGAATTGCCGGTGGCAGCTCCGGCATCAGCTCGTTCTTCTCGATGCTGGAGATCGGCCGACCGGTGCTGCTGTTCACGCTTTGCGTCTCGCTCAGTGTCCCGGTGCTCTTCGGGCTTGTGCCAGCCCTGCGCGCCGCGCGTACCGACCTGGCCGCGACGCTCAAGGAAAGCGGTCGTTCCTCGGGGTCAGTGGCCACGCTACGTGGTCGACGGCTGCTCGTCGCCACTCAGATGTCTTTGGCGATCACGCTGATGGTTGTTGCAGGTCTGATCATCAGGTCGCTGCTGGATGTGCGCTCACTCGAGTACGTCTACGACCCGGAGACCGTGCTCACTTTGCGCGTAGAGTTGCCCGAGATCGAGTATCCGGACCTGCAAGATGTGCGCGCATTTCGGCAGCAGGTATTAGAACGCACAGAGGTGCTCCCCGGCGTTGTCAGGGCCGCCTGGGTCGACGCTCGCCCGCTTGTCGATCCTGTCGGGACCGCGACCGTCGAGATCGAGGGTGCCGAGCTGCGTTCCGCCGAGCAAGTACCGTGGCCTTCCCGGCCATCGCGCTCAGGACGGACTGATCGGGTGGGCAAGGGCGAATACCTCGGTGAGTTCGAGTTGTTGGTGATGGCGACCCTGCTGCGCCTGGGCGACGAGGCGTACGGAATGCGAATTCGGCGCGACATCGAGGAGCGTACCGGCCGGCCGGTGCCGATTGGCAACGTCTATGCGGCTCTACGGAGGCTCGACGCCAAGGGACGAGCAAGGGGGCGCCGACGCCGGAGCGCGGCGGTCGCGCCAAGCGCTACTTTCACCTCCGGCCAGTGGGCGCAGCCGCGCTCAAACGTTCGCGCGACCTGTTTCTCACGGTGCTGTCGGATCTTCCCGACCTGCCTAGCTGAGAGCGCAGCTTTCGCGCCCACCGGTTGCTTGTGTTGATCTCGGAGTTGAGAATCTGCTCACCTGCCGACCGCACGGCGCGTTGCCATTGGGGGCGTTCCGTACAGGAGATCTGCGATGCGATGGAAGGGAATTGCTGCGCTTGGATTCGGCTCGTGTTTGCTGGCGAGCGTTGCCTCCGGCGAGGTGATCCGAATCGAGATGGTCGAGCTGGAGTCGCCCACCTTCGACGGACGGAGCTTCGACGGGGTGGGGCGCTACGAGAAGGTGACGCTGCGCGTCACGATGGCAGTGGATCCGGACGATCCGCACAACGCCGAGATCGTCGATCTGGCGTTGGCTCGCCGCGACGCCGACGGGCGCGTTCGCTACACGACGACCGTGGTCATCTTCAAGCCGATCGAGCTGCGGCGGGGCAACGGACGCATCTTCTACGACGTGCTCAATCGCGGCCGTAAGATCGGGCTCGGCCTTATGAACGACGCGCCGCGTGTCAACAATCCATCGACGGCGGAGCACGCCGGCAATGGCTTCATGATGCGCCAGGGCTACACGGTCGTGTGGTCTGGGTGGCAAACGGACGCGCCGCCCGGCGATGCGCGCATGTTCCTCGAGGCGCCGACCGTACCGGGGCTGGAGGGCTCGAGTCGGGAGGAGTTCATATTCGATCACGATCGGAACCCCGCGGTGGCGACATTGAACTATCCGGCGGCCGTGCTCGATCCCGAGGCCGCGCAGCTCACCGTCCGTCAGTACGCGCATGATGTCCGGAAGTCACCGCCGGACCTGGCGTTTCGTTACCTACCCGTGACGCGTGGGGGGACTTTCTTCACCAGCGCCGAGCAGATACTGGTCGACCGCCCGGAGGGCTTCGACGCTGGTGCCATCTACGAGCTCATTTACCCGGTGCGCGGCAGCGTCGTTGCCGGGCTGGCGTTCGCCTCTGTACGGGACGTCGTAGCCTTCCTACGGCACGCCGCCGTCGATCAGGCGGGCAACCCCAACCCACTGGCTCCCGGTGGAGCTCCCGGAATCGAGCGCGCCTATGCGCTCGGAATCTCACAGAGCGGCCGCTTCCTGCGCGACATGCTGCACCAGGGATTCAACGAGGACGAGACTGGGCGGGTCGTCTTCGATGGCATCGTCCCGGATGTCGCCGGCGCACGGCGGACGTTCATCAACCATCGCTTCGCACAGCCGGGCCGCTTCTCCCGCGAGCACGAGTCCCACTTGCAGCCAGGGGATCAGTTTCCATTTACGTATGGGACGCTGACCGATTCGGTGACCGGCAAGCGCGACGGCGTTCTGGGGCGCTGCGAGATGGCCGGCAACTGCCCGAAGGTGATGCATGTCGACTCATCGACGGAGTTCTTCCAAGGACGTTCGTCGTTACTCGTCACCGACACAGCGGGCGCACCGCTGGAGCTGCCGGAAAACGTGCGTGCCTATTTGATTTCCAGCACGCCGCACTCCAACTCGTTCGGCGTGCATCCCGGGCCGGTGGCCCATTGCCAGCTGCCGAGCAACCCGCTACACCGCGGTGGCCCGGCGCGTGCCCTGCTGGTGGCGCTCGACCGCTGGGTGAGCGACGGAACGCTGCCGCCGGCCAGTCGGTTTCCGTCGCGATCCGACGGAACGCTCGTATCCCCTGGCGAGGCTGCGATCGGCTATCCCCAGCTCCCGGGTGTCGGCTACGACGGCCAGGTGAACTACGTGCACGTAGTCGACTACGACACGCTGCCGCCGATCGAGGGCGCTCCGTACCCCGTATACGTTCCGGCGGTCGACGGCGATGGCCACGATGTCGCCGGAATCCGCATGCCGGCGATCGAGGTGCCCACGGCAACGTATCTGGGCTGGAACATCCGCAGCCCCGGCTACGCCGAGGGAGCGTTGTGCGGCGTTACGGGGTCCACCATCCCGCTGCGGCATACGAAAGCGGAGCGCCTCGCTAGCGGTGATCCGCGCCTGTCGCTGGAGGAGCGGTATTCTGATGCCGACGACTACGTCGACCAGGTGACCGGGGCGGCGGCGAAGCTGGTACAGGAGCGGTTGCTGCTTGCGGAGGATGCCCAACGATACGTCGAGCAAGCCCGGGCAATGCTCTCCGAGCACTGACGGATGTCCAAAGCCTTCTGCTTGCCGCCCTACTCGTCGTGGAGGCGTGCGCCAAGCGCCTCGGCGCGGCGGTTCCTGGGTTGAAGATCAACCTTGGTGCTACGATCCTCCCCCCGCGTCGTCCGAATGGCCGTGAGAAAGGGCCCCGTGCAGACTGCTGAGCTTGGTCGCAGAAGGAGATATCAGCCATGAAGCGTAGTGTCGTGACGGTGATCCTCTTGCTGTTGGCGGTTGTCGCCTGCGGCGGCGCCAACCCATATGCCGACAAGTTCACCACCGTCGACACGACCTGGGCGGTGACCGCCGACGAGGGCCGCGAGTGGGCCATGGTGAGGAGCGACAACCTGCCAGCGTTGAACGGTAGCCCGGAGTGGAACAACTACATCCGGTTTCTCGAAGAGAAGCTGGTGGAGTACGGCGCTGTCGACGTGCATCACAACAGCTGGATGTTCGATCGCTGGTCGACGTCGTTCGACAACACGGACTGGTCGCTGGTATCGGATGGCTCGCCGGTGCGGGTGGCCCACTACGAAGCCAACTCCGGCAATACGGGCCCCGAGGGAATCACCGCGGAGATGGTCTACTACGACCACGACAACCCTCCCGCTTCGATCGAGGGCAAGATTGTCGTGATACCCACCCGGCCGCACCCGGAACCGCCGTACGAGGAAGGCTACATCCGGAGCTTCACGTTCAACGACTACGAGTGGCGCGCCAATGACGACACATACCCGCCTCTGTTCGAGTTCGTGCCGCCGGAGTTTTCGATCACCTTCGATATCTGGTGGCAGTTACGCCAGGGTCTCTGGCGGATCGCCGTGGACGGTGGCGCTGCTGGCCACGTCGTCGTTTACGACATGGCGTTCGGGCGCACCGAGGGGCTCTTCACCTTCGGTGTACCGCCGCTGCACGACTCGCCCGGGGTGATCCTGAGCCGTGAGGACGGCGCCAAGGTGATCGAGGACGCCAAGGCGGGCAAGACCGCGACGCTGCGACTCGAGGCTACGGTCGAGGAGTCGGAGGCTTATCAGACGATCGCCTATCTGCCCGGCCGCGACTACGGCACGCCCGACGACGAGCAGATCATGATGATCAACCACACCGACGGCCCGTCGATCACGCAGGACAACGGCGCCCTCGGCCTGCTGGCGATCGTCAAGTATTTCTCCAACATTCCGCAGGAGCACCGCCCACGCACGCTGACCGTCTTCCTGGACGGGCGTCACTACTACCCGGGTGCGGAGCGCGCGTCGGCCGACGTGAGCTGGCTGGCTCGCAATCCGGAGGCCAAGGAGCCGCTGGTGGCGCTCATGCACATCGAGCACATGGGCGAGATGGACTTCCGCGAGGTCGACGGTGTCGTCGAGCCGGTGGGGCTGGCCGAACAGTCGTATCTTTGGACGCGCAATAACCCGGTGCTGATCGACGCGGCGGTCGCTGCCGCCAAGGAGTACGGCTGGGAACGCGTGCAGGTGGCGGTGCCTGAGCGTCCCGGAATCAACGGCGGCTTACAGCAGCGATGGTGGGGAGTCGCTGGGCAGTTCCATCGCCGCTGCGACACCTGCGTCGACCTGCCCGGCTTCGGCCTTGGCGGTTTCTTGGGCCTGTACTGGACGACCGCCAGCGGCATCGAACGCTTCAACCAGGAGTTGTTCAAGAACCAGGCGCACACCATGACGGAGCTTACCGGCCTGCTGATGACCGCCGACCTGGAGGAGATACGCCCCGAGTCGGGGGAGTAATCTCGGCAGCACTCCTGAACCTGGGTGCAGAGAAGAGTAAGGACAAGTGGCAGACGATAGGATGAACGCTGGCAACTCGATGGTGCCTCGCTTGCCGCTGGTTATCGCGCTGGCCCTGGCCGTCGCGGCTGGGCTGGCGCTTGGTGTGGATGGTGGCTCCGGTTTCCAAGCCGGGAAGCCGGCCGACCTGGTGTTTCGCAACGGTGATGTCTACACGGTCGATGCCGCGCGCACCTGGGCAAGCGCCGTCGCCGTGGCCGGCAACCGTATCGTCTACGTCGGTTCTGATGCCGGTGTCGAGGACTGGGTCGGCGCCAACACGCGGGTCGTCGATCTCGGTGGGCGCATGCTGGTTCCCGGTTT
>Ga0315336_1004573_pt1 | contig 16193 bp, 10 predicted proteins | sample ASW5metaG_FD_204512 | JGI IMG/M metagenome (GOLD analysis project Ga0315336, IMG submission 204512) | Ammonia-oxidizing marine archaeal communities from Monterey Bay, California, United States - ASW #5 | ecosystem: Environmental > Aquatic > Marine > Intertidal zone | place: USA: California...
TGGCTGGAAACGACGTATTTCAGCGCGACAAAGTTCGGATACCGCCACGGCTGGTTGTAGTACAGCAGGCAGCGGTCGGGCTGCCCGCGGAGGTGATAGCGGCCGTGGGTAGGCCAAACCTCAGGCCAGGCGATCCACTTTGGCCAGAGACGCAGACGGACCGCCACCAGTCGGCCCGCAGAACATTCGATCACGCCATAGCGCCGCTGCCGGAGAGTTTCGCTACCGGTCTGGAAGTCTTCGACCGTTTGACATCGACCTACAATCATGTCGCTTGCCCGCCAAGCTAGCGTCCGACGCTAGGCAAAGAGTCGTTTGATTTGACGCCAGACGACCAACATCAATCCCAACAGGACGAAGCAGACGACCAACACAGCCGGGACCAACCCGGTGACCTGAAACACGCCCTGCATGCGAATCCACACATCGGCCCAGCAGACCATCACTACCAGCGATCCCAGACACAGAAAGGGCCCATAGGGAATTTCGTCGTCACGGTGCAAGACAAGCTGCATGATTCCGACGATCAATCCGGCGAACGGGGCAACGAAAAAGATGATCACGCCTGCCTGCCAGCCGAGGTACGCGCCGACCATCATCATCAGCGTCACGTCTCCAAAACCCATCGCTTCGCGCTGCAGAGCCGCGGTACCGACCAGCCGGACGATCCAGATCATCGAGCCGCTGCCCGCCATGCCGACCAGGGCCGAGAGTAGCCCGGTCCACCCTTGGCCGCCGAACCACCACGCTCCAACAATCGCCAGACTGCCTACCAACGCCATCAGCCCCAACGGCGGGCGAGACCATTCGCTCAGCACTCGTCTGGCGATCAATCGGAGCGCTCGTCCGGGGCCATGCCGACCGCGCCAGATACGAGGCGTCAGTGCAAAGCACCATAACCACCAACAGCCGAGCCCTAGCAATAAACCTTGCCAACTGGGTGCTCCACTGAGGATCTCCGGCCAAGGGTTCGGGGCCGCGAGTGTCACCGGCTCCAGTTGAAACGCCGCCCCCGGAGCCGCTTGTGCTACCGCAGCGGGCAGTTCGATGGGCACACGCAGCTGGTCCGGCGCGACCGACGTAGCGACGTGTGGCAACAGCGCCATCGGCAGCATTGCTGCGAGCAGCAGTCCCAGCAACGTGCCGGGCACCGTAATGGCGTCGGGGATGATTTTTTCGTCGATGTCGATGAACGACGCCGCGGCCATCAGGCCGATGAGTATCACGTGGCTGAGAAACATCACCTGGGCAGAAGAGGCCAGGCCAACCTTACCTTGCACAGCCAGCGGAGCGCCGACCAGCAGGTGCAGCCAGTCTTCGATTTGCGCGCGTACCAATCCTTGCTGATCGACTTCCCACCAATAGAGCGCAGCCAACCCCAGCCCCAACAGCAGCTCGATGCCCAGGGGACGAATCCAGAATCCCCGGCCGTGCAGCGAATGCTCCCGACGTAGCAAGAGCCAACCGAGCAACGGGACGCGATCCAGCAAGGTTCGCGGCGCCGCACCAGTTGGTAGCGGTCCCCAGGGCGAAATGTCACGTCGATGCCAAGCTAGGCGATAGATGGCCCAGTTCACGGACGAACCCAACATCAGCCCGAGGATCAACACGGCCGACAGTTGAAGCGATAACGGGAGTGCGGCAAGCGGTGGCATGCGGCGGCCAACGTAAGGAGTTGCAGAACGGCAAGCGTCAGCCGCCGCTGCGGATCGCGGCGAGAATCTCGTCGGCAATCTCCGCGGGGGCCTTGTCTTGGGTATCGACCTGCAACGTAGCGCAAGCCCGATAAATTGGCTCCCGTTGGACCAACAGCCGCTCAATTTCGGTCCGGCCGCCGTGGTTAGTCAGGTTAGGACGCCGCCCGGCCGTGGTTGGATCGTCCGCCAGCCGGGCCTCGATAGTCGCCGCCTCAGCCTGTAGCCAGACAACCGCCTGGCACTGGGCGATCGCCGCGCGGTTCGCTTCCCGCAGAACGGCTCCCCCTCCCAGGGCGAGCACGGCATCGGTCCGTCCGCAAAGCTCCGCCACGATGGTCGTTTCCAGGTCGCGAAACGCCTGCTCGCCAGCGTCTTGGAAAATCGCCGCCAGCGACTTGCCAGCTTTGAGCTCGACTTCCACGTCGGCGTCGACCCAGTCCCAACCGAGCCGTCCGGCAAGCAGCCGGGCCACGGTCGTCTTGCCGGTGCCTCGGTAGCCGATCAGTGCGATAGGAGGGTCTTTTGCCATGTTCGATTCAAGCGTTTCCTCAGAGAGAATTCTCCAGCGACGTCATCTGTCCGTCTGCAGGCCACTCTCTCTGGAAGACCATCTCAACCTCCGCATCCTGAACGAACGCAGGTCGCCGGCTTGCCGTTACCACTGCCCACCGATGGGGCCGATCGCCTTCAACAGGACCTCGCGCATCAGTGGAGCAGGCGCTTCTTTGCGCGTAAAGAGAAAAAACTGTAGCATCGCCTGCCGCACAAACATTTCCACCCCGGTGATGACCTGACAGTTACGTCCGCGTGCTTCCTTGATCAGCAAGGTCGACTCAGGGTTGTAAACCGTGTCGAACACCAGCAAGGATGGTTTGAGAAAGGTCTTGCCGACGGGCGACTCGTCGACATTCGGGTGCATCCCGACGGGGGTGCAATTGATCAGGATATCGCACAGCGCTCGGCCACGCGCTTCCCAGTCGATCGCCTTACAGTCGAACGTTTCGGCCAAACGTTCGGCTCGCCGTTTGGTCCGCGAGGCGATCGTCACCAAAGCACCCCGATGCCGCATGCCGTAGACAATCGGTCGGGCCACCCCCCCCGCCCCCAGCACCAACACACGTTTGTTCTTCACGGGGCTCGGTTTTTTTCCGATTCCGCCGAGCGTATGCTCGATGCAGTCCATCGCGGCGTTGTAGTCGGTGTTGTATCCAATCACTTCGCCACCTTCGAACACCACCGTGTTGACCGCCGCGATGCTTTTCACGGCCGGATCGACCTTGGTGAGGTGTCGGGCAATGGCCTCCTTGTGCGGTATCGTAACGCTCAGCCCGTGAATGCCCAATCGGGGCGCATCTTCCATGAACTGGCCCAATGCGTCGGCCGGAACGCGAAACGGGCAGTAGACCGAGTCGACGCCTATCGCTTCGAAAGCCGCGTTGTGCACGTGGGGGCTGAGGCTATGCCCCACCGGGTCTGCGATCACCCCATAGACGGCCGTCTCGTCGCCAATATGTTCGTACCGATAGATGTCGATCATCTGATTGAAACTTAACTGTCCTGGGGCCAAGGTCCGCTCGTGATGGAACGTGGCATAAGTGAACGGGGCCCCAAACTTGCTGGCCAACACCCGCGACGGCGTTCCGATATCACCCATGCACATGCCGACGGTGGGAATCTCACTCTGCTGCATCATTTCCAACATCCGCAAGTTGTCGTGCGGGTCGTTGGCCATCGTGGCGATCTTGATCACGTCGGGATCGAGCTGGGAGAGCCGATCGTGCATGTCCCTGAGATCCTCGGGGGTCTTGCGGAAATTATGGTAGCTGATGATCCGCTTGGTTTTGCCGTAGCGAGGAATCTCGTTGGCGATATCTTCTTCAAGATCGACGTAATCGACTTCCTCGGCAATCGCTTCGCGGAGCAGCAGCAGGCGCGCCTCTTCCGTCCGATTCCACTTCCCGCCGTCCTGTTGGCGGCGGCAGGTGATAATCACCTGACACGCATCGCCAGGACCGCTTTCTATTAAACGGCGGATATTCACTCGGCTCGTGACATAGTCGAGCCGAAGTTCAACAATTTTCGCGCCTTGCTCCACCAGGTGGCGGTGCTCAGCCATCATGTGTTTGTGGCGACTACGCCCAATTGCGACACAGATCATGGTGATGAAACATCGAACAAGATAAAAAGCGGATAAACGAATAATGCAACGATGCAGCCATTTGAAGTAAGATTCACCACGGAGGCACGGAGGACACTGAGATTAGACGTCGAAGGTGAGAGACCAGAGTCTTTATTCATCCACTCCCCGACCACTGTTCTCTTTCTTTCCCGTGCTCTCCGTGCCTCCGTGGTGAGTCTCTATTTCTTCGGATGGCGGAGTAGTTAACAACACGCTTATTGTGATGCAAACTCGCCTGGGAATCAAATCCGCTTGAATTGCCGATCGAGCTGCTCGCGGGTGAACAAAAGTGCCGTCGGTCGACCGTGGGGACAGTGGTGATGGTCCTGTGCCAGATGACGCTGGGTCAGCAGCGCGTCGACCTCTTCAGGCGAGAGGCGATCGCCGAATTTCACCGCCGCTTTGCACGAGATCATGTGCAGTAGCTCGTCCAGCAAGTCACGGGCCTCGGGCTGCTGGCCCTCGGATTGCAGCTTTTCTGCCAAGCTGTGCACCACGTCGCAGGGGCTGAAATTGGCCAGCATCGCCGGGTAGGCGGAGACGAGCACCGTCTCGCCACCGAACGGTTCGATCTCGACTCCCAGCCGACTGAGCAGTTCCCGCTGCTCCAGCACAGCAGCCGCCTCGCTGGCGGCCAGGTCGACCGGTTCGGGAACCAGCAGCCGCTGGCTTTCGATCGTTTCCGAGAGCACTTTTTCTCGCAGCGCTTCGTAGAGAATCCGTTCGTGAAGCGCATGTTGATCGATCACTTCCAGGCCTTGGTCGTTCTCCACGACCAAATAACGATTGTGAATCTGTAACGCTCTGGGCCTGAGATGCCCTTCGGGAACCTCCTGGACAGGCGAATCGACGCGAAGGAATTGATCGCTCGGCTGCTCGGGCGACGAGGAGCCAACTTGTTGGAGTGCTTCTGAGCCAGCAGCCGGCAGGGGAGCCGGCACGTCGTGCAGCCGTAGCGATTCGCCAGGATAGCCCTGTGAAGTCGTGACCTCGGGCGGCCAGGTCGGTTGTGGCGGTGCGCCTGGACTGGAGGAGGGGTTGGAGGAGAATTGTCGGTTGGCCCAATCGAGCAGTGCGCTGCCGGCCGGCGCACGAGCGTAGGTCTCCTCGTCGCCAATCTCCGTGGCCGGTTGTTCCGGGACCGATGCGCGGGCAACCAGATCAGTCGAGAGGAATTTTTTCCTTAACGTTCCCAACAATTGACTGTAAATACTCCCGGCGTCTTGAAATCGAACTTCCAGCTTAGTCGGGTGCACGTTCACGTCGACGGTGGAGGGTTCAACGTCCAGCCGCAGAAAACAGATCGGATAACGGCCCGAGAGGAGCAGCCCTCGGTACGCCTCTCCCAGGGCATGTTGCAGCGATCGATCGCGGATCGCCCGGCCGTTGAGAAACAGGTACTGCAGGCGATTGTTGGCTCGGCTTTGCGTTGGATTGACGACGTAGCCGGAAAGGTGCAGCGGGCCGTCATTGCTGAGAATGGAAATCAGATTCTCTGCGATCGGAGGTCCGAACAACATCGAGATCCGGTCACGAAGGTCTTCGACCGGTGGCAGATCGTAAACCAGACGGCCCCGATGGGTCAGCGCAAAGTGAACCTCCGGGTGAGCCAACGCCTGGCGGACCACCGCTTCGGTAATATGGCCCATCTCGGTCTGTGGCTTCTTGAGAAACTTCTGACGTACCGGCGTGTTGAAAAACAGCTGGCGTACCGAGACGCTGGTTCCCTGCGGGCAGCCGACCGGTTGTAGCGGCTCGGAGCGGCCGCCGACAATCTCCAACTCGGCCCCCGCCTCCGCGTCGGCTGTGCGGCTGCGGAGCGTCAGCCTGCTGACGGACGCGATCGACGCCAATGCTTCGCCGCGAAAACCGAACGTTTTGACGCAGAAAAGATCGTCGGCATCACTGATCTTACTGGTGGCATGGCTGGCGACGGCCAGAGAAAGCTGCTCGGCCACGACGCCGCAGCCGTTGTCGGTGATCTGGATCAACTCGGCGCCGCCTCCCTCGATCGCCACATCAATTCGCGTCGCTCCCGCGTCGAGCGAATTCTCCAGCAGCTCCTTGACAACACTCGCCGGGCGCTCGATCACCTCGCCCGCGGCAATCTTGTTGGTCACACTGGTCGGCAGCTGGCAAATGTCAGGCATTTTTGATTGCGGAATGCGGAATGGAATGAGTTTGTTTTGGTATTCTGTAAGATGCGAATCGAAGAGTGTCCAATGCTGTGCAGAGCCGCTTCCCTAATTCCGCATTCCGAAATCCACGTTCCCTACAGTTCATATTCCTTAATCTTGCGATACAGCGTTCGCTGGCCGATACCGAGCATCGAGGCTGCCTCTTCGCGGTTTCCGCCGGTCACTTTGAGCGTTTCTGCGATGAACAGGCCCTCGATTTCGCTGAGAGCCTTGCCCACCAGTTCACCCAAGTTGTTGGTGCCGTCGCTGGAGACCACTGCGTCGGCGGGTAAAAACTCGGTCGGAAGATCGTCCAGGTCGAGCACTTCGTCGTAGTCCACCACGACCATGCTTTCGATTGTGTTTTTCAACTGCCGCACGTTGCCCGGCCAGGAGAATGCCATCAGACGACGGCGGGCGGCTGTCGACATGCTCTTGATTTTTTTCTGATGACGGCTGCTGTGCAGTTTGATGAAATGGTCGATCAGCAGCGGGATGTCCTGTGTCCGCTCGGTGAGTTTGGGAAGATCAATGGTCACGACCTTGAGTCGATGGAAGAGATCTTCGCGAAAGTCTTTTGTGGCAATCGCTTCTTCCAGACTGCGATTCGTGGCCGAGAGGATGCGAACGTTCACCTTGATCAATTCGTTGGAGCCAACGCGCGTGATCTCGTCATTTTCCAATACCCGCAACAGTTTGATCTGCGTTGAGAGCGGCATGTCGCCCACTTCGTCCAAAAAGAGCGTCCCTCCCGAGGCGTACTCGAATTTACCGACGCGATCAGAACTGGCGTCGGTGAAGGCTCCCTGGACGTGACCGAACAGCTCGCTTTCCAGAATGTGTTCACTCAGCGCGGCGCAGTTTAGTGCTACGAAAGGGCGCGCTTTGCGGGGACTATTCTGATGGATTGATTGGGCGATCAACTCCTTGCCGGTGCCGGTATCGCCTTGGATCAGCACGGTGGCGTCGGTCGGGGCGATCCGCCGCAGCCGTTCGCCCACTTCCCGCATGGCCGGGCTGTTGCCGACCACTCCCTCCAGGCCAAACTTTTCGTCAAGACGCCGATTGAGCTCCGCATTGGCACGGCGCAGATGCTGATTGCGAGCGGCGTTGTTGACCACGGCTCGCAGCTGTTTTAAATCGAGCGGTTTGAGCAGATAGTTGAAGGCCCCTTGCTGCATCGCCTCGACCGCCGACTGAACGGTGCCATGGCCGGTCACTAAGATGACCTCGGCATCGGGTAAGACCTCTTTGCACCGAGCCAGGATCTCCAGGCCACCGATGTTGGGCATCTTCAAATCGGTTACGACGATTTCAAACGCGTCTTTTTCCAATAGCTCGGCGCCTTCCGAGCCCGTGTTGGCGACGATGCAATGGTAGCCGACGCTCGTCAGGCTATCGGCCACGGTCTCGGCATGGGCCGAGTCGTTGTCGATAATCAAAGCCTTGATCGGCGGGCCCACGCTGGCGGTGGTCTTCGTGACGGCCATTTGAAGATCTTCTGCGGCGTTTTGGGAATCAGAAACGATCCTTCCACGGCAAGAGAGTTTATCCGACCGGCTAGTCGTTGGCCACCGTCGGGTCTTCCTGCGGCAGACGCGCCGGGACAGGTAGCTCGATCGTGAATTGGGTGCCGTGACCGACCTCGCTTTGCACGCTGATGCGGCCTCGGTGGGCGTCGATAATCTTGGCCGTCGTGGGCAGTCCCAGGCCGGAGCCGTTAGGTTTGGTCGAGAAAAAAGCGTCGAACATCTGGGCGGCCGTTTGCTGGTCCATGCCGCAGCCGGTGTCGATTAAATACAACGCCACATTTCCTTGGGTAGCGCTGGTGCGAACTACGAGCTGACCACCCTGAGGCATGGCCTGCTTGGCATTGAGAATCAGATTCAGCATAGCGCCGCGGAAAGCTTCTCGATCGATTAAGACCATCGGCAGTTCAGAATCCAAATAGCGGACCACTTCGATGCCCGACTCCCGGGCCTCAGGCTGGAAAAAGTCGAGTACTTCGGAGACTTCGATATTCAGATCGGTCGGCTGCAGTTGCAGATGTCGGACCTTGGCGTAGTTGAGGAAATCGTCCAGCAGATCCTGCAACCGCTGGCATTCACGGTGGACCACTTCAACACGTTTCGCGGCACGCTGTTGAGCGGGCGACTGAGTTTGCTCCAAGTCTTCGGCCAGTAATTCCATGTTCAGTCGGATTGTCGAGAGCGGGTTGCGAATCTCGTGGGCCAGCGCGCCCGCCAGGCGCGCAATTTCGGTATATTGGTCCATCAAGCGCTGAACGGCTTGGGAAGATTGATCGTCGGCGTTGGCAATCGGCTCGTCGGCCATCGAACCCGATCTGTTGAGAAACGTGTAAACTGCCATGATAAAGCAAGGGCCCAGGAAGCGGCTAGCCCGCACCTCTTACGAGAAGGGCCGCGAAGAACACAAATCAAGCGAACCAAGGTGGGAGATAGTGCTCTGCTAGAATATAGAAGCACTGCTTCACCACAGCAGGTGCCCAGGGGCGCACTCCAAGAAAAAACGCCCGAACAGGAAGATATACTTCCTGCTGGGCGTCTGACTCTGTCTCTTAAACGAGACTATTGACTCCACCTGTAGCATCTTGCTCCGCAGGGCGACTGCCTGCCTGGAGCTCGGGCCAAAGGGTTACGTAGCCGAATCAACCGGTTCGCTACCGCCGTCTCCGGCTGCGGCTGCTTCGAGCTCTTGCATAGCGACCTTGCGGCTGAGCTTGACGCGGTCTTGATCGTCGACGGCGATTACCTTGACCTTCATCTCGTCGCCCACCTGGCAAACGTCGGCCACGCTGCTGACGTAATCGTTCGAAAGCTCGCTGATGTGGCACAATCCATCTCGGCCGGGCAAGATTTCGACAAACGCGCCGAAGTCCTTGACGCTGGTCACAGTGCCGTCGTAGATGCGACCCACCTGCACGCTGGCAGTCAGGGCATCGACTCGACCCAGGCCTTCCTTGGCGGCTTGCTCGTTGGCGGCCGCGACCGTGACGGTGCCGTCTTCTTCGACGTCGATCGTACAGCCGACCTGTTCCTGGATGCCGCGGATCGTCTTGCCTCCCGGACCGATCAGCAGGCCAATCTTCTCGGGATTGATATGCGTACGGAGCAACCTGGGGGCACTCTCGGCGGTGTTCTCTCGCGGCCGGGGAATGGCCGAGAGCAGCGACCGTAGGATCTCAATCCGCGCTTCGCGCGATTGTTTGAGCGTCGCGCGGATAATCTCCTCGCCGATGCCTTCGATCTTCAAGTCGAGCTGGATGCCGGTAATGCCGTTTTGGGTGCCGGCGATTTTGAAGTCCATGTCGCCATGGTGGTCTTCATCGCCAATGATGTCGGTCAACAGCACCCACTTTTCGCCTTCCTTGACCAGCCCAACCGAAATGCCGGCCACCGGGTTGGTAATCGGCACGCCGGCGGCCATCAGGCCGAGTGTGGCGCCGCAAACCGAGGCCATCGAACTGGAACCGTTCGATTCGAGGATGTCGGAAATGATCCGAATGGTGTAGGGGAATTCGTCGTGGTCGGGGAGCACCGGATTGACACTCCGCTCGGCCAGCGCCCCGTGCCCAATTTCGCGTCGCCCCGGTCCGCGGATCGGACGGCATTCGCCCACCGAAAACGAGGGGAAGTTGTAATCGAGCATGAATCGCTTGGAAAACTCCTCAAACAAGCCGTCGACCCGCTGTTCGTCGCGGCCGGTTCCTAGAACTACCGTACAGAGCGACTGAGTTTCACCTCGTTGGAATAGCGCCGAACCATGCACGCGGGGCAGGAGATCGACCTCACAGTGAATCTCTCGCAACTGATCGTTGCTGCGACCGTCGCTACGCGTGCCGGAGAGGATCATGTCCCGAATGACTTTTTCCTCCAGGTCGTGCCAGTTCTTCTTCAGCGAAGAGACCGTGTAGGCGCCTTCTGCCTCTTCGTCGGGAATCAGTTCAGCTCGCACCTGGTCGCGCAATGCGGAGACTGCCTCAGACCGGGCATGTTTGCCAGGAGTCTGACGGGCTTGTTTGAGAGCATCGTAAAACCGCTCCTGCAATACGTCGAACAGACCGTCGGACTCGGGCGGTTGAAAATCCATTTTTTCGGTTCCGACCTTGTCGACCAATTCCTGCTGCACGTCGCACAGCTCGCGAATGAAGCCATGGGCCTGCATGATCGCTTCGGCCATTTCTTCCTCGGGCATCTCGCGGGCAAAGCCCTCGATCATCAGCACCGCGTCTTTACTGCCCGAGACGATCAGATCGAGAGTGCTCGACTCTAAATCGTCTTGCGTCGGGAAGGGGATGAATTCACCATTGACGCAGCCAATCCGTACCGCGGCGAGCGGTCCTAGAAACGGCATGGGAGATACACCCAGGGCCGCGGCCGAGCCGTTCATCGCCAAGACGTCGCCATCCGTCTGCTGATCGCTGGAGAGCACGAAGTTCTGAATCTGAACCTCGTCATTGAACCCGGTGGCGAACATCGGTCGGATAGGTCGATCGATGAGCCGGGCGGTCAAGGTCTCTTTCATCGTGGGCCGGCCCTCGCGCTTGAGGAATCCGCCCGGGAACTTGCCAGCCGCCGCCTGCCGCTCGCGGTAATCGCACATCAGTGGGAAGAAATCGATTCCCGGCCGAGGAGGCCCGGTGGCCGCTGCGCTGAGCACCACGGTTTCGCCATACTGGACGATCACACATCCGGCAGCTTGCTTGGCGAGCGCGCCGGTTTCGATGGAGAAGATCTGTTTGCCGATTTGTCGTTCTACTTTGATTCTTTTCAATTTATTAACCCTACACGTTAGGAGCCGATGCGCCGGCAGACAGCACGGGTCGGACCGCTTGGTCGGACTACACGACTGGGCCGGTAAGAAGCTGGTGAGGTGGGCTTTCGGGGGGAGGGAGTCGGTCGCCACGGCTGACCGCGGCAACAGGCGACTTCGCCCAGGATGCCAACCTTGTTCTGGATGACAACCTTCTGGGGCCATTCATGGCTGCCGATAGCCGGCAAGAGACATGGCGCCAACGAAACTCTGGTGGCGCCAACTCCGTGGGCGATCGTCCGTGGCTGCCCAGCTTGCGGCAAAGCAAGTGTCACGAGCAGGCCGGCTGGCATGCTCCACAGATTGCTATTTGCGAATATCCAAACGCTGCAATAAATCGAGGTAGACCTGCGGGTTCTTGCCTTTCACATAATCGAGCAACCGTCGACGCCGACTAACCATCCGCAACAAACCACGTCGGCTGGCAAAATCTTTCTTGTGAACCTGCAAGTGGCCGGTCATCTCCGCAATGCGGCTGGTCAACATCGAGATCTGCACTTCGGGCGAACCCGAGTCAGTCGGGCTGCGACCGAAATCGCTGATCAGCTCTTGTTTGCGCTCTTTGGTAACCGACATCTTTTCCAATACTCCACCGTCGCTTGCTTGTTTGGTACTGCGAGACTGGGCGGCTCAACACCGCAAACTACGACCTCTTAGACCAACTGCTACGACTCATCCTACAACACTGACAGTTTAAACCTAAACAATTACGATCCTCCCAGTTTAACGAACTGCCCGAAAGCCGCAACCGCAATTGGGCATTGAACTTGCATAAACGCAGGGGCCGATTCTGAAAAGCCACCTGGCTCAGATCGCCAAGGTTGGCCTCGATTCGGTGGGGCAGGCCAGAAGAATTGCCGCAACTACTGCTGGGGGAGGGCTTTGGACATATCCTTGAGCCGCACGACGTCCCAGGCCAGCCCCAGCTTCTCCATGATCCAGATTGAGTAGTAGGTCACGTCTATTTCCCACCAGCGGTGCCCCTGTCGGGCGACGCGCTGAAAAGCGTGGTGGTTGTTGTGCCAGCCCTCGCCCCAGGCCAGCAGCCCGACCCACCATAGATTGCGGCTGTTGTCGCTGGTTTCATAGTTCCGATAGCCCCACAGATGCGTCGCAGAGTTGATTAGCCAGGTGACGTGCAGCACATAGACCATCCTCACGCCCAACCCCCAGAATATCATCGAAGCTCCTGACCAGACAGTGCCCAGTCCCCAGCTGGCGGGCCCAAGGTATCCCAAAAGAAACAACACACCGGCCAGCATGAAGTGGGAGGGCAGGAACAAGTGATGAATGATCACCATCATTTTGTCTTTGACCATGTCGGGGGCGTAACGCTTGAGCAAATCGCCATGCCACCGACGGCCGAAATCGGGCATGAACCAGAGCATGTGGCTCCACCAACCGCCGTCCTTGGGCGAATGCGGATCGCCATCGTGATCGCTGTAGACATGATGCTTGCGATGCTGGGCGACCCATGTTAGTGCGGAGCCTTCGCCTGAGAGCCCACCCAGCAAGGCGAGCAGCCAACGAATCGGACGATAGGTCTTGAAGCTTTGATGCGTCAGTAGCCGGTGGTAGCCCATACAGACTCCAAAACTACCGGTCGCAAAAGCCAGGAAAACACAGGTGATCAGCGCCGGCCAAGAGAAAAAGAATGGTGCGATCAAGGCCAGGACATGCATCAGTACAATCCATCCTACGATCGGCCAATTCAGCCCATATTCCAAGATGTCCTTGGCCGAATGGGATACGATCGCGATGACCGAACGGCCTGACGCGTCGGCTACCTCTTCGGAAACTACGGCTTTCGAGGCTTCGGTAATCGCCAAGTCTCGGCAATGACTCAGCTGCTGTTGATCGTCCGGCGAGTGTGTGGGCGAGTTGGGAGGTGTATGAGTCATCTTCAAGCGATCCTCATCAGGTGTTTCCCGACAGCTTCGATTGGTTATCCAGGCCATGGCAGAGCACGATGCGGGCGGCGCATGTTAGTTAGATAGCAGTCCAAGACCAAGATCAGTGACTGCCTCCAGCGGCGGGCGTCCTGTTCCGTGATAATTGGTACGGACCGAAGCTCGTTGAGTTCGGGCAAGTGGGAGGAAGCTGTCGCCTTGGGTAAACAGGCAAAATAGGAGGGGTTGGCAATGCCAGGGCAGTTCGGAGACAGATTTCCTGGCGTCAAGGGGCAAGATTTTCCAGGAAAGTCGACGCTGAGATGGCCTGCCCCGTCAACGTGAAGCGAACGGCCCCGCAGCGTGAAGTTTGCAGCACCTGCGCTCCGACCTGACGATATGACGCGGTGGTCGACTGTTGCAGGTTGCCCCTGCCGCTGATCACGACCCAGTCGGGATGGCTCCAGGCGGCGAACTCGGGCGGATCGCTATTGCTACTGCCATGGTGCGGGGCGAGCAGGATATCGCAATCGGGCGGGGGTTCTTCCAGGACAGCTTCTAGCCCCAGCTCCTCCAGGTCGCCAGGCAGCAGGATCGACCGCCCTTGATACGTGACCAGCAACACGATGCTGTTGGCATTGTCTCGTCCGATCACGCCAATGCGCGGTGGATGAAACACTTCGATCTGCACGCGCCGGTCGGCGACGAGCAGACGATCGTTCGTCCAGATTTCCTCTAGTGGTACCTCGGCCTCGGCGAGCCGCGCGCGAAGATGGTTCGGGGCATTCAGTTGGCCGTCAGTCGCCAGCGGATCGAACATCATCGGCGAAACATAAACCGTGCCAACGGAGAATCGATCCAAGAGGCCTGGAACGGCGTTGTAATGGTCAACGTCGGCGTGGGAAAGCACAATCGCGTCGATATGATTGATACCCCGCGACCAGAGAAACGAAGCGACGGTCTGCGTGGCAGATCGAGGCGCGCCCAGGCTGCCGGCGTCGTACAACACAGTTTGACCGCCCGGGAGTTCCAGCACGACGCACGTGCCGTGTCCCATCGCCAGAAACGTGCACTGGAGACGCTCCTCCTTACTCTGGTGAGTAGCTGTCGCGAAACCGATCGCCACCCAGAGCGCGGCAGCCGCCAGTTGCCACTTCAAGGGCGGTCGGTAGCGTGCAAAAATCAAAAAGAACCCTAGCGCCGAGTAAAACCCTACGACCCACCAGAGAGGAGGCCCGCCGGTGTACATGTGCCCAATGTCCAACTGCTGGGCGAACTCCATTAGGCGTCGCACTGTCAGTAGCGAACCCGCGACGACTGCACCTGCTATAACCGCCACCGGAGGCATCAGCCAGCCGACGGTCCAGGTCAACAAGGCGCTGCCCAGCGCCACAGCAATCAGCGGCCAGGCCAGCGGTGTGACGAGGACCGAGATCGGTGCGGAGGTATGAAACGAGTAAGCCACCAGCGGTGTCGTCACCAGCCAGACCACGATGCTGGCGCATGTCAGATCTCTTAGACGGTAGGTCGTCCACCGAACTATCTTTTCGTGCCAAGACATCTCCTCTTCGACCAATAGCTGGAGTGGATCAAACGTTCGGCGGCGAAGGAGGAAATTGCCGTAGGCCATCAGCGCACCGACGGAGAGAAAACTTAGCTGCGTACCCGGGCGGAACAGTTCGCACGGATTGTAGGCCATTACCACTAGCCCCGCGGCAGCCAAGACATTCGGCCCCGAGATGCGACGTCCGATCGACATCGACACCAGCAGCGAGATGACCAGAATCGTGGCGCGAATCACCGGTGGTCGGCCACCCGTCAGCACGGCGTAAGCGACGATCAGGACGATCGTCAGCACGACGCCGGTACGACGTGAGAACAGTCCGGCGCTGATCGTCCACCAGATGATCATCGCCATCAAACCGACGTGAAGCCCGGAGACGACCAGCAAATGAATGGTACCGGTCTGCAGAAACAGCTCGGTGGTTCGATTATCGAGTCGCTCCCGAGCGCCCAGCGTGACAGCCAGCGCCAGATCGGTCTGCTCCGGTCCGACATAGCGCGCCAACCAACCTTCGCACCAGTTCCTGGTTCGCTCTAGCCAATAGCTCAACGAGCCGCGGGGGGCGGGCCGGAGCACGGTCACGCATTCAGGGGCTCGGCAGAAGAGTTGGCTGAATCGGCCCGATGCGCGTTCTGCGAGCGACCAGTCGTACTGCCCCGGATTGAGAGCAGGGGTGGGCTTGCGCATGCGGGCAAAGATGCGAACGTGATCGCCCGAGCCGATGTGGGTCACGTCTCCCGAGATCAACAACCGGCTCCTCCCGCTGGCTGGTCGCCATTGGACGCCGTCGCGCAGACGTGTGATGCGCACCGAGGTTTCACTTCGAGAACCGGTCGGAATGGCCCGGAGCGGAGTAACTTCCGGTGGCGGGCTCCACTTCATCCGGCGGGTGACTATTCCCTCCAGGCAGACGGGCTCGTCGATCTTACGGGCGAAGCGGCCCAGATCGTCGGCAGCCGTATAGTTCCAGCGGACGTGATGCCAGCCACCCGCCACACAAGCCAAACAGATCAGCAGCACCGCCGGCTCTCGGCGTCGCCAGCCGGAGCGACGCATCACGATGCTGGCGATCAGCAGTCCGGTCGCGGCAAGCCACCAGGCGCGAAGCCCCTCGGCACCGTGCGGAGACACGGCGTAGCGATCGACAATCGCGCCAGCCGCAACGGCCAGCGCCAGCGCCAACAGGGGCCGTCCCCCGCGGCTTTCTGCCTCGGCATGGAGTATTTCAACCGGTTTCATAACGGCAGAAGCGGGGCCTGATGAGGGGATCGATTCCTGCCGAGCCGGCGGGAATTCCAGCGAAAAGGGCAGCTGGCATTCTAATGCCTGCGGTCGCACAGCAGAATCACTTGGCTGCAAAGAACTGAGCCGCGACTGCCGCAGATCGGGCTTCGACCGGATTGGGCCGCGAATCGGCAAATTGGGCCGCTTGATGCTTTCCGGTCTTGCGGGAACAATGTTCGCAGTCCCCCACCCTTCCCTGCCAGCTTTCCCTCTCGATTTGGAGTTTCCCCGCATGGCACGGTTTCGCCAGAATAGTTCCCTCTGCTTTGGTTTCTGCTTGCTGCTCGCCGCTGGGTTGTCGGCGTCGGGCTGCAGCCAGGGTTCCCCACCTTCTACCCAGGAGCATCCCTTGATCCCGCGAAGTGCACTGTTCGGCAATCCGGAGAAAGCCTCGGCTCGCATCAGCCCAAACGGCCGCTGGTTGAGTTTTCTTGCGCCTGTGGACGGAATCTTGAACGTCTGGGTTGGCCCAGCCGACGACCTTTCGGCCGCCAAGCCAGTGACCGACGACAAGGTCCGCAATATTCGCAGCTACAGCTGGGCTTACACCGGGCAACATATCTTGTACTC
>Ga0315336_1004574_pt1 | contig 16182 bp, 17 predicted proteins | sample ASW5metaG_FD_204512 | JGI IMG/M metagenome (GOLD analysis project Ga0315336, IMG submission 204512) | Ammonia-oxidizing marine archaeal communities from Monterey Bay, California, United States - ASW #5 | ecosystem: Environmental > Aquatic > Marine > Intertidal zone | place: USA: California...
GTTCACATTTTTATAACAGTTCAGTCAGAAACTTAGCTAATAAACTTAACCCTAATTATGGCTAAATTGCTCTTAGTAATTTAATATAGGAACTGTGAGCTTGCTCGGATGTTATGCAAATAAAGTAAAACTTTGGCATTTCAGACCACTCCTGTTACTGCTAGTCCTCACTGCCCCCCCACTAATAATATACGCGGAAGCAAAAGAAAGCTTCTATGAAGGAAAGCTAATTGATATTGGAACGCATCGTTTACATATACATTGTACCGGTGAAGGCTCTCCGACAGTCGTTTTTGATTCTGGAATTGGTGGTTTTTCTCTCGAATGGGCTAAGATACAAAAAAATTTAACTAAGAATAATTTAAAAGTCTGTAGTTATGACCGCGCTGGTTATGGATGGAGTGATTCTGGGCCTAAACCAAGGACAACTGTGCGCATTACCAAAGAATTAAAAACCCTACTAACTCAGGCAAATATTCCTGGACCCTACTTTTTGGTTGGGCACTCATTTGGTGGCTACAACGTACGTTACTTTGCTAGCGAATATCCAAAACTCACAGCGGGACTAATACTGATAGATTCTTCACATCCTTTACAATTTAATACTGTAGAGTTTAAAATAATAAAACCAAAAATAATAAAACCAATAAAACGTATTAATAGTTTCCGCATCAATATAATTAAACCCGTTATTGCAGATAATTATCCTGAACAAAATAAAAGAGTTGCGTACATACTAATGTCGACAAATAAATCTAAAAGAACATTAATGGACGAACTTGAAAATATGGAAATAAGTGCAATACAACTGGCAGAGCGTTCAAATCATAAAACATACAATCTCCCAGTAACGTTAATAACTCGTGGTAGGCGGACTTGGCCTAATGATAAACTTGGTGATCGCCGTGAACAACAATGGACAAAACTTCAATATGATTTAGAAAATATTAGCGACAATACAACTCACTATTTTGCGTACAAAAGTGGTCATGCTATCCATCTCGATGAACCAAAATTAGTAACAGATAAAATTTTATCAGCGATAATAAAGTCTAGAAGTAGCGTTATTAAAAACGAATTAAGAAAAATATTTTCAAACAATCTTGTGACTTACTCCATTATCTCTTCTTTCAATATGCCCGAATTAGTAGATCACAGTCTCATTACTGATTTGAACAGAAAAATAGTCATAAAAAAACATATATCTCAAACTGAATGGCTAAGTAATTCCTTATTAACACGGCAATTTGATATTAAAAAAATTAATAGGTTGAATAAAACATCAGACTTTTACCAATAATTTTTACCTACCATCAGATACTCTGATAGTACTTAAATCCAAAAAAAATCAAATAAGGCTTAATATAGATCAATTAAAATTTTTTATTTCCAACAATATAACGCTATAATCGCTCCTCGTTAATTTTTGAGCACTAAAAAAAACAGAAACGCGATAATGACAGAAACACTATTTACAAAAATTATTGATCGTAAAATACCAGCAGATATTGTATACGAGGATGAATTATGCCTTGCATTTAAGGATATAAATCCGCAAGCACCATTACATATACTCGTGATCCCAAAAAAAAATATAGTAAAAATTAGTGATACGACAGAACACGAACAAGATTTATTGGGTCACCTCCTACTCAAAGCAGGTGAGATTGCAAATGCACAAGGTTATGGCGAAGCATTTCGATTAGTAATAAATAATGGAGAAAATGCCGGACAGACTGTTTTTCACTTGCATATACATATTCTAGCAGGGCGCAGTTTCAGTTGGCCACCAGGTTAAATTAGAGATTTATTAAATATTATGAATTACAAAACTGACGACTTAAGAATTGAATCAATTAAGGCAGTTACAACGCCTTTAGAGGTTTGCAAAGAAATTCCAATTACTGAACAAGCTGCAAAAACAACTGCTTTAACACGTAAAGCAATCCATCAGATCTTACATAACAATGACAAACGTTTAATTGTAATTTCTGGACCATGCTCAATCCATGATGTCAGTGCCGCTAAAGAATATGCATCAAGATTGAAACCTTTAATAGAAAAATATTCGGATGATCTTTTGATTATAATGCGTGTTTACTTTGAAAAACCTCGCACAACTGTTGGCTGGAAAGGATTAATTAATGATCCTTCGCTTGATAATAGTTTCAATATTAATAAGGGATTGAGATTGGCCAGACAATTACTACTTGATCTTAATGAAATGGGTGTCCCCGCTGGAACTGAATACCTTGATTTAATTACACCACAATATGTTACCGATCTAATAAGCTGGGGAGCTATTGGTGCCAGAACTACAGAAAGTCAGGTCCATCGTGAACTAGCATCAGGTTTGTCATGTCCTGTGGGATTCAAAAATGGGACATATGGAACTACAAAAATTGCGGTCGATGCAATCAATGCAGCAACACGACCACATCATTTTCTTTCAATCCGAAAAGATGGTGGAAATGCAGCTATAGTTTCAACGCAAGGTAATTCAGATACTCATATTATTTTGCGTGGCGGAAAAGAACCAAATTATGATGCTATACATATAGATAAAGTATCAGAAGAATTAAAAGCTGCAAATCTCCCTACAAAAATAATGGTTGATTTGAGTCATGCAAATAGCCGAAAAGATCATAACGCACAAATTGAAGTTGGGGATGTAGTTGCCAAACAAATTACTAATGGTGATAACAGAATTATTGGAGTGATGATTGAAAGTCACCTAATTTCAGGTAGACAAGACGTTAAACCTGATCATGAACTTATTTATGGACAAAGTATCACTGACGCTTGTCTTGGTTGGGAGAATACTGTCGCACTGATCGAATCATTAGCGAAAGCGAGCCAACTAAGAAAAACAAATTAACTCTTACTAAGTTTGGTATTCTGTCTTATCTAATATGATTAATAAAATTACATTCGATGAATACTTAGATGCTAAAGGACTTAATTGTCCTCTGCCTATTCTAAAAACAAAAGTCCTTCTAAATAAAATGCAACCGAAAAAAATTTTATTTGTAGAAGCTACCGATCCCCATTCAAAAGTAGATTTTGAAGCTTATTGTGCTAGAACAAATCATGAAATTATAAAATTTGATTTAATTAAAGATATTTATAATTTTTATATAAGACGAGCAGAAAAACCAAAAAAAATTTAATCTGCCTAAAAAGAATATACATTAGGCATCTAAAATTTTAAAAGTATGTGTAATTTTTGCGGTGGCTCCTAGCATTATTGAAGCTGAACAATATTTTTCAGCTGATAATAAAACTGCTCTTTCAACTTGCCTCTCCTTTAAATCTATACCAGTAACTTTGAAATGTATATGGATATTGGTGAAAACTTTAGGTTCGGTTACAGCGCGCTTAGAACTAATTTCTACTTCACATGCAACAACATCTTGGCGTGATTTTTTTAGTATTGAAAGAACATCATAACAACTACATGAGCCTGTCCCTAACAACAGCATTTCCATAGGACGCGGCCCTAGATCGTGGCCTCCACCTTCGGAAGGACCATCCATTAAAACTTTATGGCCAGTAGTTGATTCTCCGATAAATAGCGCTTCACCAGCCCAGCTTACTTTTATGTCCAAGATTTATGTCCCCTCAAGCAGTTGATTTTCTGGGAAAAGAGTAACATAGTTCATATTCAAATAGGAATGATGATTTATATAGAGAATATTAATGGAAACTTCAATACCGCCCGAAAAAAGTAAGGTAATATCTCGCTTTCTTGAACATTGCGAAATCAGTACCTACTCAACAAAACAATTGATTATTAGAGAAGGTGATCCTTCTAAGGATTTGTACTACATTATTAATGGCTCTGTTACTGTAGTAATTGAAGATACAAAAGGTAATGAGATTGTGCTCGCTTATCTTAATCCTGGTGAATTTTTTGGTGAAATTGGAATGTTTGGTGATGAACACAGCCGCACAGCTTCCGTAAGAGCTAAACCAAAATCAGAAATTGCTTCAATTAGTTATGAAAAATTACAAAATTTAACTGAAATTTTTCCTGATTTAATGTTTTTAATTGCTTCGCAATTGGCTATACGCCTAAGGCGAACTAGTCGTAAAGTAAGTGACCTGGCATTTACAGATGTAAAAGGGCGCGTAGCAAAAACTTTATTAGATTTATGCAGTAATCCTGATGCAATTACACACCCAGATGGTATGCAAATTAGTATTACAAGACAGGAACTGGGGAGAATTGTTGGTTGTTCTCGTGAAATGGTGGGAAGAGTACTCAAAAGCTTAGAAGAAGATCGCTTGATTTCAGTATCTGGAAAAACTATGGTAATTTTTGGAAAACGTGAAAAATAAAGCACTTGATTGATAGTAATTCCCTTTATTGATAACTAGATTCTTGACAATAACAAAAGAAAAAAAGAAAATCGCTACCCCTTACCCAATCCAAGAAGAAATGAAATACATGGCTATGTAGCTCAGCTGGTTAGAGCACGGCACTCATAACGCCGAGGTCGGTAGTTCAAGTCTACCCATAGCCACCAAATATTTCCTATAATTGTGTTATATTTATCTCAACAAAAGGCGACATAATGGAACATATTTTAAACGGTGTACTTTCTCAACATGACCCAAATTTTCAAGGTTTAGTTTTTGGGTTTACTCATACCTGTATTATGTTAATTGGTTATTATACGGGTTTTAGTATTAATCGTTTTTTTAAGATCATAAGTAATGGATATATAGCTGGTATTATTGGAGCAGCATTATCTCATGTAGTTGCCGATATAATAGCATCTGCATTTGACCCGCATATTAGATTTGCAATGATTGGAATAGCGATTGGTGGAATAATTCCTTTTATTGCTATACCTTTTTTAGAAAGATGGGTTGTAAAAAGTAAACACCATATAATTGTTGGTGACCACGAAGATATTAAAGAAGATATAGAAACTAAGCATAAGTGAAAAAAATTTCTTTCTACTGATTACATGGATAGTTTTCTATAAATGAATTAGCAATTGAATTAGTAGAGTATTGATGTCTGCTACTTGGATTTTCATGAATGTAGGCCATTGTTGTTTTTGCTAATTCACTAAACATAATATCTCCTGCTATACACCATTTAGGCTCCATAAAACCCCAATCAACAAATGCATCGTGAATTGATGACATATGAGAAATACAATATGCGCATGCGCTAACACTCGAAATATTAACTGAATGAACACAATCCTCACAACGCTCTAATAATTCATCTCCAGTATAGAAATTTTCGGCACGTACAGGAAGTAATGCATATAAAAACACTATTATTGCCAACAACCTCATATTACTATTTACCATTTAAAAGATTTCATTTTTAAATCAAACTACAAATTGGGCAATACCATCACGAAATGACCAATCAATATCATGATTCTCAACAATAGTTATTAAAATATTTTCTGGCGGAATACCGGGATTATTAGCAAGATTGTCAGCAACTTTTTTATAAAAAGCTTGTTTCGCCTTATTAGAACGCCCAGCCCTCATGATAAGAAACATCATTACACGATCATTATCTCTATCTTGATATTCAAGACAATCCTTTTCAACTTCATTGATAATTTGGTAGCGATCATCATTCGGGAAACCCATTGTCTCTATCACTGCAGAATTAACGCCATTTGCAATTGCTTTCTTATACTCGGGTGTTTTACCTTTCAAAATTGAAATATTTACTAACGGCATACTTTTATTCCTTATAAATTTGACAAATATTTATTTAATTTTACGATTAAAATATCATTATAGATGAACTTTTAAAACTTACCCAAACATTCATTCTAAGTGATAATTTTAAATCACTGAAAGCTTTATGAGTGATAATGGCCTGTATTTTTTCTCCTATATCGATATTCAATTTAATATTATTACTATCTTCTATTATTCCAGTTATTTTCCCCAAAAAACTATTCTGCATGCTAGAATCAAGCTCTTGTAATGACAATACTATTTGTCTTGGATCAATGGCAATTAATTCTAAATTATCTGCACCATTATCAATTGTTATCAATTGTTTACCTGTATCGAATACTTTATTAGATTCATCAAATTTACCGCTAAATAGATTAATAAGATGAGTCGGAAATAATTTTCCTTTTACAATGGTATATATATGATCTGTTAATTTTTGTGCCCGAATTTGGTCATGTGTAGTGAATATTATTGTTTTATTTAATTCAGTTCTCAAAAAAGTAATTAATTCTTCAAGATCATAAATAGAGTCTTTATCTAAACTTGAAAATGGTTCATCCATAATTAAAACATCAGGTTCAAGAACCATCGCCTGCCCTATTGCAACTTTTTTAGTCTCGCCTCCTGATAACGAGTGAGCCAATCTGGCAGACAAATATTCTATCTTTAAAAGGGATAATATTTTACTTACTTTTTTTATTCTTCTTTTTTGATTTATATGATTTAATTTTAAACCAATCTCGATATTCTTATAAACTGTCCCTCTAAAAAGATAGGGGTCCTGTTGGACATAACCAACAGACTTTCTAAATTGATTAATATTATTTTTCATCAATTCAGTACCATCATAAAAAAGACTGCCATAGTGAGGAAGATTTAGAAACGAGAGAAGCTTGAGTAATGTAGTTTTTCCGGAACCATTTGGGCCAACAATACCTACTATACTTGATTTGTCTATTTTAATATTTATATCATTAAGAAAAATGTTACCATCATAATTGAACACGATATGATCCAACTGATATAAGTTTTTCATCTTATTTTTAATTGAAGATACTGAAGTAATATATTGATAAAAAAAGCAACAAATAAAAGTATAATCCCAAGCGCTAATGCAAATTCAAAAGCTCCTTTACTCGATTCTAATGCAATAGCTGTTGTCATAGTCCGTGTAAATCCTTGAATATTACCTCCCAACATCATAGCAATTCCAACTTCGCCAATTGCGCGCCCAAACCCTGTAACGATTGTGGTAATTAAAGCGAAGCGGGTTTCGCTTATATAAATAAAGACACGTTGAGTTTGTGTAGCTCCTAACGATTTACATGTATTAGCTAATCTTGGATCTGTACTACTAACAGCACTAATAGTCAGGTTCCATATAATAGGTATTACTAAAATACACAACCCAATAATTATAGCGACAGGAGTATATAACAAGGCCATATCGCCTAATAAACCTTGACGATTTAATATGCCATATAATATTAGACCAATGACAACGGTAGGAAGTGCCATTAAAGTGTTTAGACTAATCATTAATAGCTTTTTGCCACCGAATTCATTTAAAGCAACAATAATCCCAAGTGGTATGCCTATTAAAGAGGCAATAAAAACGGCAGTAAACGAAACTTTTAAAGAAGTAATAACAATGCTGAAGAGTGCTGCATCAATATCAAGAATAAGATTAAAGGAGGAAATTATAGCATCTAAAAAAAATCTATTACTTCCAGAGTTTTCTGCGGTCGTTGTAATAGCAAGACGCAATACCTCATCTTTTGCATTAATCTGAAATGAAAAGAAACATAAAATTATTATTATTTTTAAACTTCTATAAAATTTCATTTAATTGTTAATCAATATAACTCACTTTTTAAAAAATATACTAATAAATCTTAAACTATAACTCTTAATCCAAACAGATACTAATATCTATAATGCGGGAATATTGAAACTAATAATCATAATAGATACCAAAAATAACTTAATTTTTAGATACATTTTATAGTCAAAAAAGTCGAAAATCTCTCACGAATGCTACATTTAAATACATAATTGTTACTTTTTTCTGGAAATTGAAGTGTGGAAAGTGTAATTTAGCCATCCTGTTTTTATTTACTTAAATTTATTGTTTATGAACCAGAAATTTTACATTAAAACCCTGGGATGCCAAATGAATGAGTATGATTCATCAAGAATGATGGATGCTCTTATTGCAACACATAATATGATTCCTACAAACGAACCTTCTGAGGCTAGTCTAATCTTATTAAATACTTGTTCAATTCGTGAAAAGGCACAAGAAAAAGTCTTCTCTCAACTAGGCAGATGGCGAGCTTTCAAAAAATCTAATCCTGAGCTAGTTATTGGTGTTGGTGGCTGTGTTGCAAGTCAAGAAGGACATGCCATTCTGGAACGAGCCCCTTTTGTAGATATCGTATTTGGTCCACAAACTCTACACCGACTTCCAAAAATGTATTCTAATGTAATACTAAATAGAAAACCGATTGTTGATATCTCGTTCCCAGAAATAGAAAAATTCGATTGCCTGCCAGAACCAAGAGCAGATGGGCCAAGTGCCTTTGTTTCGATCATGGAAGGTTGTAGTAAATATTGTAGTTTTTGTGTTGTTCCATATACGCGAGGAGAAGAAATAAATAGATCTTTTAGCGATGTCATTAATGAAGTCACGGTACTTGCGAATCAAAATGTAAAAGAAATTAATCTTTTAGGGCAAAATGTCAATGCCTACAGAGGACAAATGGAAAACGGGAAGATATGTGATCTCGCATTACTTATCAAATTCATATCAAAGATTGATGGTATTGAGCGTATTCGCTTTACAACTTCTCACCCAGTTGAATTTTCAAATAACTTGATTGATGCTTATAGGTGTGTGCCAGAACTTGTTGATCATTTACATTTACCAGTCCAGAGTGGGTCAGACCGTATTTTGGCTTTGATGAAGCGAGGCCATACTTGCCTAGAATATAAAAATAAAATTAACAAGCTCCTTGATATAAGACCAAATATAAGTATATCCTCTGATTTTATTATTGGTTTCCCAGGAGAAACGGAAAAAGATTTCGAGGATACAATGAATTTAATTAATGATATTGGGTTTGATCATTCGTTTAGCTTCCTATATAGCGCACGTCCAGGCACACCTGCAGCCTCACTACCTGATGACACCCCTTTAGATGTAAAAAAAGAACGTCTTTTGATATTACAAAATCGGATAAATCAAAAAACTGTAGAAATAAGTAGCGCTATGGTTGGCAGTATTCAAACTATATTAGTTGAAGGAACTTCAAAGAAAAGTATTGATGCGCTTTATGGTAGAACTGAGAATAATCGAATTGTTAATTTTCATGGATCTCGAAATCTAATTGGAAATTTTGTTGATATAAAAATTACTGAGGCACTACCAAATTCTCTGCGCGGAGTACAGACGGATAAAGATAAACTTAACCAAGTCGCTAACCTCTAATTTTTGACTAATACTATAAACACGATAACTTCTAACGAACTTCTACTTGAACCGGTTGACAACAAACGTCTATTGAATCTTTGTGGCCCTTTTGACAAGCATATACGTCAAGTAGAACGTTTCTTTGGGGTAGAAATAAGTAATCGTGGTAATAATTTTCATATAAGTGGTAGCCCAGAATTGATAACCCTTACCGAAAATCTCTTAAAAGAAATATATGCTGCAACAGAAACTGAACCGTTATCTTCAGAAAATATTCATCTCTATCTAAAGAGTTTTGATATTGACAATGAAATTGATAATAAGTGTACAGATGAAATTACGATTAAGACAAAACGTGGATTAATTCGTGGCAGAACAAATAACCAAAAAAAATATCTTTCAAACATAAAAAATCATGATGTTAATTTTGGAATTGGTCCTGCTGGTACTGGAAAAACATACCTGGCAGTCGCTTGTGCAGTTGCTGCAATGGAACAAGATATCGCGAGAAGACTAGTATTAGTTAGACCAGCAGTAGAGGCAGGTGAAAAATTGGGTTTTTTGCCTGGTGATCTTGTACAAAAAGTTGATCCTTATTTACGCCCACTATATGACGCTCTATATGAAATGCTTGGATTTGAAAAAGTTTCAAAATTAATTGAACGAAACGTTATTGAAGTTGCTCCTTTAGCCTTTATGCGAGGTAGGACGCTTAATGAAGCATTTATCATTCTTGATGAAGCGCAGAATACAACAATCGAACAAATGAAAATGTTTTTAACACGTATTGGTTTCAATTCAACTGCAATTATAACAGGAGATATAACCCAAATAGATTTACCAACAGGAAAAATATCTGGGCTTAAACATGTTATTGATATTTTAAAAGATGAAAAGGGAATCAGTTTTACTTTCTTTAAATCTCAGGATGTTGTACGTCATGCTTTGGTTGCAAGAATTCTTAATGCATATGAAAAATATGAGAATAATTCAAAATAATATCTATTTGACTTATTAATAATAGATATGAATCTTATGATTGATATTCAAAAAATCTCTAATCTTAATTCAGTTCCTGAGAATGATTCAATTATTAAATGGACTAAGAAAGCACTTGATAAAAAATACAAAGGAGCTGAAATAGTAATTAGAATTGTTGACGTAGATGAAAGTCGAGAACTTAATAAAATATGGTGTAAAAAAAACTATGCAACAAATGTTTTATCTTTCCCTATCTCTAAACCTATTAAACAGGCACCAAATCTTTTAGGTGATGTTGTAATCTGTGCCAACCTTGTTGTAACGGAGGCTAAGGAACAAAATAAAAATATTGATGAACATTATGCTCATTTGATTATACATGGAATATTACATCTGCAAGGTTATGATCATCAATCTCAGGATGAGGCAAATATTATGGAAAGCAAGGAAATAAATATACTAAATAACTTAGGTTATAATAATCCTTATAAAATAAGACCAAAATAATAATGCAAAATAAAAAACAATATATTTATCAAAAAATATTTAGATTTTTTTTAAATCTTTTAACACAAGAACCATCTAATCGTGAGGGATTGATAGAGATTTTAAGAAATGCAGAAAATAGAAATCTACTCGATGCTGATGCATTATTAATGATCGAAGGTGCATTACATGTCTCAGAAACTCATGTTCGAGATATTATGGTTCCTCGTGTTCAAATGATCATTATTGATAATAGTGCTAAACCAGAAGAAATACTTAAAAGTGTGGTTGAATCCGGCCATTCAAGATTTCCCGTTATCGGTGACTCAAGTGATGAAATTGAAGGTATTTTATTAGCTAAAGACTTATTAAATTATTATGCCGATCCCGATAAGAATTTTGACATAAAAGATGTGATGAGGCCGACTGTCTTTATCCCGGAAAGTAAACGCCTGAATGTATTATTGCGAGAATTTCGTATGAGTCGTAACCATATGGCGATTGTTGTAGATGAATATAATGGAGTTGCTGGTCTAGTAACGATTGAGGATGTCATCGAAGAAATTATTGGTGAAATAGAAGACGAACATGATCACGAGGATAATGAAATAAATATTAATACTCATGATAATAACCGTTATACCGTCAAAGCTTTGACACCGATTAGTGAGTTTAACGAATTTTTTAATACGGAAATTCCTGATAATGAATATGATACGGTTGGCGGTTTTGTTATAAACACATTCGGGTATTTACCAAAACGTGGTGAAATTATTGATTTCGAAAGATTTAATATAAAAATTCTTCGGGCAGATAAAAGACGTGTACATCTTATATTATTTACACAAATTGATTCGGGTAATTTATTAGAGAATAATTCCAAATAATTAAATATACGTCTATAAAACTTGTTAAAAAATTTATCTGAAAAAGTTTACATAAAAAGATTATGCGCTTTTTTTTCAGGCGGGTTAGTTCCTTTCGCATTCTCACCATTCGACTTTTATTTTTTTAGTATATTTTCATTATCTATTCTTTTTTATTTATGGTCAAAAACTAAAACTGCTCGTGAATCTTTTATTTTAGGGTACCTATTTGGTTTTGCAATGTTTGGAATTGGTGTTAATTGGCTGCATATAAGTATCGATCTTTTTGGCAATGTGGATCTCATGCTTTCTCTTCTTATTACATATTTATTTATTGCCTTTATTGCTCTGTATCCGGCTTTATGTGGATACATAGCAGTAAAATATTTTAAATCTTCTCTTTTTGTATGTATGCCGATATTGTGGGTAATATCTGAATGGTTGCGTGGATGGATTTTTACTGGATTTCCTTGGCTAAATATTGGGACAAGTCAAACTGACAGTATATTAATTAATTTTGCTCCTATAATAGGTGACTATGGTATTTCGTTAATTGTCTGTATTATTTCAATAACAATATTAAAGATAATTTTCTATAAAAATAGACAAAGATTTATAAGTTTATCCTTACTGATAATAATTTTTTTATCATCATTGGTCTTGGATAAAATAAATTGGACAAAAAATAATGGAGAAACTTTGAACGTTGCATTAGTTCAAGGTGCTATACCACAAGAAATTAAATGGCAGCCCGATCAAGATGAAAAATCATATGATATCTACATGAGACTTAGCGAGCCGTTCTGGTCATCAGATCTGATAATATGGCCAGAAACTGCTATTTCTTCAAAATATCATTTAGCTAATAATTTTATTGAAAAAATAGATCGAAAACAAAAAAATTCTAATGCATCCTTTATGACTGGCATTATAAATGAAGATATATCTACTAATACCTATTTTAACAGCATACTCCTTGTAGATGGTAATCATCATTTCTATAACAAAAACCATCTTGTTCCTTTTGGTGAATATTTACCACTCAAAGAAAAATTAAACCGTTTTTTTCACTTTTTTAATATACCAATATCTAATTTCTCATCTGGTGAATTTAAATTAAAGAATTTTGAAACAAATAAGGGAAACTTTGGTATGAGTATTTGTTATGAAGCTGCTTTTGGGAATCAAATTAGTCGTTCACTACCAGAGGCTAATGCACTGATCAATGTTAGTAATGATGCGTGGTTTGGTGATTCAATGGCTCCCCATCAACATCTGCAAATTTCAAGAATGCGCGCAATTGAAAATGGTCGTTACTTTTTACGTGCAACAAATAATGGAATATCAGCTATTATTGATAATAGAGGAAAAGTAATTTCCCGTTCCCCGCAATTTAAAGAGCATACGTTAAATTCAGATGTGAAATTATTTATTGGCGCTACGCCTTACAGTAAATATGGTAATACGTTTCTATTATTATTTTGTACGTTATTCCTTTTTATCAATCTTATATTGAATAGAAAATTTAATAAAAAAGTGATTATATAGAACTTCTACCTTTCGCCGCCTTCTCTAGTCGTTCTTTTAATTCGGGCTCTTTTTCAGCCATTAATAAAACATCCTTTCTGTTCAATCTCAATAATGATGATGGTCTGTCTGCTTTAGCATTTGCAGTTCTTATTTGTTCTCCCAATAATGCCATCTCGCCAAAGAAATCCCCTGAACTGAGTTCAGCTACGGGCTCATGCTCATACCCTGTTTTGTAAATTTTTACCCGACCATGAGTAATAATATAAAGAGAATCACCTTTTTCATCTTGTCCTATGATTTGATCTCCTTGTAAAAAAGTAAGTGGCATAGCGTGACTTGATAATTGATCTAATATTTCACTTGATAGAGCTTCTAGTAAAGGCACCATCGCAAGAATGTCTCGTGGTTTTAATTGTGGAACAGCTTCGGTTATCTGTGGTATTTCATCGATCGCGTTAGCAATGCGTTCTTTAATATTAGTAAAAACCTTTGAACCAACTTCGTGATTACTGTGTGCCTCTTTAATGAAGGAATCTGCTGCGAACAATGATACTTTCTCAAATAATCTTGCTTCGAATCTTAAGTAAAATTCAGGAAAATTTTCAGCAATATCTTCAACTCTAGCCTTACGACGATCTAATCTTTGCTGGTATTCCTTGACTACAATTTCCTTCACCTTGCCATCAATATCATTAATACCATTAATCTCATGTATTACTTTCTTGCAAATTAATAAACCGGCAATATTACGTTGTAGGCTCTGCGAAAACCTTATGTACTGATATCTTGACAAAATACTAGATGCGAAATCTAGTTCGCGTAACTGTTTTATCACTTCGTTTTCAAATTTAATAAATGGGTTTGGTTTTGTTATAGTATTTTTTTTATCACTAGGTTTTAACGCTATGACATCTCGCTCGCGTTGTAATAAAATTTTCATACTCATATAGGTGTAATATTGAAGAAAGCCAGTATCATAGAGACACTTAAGTTCTCTCATTTCCATTCGTAATGCTGTAACTTTGACGTACCTAGTATTAATGTAATCATCTGAATCAATGTCTTTTGATTTGAATATTTTCTTTGTTTTTTTCTGTATTAACTTTGTTATACTTCTAGGAATTATGCTTGCCCTTTTAAATGTTTCTAGTATACCTTCTGCATGTAAGCGTGATTGCTTTAATCCATGTTGTAATTCTATTTCTTCTTCATCTGTAAATTTATTAAATCCTAATTTATTCATTAAAGGCCTAATAGTAGATGCATTTATTAATAATGAAAAAAGTACAACGCCGAGTGTTACATAAATTAAAGTTTCACGCCCTGGCATATCAAAAGGTATGGATAAGACAATTGCAATTGCTAGTCCTCCTTTCAATGCCCCCCACCACATAATGTGTCTCTCATTGACGCTAACTTTAGGTAAATCGAATACCTTCACAGTAGCAGGAACTAAGCCATATACTCCGACTGCACGGGCAATTAGTACTAGTATAATTGCAAGGAAAATTGTTTCGGCATGTGAAAAAAGTAGAGAAACATCAACAGATAACCCGACCAATAAAAATAAAAGTGAATTACAAACTAAAGCTAAAACATCCCATGTTTCATCAACTGTTTCCTTTTCTCTTTTGGGTATACGGCTCGCACCTAGAAGGCCTAATGTTATAGCTGAAGAAACAACTGCCATAACTCCCGAAACGTGCATTATATGTTCAGAAATTGCAAAACTACTATACGCTAAAACAATTGACATAATAAGATATGCGCTTATATTTGCTCGTACTAGACGAAGTAATTCACAAACAATAATTCCTACTGCTACGCCAATAAATAATCCACCAAAAAATACTTTAAAAAATTCTGCGACTGCGATATAAAAATCAAATACCCCAAACTGCTCCCATATTGATATACCAAGTAAAATATTAAATAAAACAATAGCTGTTGCATCATTCAATAATGATTCACCTTCAACAAGAATTGTTAATCGATGAGGTGCGCCTAATTCTTTAAATAATGAAATAACAGCAACAGGGTCAGTTGCAGATATTAATGCACCAAAGATTAATGCATAAATAATATTAAAATCTTGAATAAACCATAAACCTAACCCAATAATAGCAGTAGAAATTAATAAGGCAGGGATAGCAAGAATTAGTATTGGAATAATATCCTTCATTAAGGATCGAGCATCAAGATTGATTGCTGATTCAAAGACTAATATAGGCAGGAATAAGAACAAAACTAAATCAGGACTTAACTGAAAATCAAGTAAAAAATTAAGCTCAGGATTCTGACGTGCAAGCGAACCAAAAAATATACCTAAAATAACAAGAAAAACTGTATAGGGTATCGGGACATAACTGCATATAGCAGCAGCAGCCATTGAGATTGTTAACAAACCCATTACAACTAGTATAATTTCGGATAATGGCATAATCGTTTGCCTTAAATAATATTATTCCAAAACGTTAGATTGTAACTGATTCTTTCGAAAATCTACTAAGTATTATTACTATTAACAAACCAAAAATTATCATAGTTATCGAATAAAATACTTGTTCGCTTAATAGTTCAGGAATTTGTGGTCGTGATGAAATCATTATTTCCTTGTTCTGGATAATCTCGTAAAAACGGTTCTGGAATGGCCAAATTACATATAATGAAGCTATTAATAATCCAGTCATAAAAAGAATAGTTTGCTGATAAAAATATTCTAATATGTATGAAATTAAACGACTAAAGACAACAAGCCCCGTTATAACACCAAAAATAAAGGGTGTTATAACAGAGAGTTCAATATGGCCTACTGCATTTAAAATATAAGCGTATTTTTTCATCATCAACAAAATAAATGAGCCAGAAACGCCCGGCAATAACATAGCCGATATTGAAACTATTCCACAAATAAAAATAAACCAGCTATCATCAGGTGTTGATGATGGAACTAAACTAATAAAATAAACGCCAAAAAAAATACCAAATAACAAAAAAATAAAATATTTTGATATTAAAATCGTACCCAATTTACATAAAAATAATATTATTGAACCCAATACTAAACCAAAAAATAAACCATAAATAATTTCTGAATGAGTCCGAATTAGTATAGGTAATGGA
>Ga0315336_1004575_pt1 | contig 16181 bp, 11 predicted proteins | sample ASW5metaG_FD_204512 | JGI IMG/M metagenome (GOLD analysis project Ga0315336, IMG submission 204512) | Ammonia-oxidizing marine archaeal communities from Monterey Bay, California, United States - ASW #5 | ecosystem: Environmental > Aquatic > Marine > Intertidal zone | place: USA: California...
GCGAAGTCTTCCCCGATTTGCCACACAATGAAGCCCTACACCGGATTCTGCTGTACATGTACTACTTGAACGACATTTCCGAAGGTGGAGAGACCGAGTTCTATTATCAACAGCGGAGTGTTCAGCCGCGTGCCGGACGGATGGTGGTCGCACCGGCCTACTTCACGCACACCCACCGCGGCAACAGCACCCACTCGGACGACAAGTACATTCTCACATCCTGGGTGCTGTACAATTCCGCAGAGCACATGTATGGCCATCACCATTGAACCGACGCTGTTATGAGCGGACGGTGCCAGCGCAATTGCCAAAGCGGCAGCCCAGGCGACTACGGCTGGCAGCCCGCCGATCCGACACACTCCGCAGCCTCGCCAGTGGCCGGAATTCCCGGCGCGCCTCGCTGGGGCCGCGCGGGATGATGAGGCACGCAATCGGAGAGGCCGTGGTCGCGTTAAAGCCGGACATGGACGTTATTGACCGACGGAGCCTGATGCCGGGAACCCATGACGGAAGCCGGGATGATCAACCGTGCCTGAACGGACAGCCCCCTCACACCAACACCCCTGAGGACGATTCTGCAAAAACTGCGATTTGCATTGTGAACAGAGGTTCACGATCTGGTACCCATCCTGATATCATCGCAAGTAACGTTCCTGTGGAACAACCCGCTGGAAACTGGGCCCATCCGGCATCAAAATCTTGACGCACGACTCCGAAGACTGCGGTCGATCGTCAAGTGAACTTCCATGACGACGCCAGATGGGGAAGGGAATCATGACACTCTGGATGGATACTGTCCGTGTCCTGCTGGTCATGTTGATTCTGTTCGGCGGCTACCAGGGACGCGTGGCGCGTCCCAGTTCAATCGCCCGGGCGTATCGGATTGCGTTTGCCGGTACGTGTCTCGTACTGTTCGGCACGGTCCTGCAACTGTCTGCGAATTTCGAGTCGCTGAATCGCTTCGTCGTTCTGGGCAATACGCATGCGCAGATGATCTTGTCGAACTTCATCGGCTACGTGCTAGGATTCGGCATGGTCGCTGTCGGCGTGGCTCAGTTGATGCCCAGACTGGCCACACTCACCAGCCAGGAAGACAATCTGACAACGGAACGGGACCGGTTACAGTCCCAGGTCATTGAAACCAATCAGAAGCTGGAGGTGGGACTCCGCGCCAAGCAACTGTCCGACCAGGAACGCAAAGCTCTGCTGCGACGGTTGCAGCGAGCCGAACAGATGGAAGTTCTGGGCACTCTGGCAGCCGGAGTGGCTCATGACTTGAACAACGTTTTGTCGGGATGTGTCAGTCTGCCGGAAATCATCATGGAGACATTGCCGAAGGACTCACCACATAAGCCTCTGCTGTCCCAGATCAAAGATTCCGGAATGCGTGCCGCCGCAATTGTGGCCGATCTACTGACACTCGCGCGGCGCGCAATCGTGGTCGAGGATGTCGTCGATATCAACAAGGTCATCACAGGCTATTTGAACAGTCCGGAACATATGGAGCTCCGCCACCGTTATCCGAATGTGGTCATCACATCTCATCTGTCAGCAGAGAATCCGCGCATCCTGGGCTCCACGATCCACATCATGAAGACGATCATGAACCTGGTGACCAACGCGTACAAGGCGACCAGCCAAGGTGGACATGTCTGGATCACAACCGACCTGCAACCTGTTTTCGACGCTGCCGGCGAGAACGATCCCAGCGATCAGGCGATCATTCGCATCAAAGATGATGGTGTCGGAATGACGGCCGCAGAACAAACACACATTTTCCAACCGTTTTACACTCGAAAAACAAGTGACCAGTCGGGAACAGGCCTGGGCATGGCCATTGTCTGGGGCGCTGTCAAGGACCATGGCGGCGAAATCCACATCAAAAGTCAACCCGATCAAGGCACGACCTTTGAAATTGAGCTGCCGGCCACGGATGCCGTCGAGGATGATTCGAGCGAATGGCAGATCGACGATTGTCTGGGAAACCACCACCTGACTGTGCTGGTCGTGGATGACCTGAATGATCAACGAGAAATCGCGCGGGCTCTGTTGGAGCGACTGGGCTACACCGTGGTGGTCGCTTCCAGTGGCATCGATGCCATCAACTGGCTCAAGACCCACTCCGCTGATATCGTGCTGCTCGACATGCTGATGGGCCTCGGCATCGACGGACACGACACTTACAAGCAGATTCTGGAATTCCGCCCCAACCAGAGGGCCGTCATTGCCAGCGGTTATTCAGAAAACGACCGAGTCAAGGACACGATCAAACTGGGCGCTTTCGCCTACCTCAAAAAGCCCTACGTTCTGCGTGATCTGGGGAGCACGATTCACGCCGCGCTGCAGACCAAATCGCCTGCCGCGTCCGACGCGCCTGCTAACGCGATGGCAGCCTGCGCAACACTGCCGCATCCAACAATCGATCACGATTCGACCGAGATGGTTGGTTGATCGAGTCATGTCGAAACTCCAGCTCCTCAATGTCGGTGACTCCCTCCAGACTTCCGCGTTTCACCGCCACGACTCCGTCTCCCCGACCGCGCTCCAATTCATCCAGGTCGTGGAATAATCGATTGAGCTTGGGAGCCAGCAGACGCGTCGGCAAAGTCTGTTTCATTGTGCGGTCGATCAACTTTTCCAAAGCGGCTCGTTCCGCCTGAGAAAAGGGGCCCGCCGTGCCGAGCAGTATCGAGTACTTGACCGAGGTGTTACGGCCACGTGCGTTGAGTTTGCGCAAGAACTGCGACCCCGGCCGCAAGTCGTCAGGAGCCTGCGCAGCCGAGTCCAACAAGGTTTGCACCAGGCGTAATTCGCGAGTTCCCGACTGGCGTTTCCAGACGTCAACCAGCGTCTTTCCCACGGCCAGGCCGTTGCTGAAATGAGCCAACTGGGATCCCTGGTTCGGTGGAGCGATCATGATCAAGCGATCAACGTTCCCCGCATCCAGCTCTGGGTCTTCGATCGCCACCCGCGCCACCAGCCCTCCCATCGAATGCGTCACCAGGCTGACACGGCACTGGGGCGCGTCTGTCTGCAAACGCTCGAGTGACTCGGACAAACGTCGTCCGGACAGTGCAATTGGCTGGTTCGTGGGATACTGAAATGTCGCGCAAGGCCAGCCGGATTGCTCAACAACCTCGACCAGGCCCGCCACACCCGAGGCATCGGAATTGTAGCCATGCACGACAATTGCCAGTCGAGCGCCGATTTCCGCAGCCGGCCGATCGCCGGGCAACCTCAACACGGCTGGAGACTCCGACCGGCGGTCGCGTGTCAGCACGCGGCGCAACTCGGCTTTGAGCTTCCTGCGGCTGGTTTCCAACGCCCGCTGATCCACGACGACCAACAAGGCGGGCGACACAGCAGGCGGGACACGCACAACGCGAAACTGAAGATCGGGTCCCAACAACAAGTTGAGTCCTAGCAGGCTCCACCGGCTACGGCTGCGCTGGATATCGAATGATCCCGAAGGCAGCATCCCGCGCAAGACAACATCATCCAACTCGGCCGCACGAACCAATCCCCGAATGACGTCGTCCCAGGACACGCGCCCATTTCGGCTGGCAATCCTGATGCGGGTCAACTGAGACTGCGGATCCCGTTGGACTGTGATGTCATCGCTGCTGTCGGCCAGTTCATCGGCCTGCGTCCCTGTCACCAAAACACTGACACACAGCGACAGGACGCCACAACAGACCACTGACCACGATCGCTGGCTCGCCACATTGAACATCCGGTCGCTCCCGAACACGGCATGACCCACACATCAGTCTCAATCTGGAACCTGATATCGCACGGCGGATCCCATGGTAACACAACTCAGCCGGGCGACCGTCATTCAAACAGGTTGACGCAGGCGTGCAGCAGGTCACAGCCAATAGGCTGGCTGCTGACTCGATTGCTCGATCGCGGATGAGATCTTGCGGATTTTTCGCCATGAATGGCCAAGAATCCTGAAATCGACACTCGGTACCCCCTCTGCGGCGCCACACCCCACTCGCATCCGGAGCACTCAATCTACGGGCGTGTCGATATCAGCCGTGCTGATCAAGAAAAAACTCCAGCGCGCGCCGATTCGAAGGAAACGCCATCTGTCCCAGCTCAGTCGCCGACAGGTGACAAAACCGCCACGACTCGATCTCCCCTGGCTGGGCAGCCATCGCTTCAAACGACTCGATGCGCCCCACAAAGAACAAATCCGTGACTGCGATCGCGACTCCGCGATAAACGTACCTGTTCGGGAACGAAACCAGGTAACGCATCTCGACCAATTCCAGATTGACTTCCTCACGTACTTCGCGGACCAGCGCGGTCTCGGCGGTCTCGTTTGCATCCACAAAGCCTCCCGGCAGCCCCCACTTGCCTTTGCCAGGATCTCGAGCCCGTTTGAGTAACAAGACCTGCCCGCTGGGATCGGCGACGATCGCCGCCACAGCGGTCACCGGCCCGAAATGGTGGACATGGCCGCACTGGTGACAGTGGAACGGATCGGCGCCCCCGATTTCGGCCACCGCGGCGCACATCGGACAATGTTGAAATGTCTCGGCAATCGAGATGTGCATGCCCTGCCTCCGCATCAAGCCCATTCCACGTCTTCAAGCCTGGTACTCAATCCGGGCCTGTATGCCCCGAGTTGGCTCCGCATCCGCTCCGTTGATTCCCATCCGGTCGGCTGGCAATGTAGGAAAAACCAACACGGAGAACCACTCCACAGGCTTGTCTTCGAAGGGCTTTTGCTACAATCTCGAATTCCAAGTCCCGGGCTGCCGGTGTTCGCCGGGCCGGATCAATCTGACCGCTCCACTCATCCATCGAGGAGTGCTCACGTGCTTCGCCCCACGTTGTTGTGCAGCCTGCTTGCCTGTGCCATGTCAGGGATCGTCGGAGGATTCGCTGCCGAGTTTCCGGGACCGCAGGCCGCCGGCAGCAAACAGATCAGCGACCAGTATGGATCCGTCCAGATTTTGACGACAAACGGCAAGATTGTGGCCGGACGCATCGTCAACCTGGCCGGGGACACAGTCCGGGTGCAAACCAACATGATGGCCCCTTCCACCCTGACCGCGGTGGATCGCAAACTGATCGAAGAAATCGTGCCCTCCAAGGTGTCGATGATGCCCACCGGCCTGCTGAACACCTTAACCAAAACCGAGATCCTGGACCTGATGGCCTATTTATTGTCTCGAGGTGATCCCCAGCACGCAATGTTCCAGTCTCCCTAGGCCGGCGGTCCGCCGAACGCCGGTGTCTCTCCCCGTTCTCCCACGAAGGATATCGCTCACCGATCATGACACACTCGTTGCGTACGCGTTTGAAAAACGGTGACCGGTTGTGGGGCACGATGGTGACTCTGCCAACGCCGGCCTCGGCCGAGATTCTCGCCGACCTGGACTTCGACTGGTTGTTCATCGACGGTGAGCACGGCCCGCTGGAGACAACGGAATTGCTGGCCATCCTGCAGGCCGTCGATCGCCGTGTGCCCTGTGTTGTCCGGGTGCCGGAGGCCGCGGAGGCGCCGATCAAGAAGGTCCTGGACCTGGGAGCCACCGGCGTGATCGCGCCTCAGGTCAATACGGCGGCACAGGCAGCCAACGTGGTCCGCTTTGCCCGTTACGCACCCGAAGGATCGCGGGGAGTCGGGCTGGCGCGGGCCCACGGTTATGGCCTGCGTTTTCAAGAATATGTGGACACTGCAAACGAACAGGTGGCCGTGATTGTTCAGGCCGAACACGCGCAGGCGGTCGAGAACATCGAGTCGATTGTTGGTGTGGCCGGCATCGACGCCGTTCTGCTGGGGCCGTACGACCTGGCAGCCAGCCTGGGAAAAATGGGACAAGTTGACGACCCACGCGTCACCGACGCCATCGACCACGTCACAAAGACGTGCCAGGCAGCGGGTGTCCCGTTGGGCATGTTTGGAGTGACGGCTGAATCACTCCACCCGTATATCGATCGGGGTTATACACTGATTGTCGCTGGAGTCGACACGCTGTTTCTGGCGTCAGCCGCGCTCAAAATGCTCAAACAAGTCCGTGAACAGGCCAGGTGATCGGCAGCGATCCCAACCCCAACCAAAAAGTCCCCCGCCAAGGGAGGCCCATCGACCATGTCTGGAATCCTATTCACCGACGTGCGGATCCTGGATTGCACGGGAGCCGATCCCTATGCGGGTGAGGTGCTTGTGGAAGACGAGACAATCACCGCCGTTGCGCCCGCCGGCAGCGGGCTGCCGCGGGAAAACGTGCAGCTGATTCGCGGCAACGGTCAAGCCACACTGATGCCCGGCCTGATCGAGTCCCACGCACATCTCAGCATCGACAACACCGGAGACCTGGCCGATCTGGGAATGATTCCTCCGGAAGAACACACGCTGCTGGCGATGCACAATGCCCGCCGTTATCTGGGTTATGGAATCACCAGTTGCATCAGCGCGGCTGCAGCCAAGCCGCGACTGGACGTTGTGATCCGCAACGCGATCAATGCGGGCGACATTCCCGGCCCGCGTCTGCTGGCGGCCAGCCCCTGGTTGACGGTGACCGGCGGCCTGGGCGACATGCGCACCCTGCACATGCCGCATATCGAGAGCATGGCCATCGTCCTCGATGGCCCCGACGCCTACCGTCGCTGCTGTCGAGAGCTGATTCGCGAGGGTGTCGATATCATCAAACTCGTCGTTTCCGGCGACACGTTTGTACCTCACGCCGGTTCCGAAACGACGGTCATGAGTGAATCCGAGGTGGCCGCGGCCGCCGACGTGGCCCATGCTCACGGCAAACGTCTGAGTGCTCATGCACGCAGTGCCGAGTCGATCAAGCGCTGCATCCGACACGGTGTCAATTTGATCTACCATGCCAATTTCGCCGACGAAGAAGCGTTGGACCTGCTGGAAGCCAACAGGGATTGGGTCTTCGTCAGCCCCAACATCGGCTTCACCGCGATTGCCGCCTACGAAGGCAGCCAATGGTTCAGCGAGCAGCAGGTGCAGGACATGGGATTTCGCACCGAATTGCAGCAGGCTGTGGCGGGCGTCCAAGAGATGCACAAACGGGGCATCCGGATTCTGGGTGGCGGCGACTACGGATTCAACCTGACGCCCCACGGCAACAACGCCCGCGATCTGGAACATTTCATCCATCATTTTGGCTTTTCGCCGATGGACTCGCTGCTGACCATGACGAAACATGGCGGAGCGGCGATGGGGATGCCCGATCGTCTGGGACAGATTCAAACCGGCTTCCTGGCGGACCTGCTGCTGGTCGATGGTGATCCCTTGGCGGATCCGCGTTTGCTGGTCGACCACGACAAGCTGCTGGCCGTGATGAAAGGGGGACAGTTTCACAAACCGCCGCCCGACCTGGCCCGCGGCTAACAGGCCGTCAGCCATGCCGACCAACGTTGGGAAATCCCCCCGGCGGTAGCGGCGGTCACGGATCCTCGTCGACGGTCACCCGTGGAGCGGGTTGCCTTGCGAAATCCCGCTGCCGCACGTGCTTTTCGAACCAGGCGAGTTCCACATTCATCTTGAACAAGCGGTGCCGCAACTCGGTCCAGCCATGGGGTGCCCGCGGCGCGACGTACAAATGGGTGTCGACACCATTGGCCTTCAAGGCGCGATACAGTTCAACCGACTGGGCCATGGGCACACGCACGTCTTTTTCTCCAACCAGAATCAGCGTCGGCGTGCGAACTCGGGCGATGTCCTTCAAAGGCGAATGCTCCCAGTACACATCGATCGGAGCGTCTCGTTGCCAGGGCGTGCCTCCAAACCAGGGAGTCCGATAGATCCGCACGTCGCTCTGTCCGTACATCGAAATCCAGTTCACAGCTCCGGCACCCGATGCAGCGGCTCGAAAGCGGTCGGTAAATGTGATGATCTTGTTGGTCATGTGCCCGCCACCGCTCCAGCCCATCATCGCCATCCGCTGGCCGTCGACGATGCCGGCCGCAATCAGGTGATCCACGCCGGCCAGCACATCCAGGTGCGCGTTCTTGTAGTAATGGCCCACCATGTCGCGCAGGAACTCATCGCCATAGCCCGTGCTGCCCCGATAATTGGGCTTCATGACCGCGTAGCCGTGGGCCGTCAGCACAGGGATGTAGTCCCGCCAGGCTCCAAAGCCAAAGCGATCGGAGTGCGCGGGACCTCCGTGCGCCTGAACCACCAGCGGGTATCGCTGGCCTTTGACATAATCCAAGGGATAGTACAGCAGCCCCTCGACGGGCACGCCATCAGCGCCCTTGAATTCGAAGCGCTCGGTCCTCGGCAGCAGAAACCGCTGTGGCAAATCAGCGAAAACACGCGTGATCCGCCGCGGTTGCGAGGCGTCGGCGTCGGGTTCCGCAGCGGCGTCCAGGGTCCACACGTCCCCCGGATCTGTCGGGCGGTCGATCGACATCACGTGCCGATCGCAGGACGGCCTGTAGTGCCAGGACCGAATCGCGTGCTTACCCGATGTCAGTTGCCGGCAGGCTCCGCTGGCGACCTGCACCTCGAACAACTCGACGTGCAGTCCCATGTTGGCCCGAAAGAAAATCGAACGTCCATCGTGCGACCAGCGGGCCTCAAAGATCTCGTAGGGCAGATCGGGCACCAGTTCTCGCACGGGGCCACCACGCGCCGGCACAACGAACAGATTCCCGTTGTAATAGTACTCGAACCTCTGATTGGCCTTGGCCACAAACAGTACCTGTTGATTGTCGGGAGAAATCCGAGCCGAGGATTCTGGAACCTGATTGTCGGTCAGTGCCACCAACCCCTTGCCGTCGGCATTCATCACGCAGACTTCGCCCCGATCCGAATCACCGAACAGCGGGCTGACCGAACGATGCAAGACGATCTTCGTCCCGTCACTGGAAACTTGAAAATCGAGCACCGAATAGTCTCCGGCTGTGATGCGTTGTTCCTGACTTTTCGACAACCCGAGCTTCCACAAATGCAGGTGCCGGAAGTCCTCGCCAAACGCAAACACGTCGTCCTTCAGTTTCTCGCGCTCCAGACGCTGGCGGTCTTTGTCCTCGGGCGACAGCAACCACAGCGACTTTCCGTCCGCCGACCAGGCAAACCGTTTTACGCCCTGCTGGCGGCTGGTGACTCTGCGTCCTTCGCCTCCACCGTTGTGGATCAGATAAACCTGTGCCTGTTTGTCCTCACCACGCTTGGCCAGATAAGCGATCGTCTTCCCATCCGGAGACCAGCGTGGACTTTCCTCGCCGCGGGAACCATTGGTCAGTTGCAGAGGGGCAGGGTCACCACCGGCCAGCGATTGACGCCAGATATGCCCCACTCCCAGATTCTGTTTCCAGTCCGCTTCGCTGAGAACATAAAGCAGTTCATCACCGTTCGGAGACAAACGGGGCCCGCGCAGACCGGGCAGTTCCAGCAAATCAACGAACGACATCCGCCGCGGTTCATCCGACCGGCACTCCCGCGCTCCGATAGCAACAGCAGCGGTTGCCAGAGCGGCCAGAGTCGCCCACATCCTCACAAACCCCGGTTCTCTCATCGATCGGTCCTCAATCGGTCCCTACAAAACGCACTCCCGAACAGGAACACCGACATGGTAACCAACGCGCCGTGAATTCGCATCGACAGCCCTTCATGCCGCAGCCGGACATGTGTCGCCCGTCCGTTTGAGGTCCAGTCAGTCTGGCTGCAAAACGGGCCCGCCCTGCACAACATCACAAGACCGGGCGGCACAAAGTGCAGCGCAACAGATTGGCTCAACTGTACATCTGCGACCCGTTCCGGCTAATCTGTACGCTGACACGGTTTCGCCGCTTAAGGCTCTGGGTGCCGCTGGCCACCGCCGGCCGTCGGGCAGCAAAGCGCGGCAGGGGGCGCGTCGACCAGACAGCGTGCCGGCAGCCCCTTTTATCGAACGTCGACCGACAGCGGATTCCCAATCGCAAGCAAGAAGGCGGACAGCAGCCATGGCCAAGAATGTGCTCAGTGAAGATCTCATCGCGTGTTCTCACGATCCCCTGACCGGATTCTATCGGGATGGTTGCTGCAACACGGGCGCGGGCGACTTGGGACTGCACACGGTTTGTGTGGTCGCCAGCGACGAATTCCTCAGCTTTTCTAAGCAGCAAGGAAATGACTTGAGCACTCCGAACCCGATGTACGACTTCCCGGGACTCAACGCCGGAGATCGCTGGTGCCTGTGTGTGCAACGCTGGAAGGAAGCACTGGCCTACGATATGGCTCCCGACGTGATCCTGGAAGCCACCCACATGTCGACACTGGAATTTGTCAGTCTCGAACAACTCAAGGCGCACGCGGCCCAGTAGTCCCCTCGGCGTCCTGCACGCGCTGGCAAGACCCGCAACAGACTAAGAGTTTCAGACGGCCTCCGCGGCACCGCGGCCCTCGGCATCGATGACGGCGGTCGCGTCCGGTCCGTCCCGGCCGCACAGTGTCAACCGAGCGGGTGCCGGTGGCCCGCGGCATCGCGAGCCAGGGCTCCCATGGGATCCCAGGGCGGCAGCACAATCGGTTCCTGCCGACTGGCCTGCAGCAACTCGTCACTCAGATACTTCTCATGGGCCGCGATTTCAAACATGTACTCGTCGAACCAGGAGTCGTTCATGACGTAGTAGCCCTTGCGACCATTCTCGTCACCCCAGCTGTTTTCGACACGCCAGCGGCGCGACTGCTGGCCCTGTTCGGTATCGACCAGATCCACACCGGTAAACAGCATCGCGTGCGTCATCAGCGTTTCGTGATAGGTCAACCGGTCGGACTTGGCCAGCGAGAACTCGGCGTCGTAAACACTCTCGTAGTCGAACAGCCGCGCGTCCCAGATGCCCTCGCTGCGCTGCATCATCTTGCCCACATCGCAACCCATCCAGACGGGAGCCCCATCAAGAATGGTCTGGACCGCCACCTGTTTCATGGTCGCGATGTCGACATTCAAATACTTGACGATCTGTCCCCCCACGACATTGCCCAGATACTCGACCGTAAACGTTCGCCCCACGGGGCTGGTGGGTCTGGGATCGTGCACCAGGCACACATATTCTTCGGGCGCGGGACTCACGTACTTCTCCGCGAATTCCAGCGGGCTCATCTCCCCATCGCGATGGAATTCACGGTCCTTGTCGTTCCACTGCCAGTCGAATCGCGATGGTGGTGAACCGAGATGAATCGACAAGATACGGTACGTGGATTCCAGATAGCCCTGCTTATCCTCACGGAGTTTTTCGATCGTGGCGCCGTTGGCGGCCGCGCCCCGCAAGGCCTCGGCCGCCTGCCGCAACTGGGCCAACAGAATCGAGTTCATCCGTGGCGTGTTACTGGAACTCTTGGATTCCGGCATGACGGCTTTGGGGACAACGCCGTGCTTCTGAATGATGTTGACGAACATGTTCCACTGACCTCCGTCGTCCAGAGGCCGTTCGAGCAACCAGGCGACCGTGCGGTCATCCACATCCCGCTGGGCCGTGTCGATCATCGCTTCCAGAAAATAATTTGCGCGTTCGAATTTGTCCCAAAACAGTGTGTAATTCTGGCTGAACTCGAAGGATTTCAAATTCATCGACTTCATGGCCGCCGGGCGAAACAGATTGAGTCCCGCAAACATCCAGCAGCGACCACTGCGCTTCTGGTTGGTCACCGACCACTCATCGAGAAGATGAGAAAATGTATGATCCGTTCCACTGATGATGCTGCGATCCAGAGCGATTTCATCGACGCCTGCCTGGGTGACGGCGTTCCGCATCATCCGCGCGGTGGGGTGTGCCTCGAAACCGGCCTGCAATTGATCAAGGCGAGCCTGGGTCAAGGAGCCAAGTGCGGTCTGCGTTTCATCGCGCGGCGAGATCACGGACATTTGCATCGGCCTTTGTTAGGAACAACAGAACAGGTACCAACCTCAGCTGACACCTCGGGCCCGGTGTCGCAGCGGCAGGTCACAATCGGCACATACGGAATCCTAGACATTGTCGCCCGCAGAGTACACCGTTGTCCCGCCAAATGGTCCGCCGAAATGCCGGAACTCCGGTCGGGACCCCACGGTTCATCAACTCAGCGACTGCACAGCGCAAGCGACACTTACCGGCGGGCGTTGCTGGCTGACGCGGCGTTGGGATCTGAACGAGGCCCCCGCGTGCCACGGGGCGTGGCAGCCGAGCCGCCACCGGCTTTCGGCGGCGTGGCCAGTTGGTGGAGCAGTTGCAACACGGCCAGAATCGGTCGGTGATCCGAAGCCAGTCGTTCGTCCAGCACCTGCATTTCAACCAGTTTCCAGAGCCGGGCCGGACGCACCAGAACATAATCGATCTGCCGGCGAGGATTGTTTACGGGAACAGTGGGCTGCGGTGTATTGGACAACACAGACCACGACGTTTGCAGCCGTTTCAGCACCGCACTGCTCGGCACGGCATTCAAGTCCCCAGCCAGGATGGCAGGGGCCTCGGGTGTGTTTCCGATCAGGGCATTGATTTTCGCTGCCCCCGCCAGCCGTTCACGATCGTCGCGGCGGTGATCCAAATGGGTCGCCAGGAATCTCACGGTCTGTTTGTCGCCGCCGCCCAGTTGGATTTCAGCGACCAGCAGGCCGCGTTGCTCACCCGCGTCATACGAGGGCAACAGCGTGTTCTGATGTTTGAGAATCGGCAGCTTCGACAGGATGGCATTGCCATATTCGCCACCTTGGAAGTCGATGTTCTTTTCGAAGACCACCTGCATCCCAGTCAGTCGAGCCAGAGCGGCAGGTTGATCAACGCGTTCCGAACGCAGTGTTCGACGGTCGACTTCCTGCAACGCGACCAGATCCGGTTTTGCCGCGCGAATGATCGCTGCGATCCGATGCACGTCCAACCGTCCGTCCACACCCTGGGCATGGTGAATGTTGTAGCTTAGAATTCTCAGCGTACGCGCGCGCCGGTCTGGCGATTCGGCCCCCACCGACCTCGGCGCTGCGAACCGGACCTGTTTTTGCGCCCGGTGGATTCCCACCAGACCACCGGTGAGTGGATCGAGCGCGATGCCCTGCCCCGTGAAGGGAACCACCTGCTGATCGATCAACTCCAGCACGCGTCCCTGTTCGGGTAACCGCAGCCGGTACACGCACGGATGATCATGGTCGGTGACCAGCAGCGTTCGTCCCAGCCACAACCCGCCCGACAGACTGTACCTTCCCAGTTGGCCAATCACTTTGGGCGGATACGTCCAGCGGCCGAGTTCTTTCCACTGGTCGTCAAATCGAACCAGAAACGTCTGACCATTGTGCTCACCATAGCGGGCGAAATTGCCCCACCAGTGATCCTGATGGCGCACGATCCAGGTCAGACTGCCACCGAAATCGCCAAAATCATGCAACGTCGTCAACCGCATCGAATCAGGATCCAGAATCTTGACCTGACTTTGTTCGGGTACCTGCGGATAGTTGGAATGGGCACAATACAAGCGCGACTTCCAGAGAAATCCGCTGTTGAGATGTTGCGCGGGACCCTGACTGACTGCCAGCTTTTTTCCGGATCCTCGGTCGTACTTGGCCACGACCCGACTGCTGATGGCATACACCACGCGTGCGTCGGCCGCCGCCGCCTGGTGCGCTTCGGCCGCCGGCAGGACAGCCGTCTGGTCCCAAATCACGGGCGCTGCGTCACCGGCAGCAGCGGCCCATCGGCAATCGCCGCTTACGCCCGCGAGCATCAGTGCCAGTAGACTCCAGCGTTTCCCATGCAGCCACGACCCGTTTTCCCGCACCATCGGTCACCGTCCTTATCTTTGCGCCCGGCTGAAGTGACCTGGGAAACCGCCCAGATGCCACGGCGCCCCGTCAGTCCCTGTTCCATCGTATGCGATTGTAGCCGGATGTCCCAGGAGTCGCCGAAAATCCATCATAGCCACCGCCCGAACTTCGCGCCCTTGCCTGAGCTTCGCTGGGACTGACTGAGCACCGGCTCGGCTCGACAGGCTTGAAATCCTTGTGAAAATTGTGTCCAAGTCATTGCATCGCTTGGATGCGGCGCAGCCGCTGGCGTTTGACTGGCCGTAGGCCATCCGCTGAACAGGCCCGTTTTCGAATCAGGACGACCTCGCATGACCCGTCACCCGCAACCCCGGCCGCGATCCCTGTTGCTGGCCGCGTTGGTCATTTCCGCGGCGGCCGACAGCACCTCGGGGCAAACCATCACCGCAAGCGACACACGACAGATTTCACGCATCCTGTTTGGTTCGTGTGCCAAACAAGACCGGCCGATCCCGATACTCGCGACCATCGTGAAGCACAAACCCGAACTGTTCATCTTTCTGGGCGACAACATCTACGCCGACACCAGCGACATGGACGTGATGCGCCGCAAGTACGATACACTCCGCAAACAACCGGGATTCGTCCAACTGTGGCGCAGTTGTCCCGTTCTGGCGACCTGGGACGATCACGATTATGGAGTCAACGACGGAGGCGCTGAGTACGCCCAGAAGCGGGAGTCTGAGCGTCTGTTCCTCGACTTCTGGGGCGTGGCCCAGGATGCACCGCGCAGAAAACGCCCCGGCGTCTACACCGCGCAGACATTTGGCCCCCCGGGCAAACGCGTCCAGGTCCTGTTGCTGGACACGCGGTATTTTCGAGGACCTCTGCAAAAGGGTGACAAGCGTGTCGGTGGCTCGTATGTCCCCACCAACGACCCCAGCGTGACGCTGCTCGGACCTGCACAATGGAAGTGGCTCGAACAACAACTGCGGGCACCAGCGGAGGTGCGGATCCTGGTGTCCAGCATTCAATGTCTCGCTTCGGATGCCGGACAGGAATGCTGGTCGAATCTCCCACACGAACGCCGCCGACTGTTTCAACTCATCGATCGTACGCAGGCGGAAGGCCTGTTGATCATCAGCGGCGATCGCCACTGGGCCGAACTGGCCGCCGTGACCGACCAAGTCCCCTATCCGCTGTACGAACTGACAGCCAGCAGTTTCAACCAGTTGCATCCGCGCGGTACGCCGACGGCCAACCGCCATCGTGCCGATCCGCGGACGTATCATCGTGAGAATTTTGGTTCACTGACCATCGATTGGACCCGCTCGGATCCGCGACTGGAATTCCGGATTCGGGATCTGCAGGGACAAACACGGATCGAAAAGCGTCTTTCACTGAGCGAACTCAGGCGGTGATCCATCGTAATGAGTTCGACACACTCGACGCCCGTCGTCAGCATCTCTTAGGATGGTGCGACGGATGTCTTCGACTGGATGAATGCCAACCTCGTGGAACAGCCCATGCACGACCCACCACGCGCCGCGGCCCTGTCACGCCTGTTCACGGCCACAATGATCCTGGTTGCCGCCGGCGGCTTGTCCGCGGCGGAACCGATCGAGTTGCCGATCTGGCCCGGTGTCGCTCCGGGATCCGAAGGCATCGCGGAGCAGGAAGTCGTGGTCGATCGCGGCAAAGGCAAAGGCTACGTGGACCGCAGCATATCGAGTGTGCATCGCCCGACAATCAGCATCCATCTGCCTGCCGACCGCATGGCCAAGAATCGGGCGGCGTTGGTCATCTGTCCGGGTGGCGGATTCACGCGGGTGGTCATCGATAAGGAAGGACACGATTTCGCCAAGTACCTGGCCACGCATGGAGTCGTGGGCGTGGTACTCAAATACCGCACCGTCCGCTCGCCCCAGCACCATTACGGAGTCGCCGCCCTGGAAGCCGACGTCAAACGGGCGATCCGCCTGACGCGGCACCAGGCGAGGAAATGGAACATCGATCCCGCACAAGTGGGGGTCTTCGGTTTTTCGGCGGGAGGCCACGTGGCGTCCACAGCGGCGACACATTTCGATGCCGGAAACCCCAAAGCAAAAGACCCGGTCGAGCGTCTGAGCTGCCGGCCCGATTTCCTGGGACTGGGCTATCCACTCCTGTCGATGCAGGCCGAGGTCGTCGGAACACGTTATCCCCAGCTGCTGTTGGGCCCCAAACCTTCACAGACGCGCGTCCGCGCCTATTCGAATGAACTGCAGGTGACACCAGACACTCCGCAGTCATTCATTTGCCACGCGGAAAACGACACCGGCGTCAAGGTCGAAAACACGCGTCGCTTCGCGGCCGCCTGCCGCAAAGCCGGTGTCGCCTGTACGACCTACATTCGCCCCGATGGTGGACACGGATTTGGTATTCGGGACCAGGGACACTCGATCAACGGCTGGCATCACGCGTTCGCGGCCTGGCTGAAAAACT
>Ga0315336_1004576_pt1 | contig 16179 bp, 11 predicted proteins | sample ASW5metaG_FD_204512 | JGI IMG/M metagenome (GOLD analysis project Ga0315336, IMG submission 204512) | Ammonia-oxidizing marine archaeal communities from Monterey Bay, California, United States - ASW #5 | ecosystem: Environmental > Aquatic > Marine > Intertidal zone | place: USA: California...
AGCCGGACGTTTGGATCCACCACTATCGATCGGGGACGATCCTCATCCAGCTGGGGCGCTATGACGAAGCAACCCGGAAGCTGGCACAAGCCATGCCGCTGGAGCCCACGAGGGGCGAGTTCTACCTCGCGCTCGGTCTGGCCTACGTACGTTCGGATCAGTTGAAGAAGGCCATCGCAACGTTCGAGCAAGGCACGTTGTATGAGCCGTTCAATCCGACACTTTACAACAACCTCGGCGCGGCCTACGCAAGGGAAGGGCAATTCCAACGGGCGCGTCAAGCGCTCGAGCGGTCTCTCGAGCTGGCCACCTTTCCGCTTCCGCGCAGCCACCTCAATTATACCAACCTTGCACTAATACACCTCAAGGAGGGCCGGCGGGGGCCAGCGATCCAGGCTCTGAAGAACGCTATCCGCATCTATCCGGACTACACGTACTCACGGCGTTTGCTGGGGTTGGTGCAATCACACAGTGTAGACGACGTCCTTTCTGCAGAGCCCCGGGCGGAGTTTGTCTTCAACGACTTGCTCGAGATTTTTGGGGAAGTCAGCACTGTTGTTCTGGACCATGACTAAACCAGTAGGCGTAGCTTTGGTTGCTCTTGTCGTGCTGCTTGTGGCCGGCAACTTCGCGGTGTTGACGTATCTGCAGAAACCCGACGCTCCGAGCCTGGAGCTTCGCGCAAACAATGCCGGCGTGCCGCTGGCTCCAGAAGACGCTCGAGTCTCCATCCACGTGGCGGGCCAGCACGGCGAGCTGGCCGCCGAGGGCGCCTTGGGAGAGGTTTTTCCTTTGCCGCCGGGCCGCTACGAGGCGCGCGTTGTCCTCACCCGTTCACGGGACCAGCAGTCGCAGCGCATCAAGGGCATCACCCTCTCGGAGCGTAAACGTGAAGTCAAGCACGTGGAGTTCTCCGCGGGTGAGCTTAGCGTAGAGGCGACCATCGGGACGGGGAGCGACGAGAGCGGCCAGGTCGTCGTCTACGTTTTTACTCCGCAGGACCACAACAAGGTCGTCACGTCGATGCTCTCCGGCCAGCGCGTAGTGCTCAGGGCTGGGCTCTACGACGTGCGGGTTGTGCTCACTGTGGAGTCCAAGGAAAAGGCCATCACGTGGTTGCATGGGGTCGAGGTGAAAGCCGGTCTCGACGTGCGGCGCGACGCCGCCTTCCACCGCGGGGTGCTGTCCCTGAAGGCGAGCAACGCCGGGACGGTGCTGCCACGCGGCAGCGCGACTTTCGTGGTGTACCGTGCCGGAGATGCCCAGGAAGAGGTAATGGACTCCGGAGGAGTGGGAGACCCTCTTGGCCTGGCTGTCGGCCGGTACGACGTCAAGGTCACCTTCATGAACTCGAATGACAAACCGACGCGCTGGCTACGCGACCTCGAAATCCGCGAAAGCGAGACTCTCGACGTCACGACGGAGTTTTCCTCCGGAACGTTAAAGGTCAACGCCGAGATCGAGGGGGGCGAGACCCTCGGGGACTTCCAGGTGTACGTTTACTATTACAACGCTGGAGATCACCAGGCTGCGGTCGCATACTGCCCCGCAGGAGTAGAAGCGATCCTCGAGAGCGGCCGTTATGACGTGCGGGCACATTTTTTTCGTTCTCACGACCGGCCGAACATCTGGCGTCGCAACATTACCGTGACGGCTGGGGAGGTGGAAACCCTGCGTGTGGCCTTCTCTTCGGGAAAGCTCCTGGTCAGGGCGTACGAGGACGCCGGCACGGAACTCCTCGGCGACAACGTCTTCGTCTACGTGTATGCAGCTGGTGAACGATCTCGGCCTATCGCCATTTCACAGAGCGCTGTAGAGTTGATCCTCCTCGAGGGGATCTACGATCTTCGTGTCGAGGACACCCGCAACCCGTCGCAGGAGGTCTGGCTGGAGGGGGTCCACATTGCCTCGGGAAAGCTCACCGAACGCTCGGCAACTTTTTCCACCGCCTCATCGCCCCGCTGAAGTCAACGGGCTGTTAGCTTCCAGATGGTTGAGTACCCGTCTTCGTAGATCGCCTGTGCCCGCTCCGAACTGGCGAGAACTGCCTGCTGGGGTGGCCACACGTCCCCCCCCATCTTGGACACCAGGACATAGTCGACGGCGTTGGCTTCGAGATGGGTCACCAGTTGGCTGAGGTCCAGGTCCTCCGTCTCCCACAATGATTTCTTCTCCCTTTCCCAGCGCTCGTGGAGTCGCAGGCTGGGAGAACCATCGGCTTCGACAAACGTCGGGACCAGCTCCAATTTTCGCCCGAACGTGGGGTAGTACCAGAAAAGGGGACCCGTAATTCCAAAAGCAGCGATTCGTGCTCCCTCCGAAATGTCCGAACGGGTGTTGAGCTCGCGCCACGCGGCGCCCACAGGTTGATCCTTGATTGTGTAACCGTAGATGTTCTGATCCGTAGCGCGCTGTTTGTAAGGAGCCCACACCGCCAGGATCACAAGAAGAAGGGAGATGCAAACCGTGGAGACCCCAGGCCGCAGAAGAGAAGAGAAGAATGGGACTATGAGCTTGCTCCGGGCGAGCCCCAGCAGGGCAATACCGCCGGTCACCACGACGACGAAGTGCGATCTGCCGGTGTAGCCAGGCCACGCGGTCAGGGCCGCAAGTACAGCGAGTGCCCACCAGAAAGACCGGCCACGGCGGCTGGGCTCACACAATGCAAAAAAAAGAACCAGCCCGACAGTGAACGGAGAGATCACGTATCGCAGGGAAACTCTGAGGGTGTCTTCTTGACCGAAAGCCCTCCCGGAGAATGGCATGTTCGGGTACAAGAGGAGCGAGGTGCACCCAACGAGAAGCAGGAGGAGACGCAAGGCGCCTGCCCTCGGATCGACGCTTCCTCTTCGTCGAAGCTGCCAGAAGAGAGTCGCACCGTATCCCGAAATGGCCAGAAGACCCAGCCCGAAGGGCCAGTTTAGATGCTGCTCGAAGAGAGAAAGCCACTGTTTCAAATCGGGAGGGGCGGCAAGGAGCCCCGAGAGGAGCCGGGTATGAGCCGCGATCTCCGGCGTCATGGGCCCCTCGAACGGCCCTATTTGCGCCGGAAACAAGGGGTTGCCCGTCAGGAGGAAAGTGCGCACATACCAGTGAGCGCCTGTCGCCGCGACACACGTTGCGAAAATCACCGAGTTCCACACCCGCGGGACGCGAGTGGAGGCCGATTGCCGGCTCAATAACCACCAGAGAAAGAGGATGAAGGCAACCGGCGCGAACGACACCTTGCAGCCTGTAACGAAGCCAACGAGCAATCCACAGTAAATGGCGTCCGGCCAGCGGGGTACTGGCGATAGCGCTCCCGGTGAGGGTATGGCGAAAGGAATAGCGGCAAGCAGCAGGGCGATGGTGGCGAGATCGATGGCACTGAAGGTCTGTGTCTGGCTCACGATCGCGGGGGCGGACAAGAAGACCGCCGCGCACAGGACAGCAGTCGAGGTAGCGTGGCTTTGAATGCGATGGATGGCGACGATCGCCGTCACGGCTAACGCGGCCCAGTAAAAGCCCGCAAGGCTCGCGAACGCATCGCTATGAAAGGGCAGCAGGAACCAGCACGCTAACACTTCCGCGTTGTACGGGTGGTAGCCGTGCCAGTTGAAGGGCACCACGGAAAAGCCGCCGCCTACGGCCCAGTGAGCCGGTACGGTCGCATGAAAAGACAGGTCGTCTATAAAGAAGTCCGTTCCCAGAAAGCAGCTCTTGACCGCCAGAAGCCCACCGAATGCACCGAGGAGTGCGACCGCGAGAGGCAGGAGCAAATCCTCGGTTGCGCCCTTTTGAGCGGCCGTCCCCTGCGGCGCAGTCAGAACCGATGACGAGTCTGCCGGTCTCCCCATGCGCCGGTAGAGCTGCATGGCCAGTACGAGGGCAACCAGAGCAAGCAGCATAACCGTGGCGCCGGCTGAGAGCTTGCCGGCGTGACCGAGGACGAAAAACACCGCCAGGATCAGGACCGGGAAGCCCGCCAATGTCGCCAGGGCTTGCCGCCAGGGCTCACGTCCACGGAAGGCCAGGTGCGCTACTGAGGCCGCAACAAAGAACGCGAACAGATTGCCGAGAACGAAAAGTACTCGATCCAAACCGGCTACCTCCTAGGGAGTGGCCCCACCACTTCCGTCAAACGATGTCGCAACTGGGAAAGCGAAGAAACGCTCAGATAGTCTACCGAGGATTGGCGGTGGAAACGGCGGCTACCCATCCCCGCCAGGCCCAACCCCGTCAGGATAGCGCAACGCATGCCAGAGGCGGCTGCGCCTTTCGCGTCAACATCCGCCCGATCGCCGACGTAAAGGACCTCCTCCGGTGGAATTCCCCAGAGCTCACAAGCGCGCAGGAAACCTCGCGGATGAGGCTTGAAGGCGTTGATGTCCGGGTCCGTCGTACACAACCGGATGGAAAAGCTGCTGGATACGCCCAATGCTTGCAGTTTTTCAGCCACAGGATAGTCGGAAAGGGCTCCCGCGAGGACCGCCCGTTCCTTGAGGAACGAGAGGAGCCCCTCCAGGCCGGCTCGCCGGCAAAGCTTCAGGTACTTGAGCGGGCGCTGATAAATCCACTCCGACACGATGGCTTCGAGTTCGGACTTTTCTTCTCCGGTGCGCTCTTGCGACACATGGAACTGGAGGTCCTCGAGGGGATCTTCCGAGGCGCCTCGCTCGCGGAGTTTTTCGCGCACCTTGCGAAAGGCTCCAATCGCCTTCCACGTCCTTCGTGCCTTCTGCAGAGAACGGCTGGCAAGAGGAAGCCCGGCAAGCTCCATGGCCATCAAAGACTGTAGCGGTTTCTGGTGGTAAAGCGTCCCATCGACATCGAAGAGAACAGCGCGAACCAGCGGGCCGAGCAGGAAGGGCTTTGCCGTTTGCAACCCGGGTCTTGGCGTGCTTTTCTTTTGCGGTGAGTGCGGGCTCATGAATGGATCGCAAAGGGCGTGATTCTACTCGCGAACCGGGCCGAAGCCAAGCGGAGGGGCTGGGTCCGATAACGATCCAGTTGTGGTGCACGCGCCCTGTTGTGGTTGGTACTTGTAGTTCCTGAGCTTTCGATAACAGGCTGGAGAATCGGCCATGACTATTCTCCTCCAGCATCCGACTCGATCATTTCCACCAACTTCGTGACTTCTCCTGTGCTCAGAACCCCCTTGCGCTCCAGGGTCTTGACCAGAGCGGCGACGCACAGCTCGAGGTCCTGGTTCTCCTTTTGCAACTGCGCTATCGTTTCATCCTGCCTCGAATCCAGTTTCCGTTGACGGCTGAGCTTCGTACGGATTTCCCCGATGTCCCTCTCCGTGTCCGCGATATCCAATCGGTTCCCGATGTCTCCCAGGAACAGGGTTCGTGCCCATCCCATTGTTTCGGTCTCCTTTAGTATTTTGGCCCATAAATTCGGTGACGTTTACTCGTGCCCGTGCCCCTGCCTGAGCCCGATGGCTCGGAACGACCCGCTTTCCATCCAGCTTTTCGTGGTCATGATAGTTGCAGATAGGCCAAGTCTTCACACAGATATTGTGCATCAATTCGTCTCGGCCTTACGCACCAGGCTATTCTGGCGTTCTTGTCCAGATCGTCAAGTTCTCGAGGCCCTTGTCCGAACGGCGCGGGATGAAAAAGGTCACGAGGCCGCCCACGGCGAGCAGGAAGAGGTGGGGGATGACACCGATCCAGAACTTGTTGGGGAGAAGGCCGGCGAGATGAGGGAACGCTCGCGCACCCACCTCTGTGGTGAGAAAGATCCAAAACGCAACAATAAGAACGGTACTTGCCGTCGCTATGAATGCGGCGGTGCTACCGACACGCACGGTGAGGAACCCCAGGACGAATAGACTCAAGAGGCCCGCACTGACCACTGGGTAGACCACGGTCTGGAGGTCCATCAGAGTTTCCGTTCGCGCTTCGTGAACGTAGAGAGCGACGGCGACCATCATCGCCGCAAAGAACAGAGAGAACCAGCGTCCCACCTTGAGATAGTGATGCTCGTCCCCGGCAGACGGCCGGAAGCGGCGGTAAAAGTCAGTGGTCACGGTCGCGGCAGAGGCGTTGATGCTCGAGTCGAGCGTCGACATGGCCGCGGCGAGCAGGCCCACGATGACAAACCCCGCGACTCCGGGGGGAACCTGCGTCAGGATGAAATACGGAAACACCTCTTCCGGCTCCATTCCTGCAAGCTCCGGGGTCGGAAAATTCTTGTAGAAAACGTAGAGGGCCGTACCAACAAAGGCGAAATAAAGCCAAACCGGAATCGTCAGGGCAGTGCCCAGCACGAAGCCTCGTCGCGCCTGCTTGTCGGTCTTCATGGCAAGGTAGCGCTGCACCATGCTCTGGTCGGTACAGACGATTTGAAGGAACTGAAACTGATAGACGAGGATGATCACCCAGACGGTCTTCTCATCGAAAACGAGTGCCAAACTGCCAACGCCGAACTTCCCACTTTCGTAGGCTTCGCTGAAGATTTGCTCCCATCCTCCAGGAAGCAGGTTGGCGATAATCGGCGTGCAGATGAGCCCGCCGGCGATGAGGACCAGCCCCTGAAGAAAATCCGTGTAGATCACCGCCTGGAGCCCTCCCGCAATGGTGTACGCGGCCACCAACACACCCAGGAAGGAGATGATGAGCGGCATGGGGAAAGCGCTCATCTGATGAACGACGAGACTCACGGCGTACAGGATGATCCCGACGCGAAACAGGTGAAATAGGAGAAAGGCCATGGCGCCGTAGAGTCGCGCCCAGGTGCCGAAACGCCGCTCGAGGTATTCGTATGCCGAACGAATGTGCCCGCGGCGGAAGAAAGGCAGAAACAGGAAATAACCGACGGCCGCAGGGATGAAGTAGAGAAAGTGGGCCGGCATGAAGCGCCAGTCGTCCTTGAAGGTGGAGCCTGGAATCGCAAGGAACGTCATCGAGCTGATGATGGTCGCCATCATCGAGAAGCCGACGACCCACCCCGGCATACTGCGGTCGGCGAGAAAATAGCTGTCCGCGGAGCGTGTCCGGCGTGCGCAGTAGACCCCGATGCCGACCATGACGGCCAGATTCAGCAGGATCACCACCAGGTCCTGCCACCTCATCAGATGGCTCTCACTCATCTGAAATTTCGGCTCCGCAATTAGAAGAAGGCCGTCATGACTGAGGGCCATGACGGCCTGTTATTTTGGTGGACCTAAGGGGATTCGAACCCCTGACCTCTGCATTGCGAACGCAGCGCTCTCCCAGCTGAGCTATAGGCCCCGATATTTTTGGAGGGGAGGATTATAGCGGCGAACTGACCCTCGAGCAATGCTATGACCTGAGTCCGACTTGATTCTCATTTCCCGACCACGAAAGCCGGGTCACGGTCACCGATCTCTCTCACCTGGGGGGAACCGATGTTGCCGCTGAGGCGGAAAGCTCTGTAGTTCCCCTGGGTCGCCTCCTTCCACTGTGCGGGGACGCTGTCGTCCGGGAGTTGTTCGAGCGCCATGCATGTGGGACCCTGGCTGAAAAGCACCACGAGGTCCGCCTCCCCCGACAGCGCGATCGTCCCCGTAGCGCGAAGCGTCTGGCGTTCTCCGAGGAACTTACAGGTCGTTATTCTCAGCGTCCTCCCATCTGGGGCGAGGCGCGGCTTGCCGGCACCTCTTTGGCCTTGCTGGCCGTCGTCTCCACCCTCCCGTTCGCCCGGATCGATGCGGAAGTGACACTTGCCACTCTGAAACGTCATCTCCTTGGCCTCCGGCCAGAGCCTTGCCGCGGGTACGGTGATCTGACCGAAATTCATCTCTCCGTGCCCCGGCTCGCTGGTGCCAGCTTTCTTGAAGCTCCCATTGAAGTTGCGCGAGCGGAAGAGGTCGCAGGACAACACGGCATCCATCCAGCGGAGATCTATCTCCAGAAACCCCGTCTCCCAACCCCAGCTGACCCCACCGAAGGCTCCACCGGATCGGGACCCGTCCGGTACGCCTCCCGCACTCGTCAGCGGCTCGCCGCTCAGCTTCACATCGGTGAAGTCGAAGCTCAGACGATTCGCGTTCCAGTCGAACCGGATATCCCCCTGCGCGCGGCCAAGCCCCGAGAGCCACGCGTTGTGGATCTTGATGGTGCCTTTCCCGTCCCCCACCGTCGGTCGATGACTCGCCCGCTGAAACCTTATCAGACCGCGCAGATTTCTCACGAAAGGTAGGCCAAGAAACTCCACGTCATAAAAACGCACGCTTCCGTCCAGAGTCGCTTGCTCCCCTAGAAGGACGCTTACGTTCACACTGCCTTCGACCTGGCCTACCGGGCGTAGGAAGGAGACCAATGACCTCCCAGCGCTCGACTCCGGGCCCTCCCCGGGAGACAGCAACGTTTCCAGAGGGGACGCTGGCAACTCGAGTCGGAGGTACCCCTTGATGAGGTCCAGCGCCCCTTCGACGGCGACGCGGATACCCAGCAGTTCTGCAAGCGCCTTTTCTCCGACCTCAGTTTTTCCGATCTTGCCGCCTGATTCGGTGACGACCATCGGACCTTCGAGATGCCGCAGTTCCACTCCCAGCGGCCCGAGCTTAACGTGCGTGTCGTAGTTGTTCACCCTGGCGCGAAATGTCAGATGGCCGTTCTTCGGTAACCTCAGCTCTTCGAGATCCACGTTCCATGGGCCCACGGGGCGAAACGTGTTCCAGAGCTCCCGTTGCGCTTGCGGCAAAAGAGGGAGCCAGCGCTCGAGGCCCGTGAAATCATCGACTCCTCCTCGCACGCTGAGTCCCTCGACCGGAGACCAGGCCAGTCGAAACACGCCCTCGGACCAGTACTCGCATCCTGTCAGGTCCGCGTCGACGACCAGGCCACTACCGCCGTGGCTACGGACTTCTGCGTCGCGAGCCTCAATGCGCCAGCGGAGGGTCTTGCGGGGCGGGGCCACCTCCTGTAGCTGCACGAGGACTCGATCGATGGAAACCTGGCAATCATTCGACTCGAGCCGGGCGAGGATGGGGGCCCATTTCGGCACATGGTCGAAGTTCCAGCGGCTGCCCCCTTGCCAGGGAACCCCTTGCTCGGGAACTCCGGCCGCCTCGTGATCCAGAGACAATTCAGCCTGTGAAACCCGCACGGGTGGTACCCGAGCATCGAAAGCCTCGGCTTCAAGCCGCCGCCGAAGACTCCTCCCAAGCTGGGTTGAGGGATCGCTCAACTGGACATCCTCGAGCGCGAGCAGCGTTGGTTCGACGAGCACCGGTCTGGATGGAAAGCTGATCCTTCCTACCGTGGGGTCGCCCAGAAAAGGTTGCGCGCAACCCTCGATCGTGATCGGAGGGGCGACAAACTGGCCGAGGGCCTGTTCCAGGCGGATCTTGACCTGGGAAGGACTGATGTAAACCCAGTACGAAATGTAGCCCAGAACGAGAGAGAGCCCCAGTGTATAAACGAGTAGCCTGAAAAAAATCCGCATCGGATTGTCGGTTCCTTCCGTATCGGCGCCGGAGCCCGCCGAAATACTATTGCCTCCCCGCAGAGAAGCAAACAGACTTTACCTGATGAATCCGGAAACGGTCAGGAGGAGCCTTCTGTAAGTCCAGTTCCTGTCGATAGCAACAATGAACCCCTTTGCTGGCCGTGGAGAGGCGAGGAACTCTTGGCGATTTGCGGGGTTTTAAGACAAGTGAGCCTGTCCGTGATAGAAAGACAGCCGTCAGGTGCAAAAAGAGTTCCTTCCAAGCCGAAGAAGGCGGTCGAGTCTCCAGCAGCTGCGGTGCCTTCGGAAAAACCCGAGGACCCGGGAGCCGGGTGGATGCTCGAGCTGCAATCGGGCCATGAGGCCGCCCTGGATCGCATCGTGGCCCACTACCAGAGCGGAGTTTTCCACTTCGTTCTGCGCAACGTGAGGGATCGCGGCAGAGCGGAGGACTTGACCCAGGAAGTTTTTGTGCGGGTGTATCGGTCACGTGTGAAATATGCTCCGACCGCGACTTTCAAGACATGGATTTTTACTATCGCCCATCGTCTCGCCCTCAATGAGCTCCGAGCGGTGCGGCGGCGCCGGAGAGTGTTTTCTGAAGGGGCAGCCTCCGGGACCCCCGCCGACAACCAGGAGGCGCCAGAGAATTTCTGGTCCAACGTCCGAGATCGAACGCAACCGACGCCGCTGGAGTCCCTCGAAGAGAAGGAGCTGCAAATGCTCATCGAGAATTTGCTCGGGCGCTTGCCACAAAATCAACGTGCGGCCCTCGAGCTAAAGCGAAGCCAGGATTTCTCCTACAAGGAGATTGCGGAAATATTGGAGGTGTCCACCAAGGCAGTCAAATCATTGCTCGTGAGGGCACGAGAGAGACTCAAGACGGAGATCGAGCTTTACCTCGCGGGGCACAGCAGAATGCAGGGACAAGAACCATGAAATCCAAGAAGGAAGATTTTCGCAGGGCGGAGGATTGCCAGGCTGCTGGCGAGCTCCTGGTGCCGTATCTGGACGGTGAAGCCAGTGTGCAGGAAAGACTGCAGGTGGAAAACCACCTCGCCTCCTGCGCTCGATGCGCCCGGGACTTCGAGACGCATCGACGGATCGGCAGCGCGCTGAGATCTTCCGCTCTCGTGGACGGTAATTTCAAGGGGGAAGGGGACTTCACGGGGGACGGTGCATTCACAGGGGTCCGCGTGGATGGGGTTCGCGCCAGAGGCCGTCTCGAAAGTCGCCGAACGAGGCAACGCGTGACTTTCGCGATCTTGAGCCTTGCCGCCCTCGTGCTGATGGCTTGCACACTAGTTCTGCTTGGGTTTGGCCAGCGATTCCCGGAGGAGGCCACGGACGAGTTCCTGGGAACCCTGGATATTCTAGAGGCTTTCGAGGAAGAGGGCCTGGAGCCCACTCAGGAAGTCGTTCAGCTCCTCCTGGATGCGGCCGATGCGGAAGGGTTGCGCGGAAGCAGTGAAGAGGTTTTCGATCCAGCGCTTTTCGATCTTCTCCTCGAAGAGGATGTCGATTTTGAGAATCTCTGAAACGATGCATCAACCCCTCAAATATCTACCCTTTGTCGCCTCGAGCCTGCTCCTCACAGCATGGATCGGCGGGGCGGCCGGCCAGGAGGAGAAAACCGGGTCCTCTCCGGCGCAGACGTCCACGAGTGGGAAGACGGACTCAAAGGCACGCTCCCCGAAACCTCCGCTGGAGCGCAACCGCGAGCGCTGGAAGAAACTTCGGCCCGCAAAACGCAAGGAGATGAAACGCCTCTTTGAACGCCTCGGGGACCTTCCGCCAGAACAGCGAAAGCGATTGATCCGGCGCCTGCGTTCCCTGGATGCTCCCGATCGCAGGAAGGCGCTCAGAAGCGCCCGGGATGGGGTGCGTCGAGGTCCCGGTGAGTGGCGCCCGCAGCGCGTCAAGAAGCTGTTGGATAGACTTTCTCCCGAGGAGCGCGACCGTTTCCACAGCTTGTCGCCGCGGCAGCAGGGGCGGTTCCTGCGCGAGAAAATGGAGGCGCACTGGAAAAGAGTCATTTCTCGCCTTCGCCCGGAGGTTCGGGAACGAGTGGAGAAGATGTCCGAGAAGGAGCGCCGGGAGTTCCTGCGGCGCCGGCACACGAAACGCCTCCTCAGAAAGACCTTCCGGGACCCGGCCGAGGTGTCGCGACTGCGGAGTCTGCCACCGCACAGATTGCGCGAGGCGCTGATGATGCCCGTCCGCGAAAAACTCCCGCCAAATCCGGGGTTCCTTTCCGAGGAGACCTGGCGGCGGTGGCTCACGCTCGAGCCCCGAGAACGCCGAAAGGTCTTGCAGCAGTTGCGGCGGCCGCTCGGCCCCGCACGCGGAGGGGCAGGGGGGCGTGACCGGGGAAAGGAGAGGGGTTAGAAATAAACCTCCCAGCGATTCTTCTCGAAGCGCATGACAAGCCACAGGAAGAGGACCGTCACGAGTGCCGTCCCTCCGGCGAGTCCGAGGACCAGCGTGCTGTCCGGCTTGCCCGCCGCGACATACATGTCGGAAGTGATGTAGAGCGTGGACAGCAAGAGCAACGCGAGAAGCATGCCGGCCACGGCCGCCATCAGCAGGGACTTGCTCTGGCCGGCCTTGTGAACGTTTACGGTACGCAAGAAGTCCTCGTCAGGTTTCTTCCCCACGTGCAAGCACTCGGGACAGGTAACCATCTGCTGGGAGTAATTGGAGGGTAGAAGAAACTCCTCGTAGCACTCGCTGCAGATGAATGCTACCGCGCGCTGGCTCCCCGCCGCTGGCTTGGCCTTCTCCCGCGTCCGCTTCTCCCTTGGGGGTTTTGCGGCTTTCTCTTTCTTGGTTTTCGCTTTCTTCTCTTTCTTGCTTTTGGCCTTCTCGCCTAATCGCGTCCCTGCCTTTGGCCCTTTGGCGCCCTTTTTTACCCTTTCCTTCTTGGCTCCCTTCTTCCGACCCAACACTTTTTTCTTTCGGGTTTTCTTCTCGGGTGCCGGTTCTTCCTTGTTCGCCGCGTCCGCGTTGGCAAGGTCCTCGTTGGCAAGGTCCACAGTCTCACGCCCCACCACCTCGGGGCCAGAAGCGTCAGACACAGAACCAGACGCGTCAGAGATATCGTCTTCCAGGAACGACATCGCCGACGGTATTGCAGCCGCAGCCGGATTCACCTTCGGCAAGCTGTCGGCCTCTTCGGAGATGTCCGTCGAGATGTCGATGATATCGTCAGCCAGCAGGTCGATTTCACCGTCATCAAAGACGTCCCCGTCCTCCCCGCCCGAAGGACTGATCTCCGAGGAAATCGTCGAGTTCGAGGAACCAGATGAGTCCTTCGGGCTCAACGAGTCCGCAGGACGGTCCGAGAAATCACCCTCGATGTCTTCTTCGAGAAGAGACTCTATATCCAGGTCGTCGAGTCCATCGTCGGACAGGAGATCATCTTTCTCCTGGGGCGACTCGTCAGGCGTAGGCGTTTTGGCCATGATTCAGATCCACGGCATGATTATAGCACAAGCCAAAACGCAAGACGCAGGCAAAAAAAAGCCGAACGTTCCCTAGAATGGAGCTCCCTACCTTTCGACGTAGACGCCGAAATTGCGATCCGAGAGAGCGCGCAGGAGCCGTTTCTCAGCCGGAGTGGCGGAGAAACTGATGCTGTTGATCCTGACGCGCCGCCGCCGGTTCCACCGCTCCACGGTGTCCAGCAACTCCTGGTGGTCTATGATCCCGACGGTGGGCGCCCCATCGGAGAGGAGGAAAATGGTGTCCACCTCCGGATACTCGAACGCCTGCCGAATGGCGGCGGAGAGATTGGTGGCTCCCACCGGCTTCGCGGCCTCGATAAAGGTGTTGATGGGTTTTCTCGTTTCGGGGCCCAGTTTGGTAAGGATTCTTTTGCGGGAGGAAGAGGAGGCCGTGACAAAATCGACGACGTTCGTATTGAAGCACAGGATGTTCATGTGCTTGCCGTCCAGGAGTCCCCTGACGGCGCCAGAGAGCTCTCTCTTCGCGACCTCGAGACGCGAAGGCCCCTTTTTCTGACCGGCTACCACCGTGGTGGCTGACTTCTTCGGCGTATGCGGCTCCTCCATGCTTTCGGAGCAGTCGACGACAAAGGCAAGGTTTTCCGAGAAAACCCGCAAGCCGAAGTAGAGAGGCCAGCTCACCGTCGGCTGATCCCTGTCAACGTCCTGTAGGGCGGCGAAGTCCTCGGCTGACATCGCAGTCAGCTTCAAGTCCTTCTTCTTTTTGTTCTGAAACCACCAGCTGTCCCACTGGGCTGAGATAGGACCGAAGTTTCGCCCCGTCAAGCGCGCGAGCGCGTCGGTGATATCCCCCTGAGCCCGGCCCTCCGTGGTGTCCAGAGCGCGGTAGAGGGGCTCGATAACCGCAGGTCCTCCGCGCTTGACCAGAAAGTGCACAGCCGCCACCTGCACGTGCCAATCCGGGTCACCCAACGCCTTTTTGGCATGCTTCAGAAGTTGTTTGTCGCTGGTCTTCGCCAGCATCTCGAGACACACCGCCCTCACTTCCCAGTGCGGGTCCTTCATGCCGGAGACGAACTTCTTGCCATTCTTCTTGGGACGATACTGCCCCAGGAGCTCATAGGCGGCGACCCGAACCGCCGAGTCCTGGGACTTGATAAACCTACGAGCCGCCGACGTGCTCTTTTTGTCTGCGAGGGGTCGAAGAGACTCGAGGAGCAGGGCCTGCAGCTCCGGAGAAGAGGTCGCCACCAGTTCGCGCAGAAGCAGACGTCCTCGTTCCTTGGTCTGCAGCCTCACGATCACCTTGAGGACAGCCTCTTTTGCCTGCTCATTGTTGCGTACCGTGCCGCTCAGTCCGTGCTTCACCAACCAGGACTCGGCATCGGCACCCAAGGGTCGGCTGAGGGCGGCTTGCATCTCGCCCATGAGAAACTGGAACTGGCTAAGCCCCTGCTGTTGTCCCTCCTCACCGCCTCCTAGATACTCCTCTATGCAGTGCGGAACGCAAACGTTGACGATCGTCTCCACGGCGCTGGCGTCCCCGATCTGTCCCAGAGCATGGAACATCGCCGCCCGCATTCCTAGATTGGGTTCCTCCTCGAAGAGCGCGGTCAAGAACTCCACCGTCTTCTCGCAGGGAGCGGTGCCGAACTTTCTCACCGTCTCTACGCGCAGGTACTCTTCGAACGTCTTTTCCTTCTCGAAGGCCTCCAGGAGGCTTTCAAAGATCTCTTCAGCCGTTCCTTTCGGTTCGTTCTGGTCAGCTTTTTCCTTGTCCGCGGAGAAAAGGAACTGACTGGAAACAAAGAGGCAACACGGGTAGACCAGCGCGATGAAGAGGGACATCCGTGAGCGTGAGAAGGCCACCGGTCTGTCTACTGGCAGGCCTCTGCTTTTTCGGAGCTTGATATCAACAGCGCACATTGGAAGAGGCCCCTGGGAAGAGGCGCCTGGAAACACGCCCAACTACCGATTATGCAAGTTTTTCGGACGGCACACCAACAGGAAAGCCTGTCTTTGGCAATTTTGGTGATCTCGTTCAAGGCCGACGACAGGGAGAACCGAATACAGGGGTGACCATTTCACCAAGGGCCTTCGGCTTATCCCCTCTCGGTCGAAGGCCTCTTTTTTTTCCTCTCCTTTCCTCCCCGCAACCCCCATTCAGTTGAGCTTTTCTATCTGCGCTTCAACGGCATGAAGTTGCTCTCGAGCTCGAGCAATGCGCTCCCGCGTAGCCTCGACGACTTGCGCCGGTGCCTTCTCGACGAAACTGCGGTTCGACACCTTCGCTTCCTCGCGCTTCAGGTAGCTGACGAGATCGATCCTTTTCTTCTCGAGCGCCTCACGCTCCTTGCGGGGATCGGCGGCGGGAAGAGGGACGAAGACCTCCAATCCAGGAAGCACCTCAACGGCGCAGCCGGCGCGTTCAGGAGCGTTCGTGCCTACGGTAAGCTTCTCAATTCTGGCGATTTTCTGCAGGAGCTGGGTGTGCGGACGGATGCTCTTCGCTCCGCTATCCGCCGCAAAAGCCAGGACAGCTTCGGGTGTGTCCCCCGGGGAGACGTTGCGCTCCTGGCGTATCTTACGCACCCTGCGGACGATTTCCTGGAGTTGCGTAAAAGCCTCCGCGTCCGCGCGAACGCTCTCCGGAAGGGCTATGGAGCTCGGCCACGGTGCGACCATGATAGACTCGGAAGCCTCCCCGGTTTTTCCTCCCTCGAGACTGCGGTCTGCGATCTGTTTCCCTAGCAACTGCCAGATTTCCTCGGTGATGAAGGGGCAGATCGGGTGCAGCAGCCGCAAGAGCCCATCGAGCAAGTGGGCCAGGACCCGACGCCCACGGCGCGAATCTTCCGAATCCGGCTCTTCGGTGAAACGGAGTTTGATCACCTCCACGTACCAGTCGCAGAAATCATCCCAGATAACCGAGCGTACCCGGCGCGCCGCGTCGCAGTAGCGAAAGCCGTCGAGACAGTCAGTGGTTTCGCGCACCGCCTCGTCGAGTCGCACAAGGATCCATCGGTCCGCTATGCCGAGGTCAGCTATGCGGACACCGTCCGCCAGGGAGGACTCGCCGCCGCCAAGGTGACCCAGAGAAAAACGCCCCGCGTTCCAGAGCTTCGTCAGGAAGCGCTGCCCATCGTCGAATTGCTCGGGCCAGAGCTTCAGGTCCTGCCCCTCGGTAGTCAACGTCGTGAGCGAGAAGCGCACACCGTCAGCTCCATGAGGCTTGTAGGTGATCTGGGTGTTTTCGTCGAGCCCCCCATCGATCATAGCAACCGGGTCGATCCCGTTGCCTAGACTTTTG
>Ga0315336_1004577_pt1 | contig 16177 bp, 13 predicted proteins | sample ASW5metaG_FD_204512 | JGI IMG/M metagenome (GOLD analysis project Ga0315336, IMG submission 204512) | Ammonia-oxidizing marine archaeal communities from Monterey Bay, California, United States - ASW #5 | ecosystem: Environmental > Aquatic > Marine > Intertidal zone | place: USA: California...
ATCAGGGGGATGTCGAACTTATCGTATAGATACTCGTGAAGGAACTCGTTGGAGATGAGTACCTCCAGTCGTCTTATCACAAACAGGGCATCCGTTTCATGAGGACCTTTAAGGCGGTTGATCCAATCAGGCAGTTCCATCTCGATGCTTTCAAGGCCCGGAGTTTCACTATAGCTTGCTAAGAGCTCGAGATAGGGTTCGAAAATCTCTGCGTTATCGAAAGCCTCCCAATCTATGTGAATCTGATCCGGCCAATGATCGGCCAACCACTGCGCGGTGACGGCATAGAAGCTGAAGTTGATTGGAGTACCGGCAATGCCAGAGTTGATCAGTTTATCAGCATACCGTTTGAAATCCCGGCGATCGTCAAAGCGGGCAAGCATAGCGTCTACCGACGATAGAATCGCTTCGTTGTCAGGCCAGGCCTGCATGAAGCAAAGAATTTCGTGCAATCGCTCTATCTGATCGGCGCTGTTCAACTGAGCCGATTTCAAGACTTGTAGGCAGACTTTCTTCTGCTTTGCCGCCTGTGGGCCGAATTCGTATTTGAGAGATTCAAGCTGTTTCAAACCGAGAATGTCTTTGGCCATCCATATAACTCCATGACAAAGGGCTACACTCTACTGGTTGTGTACCGTGACGGGAGCGACTCAGGCCAATGTTATAACCAAATAAGATTGTCAATCAAACCGGTGGCAGAAACCAGCATGTTCTGCGAAACGGAGTCCGGATAGTCCCCTTCTCTTGTGTAATGAGGAAGCGACGAATCTATCAGAAGTGTCTTTGGATGGCTGCCAGATCAAAGGCGGAGCACTGGCGGGATGGCTTCGCACGGAGCGATGTGCCTAACAGTTGGCGAATGGTCGATGGACGGGGCAAGTCGCTGGCGGGTGCATGAGATTCGGCGTTTCCAGGTGAAAGTACGTCCAACACCACAAGCGGCAGACAGTCGGGACGTTGTTGGTGCCAAGGATCGCGGGAACCGGAGATGTCGGGCCTCGCGGGAACAGGAGAGTGGAGTGCTTGAACTTGTGAAGACGCAGGTGAAAGCACGACAGCCGGGGATCGCGGATCGCTGCCGGAGCAGGGCATTCGTCGGGTATACCGAACGGCTCGGCCGTTCGCTGGCCGAAGGCCGAAAAACAGGGAAACGAAGAGGGGAACGAAGACTCAAATCGGCGTCAGGCAGCACCTCTTGAAGCCCACTAACGACTCAGTGTCCGCCCGAAGGACCTTATCTGTGGGCGTTACTAGCTATCGATTTGGCGAGCAGCGGTTGAGCTGGACACTTGGGCCAGTGGGAATAAATCGAATCACTTGAAGCCACCCACGATCGCCAAGATTGCCTGTTGCAAATGACTCGGAAGGGGTGGCCACCTGGCGATGATGAGTTGCAGCGACTCTTGAAATTCAATGACTTCCTCTGCGGGTATGTGACTTGTGCCGTCCTCGCCGTACTCCCAGGATACTCCTAACTCGCTTGGCTGCTGATGTAAGTTCTTGTTAGCTAAGCTGCTTGGAGAACTGGAAACAGGGGTTCGATTCCTGCCGCCTCCACTCGAAAAGTTTTTCTTGCCCCAGGCTCGCGCGATTCTCGGCAGCGAGGCCACAAGTGCTTGAAGCGACCGCACTTGCAGCTCCGGCAGACCCCTCGGATGGGCTGCGTTCGGAGTCTCTTTCGCGCTCTTTTCTTATTGTTTCTTGCGTTCTCCAAGTGCCAACACCTATCATACGTACCGCAAGTATTGCACGCAGGTGGAATCGAGCAGGACTTCGGACCAACGGTCCAGGTGACATGATGTTATTGCACAAGACGGTAATCGGCTGTGCCTTGTTGCTGTGGTGTATCCAGACGGTAACTGCCTACGGCCAACAAACGACGTTGAAAGACGCGGCGGCTCCGCATGGCGTTACGATGGGGGCGATGATTGTTGCTCACGAGCAGGCGGGAGCGGCAGGGACAGTGGTGCTCAATGAGTACTCACTTGATACCATAGGCTACTACTGGCCGAAGATACGGCCCGAGCGTAATACGTTTGATTGGACCAATACCGATCTCCGTACCAACTGGGCACTGGCCAATAATCTAAAGGTTCATCTGCATCCGCTGATCTACGTTCTTGCATTGCCGGGTAATCTGCCGCAGTGGGTCCATGACGCTGATTCGAGCGAGATCCCTACGATCCTCGAGGAACATTTCGACGCGATCGCCGGGCGCTATGGCAACGAAGCGTTCGACGTGATCGACGTTGTGAATGAGGCGCTCAATGCGAACGGGACGTTTCGTGATTCGCCCTATCTGGATGGCTTCGCAGGCGACGGGCTCGACTTCCTCGAATTCGCCTTCGCCGAGGCTCGCGAAAGATTTCCTCAGGCAACGTTGCTTTTTAACGACTTCGGTGCTGAAACGATTCCTTACACAGCGAAGTTCAGAGAGACCTTATTGATCTTTGAGCAGCTGCAAGCGCGGGGAGTCCCCCTCGATGGATATGGATGGCAGATGCATGTTTCTGCCGACGACGTGTTGGCTGATGGATTCGTTGAGCGGTGGTCTGAACGTATGCAGCAGGTCACCGAGTTGGGACTGGGCAACCACGTGACGGAGCTCGATGTAACGATTGCGGACACCTCGCCTGCCGAACTGGAGAAGCAAAAGCAGGCCTATCAACTTATAGCCGAAACTTTTCTTGACAACGCCACGAGCGAGACCTTCACAACCTGGGGTTTCTCGGACGCTTCGACTTGGCTGCCCGGCACTCACCCGTTGCCGTTTGATGAGAACTATGCTCCTAAGCCGGCGTATACAGGTTTATTGGATGCTCTCAATGAGGCCCCGGCCAGTGGCGATTTTGATGGCGATGGTGACGTTGATGGTGCTGACTTCCTTATTCTGCAACAAGGCCTCAACACGCCGGGAGCTACAACGCTGGGCGAAGGGGATGCCAACGGCGACGGATTGGTCGACAGCTCTGATTTGGCGTTTTGGGAGCTGCAGTTTGGAACGGTCCCGTTAGGATCGGTTCTCGCCGTACCCGAGCCCTACGCCGGCCCCTTGGCCCTGGTGGGTTGGGCGTGCTTTCGCACTTTCTTTCGGATCATGTTGCTGCCTTAACAACGTCCGCTCACAAAGACGCGCAGAGTAGGCGACCAGAGGGTCTGCTGAGCTAACTAGCTTTCTTCTGGCGACTGGTAAGCATCGCCAGCAGGTAGATCACCAACAGCACGAGCCAGACGTCGCGCATGCCGATGAGCATCGATGAATATTCCAGCAGCGCGCCACTCATCGCCCCGATCAGGTTAATCCCCAGAGGGTATCCAGTGACTTTTTCGCGCTGAAACAGACGGCTGAAGCAGACGGCCGCGAAGAAAATCGGCGCTCCGATCAATAAGGCTGCCAATGCAAACCGGGCACCAACGTCCAGACCAATCAAGAGTTGCACAGGGAAAAAGTAGTTCGCCAGCACCGCTACGACGACCCCAATCCAAGCCGCCCGTAAAGGCGGTGCTTTGCCTTTGAGCACCAAGACATTGGCCAGCAAGATGGTCAACAGCGCCGAGCCGAACACGATCGCGTTTACTACCCATGTGCTGCCGAAAACCAAGGCCAACCGTACGATGGCGGCCGATTCCAGCAGCGTAAAGCCCATGCCCAAGAACAGGTAATTCGCGTGCAAACCCGTCACGGGATGAATCGCACGCAGTATCAGAAAGACGATTCCGATCAGCACAGCAATGGCGGCGAACAGCTTGATGTAGATCGGCGCGATCAACGGTTTTTCGAGATAGAGATACGGCCAATCATCGGTGTTCGGGCGAAAGCCGTCGAGCAATTCGATCATCTCTTCGTCGGCGACGAATTCCTCGATACCGGCAGTGGCCACGATCGCCGTGTTGAACAAGAACGGGTCGCGAGTGGTCATCAACTGTGCATGATTACCGAATGCCTCGCTGACGGTGGAAAATATCCGTCCGTAGAGCCATGGCTTCATTACCGAATAGAACAACCCGACCATGCCGTCGTCTTCCAACAACTGGGCAGCTTCTTGAAACGCCTCGACCGTGTAGACATAGTTCTCCAGCCGCAGGTTGGCAACGCCGGAGAGCAACGTCTGCGAGTCGAGTGTGGCGAAGACGATCAAGTCGAATGTTTCGTCGCAATTCCGCAGGAAATGGCGCGCATCATCAATGTGCACTTCGACACGCGGGTCGTCGTAGGGTCGCGTCGTGTTGAATTCTCTGCCGAGTTCCATGATCACGGGGTCGATCTCCACGGCCACGACTCGCTTCGCCTCGTTGAGGATCGCGATGTTGACGTCGTTGCCGGTTCCTGCGCCGAGAATCAGGACACGCTCGGGTGATCGGTCGTCGTGATGTTTTCGATAAACGTCGTAAGGGATGCTGAACTTGCGAACCATCCGCTGCGCGACGGAGCGCTCGTCAGCGTCATCGAGGTTCTCGAAATCGATGGCTAGCTGATGAAAGCTGGAATTGACCCAGACCCGCAGGCCGACTTCCTCGCGGTCGTGTTGTACCAAGTAATAGGGACTCCAGCGCGGGTCGTTTGGCGCTAGGAGAAACAGAAAGAACAACGCGCCCGCTAGCAGATGGGCCAACCGACTTGGCCAAGTGCGCACGAACAGCACAGCCCAGACAACCATCAACAGCGGCGGCCAGATCCAGGGTGGCCAATGCAGAAACGATCCCAAGGCGAACACGGCCGTGCCGAGAACGCTGCCGCCGATGTCCCAGGAATAGGCCACCAAGCGGGGATGTTCGTCCATTCGCTGCGCAAGCAACTGTCCCAGCGCCACAAACGGCAGGGCGGAAAAAACGAACGCCAGCAGGGCCGAGGGAAACAACGGCAGCTGGAGTGCCGTCCCCGACGGGTTGGCGTCTTGCAGCCAATAGTGGACTTCCAGCGCGTCCTCGTAAATCACGATCCCACGCGCCACATAGATAAAACCGAACAGCAACAACAGGCCGCTCGGCAGCAACCATGTCAAGCTACGCTGCTGCTGCAGAATACAACCTAATCCAAGTCCGAAAAAACTGGAGATGAGAATTAGGTTGGTGAAGTAGGAGATCGCTTTGATTTCGGCCGGTATCTGCCGAATCAACGCCAGCTCGAGCGCTAGGATAAAAAACGAGACGACCGCAATCCTGCTTGGCGGCGACGAAGATTGAGAAGGTGCGGCGTCCATCGAGCGATTCCATTCTGATGCAGGCTTTGCTCAGCGCCGCTATGATGACACAAATCACGAAAACTTGGCAGTGCACTATCCGCCGAGTCGTGCTGGAGTTTTGCGTCCCGAGATCCACCCTATTCCTTGCAGAAATCGGCTTTCTGCTCGCAGCGACCGCATGAAACTACTCTTGATCCCTAGAGCCATCCTCAGAGACAATTGCTCCCCAGCAATCGACACAACTCACTAGGCATTCTGAACAGACGCTACTTGGCTTCGATCCTATTGAAAAGCAGAACATGTCTCTACTACAGAAAGTTGTTCCGAGAGATCTGTACTACCGACTGAGTTCGCTTTCGAGCGTCATTAGCAACCACAGCTCAGCGATTCCCCAGCAGCTACACTTTGTCTGGACGACGCCCGATGGCTCATCTCCAATTCCTGCAGAACATCAACGCTATTATGGCAAGTGGAACACCGACAACGACGGGTGGAAAGCGAAAATACATCAGCAAGATTCGATAGCCAAAGTCGTCGCGAACTATCAACAGTACGCATACGACTGCTATTCCAAGAATATTCAACGTTGCGACGCCCTCAGACCGATGTTGTTACACGAGCTGGGCGGCGTGTACAGCGATCTGGACGTGGAGCCGCGTCGACCGCTTGACAGGTTATTCTCAATGTACCCCCATGCCAACGTCTTGTTGGTTGAGGAAACGGAATTGAGCAGAGACCAGGCGCGTCAGATCGGGCTCGACGAACCCATTCGCAACGGCGTGCCTGAAATACCGCTTCGTGTTGCAAGCTATTTTATGGCGTCGGTCCCAGGACATCCTTTCTGGTTGGAAATAATGGGGTTAATGAAACAGCGATGCCATCTGCCGGTCCGCAATGAGTACGACGTGATCTATACGACAGGCCCGGACGTGGTCACCGAAGTTGCGCATCGCGCGGTCCAATGTTACTCAGACGTCGTTATCGTTCCGCGGCGCGTCATCAAGGGTTTCATTACTCATCATTGCGCCAGCAGTTGGCGGCAATCTTGAACGACTCGCGCTGAATCTAGCCGCACTGAGGCACTCGTATCCTACGCAGCCAGTGACGGTGGTCGTCGACCGAGAATGGATTGGACACCGCTCCGGTTGACGACTCGACGGTCCTGAGGCATGCCCTGTAAGATACACCCAAAGGCTTGCGGCATGTGCGCCATCGGACTGGGCACCCGTTCGACAAACCATATGAGCCGTTAAGGTGTGGAGGATCCGTGGTCGTCTCGTCTCAAACGATTGATGGCAAGTACATCGTGTTGACAGACAGGACAGCATTGCCAACCCAGTGTGTCCGCAAGAATCAGCCTGTGAGTGAACGAGAATATCGAAAGTGGGATTTGCCTTGGATTCCCATCTGGCTGAAGATCGTCATGCTACTCTGCCCCATTCTCTTGATTGTGACGCCGTATGCCGTTCGGCAACGTTGTCGCCTGAAGGCAGGCTTATCGCGCGGAGTTTGGTTTCGCTATTTCTTGCTGAAACTTGCAGCGGGATTCCTCATTCTGGGATCCTTGGTAGCTCCCATCGCCTACGCGGCCGCAGATTTGCAACAGTGGGCGATCGTAGCAGCGGCTCTGTTCCCATTCTGTTTTTGGGGAGGCTTTGCCATCCTCATCTTGTTTTCTTCCCCTCTTTCCATTGCAAAGGTCGAAGGGGATCTGTTCTGGATCAAAGGTTGCTCACCAGACTTTCTTGAAAGCCTGAGGAGATCAGTCGGGTAGCGTGGGGACCCCGCTCGATTCCCCGGTGCAGGTGGGGGAAGGGTTGGTGCAGGCTTCGCAGAGGGTTTGGCCTTGGGCATCTCGTAGTCCGCCCAGGGCGCCGCAGCTGCCGCGGAGCCGACGGTTGCTTAGGATCACGCCGATTGCCATCCCAATCAGGGCGACCGCAAACACCGCGATCGAAACTAATACCATCGCCCCCAACGATCCGTTACCAGTGGCGGCGGGCTGTGTGAGCTGATCGAAGCGGGGCGTGGCGGTCGCGGGAGTCTCAGAAACGTCGCTAAAAAGAAACAGAGCTGCTACGTCGTGCGTCAGGCACCATTGATATCCTTGCTCTCTGCCCATGACCAACACCGCGGTGGCCAGCGCGTCGGCTTCGAGGCACGTCTCGGCCAACACGCTCACGGCCACGCCTCGGTAGGGGAGCGGCTGCCCGGTGGCGGGATCGATGAGATGCGAATAGGCGACGCCCTCGGCGGAGCGGCGAAAGATTCGGTAGTCGCCCGAAGTGGCCAGGGCCGCATCGTGCAGCAAGACGACGCGGTTGACGGCCCGGCGATCGGGCTGCGGGTGTTCCACGCCGATCCGCCAGGGCGAGCCGTCAGGCCGCGACCCGGCAGCACGGACTTCGCCGCCAATCTCGACCATCCAGTGGTCGATGCTGTGCTGAGTGAGCAGCTCGCCAACGGCGTCGACGGCGTATCCCTTGGCGATTGAAGAAAGATCGACCTGGAGTGCGTCGATCGTTTTGCGCAACGCCGGTGGATCGGGGCGGGTCTGTAAATGTTGGCAGCCAACGGTTGCCAGCGCTGCGCGCAGTTGTACTTCAGTAGGTTCGACGGCAGAAGTGTCGCTTTGGGGGCCAAAATTCCAAAGCTTCACCAGTGGACCGACCGTTACGTCGAAAGCACCGTCAGTGAGCCGATGAAACTCGATCGCTTTGCGGACAACGTATTCGGTCTCCGCCGAAACTTCAAACCACTGGTCGGCCGGGGCTCGATTGAAACGAGAGAGCTCCGACTCGCTCAGATAGGTCGACATCTGTTGATTGATCTGCTCCAGCAGCGTATCGACCAAAGGCTGGAGTTCATGGGGTTGCAACTGTTTCGGGACGGGCCGGTATTTGATCGAGTAGGTCGTCCCCATCGTCGCCCCGTGAAGCGTAACTGATTCGGGGCCGTCAGACAGTTCGCCCGCGGGTAGATTGGCAGAGTAGAAACAGAGCAGCCAGACCGTGGTGCCAAGCAACCGCCCAGTGCTTCTTAGCAGCTTATCCACACAGGCAACACAATAGAGAGGAGCAGAAGGCACCGGACCAGCGGGGGTTGGCAGGGTAGGGCGTTAACCGAAATCGTCGTAGGCGATATTTTCCTTTTCCACGCCCAGATCGTCGAGCATTTTGAAAACGGCACTGTTCATCATCGGCGGGCCGCAGATGTAGTATTCAATATCTTCGGGCGCAGGATGGTCTTTGAGATAGTTGTCGTACAAGACCTGGTGAATGAACCCGGTGTAACCTTCCCAATGGTCCTCCGGTTGTGGGTCGGAAAGGGCGATGTGGAACTTGAAATTGGGGAACTCGCGTTCGATTTCGCGAAAGTGATCGACGTAGAATAACTCCCGCGAACTTCGGCCGCCGTACCAGTAAGAGACCTTGCGTTTGGTTTGCAGGTTTCTGAAAAGCTCGAAGATATGGCTCCGCAGGGGCGCCATGCCGGCGCCGCCGCCGATGTAGACCATCTCCACGTCGGTATCTTTGATGAAAAACTCGCCGTATGGGCCCGAGATCGTCACCTCGTCGCCCGGCTGGAGACTGAACAGATAGGAAGACATTTTACCGGGAGGCGTATCCTCGGGCATCCGCGGCGGCGGGCTGGCGACGCGGATGTTGAGCATGATGATGCCCTTCTCGCCCGGGTAGTTGGCCATCGAGTAAGCTCGGACCACCGGCTCTTCGACCTTGGAAATAAACCGCCAGACGTCGTACTTGTCCCAATCAGGGTGATATTCGTCTTCGATCTGAAAATCTTTGTAGGCGATCTGATGGGGCGGGGCTTCGATCTGAATGAACCCGCCCGACTTGAAATCGACTTGCTCGCCCTCGGGCAATTCCAGGACCAATTCCTTGATGAACGTGGCGACGTTTCGATTGGAGCGGACCTTGCAGTGCCACTTCTTGGTTTCAAATGCCTCGGGCGGGACCTCGACCTTCATACTCTGCTTGACCGCCACCTGACAGGAGAGCCGGCATCCCTCGCGGGCATCGCGATTGTTGATGTGGATCCGTTCGGTCGGCAAGATGTCGCCCCCGCCTTCGAGCACTTTCACTTCGCACTGAGCGCAGGTCCCGCCGCCGCCACAAGCGGACGATACGAAGATGCCGGCATCGGACAACACATTGAGCAGCTTGCCGCCAACCGGAACGGTAACAGTCTTCTGATCATTGATTACCAGCTGGACGTCACCACTGGCAACTAGCCGGGCCTTGGCCAACAGAATCAGCACGACCAGCGCCAGGACGATCAACGTGAACATCACGACGCCTAAGATTACTTCAAGCATGGGAAGGTCTTAACTTCTTGGGTAACTGTTCAGTTATCTGGAGAAATAACAATTCACCACGGAGACCACGGTGAAAGATTCGGCAGGATAACGGATCCTGGAGAATTACGTATGTCGACATTCCAATGAGCCTACCCAAAAAAAGTAGAACAAACAGGACAACCACAAAGGGCACTAAGTACACAAAGGAATGTGAGGCACCACGAAACAGTCCTGTCTTTCTTTGTGTTCTTCGTGCTCTTTGTGGTTCAATTCGTTGGTCTTATTAAAGCTAACCGCTAACAGCTATATTCTCACATCCCTCCGAAAGACATGAACGCCAGGGACATCAAGCCAGTGATGATGAAGGTGATGCCCAGGCCTTTGAGGCCGTCGGGGATGTCGCTGTATTTCAGTTTCTCTCGAATACCTGCCAGCGCGGCGATTGCCAGGGCCCAGCCGACGCCCGAGCCGAAACCAAAGACGCAGCTTTGCACAAAGTCGTAGTCGCGTTCTTTCATAAACAGCGAGCCACCCAGGATGGCGCAGTTGACGGTAATCAGCGGCAAGAAAATTCCCAACGTGTTGAACAGTGCAGGAAAGTATCGGTCGAGCGTCATCTCCAAGATTTGCACCATCGCGGCGATCACGCCGATAAAGCTGATCAAACTGAGAAAATCCAGATCGACGTAGGCCCAGTCGGGGTTGAGCCAGGTGAGGGCGCCTTTTTTCAGCAGGTGTTGGTAGATGAGATTGTTCGCAGGAATGGTGATCGACATGATCACAATCACGGCGATGCCCAGGCCAATGGCCGTCTTGACGTCTTTGGAGATGGCCAGAAACGTGCACATCCCCAGAAAAAAGGCCAGGGCCATATTCTCGACGAAGACTGATTTGAGAAATATGCTCAGATATTCTTCCATCGTTTCAACCTTCATGCTCAATTTGATCGGGCTTCCAGGTCCGCAATGCCCAGATCATGAAACCGATCAGGAAAAATGCGCTGGGCGGTAACAGCAGCAGGCCGTTCGGGACGTACCAGCCTCCCTCGGTAGTCAGCGGAAGCACCGACTGGCCCCACAGCTTGCCCGATCCAAACAACTCGCGAACAAAGCCGACGAGCACCAGAATCAAACTGTAGCCCAGGGCGTTGCCGATACCGTCTAAGGCGCTGACCCAGGGCGGGTTCTTCATCGCAAAGGCGTCGGCCCGACCCATCACGATACAGTTGGTGACAATTAAACTAACGAACACGGAGAGTTGCTTACTGATGCCGAAGGCAAACGCTTTGAGAAACTGATCGACCACGATCACCAACGAGGCAATGATCGTCATCTGCACGATAATTCGAATGTTGCTGGGAATGTGGTTGCGAATCAGGCTGACTGCGGCGCTGGAAAAACCCAATACGACGATCACCGAGATGGCCATCGCCACGGAGGTTTCCAGCTTGCTGGTCACCGCCAACGCGGAGCAGATTCCCAGTACCAGTAAGGTGATGGGGTTCTTGTCGAAGATCGGGCCGATCAGGACATCTCTTGTTTTGGCGTCAGCCACGGGTGCCTCCTGATGACTTGCTTAGTTGATCCAGATAGGGCCCAAAGCCGGCAGGACCCATCCAATAGCGAATCAGTTCGGTCACACCGTCGCTGGTAATCGTCGCGCCAGAAAGGCCGTCGACTTGCTGCGCGGCGTTGGAACTCTCGGGCGAGACGGCTCCCTTGATGACCTCGATCGCGACCTCTCCGGACTCTCCGAAAAGCTGTTTGCCAGGCCAAAGTGACTTCCAGAGCGGGTTGTCGATTTCGCCTCCCAAGCCGGGCGTTTCACCATGTTCGTAGAATGTAATCCCGCGGATCGTGTTGGCGTCGACACTGACCGCCAGAAACCCGTAGAGCGTCGACCACAAACCTTTGCCGTAAATCGGGAGCACGACTTGCTCGATCTGGCCGCTTTCGTCGCGAACTTCGTATACAAAGGCATATTTCTCGCGACGCTTGATGCCACCCAAGCCGTTGGCCGGCTCGATAGGTGTACTCAGCTGCAGATCTTTCGCGGCGATGCGCGGATCGTACGACTCGCTGTCGAGGTCTGAGTCAGCGACCGGCTGCCCTGTTTCCAGGTCGATCAGAACGCTCTTGATCTCTGCTTCATAGATGCGCGCCACGTCGTCGAGCGAGTCGGTCTGGTCGTCGAATCGGTTAGCGACCTGCAAGATATTTTTGTAGCGGTCGACCTGTTTGTTGATCTCCTGCCGTTCGCGCAGCCCAACTGCAGCACCAGCGACAAGCACTGAACAGACGACACACAGCAAGGTCGAAACCAACAGCGTGTGGCTCACACTATCACGTGCCATAGCGAGCCACCCTTCGTTTGATATTTGCCTGGATCACGAAATAGTCGATCAGCGGAGCCATCACGTTGCCGAACAAAATCGCCAACATGATCCCCTCGGGAAACGCCGGGTTGATCACCCGGATCAGAACGGTCATCACTCCAATCAAGCCCCCATACCACCAACGGCCCGTGTCGGTCATCGCGGCCGAGACCGGATCGGTCGCCATAAACACGGTGCCGAAGGCAAAGCCCCCGATAACCAGATGCCAATGCGGGGCCATGAGCATCAAGGCGTTGGTTGTCGATTCGCCGCTGAAGAGCCAAAACAATGTCGAGGTCGCCAGGGCGCCAAGTGTCACGCCGGCCATGATCCGCCACGACCCGATGCCTACTGCAATCAACCACGCGGCGCCAAGCAGGCAGGCCAGCGTAGAGGTCTCGCCCATGGAACCTTGCGTATAACCAAAAAAGCAATCTGACCAGCTGGGGTCGGTCAGCAGCGGAATCGTCTGGTCGACCGACGCATTGGCCAAAGCACCCAGTGTCGTCGCCCCGCTAAAACCATCAGCAGCGGTCCAGATTTCGCTGCCCGCCATGTAAGGAGCATAAGCGAAGTAGAGAAACGCTCGGGCGGTGAGCGCCGGGTTCAGGAAGTTCTTGCCCGTTCCGCCAAAGATCTCCTTGCCCACAACCACGCCAAAAGAAATACCGATCGCCACCTGCCACAGCGGAATCATCGGCGGCAGCGTCAGCGGGAACAAGATGCCGGTCACCAATAAGCCTTCGTTGATCTCATGCTTGCGAACAGTCGCAAACAGAAACTCCCACGCTCCTCCGACGGCCATCGTCACTAAGTAAATGGGCAGAAACCAGAGGGCGCCGAACACAAAATTGTCCGCAAAACTCCCCGGATCGTGTCCTAAACCGAGTAGTGCGAGCACCGGTTCTCGCCAAGTCTCGGGGGCTGTGCCGGTTCCGTTGTCGATTGCCAGATTGGCCTGGTACCCCGTGTTGTCCATGGCCATGAAGATGCACGGCACCAGGCTGACCAGCACCATCGACATCATCCGTTTCACGTCCAGGCCGTCGCGGACATGCGACGGCGCGAGGGTCTTCTCTCCCGGTGTGTAGAGAAACGTATCGATCGCTTCGTACAACGGGTACAGCGTTTCGAGCTTACCATCTTTCTCGAAGATGGGATGCAGGCGATCGAGTAGCTTTCGTAACACGCGTGAAGTTTCCTGGAGTGTCTAAAAAAGGTTTCCTAACCGTCGAGTTCAATACGAGTCAAGCTCCGTCGCAGCAGGGGTCCGTAATCGTATTTACCGGGACAGACGAAGGTGCAAAGCGCCAAATCTTCCTCGTCCAATTCCAGCACGCCGAGCTGCTGTGCGTATTGGGTGTCTTTGGTTATCAACGCCTTGAGCAGTGGCGTGGCAACGATATCCAGCGGCATCACTTGCTCATACATGCCAATCGGAATAATGGCCCGCGGGCTGCCGCCGGTGCTGGTGTTCATCGGAAAGCGAGGCTTCTCTCCACCCCGCCAGGCCGAAGCGAACACTCGGCGAACAGAGAACTTGTCTGGCCCAGGCCTGATCCAGCCCAGGAATTCCCGCTGCGTCCCTTCGGCCAACAGCGAAACCTGGGTGTGATAGCGACCTAAAAAGTCGACCGGCGGCGTGGCCTGGCGGCCGGACAAGACCGAACCGGAAATCACCCGGGCCGATCCGCCTGGGGGCAACAGGAATTGATCGGCAGTCAGATCGCCCAGACTGGCGCCGAGCCGTGTGCGTATCAACCGCGGATGGCCGACAATTGGCCCGGCAAGTGAGACAATCCGATCGGTCATCAACTGACCGGTCAAGAACAAGTGCCCGATCGCCGCGACGTCTTGATAGCCAATATGCCAGACTGTCCGTTCCAGACTCACCGGAGCAATCAGATGAACGTGCGTTCCGACCAGCCCGGCAGGATGGGGGCCATCGAAGCTGTGAAACTCGGCCGGCGTATTGCCTTCTCCCGGTATCTCCGCCCCCGCCCGTCGGCAGACGTGCAGCTGACCGTCGGTCAGCGTGCTCAACACTTCCAATCCCGCGATAAACTCAGCCTGCCACAGTTCCAACACGACCGCCGGATCGGCGGCCAGCGGATTGGTATCGATCGCCGTGACGAACAACGCCTGGGGAACTGAGTCGATCGGCGGGACCTTGCTGAAGGGGCGCGTCCGCAACGCGGTCCACAACCCCGAGGCGATCAACAGCTGGCGGACCTGCCTGGGATCGAGTTGCGAGAGTCGTTCGTCCGGAAACGAATCAAACGTCTCTTGCCCGTCGCCCTCCAACTCGATCACCAGCGACTCGAACTTCCGCTTGGCACCCCGATGGATGCCGACCACCGTTCCAGCACCGGGAGCCACATAGTCAACGCCGGGCGTCTTCTTGTCAGTGAAAACGACTTGACCCAGCTTGACGCGATCACCCTGGCCAACCGCCATCGTGGGCTTCATGCCAACATAGTCGTCGGCGACCAGGGCAACCTGCCTGACGACCGGACTGTCGGCAACCACTTGCTGCGGTTCACCGGTTATCGGCAGTTGGAGACCCCGGGTGATGCGATTGATGCTGGTCATCTTTTGATTCATTAGGAAACGGACAGGGAGCCGCTATCGGTCGAAGGGTAGCGACGGATCACCCAGCAGCGTCTGGGGAGTAATCGCCAGCACGAGGAGGGTTTGTGAATTTTTTCACAAATGCCTTGGCAAGTCAACAACCTAGTGCCACCAAAGGGTTTGGGCAAGGCCGAACAAGCCGCAGAGGCACAAAATGCGAAGAGCCTGGGAGCCTGGGTGCGCCCCCTGGCAGCGTAACTGGGTCTCGAAGGCACTGCCTTGCCCACCTGCTGGGTTGGTCTCCGCAGATACCTCCATTGATCACCGGAACCCGCAGACACTCCAGCCGTTGACCCTGATCAACGCCCAGCGCTATACTCCACGCCCCCAGCTACGAGACCGTCTTGCCGATTCCACACGGAACATTCCATGAAAATACACGAATTCCAGGCAAAACAACTGCTGCGCGAAGCTGGCGTGGCCGTGCCGGAGGGCGTTGCCGTCCGCTCGGCCGACGAAGCCGCCGCGGCATTTGACAGACTGGGCGGACCGCTGGCGGTCGTCAAAGCACAGATTCACGCCGGGGGACGGGGCAAAGGAACCATCGCGTCGAACCCAGAGCAGAAGGGCGTGCAACTGGTCCACAGCGCCGACGAAGCGGCCACCACGGCGAAAAACTTGCTAGGTGAACTGCTCGTTACCGTTCAGACCGGGCCGGCCGGCCAAACCGTTCGGCAAGTCTTCGTCGAGGCGGGCTGCGACATCGCTCGAGAGTTGTATCTAGGGATCGTGATCGACCGAGCATGCGGCCTGCCGGTGTTGATGGTCTCCAGCGAGGGAGGCGTCAACATTGAAGAGGTCGCCGCCAAGACTCCCGAGTTGATCTACAGAGAACCGTTCGATCCCGACGCCGGATTGCAGTCGTACCAAGTTCGCAAGCTGTGTCATCGCTTGAACATCACGGGCAAGAGCGTTCGCTCGGCCGACAAGTTTATGCGAACTCTGTGCAAAGTGTTTGTCCGGCTTGATTGCAGCCTGGTCGAAATCAATCCGCTGGTGGTCACCGGCGCAGGCGAACTGATCGCCTTGGATGCGAAGATCACTTTCGATGACAACAGCCTCTTCCGACATCCCGGTCTGGCCGAGTTGCGTGACTCGGCCGAAGAAGACCCGGCCGAGGTCCAAGCAGGCGAGGCGGGGCTGAGTTACGTGCAGTTGGAGGGCAACGTCGGCTGCCTGGTCAACGGCGCCGGTCTGGCAATGAGTACGATGGACCTGATCAAGCTGCATGGGAGCGAGCCGGCGAATTTTCTCGACGTGGGGGGCAGTGCGCAGGTTGAGCAGGTGACTCAGGCATTTCGCATTCTGTTGGCCGACAAGAATGTCAAAGCGGTGCTGGTCAACATATTTGGCGGCATCATGCGCTGCACGACCATCGCCGAAGCGATCGTCGCCTCCTACAAGGAAGTCGGCTTCGACGTCCCCCTGGTGGTGCGGCTGGAAGGAACCGAGGTCGAACAGGGCCGAAAGATCTTGGCCGAGAGCGACGTGGACATCATCTCCGCAACCGACCTGACCGACGCGGCCAAGAAAGTGGTCGCCGCGGTTAGATAAAGGGTAATACTTCAGCCGTCCGAAGCAATTTAAGTAAACAATAGACCACGGAGCCACGGAGACCACAGAGAAACAAACCATTCGACAGGATAACGGGATCATCAAGATTGACGA
>Ga0315336_1004580_pt1 | contig 16165 bp, 15 predicted proteins | sample ASW5metaG_FD_204512 | JGI IMG/M metagenome (GOLD analysis project Ga0315336, IMG submission 204512) | Ammonia-oxidizing marine archaeal communities from Monterey Bay, California, United States - ASW #5 | ecosystem: Environmental > Aquatic > Marine > Intertidal zone | place: USA: California...
GATTACGACAGTTGAAGAAGTGTTACGTGTAACTCAAGATGAGCGGGACGCGTAAATCAATGAATAAAATGATCTTTTCGCTTGTGTTCATTAGCATTACAACTGTTGTCGGTTGCGGCGATGGCACTGTGACGCAAACCGAAGTGGAGCGACCTATTGATGTGACTGACGATTCTTTATTCGCTGGCCTCAAATTTTCGGAAGATGATGCGGAATACGATTTGAGCCGCGGAGAATTCCTCGTGGCCGTGTTGAGCGCGACTTGCGACCATTGTCAAAAGTCAGTTCCAATCATCAATGAATCATCGGCAACCCAAGAACTACCACAAGTAATAGGATTGGTGGAAGGAGATGAAACGAGCTTGGATAATTTCGTTTTAACGACAAATCCTGCGTTTCCCTGCTTTTTGATAGACATCGAGTCATTCTTCAACCTTATTGAATCAGCGCCGCCTCGATTGCTCTATGTCCAGGACGGCAAAATCCTAAATGCCTGGGATGGGGATTTACCGGGCGCAGAAATCGTTGTCGAATCATTGGTTGAAACACACAAGTAGACAAGGACGTCATGCCTTTATTTGCCTACACTGCGATGCGTTCTCCGGAGGATACGATAGACGGAGAAATCGAAGCGGTGGACGTTCGTTCGGCGGCAGATGCCTTATTATCAAAAGGGTATCACGTCCTGACCGTGAAGGATGTAGATTCCAGTACCGGAAACAGAAAAAAGCTCCATTATGGTTTTTTCGGCGGAATAAGACGACGCGATCAAGTCCAATTTACGCGTGATTTGGCTTCCTTATTGAAAGCTGGTCTTCCTCTGGCGCAGTCTTTGTCGAAATTACGTACCCGGGCCAAAGCATCTTCCTGGGCTGGTATAGCTGCAGGACTTCAGGCTCAACTCGAAGATGGCGCAACGTTATCTCAAGCATTGGGCGCCTACCCATCCCTGTTCGATACCATGTACGTTAACTTGGTTCGAGCCGGCGAAGAAGGGGGAACATTGGCGGCTATCTTGAAGCGTCTCGCAATCATTGGAGAACAACGGGACGAAATCCGGTCCAAAGTTCGCATGGCGATGATATATCCCGCCGCGATGCTCAGTCTCGGAGTCGTTACAGTTATCGTATTGCTCACGTTTGTCGTTCCAATGTTCACCGAAATATTCACCGATTCCGGGCAAACGTTACCTTTGCCTACGTTGATCCTAATGGAACTGAGCGCGTTCTTACAAACATGGTGGTGGGTCGTCTTGACTACTAGCAGTGTAAGTGGATATTTCTTACTTCAATACAATCGATCACAAAAAGGACGAGAGCAGTTGGGCGCTTTCGCGCTCGTAATCCCAAAATTGGGTGCCGTTGTTCGCCTTGCGGAAGTCGCATCATTTACGCGTACCATGGGAACACTTCTCGGCAATGGCATCCCGGTTGTTCAAGCCTTGGAGATTACGGCCGATTCTCTTACCAACGTCGCTTTTAGAAAGGAAGTCCGGGCAATGTGTGACACGATCCACGATGGAGAACGCCTTAGCGTCGCGTTGGAAAATGCGGTTCATTTTCCCGATTTGGTAGCGAGCGTTTCCTCCGTGGGAGAAGAGAGCGGCACGTTAAGCGAATCACTCCTTCAAGTAGCGGATGATTACGAACGAGATCTGGAACGGGAAATCAAAGTATTCATGACCTTATTGGAGCCTGCGCTCATCGTGGCCGTGGGCGCAGTCGTAGGATTTATCGTTATAGCCATAATCTTGCCGATATTCCAATTGGGTGATGCATTTTAGAGCGAATTATTGTAGTATTAGAGATGCTTTTCTAAATCAAGTAAACTAAATCTTTCGAAAAATAAGAGGATGAAAATACGATGAACAAAAGAAGAAAATCTGGGTTCACTTTGATTGAACTCATGTTGGTCGTCGTCATCATCGGTATCATTGTAGGCATTGTCGTGCCGCGTCTTAGTGGCAGAAGGCAACAAGCAAATATAGCCGCTACAAAACACGCCATATCGAGTACGGAATTGGGACTCGATTCGTTCGAACTCGACGTCGGTCGATTCCCCTCAACGGAAGAAGGGCTTTCGGCCCTAATGGAAAAGCCACCGTCCATTACGGACGACGACGTTTGGAAGGGTCCGTATATGAAAAAATGGCCTCGAGATTCCTGGAGACACGATTTCGTTTATAAGTATCCCGGCGAAGAAGGCGTAGATTACGATATTATTTCCGGTGGGGGAGACGGGCAAATAGGCAACGAAGACGATATCACGAATTACGAAAAGGACCACGAATAATCCGATCTCCTGGTTTTACATTATTGGAATTGCTCTTGGTAATTACGCTTATGGGCATCATGGCCGGGGTTGCATTACCACGTCTTCAAAACACGGCGAGGACGCAACGTTTAGAAGAAGGAACGAACTCATTTTCGGAATTCATACGACAGGCTCGATTGGAAGCGGTAAAACGTCGGTTGAAAGTACGTTTGAAAATTGTCGAAGATGGCGCTGGCTATTCATTTGGACTTCAGGATCGCGAAAGCAGAAATCAGGAAAATTTCAGTACTTTCGGCGACTCTTTTCTAGACGGCATTCATTATTTCCCTGATCGGGTTCGTTGGGTCCGAGAGCCAGGCTCCAGCGTGGAAACGGACCCAGTTTACATGTTTTCACCTTCGGGTTATGGCGAGCCTCAAAAAGTCTTTCTAATGGATACAAGGGGAAGGCAGGCCATCGTCGAACTTGGGAAACTGTACGATCAAATAACCGTGCGTTTTGATAATGTCGAGGGTGTTCACGCCGATGTCATCCAGCCGATTCAATAAAACAAACTCAATGGGAGTCGCCCTTCTTGAGGTTCTCCTCGCGATGACCGTGGTTGGCATAGGTATGGGGGTGTCGTTCAAAACTTTTTCGCTTGCAACCAGATTGGAATCCAAGCTTGAAAAACAGGCCATTGCGCGGAGACTTGCGGAACGTCAAACGGCCATTTTACGTTTACAGAATCCTTCCGGCCAAAGCAATGGTGAAGTGGGCAAGTTCGATTCTCCCTTCGAAGAATACCAATGGACGGCAGAATGGAGTTCTCCCCAGGGAGAGTTCCCATTTCAATTGTTGCGAGTCCGTGTTCTGATGGAAACGGATGAGCCAGCACTATATCGACTAGAAACTCTCTTGAATATTAAATGACCATTGGATTTTTGATTTGTTCCCACTTAATTTAGACAGACGGAAACAATGCGGTTTCACCTTGGTCGAACTATTGATTACGATGGTACTATTTTCGGTCGTGATGACGTCACTCGTCGTTGGATTGAATAGCGGGATTTCATCCTGGAAACGGGTACGGGACCATCAACAAACGATGGCCGTCACGCAACATGCCCTCGACATCATCAGCCAAGACCTCAGGCATATGGCGAAAGTGTCCGACGAAGAACCTGCGTTGGTCGTGACTCAATCCAATTCGAAAGGAACGTCCCTACATTTTTCTGCTCTAGTTCCTCACACGTACCATTTTCAAGCTCGTGGAGCGGTCTGGGCCAACGTAGAATATGCCGTGGTTGATTCAGAAGACGGGAAAAATAAAAAATTGCAACGAACATGGACGCCCTACATCGCTGATTCTACGTTGCAGGGGAGCGAAGAAAAACTATCTATTATTAGTGACGTGGAATCAGTCCAGTTTAGATTTTTGAGTCAAGACGGTCTCCAGCCGGATTGGAATCAGGACGATACACTACCGATGGGAGTAATGATATCCATAAAAACAAACAAATGGCGGACGATTGAGCAGCTTGTAACAGTTCCGTTGGGTATTCAACCATGAGGCGTTTCACTTCGAATCAAGGTTCGATTTTAATCGTTACACTGTGGATTGTCGCTCTTTTGGCCTTGCTCGCGGTTGGGCTGACCACGCGAAGCAGACTTGTCATTCGCCAGACTGAATATACGAATCAGGAGGTGTTGGGCGATTCGGTGATGCAGGCTTTGATCGAACATTGCGTTGCTCAAATTCAGGATGACGAAAATACGGATATCACAGCGCACAACGAAGCTTGGGGTCAACCACTTCATTTAACAGGGCAACAACTCCAAGCAGAATTCGGTGTTACTGGGGTAGGTTTGGGTGATCTTGATGCCACTATTGTCGCCATCGATGAATACGGAAAAGTGAACATTAACGCGCCGTATGCTCAATCTCCAGAGTTTCTCGTTTATTGTTTTGAAGAACTCAGGCCGAATGTCTCTGCAGAGCAGCTGGCTTTCGCCATCTTGGATTGGGGCGATGTCGATAATGACGGTGCCGCCGAAAACGATTTTTATCAAAGTAAAACTCCTGCGTACCAAGCGATGAATAACGATTTTCGTTACATTGAAGAATTGTTATTTGTGAAAGGGGTTTCACCTCTCCTTTATTGGGGAGAGGATTCTAACCACAATCATGTCCTGGAATCGGAAGAAGACGATGGCGATTTATATCTCCCGTTGGACAATAATGACGGTATTTTGCAATACGGTCTTCGTGATATTTTTACTACTTACGGGGACGAGGGAACAGGTCATACCATTAACCTCAATACCATTTCCAATCCTCTGTTAAAGGCTTTGCTGCGTCCGTATTACCCACGGGTCGAATCAAACCGATTGGCCGAACTCATTCTCAAACATCGACGTGGGGCGGATGGGGTCGATGGTACAGAAGACGATCAACCATTTTCGGACATAAAAGATTTGAAAAATATTGTACAACCATCGGAATTTGATGTTATCGAGTCGCTCCCGATCGAAGTCATTTTCGAATCAAATGTCTTTCGTTTTCATATAGTGCTACAATTCAACCAGATTCCTATTATAAAAAAAGGAACTGTTGTGATAATACAAAAAGATGGGAATATCGAAGTAGTGGAATGGCATGAGGAATAGAGGTTTCAAAGTTTAGTGGCCCGATTAGTACATACCAGAGAATCCAATATTTCGCACGCGAAAAAGCGACATTCGACGGGAAAGAAGATATGGATTTTCTCCCCTTTTGAACGATCATATCGAATGATGACGATTCAATTGCGCGACGACGCCATACCCTCTTTAATTAAAGTCGAAGATTTGGGTGCGTCTGACGGTTTAGACTTAGTGTCTCAATCGGGCTATCGTCAGGGTGACACGGCGATTCTCATCCTTCCGCGATATCAGGCAATCTTAAAGACTCTCAGAATTCCGTCTGTTGAAACCAAACGTATTGCTTTAATGATGGCCCATGAAATTCGGTCGTTGGTCCCTTGGGGTGAAGAGGACGCGTTGTGGGGATATCGAATTATTCAACGCGATGAAGAAGGCTATGGCACTGTATTGGTGTCGGCACTCCAACAGGAATATGTAGCGAACCATTACGACGCTCTCGTGCAAAGTGGGATCGAACTGACCAATATTACGTTGTCTACGCATGCCTTAAATGCGTTGGCAGCACTATTGCCAGATCAAGAACGGCCAGCCATACTTCATATAGGTAATGGTATTGCGGAATACGTGAGACTATCCGATAGAAATGTTGCTTTTTCTCGCGGCGTAAATTCTGGAGCCGATCCCTCTGTTTTGTATCAACAATCGCTTGATTTGGATGTCCGTCGCCATGGCGACGATTCTCGGCATACCAGTTTAATTTGCATCAACGAAGACCCGGCTGCACCTCATGCGAAAAATGCCGTACCCGGAGCTACATCTCTCGAAGAGTTGAAACTCGACGACTGGCCAAATGCGTCGGATGCGGAAGCCATCGGTATTGGCGCTGCATTAAATCATTTGGGTTCCCCGGAAACAGAAAACCTGCTTCCTGAAACGGCTCTACATATGATTCAACGTCGAAAGGTATTGAATAGTGCTAAGTGGTTTTCCATTTCGTTTTCGTGTCTGATCGCGTTAGTCGTCGTTCTGGGGTGGTTTTACGTGTCGCAAGAACAGGCAATCATCGAAAACACTCGAGCGGAACTCGAACTCCTCGAACAAACAGAAGGGGATTTGCTCATTCAGCACGAGGAGTTGAATCAGTACAAAAAAGAATACAAATCCGTATCGCGGCCTTTAGAAGTGATTTTAGCTTTGTATGACCTAACACCGCAGCAGATCGCTATTAACCGTTATCGTTATTCGGAAAACGGGCCCGTTATCCTAGGCGGGGAAGCTACAAGTATGAATGCTTTGTTTGCCTACATGGAAACCTTACAAAAAAGTTCTCTGTTTAGCAAAATCGACTTGGACAATAATGTCAAACCACCCACGAGTATAAATTCATTGGTCGATTTCAAGATTACCTGCACGTTGAGGGATACGAAGTGAATTTCTTCGACCGCATGAAAAACATGACTTCCCGGGAGCGATATCTACTCATTGCCACTGTCCTCGTATTGACGGGAGGCGCGGTTTACATCTACGTAGGCGAACCCCTCTTTTTGAAATGGAGCGATCTGCATGACGAATCGAAAACGCTTCAAATGAGGTTAGCAAAACTGAAGATATTGTCCAAGGACAAGGATGTCATTGAACAAGGTTTCGAAGATATTCAATCGGCGATACCTTCTGGTGAATCTACCGAATCACTTCAGATTGATTTCTTCAAGGAAATCCACGATTTCGCTACTAGTGCCGAGATTGACGTTACCAGTCTGAAACAATTGAAAATAGACCGTAAAGGACGGTTTGATAGTCTAGTCGTTCGAATGAATTGCGTCGGTGAAAATCACCAACTCGCAGCATTGCTCCAACATTTTCAGGAACGCGAAAATTTAATTCAATGTAGCGATATTTCATTGAGCGCAAACCGAAGACCTCCGACCTTAAGCATAACGTTGACGTTGAGTAAACTCGTTTTGCATCGAGAAGGACATCGATAGATGAACGTGCAAACCAAAACCATGGTTCGTTACTTGAACAAAGGCATTCGATACAATGTGATCGCGAGCATAGGAGTCGTGATTCTTTTTCTAATTGCGCAATTCATGGACCAATTACCCTGGGAAGATTCATCCTTAGATAACGCGGTGGCGACGATTAGTGAATGGAAATTGGAAAAGGACACGGTGATTACAGAGGATTTCGTTCGGCAAAAAGTGTACGGAAAGGCTCTGTTTCGTACGATTCGCGTTGTGCGAACGAAAAATGTGGATGCCTTGGGACACTTTAGATTGAAGGGAACCTCCGGCGTTGGGGAGAGAGCCGTAGCCTTTATCATTGATGAGAAAGAGAAAAAAATTTACACCAAACGTGTGGGCCAAAAGATTGGCTTAATTTACGAAATAGTTGAAATCGACAGTAAATCCAATTCCGTTCAAGTGGATGATGGTAAGACGGTCGAAACACTCAGACATTAGCCCGGAAGGAACTCCAGTGAATTACAGAATAACCGATAGGAATTGTTTTATACGCCTTACGGCTCTTGGCCTATGCTTCATCATTGCTCAATTCGGCCATGGTCAAGAACCGGAATTGAATTTGATGACCAACAACTTCGAAAATGAACCCATTGCCCAGGCCATGTCCCAACTTTCTGCAGCTACCGGGATTACCATCATCGTGAGTCGAAGTGCGACTGGCACCGTTACAGCACATCTCGAAGACATGGACCCAGAACGTGCTCTCGAGGAAATTATCAAAGTCAACGGATTGCATCACATCCGCAATGAAAATGTTGTTTGGATTTTAGGCGACGAGGAATATTTCGAAGGGCTTAATCTTGGCCTTGAGCGTCGCATTATTCGTCTAGAATACGCGACTCCGGAGGACATCAGCGCGCATGTTCAAGAACTAGGGAGTAAACAAGCGAAGGCGATTTCTTATCCGAAGATCGACTCCATCGTTCTCACCGAACGCAAAGATAGAATTAATGAGCTTCAGGCAATTATTGAGTTATTGGATCGTCCTGTACCTCGTTCTGAGACTGCTGTCTATCCACTTGCGCACGCGGTCGCGGCTGAAGCAGCGCAGATCGTTGCACCGTATCTCTCCGCAATCGAGAATCTCCAAATCGACGTACGGACGAATCAACTGATCGTCACTGATGTTCCCGATGTTCTATCACAAATCGAACAAATATTAGAAAAACTAGATATCCCGGATTTGGTGATTACTGATACCATTCTGCTTCGACACGCTTACGCGCGCGACGTCGCCGAGACGGTCGAAGAAATTTTGACAGGGCAAGACAAAGACTCTGGAAACGGGAATTCGTTGTCGTCGTCAAATAACGATGCTCAGGGACCTGATCAAGTGGCTACCGCGAAGCCCGCACAATCTCAGTCGCCCTCGCCGCCAACTTCGAGGAATCGGAGCGGGTCCACGAGTCAAGCCGCCGCACCGGTCAATGCACCGGTAGCCCCTCCGGCCGCTTCTCCCGGCATAACAACCGCAGCTACGAGTGAAAATGCGTTGGCACTCGGCCCGTTGTCAAGCGTTTCATACGATGAACGAACGAATGCAATAGTCGTGACCCACACTAAGCCCATGGTTGAACGCATAAAAGACATCATAGCCAGTTTAGACGTACCTGTCATTTATTATTCGTACCAATTTCAGAATGCTGATCCCTCGGAATTGGATATTGAAGGTAAATTGACCGCCCTATTTCCCACCGAAAGACCTTGGGTGACAGTAGATCCGGTTAATAAAATAATTTCATTTCGATGTACCGTGGAACAATCCGAACGAATTATGGAATTGTTGAAACAGTGGGACGCGACGGTACTACAAGTCGAAATCGAAGCCAAGATTCTACTTGTCAAAACCTCTCTCATAAAAGATTTGGGAGTAAAGTGGTCAGCATTATTGGAATCCGCACGAGGAAGCGGCGATGCTGACGATACCGTCAGTTTCAATTTCCCGCCGGCTATTGCGGACACGTCTTCACAAGCCCTCTTGAGTGTGGGAAGTCTAGGAAACACTGATTACACTTTGATGATTCAGGCATTGTCTACCGACAACGATACGCAAATCATTGCAAGTCCTTCTATTACCGTACAGGATGGCAGTCAATCCGTTTTCACGAGCACTCGCCAACAACCTTATCCGGTCGTAACCGTCGATGGGAATACACAAACAACGATTCAAAGTGTCCAATTCCTGGATGTAGGTGTCACGCTGTCCGTAGCGGCCACCATCAATCGGGAAGAATTGATTACTCTAGACGTATTGTTAGAACTCAGCAGCTTAGTCGAAATTCTCAATGATTTTCCGGTTGTAGACCGCTCCTCCGCACAATCTACAGTAAGTATCACGAATGGAGGAACCGTGGTGCTTGGCGGGTTAAAACAACATTCGAAGATTGAAGTTGTTGAAGGCGTTCCGGTTCTCCGAAAGATTCCGATCCTTGGCGCGCTATTCCGCAATAAACACAAAGACAAAGGAGAGTTCGAGACGCTCTTGATTCTGCACCCGAAAATCGTTTCGAACAATCAAGCGATCAATGTAGATTATCCGGAAGGCTTGAAAGAGTTTGAACTTCGGGATATGGAAATGGAAACGCATAAGGAATAGTCGTTTTGCACTCGTATTCCCAAGTGTAGGCATGTTCGGAATTATAACGTGAGACGCGCGAAGTCAGAAGAGTAAATATTGAGAATTTCTCGATTTTCAAAACGCCCGAATATTGATATGGCGGTGTTTAAACTCGCTACGAACTGATGCTCACGAGTATTTCCCTGCTAACAGCGAATTATCAGGGAAAATTTGCGGTGTTTAGGATAGTTTCTTTATCACGATGGGCTTTGCACCCAGTGTTCCCGGGCGGTTTGTAGTTTCTCCGTCTCATTGGCCAAAAATTTAACAGGGAATTCGATAACGCGTATCAGGGAATCAAAAATAGAAAACAGGGAAGGAAGGTGGGGGATCAGGGAAGGGGATTTCGACGATTTTGATGTTCTCGCGGCAGAACTTTGGTTCTCGTCATAATCTTGGGGTGTTAGAATTATAGCCGGCCACCTTTGGTCAATATTGGCACGTATTTTGAAACATTCCTTCAACCGGTAGTCTTCCCTATGAATCACCTTTTATACCCTCTGGTATCTCTACTTTTTGGGAGGTGCCAACATCTCCTGAATCATCCATTGTTTGGGCCGTGTATACACGGTTTGGATTCCGCGACTGTAGTTCATTCCGATGACGGAACTGTGGGTTTCGTTGGGGAACAGATGGGTGGTCAATTCCAAGCCCTGGAGGTTCGCGGTCCGGAGTTGGTCGGCGAGTTGAAACAAATTCGTCACCATCGCCGCTTTCGCCGCCTCTTCTCCGCCCACGGATTCTTCCAGAGCACCGACGGCCATGAACACTTTCGCGTCGAGACTTTCGTGGGAATCCATATAGGCGACTGCGTCCTTCATTATCGCCCGGTCCGCCCACCAAATCGACGGGCTCCCGATAATGTAGCGGTTGAATGTATCGGGCTGATTGAACAGCACGTATAACCCGAACAGACCGCCCAAGGAATCTCCCCAATACCCCTGGTCCTCAGGAATGGTCGGATAGTTTTCGTTGATGAGGGGTTGAAGTTCTTCGCGAATGAAACGGAGGAAATCGGCTGCGCCTCCTGACTTCTTTTTCAGATTTAGTTCGGATGCACCTTTGAAAAATGGAGATAAACTCGGCAGTCCGCTTGCGCCCTTCACATGCGTTAAGTCTCGCGTACGGATCTCTAACGATTGTACGGGGCTATCCATCTTGTATCCGATGCCCACGGTAATAAACCGGGGTACGTCGCCACCGAGCTGCATAATTTGAGTCGTATCTTCGAAGGCCATTCCGCCGTAGCTGTCGGTGAGATACAACACGGGAAACCGTTCTGATCCATCTCCTTTGCTCCACGGCACCTGCACGTAGATTTCGAAGGTCTGGTCTACAAACTTGGACTTGATAAGGTGCGTCTTCATCTCCGGCGCCACCAGACTCCCCATCTGGCCCATCGCAGGTAAACCGACTAGTAGAAAACAGCCGATCGCTTGAGCTACAACCGCACGCATGACCCTATTTAACATTGAAGAATCCCTTCCGTTTTATGTCACGATAACAATTCGTCTGACCACTTTCAATCCCGAGATCTTCCGCACGGGAACAGTCTCCTTGACGAATCGCCTCGATCCATGGCACTGTCGGTTATTTTCGCCACAAGCTACGCTCATGATCATACTGAAATATGCTTGGCTATAAAAACACCCTCACATAGAATCTGCGCAGCCCCCTACGAACTGCAGGAAAGCATAGAACAGCCCGCTCGGTTGCGTGCCCACTCGGGCCTCTTCTGAGCGTACTCTTCGTATTCAGGTTGTTCGTCGTAGGGGTGACGTAAGACGTCTAATAGTTCGTTCACCATACTGTGGTCACCCAGTTCGGATTTGTCGATGGCAAGCTGCGCGAGGTAGTTGCGCAAAACATATTTCGGATTTACGGCATCCATCCGTTTTCGCCGCGCTTCGTGGGGCTCGCCGTCCTTTCGTACACGTTGGAGGTAGCGCCGAATCCAATCGCCGAAACTCGCGAACTGATCTTGCGATACCTGATCAACAGAGTAGTACGCGTCCAAGAGAGGGGCGACTAGTTCCTCATTCGAAAAGTCCAGCGTCGATTGTTCACTAAAATCCATTGTTGCGAGCCGACGATAAAAGATCGTCATGTCAGTTTCCACGACCTGCAATACCTTTTGGAGATCGGCTATGAGGTCGTCGTCCGTTTCGCGTGCATACTCGATCAGTCCCAGCTTTCGTGCCATCATCGATTGCCAACCGTTTTCGAATGCTGTCTCGTAAGTATTCAATGCCGCCTGCAAGAGATCGACCTCGTTCACGAGCGGAAGTATCGCTTGCCCAAGTTGGGCGAGATTCCAATGGGCGATCTGGGGCTGCGTGCCAAATCGGTAGCGCCGCCCTCCAGCGTCAGTGGTGTTAGGCGTCCAATTGGGATCGAAACCTTCAAGCCATCCGTACGGACCGTAGTCGATGGTCAGGCCCAGAATCGACATGTTGTCTGTGTTTAATACACCATGTACAAAACCAACTCGCATCCAGTGAACTACGAGTTCCGCGGTCGTGCGACATACCTCTTCGAACCATGCGCAATAGATTTTCGGCGATGGGTTGCCTAAATGAGAAAAGTCTGTTTGGATTGTGTAATCAAGGAGTTGGCGTAGCAGATCCGTTTCTCCACGCGATGCAAAAATCTGGAAGTTGCCGAAACGGATGAAGGAGGGAGCGACGCGGCACACCACCGCGCCCGGTTCGTATTTCGAATTGCCGTCGTAGAACATGTCCCGCTCGATTTCTTCGCCCGTCAATACCAGGCTCAACGCCCTCGTCGTCGGCACACCAAGATGGTGCATAGCTTCGCTACAGAGAAACTCCCGCACGGAGGAACGTAGCACCGCGAATCCGTCAGCGGACCGAGAATAGGGCGTTGGTCCTGCGCCTTTAAGTTGCAGCGTCCAACGATCTCCGGCAGGATTGACTGTCTCCGCAAGGTTAATCGCGCGCCCATCTCCAAGTTGTCCCGCCCAGTTGCCGAATTGGTGGCCCCCATAGCACATCGCGTAGGGATCCATGCCTTTCAATATCTTATTACCCGCAAAGACTTTGGAGAATTCCGGCGATTCACAGGCACCGATGGATAGGTTCAACAAATCGGCGACCTCGCGTGCGTAGGCCACTGTCTGGGGACGGGAAACCTGTACAGGTTTTACGCGAGAGTAACAGGCCCCCATTACTTGACGGCAGTAATTCGCGACTTCCGGATCCGCGGGTAAGGTTCGCGTGAAAAGGTTCTCGAATTCCAATTCATTTAGCGAATTAGGTCGGTTGCTCACGAAATGTGACTTTCTAGTGAGAATCTACACAAAATACTGAGCATCAATGGAATTTTCCTTTTTGATTTCGTTCATCTGTAGAAACACTAACATCTTTACGTTTATTGCCGTGGGGTCAAAAAATTCGGCCTACCGTCAAAAACTCCCCGAACCAAGCACACATATTGACTTTTAATACGAATTCGGCTAAGTTATCGGAATATCTATAGTCTGGTCAAAATTCAAAAATAGCCTGTCAATATTGACCGAAAGTCACCTGCTATAAAAATAACACCCTCAGCTATCAGATCGTTTGATCTGCTTACAGATTCGGAGAAACCTAGATTTCAGATATGCCGCATGGGCCGGGGCTTAGGGGTGATTAGATGGGTAAACTAAGCGTTTTTTGGTTCGTGGGAAAAAGATGGCGGAGAGTGAGGGATTCGAACCCTCGGTACGATTGCTCGCACAATGCCTTAGCAGGGCACCACCTTCAGCCACTCGGTCAACTCTCCGTTTTAGGGCGTATAGAGTATCATTTGATGCCGGATTGGTTCAAGGGATGCGCCAGAGTCTAGTTCAAAGCAGGGGGTATGCATTGCATTCTGCCGGCGTTTTTGATTGAATGGATGGGTGGTATCGTATCTATCGCCAATGTCATGCCGATTCGCGAATACGGATAACCAAAACGTTTGGGAGACATTTTATGTTCAAAGGTATTTTTTCAATCAACATTTCTGCAGCGATTCCGTTTCTGGTACTGGCGGTCGTTTTTTCGGCAGTCATGCCGGCTCTTGCAGCGGATCCGCTCGCGCTTGATTCGGGAAAAATCAGCGGAGAGGCTTTAGTCGATGGTATCAACGTGTATCGCGGTATTCCGTTTGCCGCGCCGCCGGTTGGTGATCTACGTTGGAAACCGCCTCATCCCGTCGAGCCGTGGGACGGTGTCCGCGAATCCGTAGAGTTTAGCGCCGTTGGTCCGCAGGCGAATACGTTGGGCGCATTTACCGGGGACACGTTGCCGCAAACTTCTGAAGACATGTTGTATCTAAACGTGTGGACGCCGGCTGCCGGTAAAGATAAAAAGCTTCCGGTTATGGTTTGGATCCACGGTGGCGGATTGACCCTTGGCTGGGGGCACCAGAAAGGATATGACGGAGTCGAGTTCGCGAAGCGAGGCGTCGTCCTTGTGTCGATCAATTATCGTTTGGGGCCGTTCGGGTTTATGTCTCATCCGGCGTTGTCTTCAGAATCGGATCAGGGAGTGTCGGGCAACTATGGATTCCTCGATCAGGTGGCCGCACTAAAATGGGTTGAGCGAAACATCTCTGAATTTGGCGGCGACCCGGACAACGTCACGATATTTGGTGAATCGGCTGGCGGAACGAGTGTTGCGGCGCTCGCAGCATCGCCACAGGCGAACGGGTTGGTTGACCGGGCTATTGCACAAAGCCCTTGGATCAACGAATCCAATGAGACCTATCTGAAAAAATCCACGCCGTTCCAAAAGAGCGCGGAGGCGATCGGCGAGGATTGGGCGGCTGCGGTATTCGGTAATGAAATCACACCGACCGTGGACCAGATGCGTGCGCTTTCGACCGATGAAGTGATGGCTCATGCCGATAAAGCGATTCCGGTGGCCGTGATTGATGACTGGTTCTTGAACGGGACGGTGGGAGAGGTGTTTGACGCGGGTGCGCAGAATTCGATATCGATGATGGTCGGTTCGAACCGTGACGAAGGCACCATGTTTTTGTTGATGATGCCCGTCCGGACCGTCGCCCAATATGAAGAATTGATGAAGGAAACGTATGGCGAACACGCTGAAAAGTTTCTGGAACTCTATCCTGCGAAATCTGACCAGGACGTCCGTGACGCGATGAATAAATTGCTCACCGACAGTTGGTTTACCCGGGTTGCGAGGGAAATGGCGGCAGGTCAAACCCATACCGGAAAAGAATCGTACCAATACGAATTCACGCGTGTTAGCCGACAGATGCCGGCCTGGGGCGCTCATCACGCAGCGGAACTGGGCTACGTGTTCAATACGCTTCCTGAAAAAGGCCTGGAAGACATTGACCGCCAATTGGCCGACGCCATGATTCAGTATTGGGTTCAGTTTGCAAAAACGGGAAATCCCAATGCGTCGGGTTTGCCGGAATGGCCAGCGTTCTCACCGGAATCGCAGGGGTACCTCGAACTTGGCGATACGATTGGCCAAAAGGCGAACCTCCGCACAGAGAAAAATATGAAAATCGAAGCCATTCGTGAGCAGGCATTCAAAGCTCATGCGAAAGAAAAGTAGATATCAAGGTAAGTATTAACAAAAAAGGCGGACTCAATCGAGTCCGCCTTTTTTAGAAGGAGTAGCTGTCGGGGCTAAAACTGCTAGTCGGTCAGTCGTTCTCCTTTTACCAATGTACTGAGCTCGTCGCGTATCTGCGATTCAAGTTGAGGGCTTACGCCGACGTGTACTACTTGAACGGTTCCATCCCTCCCAATAATGACGGTTTGAGGAATGCCCTGCACCATGTATTGTGCTGCAACGCTGGAATCAGAGTCGAGGGCGACCATCACATCCAGATTCTGGGAGCCGAGGAATTCTTTGATGTCTTCGGCTTCTTCTTCCAGGTTGACGGCGTATAATTTGACGCCCTGATCCGCAAATTCTTCGGAGACTTTTTCTAATATCGGCATTGCTTTACGACATGGTCCGCACCAGGTGGCCCAAAAATCGAGGATAAGGATTTCGTCGTCTTGTTTGGCTGCGATATCCAGAGAGCCACCTTCCATGACATCCAGTTTGAACGACGGAGCTGGTTTTCCGAGCAGAGCGTAGGCCGGGGGGGGAGGCTGTAAATCGAATTGAGCCACTTTTTTGGCCGCCTCCGGAGGATTGAATGCCAGCAAGGCGTCCAAATCACCGCCAATAATCCAGTCCTTGATGTCCGCAACGACTTCAAGTTTGACGGTATTAATATTCGGGTTTCCTGCGACCATTTGCTTTCCGACGGTAGTCATATCGGGCTGCATTTTCAGAACGCGTGGGGCGTCGCCTTGTTCAATCCAAAGCTCCGCGGCGATGCCATTGTAATCAAATTTAATTCGGTCTACTGCCGTATCGCCGATTTTTTCAGAACCGACGTACAACGCATCTGAAACCATCTCGAAAGGATTCGCCATGAGCAATTCACTCAAAAGCTGAACGGCTGGGTCAATCACGGCGAAAGAAGAATTGCGTAATGCCATAGCTGGCGAAGTCGGAATCGCTTCTTCCACGAATTGATCATAATCAGGCAGAAATCGAGTCGTTGAAGTTCCATCCGAATAAAATTCCATAGTCAGTTCGCGGTTATT
>Ga0315336_1004581_pt1 | contig 16164 bp, 4 predicted proteins | sample ASW5metaG_FD_204512 | JGI IMG/M metagenome (GOLD analysis project Ga0315336, IMG submission 204512) | Ammonia-oxidizing marine archaeal communities from Monterey Bay, California, United States - ASW #5 | ecosystem: Environmental > Aquatic > Marine > Intertidal zone | place: USA: California...
GAATACGACTTCAACAACCGCCGAGTCTCCGGGCTCCAGGCCGGAAATCGACTCCGGCGAAACCCGCAACCACGGAGCCCCCACTTCACCCAGCGCGGCTGCAAGATTCATCCGCCCTCCGGACACGCACAACCCCGGCAGAACCGGATTCACTGTCGTCATCAATGCGTTCCGGATGTCGGAGACCGAAAGGGTGGGATTGATCGACAGCATCAGGGCGCATGCGCCGGCGACATGTGGCGTTGCCATCGAGGTGCCACTGGACGAGACGTATCCGCCGCCGCGTTTGCAACTCAGGATGTCGGAGCCGGGGGCTGCCAGGTCCACCGTGGTCAATCCCCAGGTCGAGAAGTCGCTGCGCCCGTCGTTGTGATCGGTCGACATCACCGAAATGAGATTCGCGGAGTCATAGTTGGACGGGTAATGCGGAATCACGTCGTTGTCGGTGGAGCTGTTCCCCGATGCCGCCACGAAAGTGATTCCTGCAGCACCGGCCGCATCGATTGCATCTTTCAGCGCCTGGCTGAAGCCCCCACCACCCCAGGAGTTGCTCATCACGTCCGCTTCCATCAACACCGCGTATTCAATGCAACTGATGGCATCCACAGTCGACCCGCCGAATATGCCAAGAAACTTCAGCGCCATGATGCGAACATCCCAGCTCACTCCCGCCACACCCAGGTTGTTGTTCCCTACCGCGCCGATGGTGCCCGCGACATGTGTCCCATGGCCATCATCGTCCATCGGGTCCGCGTCCCCATTGAAAAAGTCATAGCCGTGAATATCGTCCGTGAAACCGTTGCCGTCGTCATCGATGCCGTTTCCGGGAATTTCGCCCGTGTTCACCCACATATTCCCGGCCAGATCTTCGTGAAGATAGTCCACGCCCGTATCGATCACCGCCACAATTGGAGTTTCCCGGCCCCGGGAAATGTCCCACGCCTCCGGAGCATTGATGTCCGCATCCGGAGTTCCGCCTGTCTGGCCGGTGTTGTGCATCCCCCACAGTTCTCCGAATCGTGCGTCGTTGGGGGTCGTCGAGATCGCGTTCCACTGGTAGTCGGGCTCCGCGTAAAGAACGCCCGGCACCTTGTTGTACTTGGAGAGAGCATCCGCGACCGCCTGGCCCGCCGGTAGTTCCACCACGACCAACCCCGGCACAACTCTGCAATCACGGTCAATGGTTCCTCCCTGCGCCACCACCAATACGACTCGCGCCGACGACTTCACGTCATCGCGGAAACGAACGAGAAGGCGTCTCGGCGTGTACTGCACTCCTGCCTGCACAACGTTGAAGTCCCGGCTTGCATTCGGCAATCCGGCGGCGGCAGGGGCCGGGAGAAGGCCACGGCCCGTTTCCCTGGTGGAGAGAACTGCATCTAGATTCGCGTCCGCCTCCGCCGCGTTCGCCACCGTCAGCATTTGGGTTACCGTCTGGCCGACCTTCCCGGACGCGCTCAAACTCTGCGGCGTCACCTCAACATCCGGGATCAGCACGTCCTCTGTCGTAAATTGCCACACCGGCCCGGTCGTGACTCCCGTGAAATTCGACGCGGTGACTTGCCAGTAGTAGGTCGTCAGCTCCGTCAATTCCCCCGGGATGTAGCTCGTGATCTCCTGCCCTACCGACACTTTTGTCAATGGAGGGTTCGCAGTATCGAGGTACACATCATAGCGATCGATGTCCACTGCCCGGTCGGAGCAGGCCAGTCCAAACACGCTTCCCCATGACTTGCCGGTCGGCTCGATCGCGGTGGCCCCTCCATTTGCAGGATTGATTCTCAGCAAGTTGTCGTTATTGACCCCGTAGAGCATGCCGTCGTCCGGGCAGAATGCCAGTCCGTCAATGTCATTCACGCCGAACCACACTCCCCCCAGTGGAGTGAATGCGCCGGAAAGCGGGTCGATCGTCACCAGAATCGAAACATTCGCATCGTCAACCCCGTAAAGTGTGTCCGAATCGGGATCGAAGGCAAGGCCGCCGATGGCGGTGCTCCCGTTCGGGTTTCCCACCGCTGCGGCATCGCCGGTCACAGGATCGAGTGTGTAAAGCTGGGCGTTGTTTTGATCGAAGGCATAGATAATGCGCCGGTTCGCATCGACCGCAAGACCTTCCAGCGTGACTGGAGTGGAGGAAATGGGAGAGAACGCGCCGGTCACCCGGTCGACGACTCCAAACTCCATCCCTGCGGTGGCGTACAACGTTTCAGTGACCCGGTCGAAACCCAGTCCGGAAATCGAAGCCGACGGCCCCACCAGGGTGAACAGCCCGCCGGAACGATTCAAGGTTCCGAAATCGCCGGCACTGTCTCCCCCGTACAGTGAACCGGAAACGGTGGCTTCACTGGTTGGACGATTCCAGGACAAGACCGGGCTTACCGGCACGTCCGTCGCCAGGTGTTCCGGTTCGGGATCGGAAGGTAATTCCGGAGCAACCTCCTGGCCGGACAGACTGATCGAGCCGACCGCCAAGAAGACCACGCCGGCAGCAAAGAGCCCTTTCCCTGACGAAAGGGCTGGGATCCGGCAACTCAAAAAAACCACCGTTGGCCACACGTACTCGGGCGTCGATCAGAGTTCACTGCCATGGGCTGAATTCCGCTCACTGCTACGCTAAGATCTTCGTCGCAGATTGTAGGCTTCCAGCCGGCAATTGTAAAAGACAAATATTCCCAAACTCCCACCCCAACGAGAAAGCCCCTTCACACGAGGCAAAAGGGGTCAGTGTGTAAATTTGTTAATTCCTGAGAATTACCAATCGACTCGATAGCCCGGTTTGCTCGTGGGAATGAGGGAGTTAACAGATTAACACACTGACCCCTTATTGAAACGAATCGAGGTCGTTCACGACAAAGTTCGCGCCTTAGCTATTCGTAAGAAGTTTACGACAAAGTTCGCGAGATCGTTGGCAGGACACACTGACCCCTTGCTGCGCTCATCAAGCCATCAGATTGATCGACGGATTCGGACGAACCCGGTCAACATCTTGATGCCGAGAACCAGGGAACATAACCACAGGATATGATCCAGGGATCCCCGCCAGAGGTATACTTCCAGGGGAAACCATAGGTAAACGATGAAGCGAGGGCGCACGATCCAGGAGTAAGGGATGGCGAGGGCGCTGCGTACCATTGCGAAGAAAACCACGATGCAGTAAAAAGAAATATACAATCCCCCCGGCCACGCGCCCGCATAGCCAGTTGCAATCATCGTAATCGCCGTGAAGATGACAATCACTTGGTCGGTCATGGTATCCGTAAACGAGCCGCGGTTGGAGGCCCGTTGCTGATACCGCGCCAGCGGCCCGTCTACACCGTCCAGCAGGACATGCAGAAAAAGCAGAGAAAAGGCCACCGGTTTTGATCCCCACATGAAGACCGGACAGAAGAATAATCCTGCGAATAGCGATAACAGAGTGAAATGATTGGCAGAAAGCCGACAACAGGTGATCCACTTTAGAAATGGTTCAAGCAGGCGCGCGCGAACCGCCTGGGATTGCCCCATGAAGGCGCCTTCACCCGAGGAATAGCAACTTACGTTTCTTTCTGATCCCTTACTCACGGACATCCAATGTGAGGGATTCGACAAACCCAGGTCAGCATTCGTTCATAAGCCTGTTTTTTTCATACAATCTTCAATAAGATTCAAATGGTTGTGGTCTACTTTAATTGTGGAAGGGGGTTTTGATCGTGGAAATTGACGAAAAAACGTATGCGCAGATTGCTGAGATCATCGAGAGCGACGAGAGCCCGGTGGGAATCGATGCGAAAAAGACCCATGTTCTCATCCTGCACAAGCTCATTCAGATCGAAAAGCGGTTGGACGCGTTGGAGAAATAGTCACGCAGGAACTGCACTCGCGCACTACACCACTTTCCGCCCCGATGGTATGATCGGGTAAACTGTAAACTGAAGACTTTGCAATGGTGGGCATCGCGGCCCAACTTCGCGTGGGAGGATCGTGAATGAATCGAAGTTTTGACTGGCTTGCCGTCTCTTTCCTTTTCACCGCAATCGCAGTTGGCCAATCGCCGCCAGGCCTTGTCCCGGATGAACCAGTAGATGCACCCCCTCCCCCCTCGCCCCTCGATCCCACCACCACCGCCACGGCAGATCTGCTCACCGAGGCCCGAGAACAAAGCATTTACCTTCCCTACGACAAACTGTGGGAAGTGTTCGAACAAGAAGGCAGGGGCGTATTTCTTCCCTACGAGCAATTCCGGGATCTCTGGGAAGCCAAACTCGCCCACGAACGCCCGGATGCGGATCAACCGCCGCCCGTAGGAGCCAGGATCGCGGAGGTGGATGGCCTGGCCCGCGTTGGCGAAGATGTAGTTACCTTCACCGCCACGATTTCCTGCGAACTCCTTTCGCCCGGATGGCATGAGATTCCGCTCCGGTTGCACGACGTTTCGGTGATGGAAGCAACCCTGGATGACGCGCCCGCACGGCTCCGTTTCGTTGATGGAGAGGGGTACCGGTTGCTGGTCCGGCACGAGGGCGAGGAGCCGCGGATGGAAATTCTCAAGGTGCATTTCGCCACGCCGTACAAAAAAGAGGCAGGTTTGAACTCGGTCTCCTTTCACGGCCCCATCTCACCGGTAAACCGATGGGACTTGCGCATTCCCGAGGCCGGAGTGGAAGTCCTGACCATTCATCCCCTGCTGGCCGCCGCCGAAGTTGAAAACCCGTCGACCACCAGCGAGACGCGGGTACTCGCCTTCGTGGGTTCCACCCCCCAGGTGCAGTTCTCGTGGAAACCCGAAGCGGAAGGCGCAATGGGACTGGGTGCGGTAGCAAGTGTCCGCGCCGAACAACAGGTTACCATCGGGGAAGGCGTCACCCGGACCCAGGCCCGGCTCACCTACACTATAAGCCGGACGGAGTTGTCCGCCCTCTCGATCGAAGTCCCCCAAGATCAGAAGGTTGTGGGCGTATTCGACCCCAATGTGAAGCAATGGTCGGTGGAGGTAACGGATGACGCCCAACGGGTGAATGTGCAGCTTTTCGAACCGGTCAAGGGGACCCAAACCCTGCGCATCGACTTGGAGCAGTACGGCAATGCCGACCCATTCGATGTCCCTGTCCTCACCGCCATGAACGTGGGGCGGCAACAGGGAATCATCGCGCTGAATCTCAGCGCGGGACTCAGGGCGGAGGTGACCGATCACCAGGGCCTGCTTCAATTGGATTCATCCGACCTGCCCGCCACATTGCAAACCTTGAACCCTGCCTTCGCATACCGCTATGTCACAGTGCCCTACACCCTACGGCTCGGCCTTGGAAAAATCCAACCGAGGGTGGAAGTGGAAACCCTCGTGGAGTCTCACCTTGGACCCGAAGAAATCGTGCTGGATGTATTCGCGGTATTCAACGTTCAGCGCGCAGGCGTTTTCGATCTCGGCCTCACACTGCCGGATGCATACGAAGTTCGCAGCGTCGACGGCGCGGAAGCATCCGGAGTCCGGGCCGCCGCTGTGGACCGGCACTTTGTTCACCGCGAGGAAGGGTCGCCACCTCAACTCCGCGTGAGCCTCGCAGCCAAGGCGAAAGGCCTCACCGGTCTCGCCGTGAAGCTCAGGCGTGCCCTGCAGGAGCCGGATCTCCTTGCTCCCACCGGTAACCGCGTCTCCATCCCGATGGACCTGCCCCGCGCCACGGGTGAGAACCTGGAGCGGGAAAGAGGCAACCTCGTAGTCTATGCGCCGGAGAGCCTCAGCATCGACCCGGAAGAAACCCGTGGGCTTCGCCCGATTCCATTCAAGGAAACAATTCGAAAGACGAGGCTCGTTGGCGCCCAGGGCAAGGAACGTCCCGTACTTTCCTTTGCCTACGGGAACGACGAAACCGCCCTCACCCTCTCGGTGGAACGCCGTTCCCCGAATGTCACCGCCCGTCAATTGTTGAGCGCTGCCGTCGAGTCGGGCGTCATCAAGTATCGTTCTACTCTTTTCTACGATATTCGCTACAGCGCGGTGGAGTCCCTGCGCCTGGATGTCCCCACTGACTCCGCACCCACCATTCGCGTGACGTCACCCGGGCTGCGGCGGGAAGTCCTGGATGGAGCGGAAGTTGAGCCGGGATATACCGCGTGGCGCATCGCCGGCGAGGCCGAATTCCTGGACAATGTCCGCGTCGATCTGCAGTGGGAGGACACTATCGGACGGCTGGAAATCGGACAGCCCGTCGCGGTGGATATCCCTCGGATTATTCCCCGCGAGACGGACCGGGACTGGGGTCAAATAGTCATCAGCAAGGCCGAAGCGATCGACGTGGTCCCCACAGACCGACAAACCGGACTTCGCGCAATCGATCCGCGATACGACCTCATGCCGGGAGCGCCCGTATCGGAAGGCGCAATGGCGTTCCAGTATCACGACGCATGGGGCCTTACCGTACAGGCTACGCGCTATGAAACAAAGGACGTCAAGGCGACCAGCGTGGAACGCGGCCTGGTGCGCGCAGTTCTGACCCGCGGCAAGGTAACCAGCGTACAGGCCGTCTACCGGATCGTCAGCGCCCGTCAGCGCCTGGTGGTGGAACTGCCAGAAGGTTCAGAGTTCGATTCGCAACCACTCCGGTTGAACGGTCGCCCCGTATCCCCCGAAGTGGGAGACAACCCGCAGCAGTATTATGTTCCATTGGTCGGCGTGGAACAGGGCAAGCCCTTCCTCCTGGAACTCCGGTACTCTCACCCTCAGAAGGGCTGGGCATTACGCGGGCCGGAGTTCGTCCAGGAACCGGCCGTTCAGCAAGTCTTCTTCTCCGTGTACGTTCCGCGCAACCGCGTATTTCTCGGTGCGCGGGGTCCCTGGGATGACGAAATGATCTGGGTGATAAAAGACTTCAATCATACCCGGAGGCCAAGAGCCGACCGCTCCGATGCACATCTCATCGATTGGGTCCGGGACGGGCTGGAAGTCGACACCAAGGACCTGGTGAGCTTTCCCACAGATGGCATGCCCTTGTGTTTCTCCACGCTGCGGCCTCCCGTGGGGAGTAAGGGAGCGCTTCGTCTTACGATCGCGGCCAGGTGGTTTGTCCATTTCCTGGTCCTCGCCATCATCATCGGGATCGGCATTCGACATCTTTCGACACCGTTGAACCGTCGGGCCATCGTCATTGGCTCCTGGCTGATTGCGCTCATCGTGTTGTCGGTCTTCATGCCGAGCCTGGTCCTAAGCCTGGTCAGCACCGCCGCGATGGCAGCCGGGGCCACGGTTCTCATCATCTGGGGGTTGTGGTACTTCCTGTTTATTCTTCCCAAATCACCGGTGAACCAGGCGCTACGCGAACTGGCGGAAGAGAAACGGCGGGCCGGGGCCGCTCCGGCGGCCGAACCACCGCCGATACAGCCGCCCGAAGGAGCTGACGGTCAACCGCAGGAAGAAGAAAATGAATAGCCGCAGCCTGCGCGTCGGCAGGTTGATCGCTGCGGCCTGCGCCGGATTGATGCTGGAGGCGTCGGCCTTGGCAAGCGAATCCGCCCCGCCGTCCACCCTCGATTCCTCCGGCACGGTCCTTCGGGAAGTGGTGGTTCCCTTCGATGACCTTCACCTCCTCCTCGAAAGCGGGTCGCGTCGCGTCTTGCTTCCCCGCACCGAGTTTGAAGCGCTCAGGATGGAGGCAAATCGCCGGGAAGAGGAACGCCCCCCCTACGCGGCCCTTCTCACCGACGCGGAGTACAACATCGCAATCGTCGACGGACGCGCCATCATTCAAGGCGAAATCCGCGCCTCCGTACTGACGGACGGCTTGCACACCCTGACGTTCGATCTGGCCGGAATCGGCTTACAGCGTCTCCACGAGAATGGGGCGCCTGCCGCTCTTGGACGACTCGACGATGGCAGGCTGGTGCTCTTCTTACAGGACCGGGGAGAACGTACGTTGTCACTGGAGGCGACGGCGCCACTGCAGACAACGGCAGCACGGCAGGTTCTCCAATTCCGGGTACCTACGCCCGGCGCGGCCCGGCTTCACCTCGTCGTGCCCGGCGATGTCGAAATTCGCAGCGGTGCCACCGTTTTGAAGCGCGAGTTCAGCGAGAAAAAGAGCGAAACGCGATTCGATCTGCTCTCCGGCCATGGCCATCTCAATCTTGTCATGTCGTTGAATAGCCGGCTCAAACGGCGGGAACGTGTTGTGGTTGCCCGTAGCGTCATTGTCGATGAAATCACCCGTGCGACCGAGATCTTTCGGGCGACTGTCTCCTTCGAAGTGTTGCACCAACCCGTGGACAAATTCTCGTTCAGGGTGCCCGCGGGCTTCGATATCACCTCGGTGGAAAACGACTCCCTGGCCCAATGGAATCTTCGTGACGATCCGCCCGGCCGCATCCTCGATGTCGAACTTCGCGACGAAGTGAGCGGCACCGCCGTGCTCCGAATCGATGGATTGAAGCCCTCGCCGGACCTGGATGCGTGGTCATTCCCGCGATTGGAGCCGCTGGACGTAGTAGGGCATGTTTCGGTCGTCGGCGTGGCCGCGGATCGACGGCTCTCCCTTCGCTCCACCGATACCGCATCCTTGATTCCGGTTGACCTGGATGTAATGCGGCGAGCGGCGCCCGAAGCCCGACCCGAAGAAATCTCCCAGGTGCCGGTGCGGCCGGTTGTGGCGTTCTATGCCCCGCAGGACGAGTATCGGCTGAAAGCGGCGTTCTTCACTCGTCCCGCCCGCGTCCTGGCCACCACCCACACCAGCCTGGCCATTGATGACCGCGAACTGACCGCATCCGGCGGGTTGAGTGTTCGCCCGGTGGAAGAAGACCTGTTCGAGTTGGACTTCGTGGTACCCCGGGACTGGAACCTTTCAACCTTGACCACCGGCGATAACAAGGCCCCTGCCTACGAAACGTATGTGCAGAACGACGGGACTTCTCGCATTCATGTACGCCTGCCGGGCAAGGTTGCTCCCGGGAATGAGGCGCTGCTCCTCTTCGAAGCTCGTCACGTTCCACCGGGATGGCTCGACGATTGGCAGGACGCCGACGTCGAAGTTCCTGCGTTTCGCCTCCTGGGGACCGATCGCGACATCGGCGCAATCACAATCACCGCCCCCGACCATCTCGAGATCCGGCCTCGCGACGTCGAGCGCCTCAACCCGTTGGATGCGGGACAGCGTGCAGCATACGGCATCACCGGAAATGTATCGGGCCTCGCCTACCGCTACGACGAACAACCCTACCGGGCGGTCCTGCAGGTACATCGCCTGCCGCCGCGCATGACCGCGGAAAGCTTTACGTTCTACCGGTTCGACCGGGAGGCGCTCCATGTGCATCACGAATTGTTGTACGAACTGGAACAGGCCGGGAGTCAGCAAGTCGAGTTCAGCCTGCCGGCCGATACGCCTGAATCCATTGCCGTTTCCGGGATGGGTAACACCATCGTAAAAGAGCACCTCTCCACTGAAAGAGATGGACAACGCCTGTGGACGGTTCGTCTCGCCGAAGAGCGTTCGGGCACGATCCGTATCGCGGTCAACTACCCCATGACGATCTCCCTCACCGAAGCCGGCGAATACGCATTGCCGTTGCCCCGTGCCGGGCAGGCAGTCTATCAATCCGGCCTGTTGGCGGTTGAAGGCGACCCGGAACTGGATGTTCGGATCCTCGATCATCCGCGCCCGGTAGATGTCGGGGAACTGGTGGAAGCCGAGTACGAACCCGGTGAGCGGTTGATGGGCGCCTACGGATATGTCGGCGAACCTCCCCCAGTGCGCTTGTCGATCGACCGCCATCCCCAATTCGCATTGCCGTCGGCCCTGGTCGAGCAAGCGGAGATTGCCACCAGCGCGTCCTCGCGAGGAGTCTCCCAATCCCTTGCCCGCTATCGATTGCGAGTTCAGGTCCCTTATCTGGAAGTTGAACTTCCGAAGGGCGCCTCGCTCTGGTCGGTGTCGGCGGATGACGTTCCCCTGCTGCCCCAGCAGAAAGACGGGCGGATCCTGCTCAGCCTGCCCGGGACCGGCGAACACAAGCCGCTTGAGCTGACCCTCGTATATGAGTCTCCCACGCGCCGGTTCAAATCCAAGGGCCGCATCAAGATCGACGCGCCGCGATTGCTGCTTCCCGGTGATAAAGACCAACCCGCGCAAGAAGTCCAGGTGGGCAATTTACAGTGGAAGCTGAATCTCCCTGACGGCTTCAGGATCGTCCGCACCGGGGGGACCATGACGGCGAAGTACGACGGCCCGCCCACTCCCGCGGCGCGGGAGGTCGCCGATTGGCTGTACCACGCGGCCGGCGGCTTTCACATGGATCGCGGACTCATAGGATTTATCCTCATGCCGCTTCATCGTGCCTCGCTAAGGAGTGCCCAGCTCAGTTCTCTTTCATCGGACAGCGCCTACGAAGCGGAGAGGGATACGATGCAGACGTTCGGCAACATCGACTCTGTTGCTCCTCAAGCGATGAGCAAAGAGAGTATGGACTCGTACGACGAGATGGAGGAATCGATGCCGGTAGACGGGAAATCGGCAGACCTGGCCCACAGGATGAAATCCATGATTATACCATCCCTCGAATTTCGAGACGCCAACATCATTGATGTCGTGGAAGAATTGAGGTCGCAGAGTCAAAAAATCGATCCGCTGGGCGATGGGGTCAACATCGTCCTGAAATTGCCCGACCCACAACCGACTGAAGACCCGTTTGGAAATGAAGCGGCTTCGGACATTCCCCGCATCACCTTGACCTTGCGACGCATCAGTTTCCATGACGCGCTGCAGATCATCACCGAATACGCCGACTTGAGATTCAAGATCGACAAGGGCATCGTTTTCATTGCGAAAGAGCAGCTCACGACCCGGGTGTACTCTGTTTTGCCCGGCATGCTCGACGCTATTGTCGAATCAGAAGACCCTGAAGACGGCACCGGCGCCCGGCGTGGTGAGTTTGTGGAGATAGGTTCACCGGTCGTATTCAGCCGGGCCGATGTCGCGGGTTACTTTCGGCGAGCCGGCGTTCCCCACCCCAGGGACGCATCCGTCAGTTTTAATCCGGCAACCTCTCAATTGGTTGTTCGCAATACGCCGGAAAATTTGGAGATTCTGGAACGGGTGGTGGCTCCTTTCAGGGCCGGCGATGAACAAGTAGCGAGCGCGGTCACCATCCAGGGAACCCTTTCGAAAATGCGAAGCCTCCACATCGATATGGAAACCCTGGGTTCGACCAGCGAATACCATAGCCTGGGTGTGGCGCCGAAGCTGGACGTATCCATTGTCCGGCGGAACCGGCGTTCCGCCTGGATGTGGGCGGCCGGCCTGGCCGTATTCGTGGGTGGCATAAGCCTGATCTCCGAACCCGGCCGGAAAAAAGCCGCCTACATCCTATCCGTTCTCATTGCCGCAACCTTGCTGGCAAGTTTCCCGGGACTGCTGCGCATCGTCCCTCTATGCAACGCCGCATTTTACGCCGCCTGCCTCCTGGTACCTTTTTACTTCGGGGTGAGTGTGGCCTGTTGGTTTGTGCGGCTGGGAAAGCGCTGGATCGGCCGGTTCATACCTTTGGAAGCGGCCGCACAGTTGCTGGTGGCGTTGGGATTGATCTGCTGCCCGCGGGAATCGCAGGCCGCTGAAATGGACAACCCTCCTCCTATTCCGATTCCCGATGACGTCCTGGTGGCACCCTACAATCCGGATCTCGAGGGGATCGAGATTCCGGGCGACGTGCTGGTTCCCTACAACGCATACCGGGAACTGTGGGACAAGGCGAATCCCTCGGCACCGCTGGAAACGATCGAGCCTGCAGCGAGGTACGCCCCGGCCGGCGCGCGCTACGAGGCAGAGCTCGCCTCCGAGGGAGATACCCTGGTCCTTTCGGGGCGACTCGTCTTCGATGTGTTCGATGAGAAGGAGACGGAAATCCCCCTGCCGGTGTTGGGTGCACAATTCGTGCGCGCCACGCTGGACGGCCGGCCGGCCGTCATCCGTTTGCACGACCTCGTGCTGGCGGTGCCGATGAATCAGCAGGCGCAGAGAGCCAGGCAGCAAACTCCGAATGTTGCCTGGGTTCGTATTTCCGGAAAAGGGCGCCATGTACTGGATGTAGAGTTGTTGGTTTCTCTGGAACGCCGCGGTGGTTGGCGGAGGACCGACGCCACCCTCCCCTGGGCGCCTGCCACCGCACTACACCTGGCCGCGCCGGAGTCCGGAACAGAGGTGATCGTACGCGGCGTGCAGGATCAGACCCGCTTCGTCACCGAACGCCCAAACCACACAATCGACACCGTGCTGGGAGAGAATGGCCGACTGGATATTCAGTGGAGATCGGAAGTCAGCGAGGGCGAAATCGACGCCGATCTGACCGCGGAAGTATTCGCGGTGTTCGATATCCAGGAGGACCACTTGCGGCTCAGTTGGGACTGCCTGTTGAATTTCCGCAGTGGGGAAAGGGATCACTTCGAATTCGCTCTGCCCGACGGATACCTGGTGGAGAAAGTAAAGGGGGAAAACATTCGCGGCTGGGCCCGGGAAGGCGACGCGGGACAGACGCGACTCTTTGTGCAACTACTCAAACCGGCCAAGGAGCGGGAACGAATCGTACTCCAACTCCAGGCGAAGGGAAGCGGACTCGAAACCGGAACCGACGTCACGGTACCATCCGTTCCCTTGCCGGATGCAATCCGGCATTCCGGCCGCCTGGCGATTCGTCGAAGTCCGCTTCTGGACCTGCGCGTCGATCGCGGAGAAGGTGTCCGCCGCATGAACCTGACCGACGAAGATCGCGAAAAGGCAGGAAAGGCGGAACTACCGGAAAGTCCGCTGGGAATCGAGGCGTTTCAGGCCTACGAGTTTGCCCAGGCCTCCTACGATCTTGCGTACCGCGTGGAAACGCTTCCATCGGGCGTCGAGGCGGACTTGAAGACGATCCTTCGACTCGCGCCCCGCGACCGGCACCTCGAATCGAAGATTAGCGTCATCGCATCTACTCGCCCCATTTATGGGGTCAGCATCGAAATCCCACCCGGCCTCGATCTCGATCGCGTATCTGCTCCGGGAGTCTACGAATGGAATACGATTGAGCAAAACGGATCCCGTGTTCTGGTCTTGCGATTCGCCGGAGGTTTGAAGGGAAAAATCCCTATCGTTATCGGCGGCAATCTGGAGAACACGGCACGCATGGATGAAGTGCCGGTCCCCCGCCTGCGCATGGAAGGTGTGGAACGCCAGACCGGAGAGATCGCCATCCAGGCCGATGCCTCCATCGAAGTTCAGGTGCGCGGCCTCAGCAATCTTGAGCGCATGGTACTGGAGCGGGTCTACTCCTGGCTGAAGAAGGACCAGCGCGCCTCCACTCAGATTGCGCTACGTTACAAAGATCCTGAGATCGGTGGCGTGCTTGCTCTCACACCACGGGAAAGCCTGGTCCATGTCTATACCGTCACCAACGTCCGCGTCACCGATCGCACAATCGAGGAAACGCACGTACTGAATTACACGATTCGACAGGCAGGAATCAGGGATCTGGAGTTTGTACTGCCTGGGCATCTTGCGGACGCGCGCATCCGGGTTCCGCACGCGCGGCAGAAAACGGTGACTCCCACCGCGGATGGTGAATCCCTTCTGGTCTCCGTGGCCTTGCAGGACGCGGTCATGAACCAGCTTGTCGTCCTGGTGGAAGAGGACCGCATCCTCAGTGCCGAAAGCGGGCAAGTCCGGCCGCCTGTAAGCCGAACCGGCAGAGTCGATGCGCAGTATGTTGCCGTGGAAAGCGCGGGTCGGGATGAAGTCGAAGTCATTGCGACCGACGGGCTCTCCCCGCTGGGCCGGCAACAGAAAGAGTGGAAGAGGATCGAATCCGTGTTTCAGGGCGGAAATACCCAGGCGTACCTCGTGCAACCTGGAACCGAGGACCCGAAACTGACTTTTCAAACACGGGAGCGAAAGCAGGTGGAAACCGCTGGAGCCCGAATCGGATTTGCCCGCACATCGATGTTCGTCGATGCGAACGGGGCGTACCGGGCAAACCAGGAGTATCACGTAGACAATCGCACGGAACAGTTTCTCGAAGTACTGCTACCCAAACGAGCCTCGCTATGGACGGTTCGTGTCGCGGGCGCAACCGTCAAACCAATCGCCCCGGACAGTTCCCGTCCCCGTATCGTCCACATTCCGCTAGTCAAAACGGTTGCCGGCGACCTGGATTACAGCGTCGAATTGAAGTACGGCGGGTCCATGCGGCGGGCAGGCGTGGTTCGATCGGCCCGGTTTCCATTGATTCAGGCGCAGAATATTTCAGTCGAACTCAGCCAGGTAGAAATCAACGTACCCCGAACGCATCGCTGGTTCAGATTTGCGGGTTCCCTGCGAGAGATCGAACGGGAGGGCGATTTCGAGGCTGGATTTCTTTCCTACCAGAACCGGTTAATGAAACGCTTGCGGCAAAGCGCAAAGTTCGGGTCTGCATTCGAAAAGGCGCGTGCGGCGCCGAACCTGAAGGGCATCCTGCATCCGCAGGATGCGTTCAATAAGGAACTGCAACAGAAGTACCGCGGTAATCCATTGCTGATGGGGGAAGTTGAGGAATCAACCAAGCTTCTAGCGCAAGCAGAGAAGGAACTCGCGGAAGAAAGAGCGGCCGGCGCGGCAAAGATCACCCTTGATAACCGTTCGGGACTGAACACCTGGTATTTCGAGCAATCGAACGACTACGTGACGCAACCGGGCCAGGATCGAATGTCGAATTTCGATACAACTCCCGGGGCGATGCCGGATGCTGAATCCTCGAAGGATGGCGGGCCGGTGTTATTCTCGGGCAACATCCGAAACAACAGTTGGTTTTACGACAATTCCATGGCCACACAATCGGACTCGGAATCTGCATCGTCGGAAACCAAGGCCATCGCTCAAATACCCGAACCTCAAGCCGCCCCGTCGGGATTGGAAGAGTTGCAAAGCCAATTGCAACGCCTGGGCGACAAGGCGGGCAAAGGGCCTGCAGTGACGACTAAAAGAAATCAGCAGTCCCGAGGTGCGCATCGCGCCCGAGGGCGGCGCAGCCAGGCCGAGTTGGCGAACCGCTATCAATTGAAGCTCGAGGAGTCCGCGGACCCCTCCGGTTTCGATGATTCGTTCGGAGATATGCCTGCCGAAAACGATTCAGGATTCGCGGACTCAGGAGAGGGCTTTGGTGACTTCGGTGGCGCTTTCCAGGTGGACTCTGAACCGCTGGTCACCGCTCGATGGGGAGCGCGGAAGACCTCATCGATCACCGGTGGCGGTGTAGGCGGACCCGTAAATCAGCTCGCCGCGGTACGTGAGGCAGCGGGCCTGGCAAGTCTGGACATCGCCCTCCCCTCCGCCGACAGCGTCCGCTGGGAGCAGGTACGATTTACGACGCCGAGGGGCGAAATCGAATTGTCGGGTCATGCTATATCCGAGCATGCCATCGAGGCATGGCGTCGATTCGGCATTTCGCTTGTCGCCGCTTTGGCGGTCTGGCTGCTTTGGCAGGGAACCCGCGGAAATTGGATTAGCCGGGAGCGTAGGGTCCCCATCTGCAACCTGATCATAATCCTCGGGGTCATTGGCCTCCTCCTGGGAATCTTCCCCTTTGCCGCCCTGATCGCCGTCGTTGGCGGCATCATCCTTCGCCACCGCGCGAAACGCGCAGCGTTGGCATAGGCATGCCCCACATGTAACTCGCTCGAAAAGAGAGAGTTGCTCCACCCAATACAGTGCCCCGGCCGCGAACCTTGTCCCACGTGGGACATGTCCAATTCTGTCCAGGTGTCCCACGTGAGACACTTCCTGATCCACGTAACCTGTCCCACGTGAGACAGGGTCCCGGCTACTCACATTGTCCCACGTGGGACACTCCCAATTCTCTCCAAGTGTCCCACGTGAGACACTTCCCGATCCACGTAACCTGTCCCACGTGAGACAGGGTCCCGGCTACTCACGTTGTCCCACGTGGGACATGTCCAAATCTGTCCAGGTGTCCTACGTGGGACAGGATCCGGGCGTCATTTCCTGAACCGATGCCCCGGATCGGCGATCAGATTGGCTGGTTTGGTTTGTTAGGATTTTTTGCGAATTTGTAAGCGTCCGGTGATTCACCATCTATGCAGTCTGGGGCCGCGATGATAGACCGGCTGTATGACAACCGAAGCATCGAAACCGGACCGGCGACTCCCCACGAAGTACAGCGCGGCGGAGCGAGAGC
>Ga0315336_1004582_pt1 | contig 16163 bp, 14 predicted proteins | sample ASW5metaG_FD_204512 | JGI IMG/M metagenome (GOLD analysis project Ga0315336, IMG submission 204512) | Ammonia-oxidizing marine archaeal communities from Monterey Bay, California, United States - ASW #5 | ecosystem: Environmental > Aquatic > Marine > Intertidal zone | place: USA: California...
TGGAGACGGAGATCGCGCTCGGCCTGCAAGGGTCGCTGCGGCTCGGCCGCCTGATGGACGACGGCAAGATGGCGCCGGAGATGATCTCGATCATGAAGCGCAACAATTGCGGCAAGGCGCTGGACATTGCCCGTGTTGCCCGCGACATGCACGGCGGCAACGGCATTTCCAGCGAATACCACGTGATGCGTCACGCGCAGAATCTGGAAACCGTGAACACCTACGAGGGCACTCACGACGTGCACGCCCTCATCCTCGGCCGCGCCATTACCGGCATTCAGGCGTTTTCGTAAGAACGCTTGATCGCGTGAGGTGCAAGCTTGAGCGATAACGACGATATTCCGTTCAACCGGGATTTTCCGCTCGTGGCCGGTGTCGTGGACCAAGTGGTCCCTGGCGTGCGGCGGGTGCTGTGCGGCAATCCCAGTGCGTTCACGTTCACCGGCACGGTGAGCTACATCGTTGGCAGTGGCAATGTTGCGATCATCGACCCGGGCCCTGCCAACGAGGCCCATGCGCAGGCGCTGCTCGACGCGGTGCGCGGCGAGACCGTCACGCATATCCTCGTGACTCATACTCACAACGATCATTCTCCGGGTGTTGCCCGTATCAAGGCTGCGACCGGTGCGACGGTTTATGCCGAAGGTCCGCATCGCGCTTCGCGCCCGGCCTATGCCAGCGAAACCCGCGCCACCGAGTCCGGCGGCGACTGGGATTTTCGCCCGGATCGAATCCTCAAGGACGGCGATGTCGTGGAGGGGGATGGCTGGCGGCTTGAAGTTGTTGCGACGCCGGGACACACGGCCAACCACATTGCTTTCGCCTGGCCCGAACGCAAGCTGATGTTCGTCGGCGATCATGTGATGGGCTGGTCGACCTCGATCGTCGCGCCGCCCGATGGATCGATGGTCGACTACATGGCCTCACTCGAGAAACTGGCGCTTCGCGACGAGCAGCTCTATTTCTCCGGTCACGGTCCTGAAATTCCGGATGCCGTGCGGTTCGTGAAATTTCTGATTCGTCACCGCAAGGCTCGCGAAGTGTCGATCCTGCACCGGCTGGCGAAGGGCGAGGCCGATATTCCGACCATCGTGCGCGCGAGCTACATCGGCATCGATCCGCGGCTGGTAAGTGCTGCCGGTTATTCGGTGCTGGCGCATCTTGAAGATCTGGTTGCGCGTGATGTGGTCGCGACCGACGGCGATCCGACCATCGGCGGCACCTATCGCTTGGTCGCGCCCTTGGCCTGAGGCTTGGCCGGCGTGATCAACTTCTTCACCGGCTGTGCGGCATCCACTGCGTCATTCAGTTCTTCCGAAAACTTGATGATGCGTGCCGCGTTGCTGCCGAGGTCATGCTCGAAATAGCGAGAAGATGAGCGAAGATCGATACGCGCGCCGTCGCCGTCGGGCATGATGCGGACCGCGAGGTCTTCGCGAAAACCCATGATCGGCGTTCGTGCCACGGCCTCGATACGGCCGATCCGCTGCGGAGGCTGCGGCGGGCGTTCGTCGATTACCAGCCATTTGTGCCGATTCACCAGACGCAGGGCCAGTTCGTAAGCCTTCTGCACCGGCACATCGATGTTGACCGGTTCGACTTCCGGGTAGGCGATCCGCTGCTGTTCGGCGGAATAGAGACCCGCATAGACGGCGGGGTTTGCGCCGTCGCCGGCGCGCAGCCGCGCCAGCGCTTCGAAGCGCGGCGGATCGATCGGGTCGGTGGTGATGTCGTGAATGGCCGGCAGCGTGCGGAACTGGAAGGCGAGGTAGGCTGGGTAGGCGAGGATCGCGGCGTCGATCAGGAAGGCCAGCAGGATACGGCTCATGCCCCGCGAGCCGTTCTGCCAGATGGCCGCAAACGCCGCGAGGCCAACCAGGATTGAAAGACCGGCGCAGGCGAGCGCGCCGAAGAACGTCGTCAGCGCGGGCTTGAAGTCGAGAAATCCAAACCGGACGATCACGACCGCCACGATCGATGCGACCAGCGAAAACACCGCCAGGCGTCGCGACCACGACGCGAGGGCGGAGATCGGCTCCATCTGGTAAGCGGCGGCAATCCGGCGGGCCATGCCTCAACAATCCATTCTGGCGCGAGCTGAAAGGGGGCGCGCCGTGACCTAGCGCATTTTCAGGGCCGGTGGGAAGCGCGTCAGGTACGAAAATGCCCGGCACGAGGCCGGGCATCACGTCAAACCGGATCAACGACCTCAGGCTGCTGCGGTCGGGAACTGGTAGTTCTTGAACTGATCCCGGAGCGCGGTCTTCAGGATCTTGCCGGTCGCGGTGTGAGGAATGGCGTCCACGAACTGGACGTCATCCGGCATCCACCACTTTGCGATTTTGCCGTCCATATATTGCAGGATCTCGTCGCGGCTGGCCTTCTGCTCGGGCTTGAGCTGCACGATCAGCAGCGGCCGCTCGTCCCACTTCGGATGGTGGACGCCGATCACCGCGGCTTCCAGCACCTTCGGGTGGCCGACCGCGAGGTTTTCGAGATCGATCGACGAAATCCACTCGCCGCCCGATTTGATCACGTCCTTGGAGCGGTCGGTGATCCGCATGTAGGCGTCCGCGTCGATGGTGGCGACATCGCCGGTGTCGAAGTAGCCCTTGTCGTCGAGGATGTTGCTCTCGACGCGATAGTAGGCCTTCGAAATCGACGGTCCGCTCACCTTGAGGCGGCCGAAGGTCTTGCCGTCCCACGGCAGATCCTTGCCGTTGTCGTCGGTGATCTTCATCTGCACGCCGAATGGCGGATAACCCTGCGTTTGCAGGATATCGAGACGCGCGTCGCCGGTCAGGTTCGCGAACGGCGGCTTGAGCGCGCCGACCGTGCCGATCGGGCTCATCTCCGTCATGCCCCAGGCGTGGCGAACCTCGACGCCCTGATCGACAAACGCCTTGATCATCGAACGCGGCATCGCCGAGCCGCCGCAGATCAGGACCTTGAGGTCGGGCAGCGTCTTCTTTTCCGCGGCCATGTACTGCAGCAGCATCAGCCACACGGTCGGCACGCCGGCGGTGTAGGTCACCTTCTCGGTGGACAGCAGTTCATAGACCGATGCGCCGTCGAGCTTGGCGCCCGGCATCACCAGCTTGGTGCCCATGGTCGGCGCCGAGAACGCGATACCCCAGCTGTTGGCATGGAACAGCGGCACGACCGGCAGCATGACGTCGCTCGCGCGGGTGCCGAGGGCGTCGGTGTTGTTGGCCATCAGCGCGTGGAGAACGTTCGAACGGTGCGAGTAGAGCACGCCCTTCGGGTCACCGGTGGTGCCCGACGTGTAGCACATCGCCGCCGCGGTATTCTCGTCGAATTCCTTCCACTGGAAATTGCCATCGACCTCGGCGATCCACTCTTCATAGGAGATCGCGTTCTTCAGCGTGGTCTGCGGCATATGCGCCTTGTCGGTGAACACGATGAAGCGTTCGACGGACGGCATTTTGTCGGCGATCTTTTCCAGCAACGGCACAAAGGTGAGATCCGCCATCATGATGCGGTCTTGCGCATGATTGACGATCCAGACGATCTGATCCGGGAACAGCCGAGGGTTCACGGTATGGCAAATGGCGCCGATGCCCATGATGCCGTACCATGCTTCGAGATGACGCCAGGTGTTCCATGCGATGGTGGCGACGCGGTCGCCGATCTTGATGCCGTGCTTGTCGAGTTGCTGGCCGACTTTGAGGGCGCGTGCACGAATTTCGGCGTAATTGGTGCGATGAATAGGCCCTTCGACCGATCGCGTCACGACTTCCTGCTTGCCGTGGATCGCCGCTGCGTGATCGATAATCCGATGACACAACAAGGGCCAATTTTGCATCAATCCAAGCATTCGGTATTTCCTCCTGAAGATGTTCTTTTTTGTTGGTGTGTCGGCGCTCCCCGAAGGGATTGGAATGAACTTTAGCGCGGACCGCGCGGCCCGCAAATGGCCTTGTGACTGGCATGCCACCGGCCGGCTGCCGGTGCTCGCTATTTTGGCGCTGGCAGGAGTGCTTAGCTGCGCGGTTTCGATGGATGCAAGCGCCAATGTGCCGCTGCCGCTGCCACGGCCTGCTGACGCGCCTGCCACGGTCGAGCCGGACCGAGGGCCGGCCGGTCAGGTCTCGCCCCCGCAAGAGCCTGCGGAGGCCAAGCCGCCTGAACTGTCGGCGTGCAGGAAGGCGCTGACCGAAGACATCGCGATTGCGCCCTCGATCCCGCCCATCAAGGGACCCGGCGGTTGCGGCGGCGAGGATCTCGTGCGCCTTGAGGCGATCGTGCTCTCGCCGACCCAGCGGGTGCCGCTGAAGCCCGCCGCGATTTTGCGCTGTACGATGGCTACCGCGGTCGCCGACTGGATACGCATGGATGTGGCGCCATTGGCGGCGACGCTCGGGACCACGATCAGCGAACTCGATAACTTCGATTCATTCGAATGCCGTGGCCGCAACCGGGTCAAGAATGCAAAACTCTCCGAGCACGGGCTGGCCAACGCGCTCGACGTGCGCGGCCTGAAGTTGGCCAATGGCAATGCTCTGTCGCTGACCGACCGCACCGTATCGCGGGACATCCGCGAGAAGGTGCTGGCGTCGGTCTGTGCCCGTTTTACCACCGTGCTTGGGCCGGGCTCGGACTGGTATCACGAGGACCATATCCATCTCGATCTCGCCCAGCGGCGCAACCACTACAAGCTCTGCCAGTGGGGTGTATACGATCCGCTGCCGGCTGTTGCTCCCTTGATGCCGGCGGACCGACCGCAGGAGGCTCCGCCGCGCGCCAGCGAACAGGAGGATGCTATGTCCGGGCAACCTTCCGAGGATGTGCCGCAGGCGGCTTCAGGCGGCGCGGGCGATAAGGCTGCGACGTCCACCAAACCGCGCCGTCCCCTGTCCCGACAGACCAGCCCCCAATAAAAAAGCGCCGGACCAGCCGGCGCTTTTCGATCAACTCCGATTGCGGCGAACGTTCAGTACGAGCCCGTACCACCACCCATGCCCTGCAGCGCCATTTTCGAATTGAAGGGCGAGTCGCCTTGCTTCGGTTCGAGCACGACCACCACGCTGCCTTGCTTCGCGCGGCTGTAGAGGTCGATCACGTCCTCGTTGGTCATGCGGATGCAGCCTGAGGAAATCGACGCGCCGATGTATTCCGGCTGGTTGGTGCCGTGAATACGGAACAACGTGTCCTTGTTGCCCTGATAGAGGTAGAGCGCGCGTGCGCCGAGCGGATTGTCCGGGCCGCCGGGTACCGACTGCGGGAGGCCTTCAATGCGCTTGTGGATGTCCGCGGTCGGGGTCCACTTCGGCCATTCCTGCATGTTGCCGACGCGGGCGATGCCGGAGAACGCAAGCGCTTCCTCGCCGACGGTGATGCCGTAGCGGATCGCCTTGCCGTCCGCGAGGACGTAATAAAGGTAGTGATTGTCGGAATCCACAACGATGGAGCCGGGCGTTTCCTTACGATGATAGTTCACGATCGCGCGCCGAAACGGTTCGGCGACCGGGACCTTCTCATAACGGGCCTTGGCCAGAAGTTCCTTGTCCCGAGGCTTCAGGCTCGCCTCCGGAGATTTCTCATAAGTGGTCGAAGTCGCCTGCATGCAGCCGGCGAGCGAAAGACCTGCGAGGAGAACGATAATTTTTGAGCCGAACGAGGACATTCCGAAGTTCCATTGGGCGCTGGGCGTGTCTTCACACCGAATCTAGCCGGAAGATGCTTCCGATTTCGTTACCCCCTATTTGCGCCGAAACGGCTCGTTTTTCCAGCGCTACGGCAGCGGTTTTGCCATGCAGCACATCACCTGTGGCATTTGGGCCTCAGGGCAGGGGCGGAAAAACCAGAGCGTGCCTAAATGCGCGGCTGGGACGCCCGTTTCGACCTGGCGGCACGCCCGAGCAGGCGCTCTGGCGCGCAATATCAGGCTATGCGGCGAATCGCATGCCTCACGAACGGCGGCGGACTGCGCAGTCTCAATGACCAATCGGCCCACATCTTTTGGACTATATTCCTTTGGTCTATTTGGGCCGGTTCGCAAAGTCCGCATGAGTCAGGTCGTTTCTGGTGACGTGCAAACTGCTGCGGGCTCTGGTTTCGGTGCAGCAATGCGGCCAGCTCCTCAGATGAGAGATGGCTGTCCCCATGTGCTCCGACGGACGCCGGGCCATTGGTGATTTTCATGACACCTGTATGTCTTGCCGCAAAATCGGAGAGATTGCGCTTTGAGAAAAGATAGACGACACGTGATGGCGCAAGAGAATCCGGGAGTCGCCTATGTTGTCGGTCTTCGTTCCCACCGCATCAGCCTTGAAGAAACTCGACGACGTTGAGGCCGACGCGCTGCCGCCAAATGCGATCTGGATCGATCTGAAGTCACCCTCTCCCGGTGAGGACAAAGCGGTTGAAAAACTGGTCGGCATCGAAATCCCGACCCGCGAAGACATGCAGGAAATCGAAATTTCCAGCCGACTCTATATCGAAAATAATGCGCGATACATGACCGCCACCCTGATGTGCGCGACCGACTCGGGTAATCCGCGCACCACGCCAGTGACGTTCATCCTGACCGACCATCGCCTTGTCACGGTGCGTTACGACGAGCCGAAACCTTTCGCGCTGATCGCGGCGAAACTCGCACGCACGTGTTCGCCGAGCATTACCGGCGACGGCATTCTTCTGGAACTGCTTGACGGCGTGATCGATCGCTGCGCCGATATTCTGGAGCGCGCCGGCGCGGATGTGGATGCGGTTTCTTCGCAGATTTTTGAACCTTCGGCTGATCGCGGCCACGCGCGCAGCTATTCACAGATCCTGCTGACCATCGGCAAGAAGGGCGACCTCACCTCGAAGGTTCGTGAGAGTCTCGTCTCGATCGGCCGGCTGATTTCCTTCGTTACCGTCGAGACCGATGCCGGACGCTGGAGCAAGGAACAAAAGGCGCAGTTCAAGACGCTTCAGCGCGACGTGTCATCGCTCACCGACCACGCTTCATATTTGTCGAACAAGATTACCTTCGTGCTCGACGCGATGCTTGGCGTCGTTAATCTTGAGCAGAACAACATCATCAAGCTGTTCTCGGTGATGGCCGTGGTGTTGATGCCGCCGACGCTGATCGCATCGATCTACGGCATGAATTTCAAGATGATGCCCGAGCTGGACCATCCCTGGGGTTATCCTCTGGCGTTGCTCGCGATGTTGTTTGCCGCGGCCGGGCCGTATCTGTTTTTCAAGTGGAAGCGGTGGTTGTAGTTACTTTGCAATCTTCGCAATCGCGGCCTTGATTGATCGCGCGGCGCTGTCGTAATCGGCCCACGCCCTGGTCTTGGCGAGCAACGCCGGGACCGTTCGCAACGTGTACTTCATCGGATCGAGATCGCTGCGCACCTGCGCCCACGTCATCGGCATCGAGACCGGCGCGCCATCGCGTGCTCGCGGCGACAGCGGTGCCACCGCCGTCGACATGCGGTCGTTGCGCAAATAGTCGAGGAAGATTTTTCCCTCGCGCTGCTTCTTCGACATGTTGAGCAGATAGTGTTCCGGGCTGTCCGCCGCCATCTGCTGACAGACGGCCTGTGCGAATGCCTTCGCGGTTTTCCAGTCGATCCTGTCCTTCTTTGCGTCCTTCAGCGGTGTAACCACATGCAGGCCCTTGCCGCCCGTGGTTTTGCAAAAACTTTCCAGCCCGATATCCATCAACCGTTCGCGCATCTCGCGCGCGGCATCGACCACGGCGGAAAATGCGACGTCAGGCGAGGGATCGAGATCGAACACCAGCCGGCCCGGCACATCGGGTTCGCCCGGTGCGCAGTTCCAGGGATGCAGTTCCAGTCCACCGATCTGCGCGGCGGCGACGAGACCTTCCACGCGATCGATCTGCACATACGGTTTGCGATCGCCGGAGACCTTCACCAGGTCGATCGATTTCGACATGCCGGCCATGGCATGGCGCTGGAAAAACGTCTCGCCGCCGATTCCGTCCGGCGCGCGAATGATCGAGCAGGGGCGGCCTTTGATGTGCGCGATCAACCAGCCGCCGACCTGCTCCATGTAATGTGCAAGATCGAGCTTGGTGACGGGATCGCCGTCGCCGCCATCGGGCCACATCGCCTTGTCGGGATTGGAAATCGTCACGCCCATAACGATGTTGTCGCTACTGCGAGAGGCCGCAGCACGCGCCGCCGATGCCTTGCCATTCGGCTTTGCGGAGAGTGTTGCGACATGGGTCTTGGCGGGCTTGTCGGCGGTTACCTCGCTGGCCGGTTTGTCCTTGCGTAATCCCTTGAACGCAGCCTGACGGACCATGTTGTCGCCGGTCCAGCCGGCAAATTCGATTTCAGCGACAAGTTGAGGTTTCAGCCAGTGCACGTCGGCTGTTTTCTTCGGCGCGTTCTGGCCGCCGAACGGATTTTTAGCGGCGGCGTTAGCCTTCAACTCCGGCATGATCTGCTTGACCGTCGCCTGTCCGTAACCTGTCCCGACAACGCCGACATAGGCGAGGTGGCCGTCGCGCGGTACGCCGACCATCAGCGAGCGGAATTTGCCACCGTTGCTTTTCCATCCACCAATTACGACCTCATGTCCGGCGCGCACCTTTGCCTTGGTCCAGCTTTCCGAACGTCCTGAACGATAAGGCGCTGTCATTTTCTTCGACACGATGCCCTCGAGGGACAATGCGCGGGCTGATTCCATGATCGCATTGCCGTTGGACTCGAAATGCTCGACGTAGCGGATGGTTCCTTCGTCGCGCTTTCGTTTGCCGTTGAGCAGAAGCTGGAGCTGCTTTTTCCGCTCCGATAGCGGAAGCGACCGCAAATCCTCATCCCCCGCGAACAGAAGATCGAACGCGAAGAAAATCAGATTGTCCGTCTTTTCGTCGGATAGCGCAGCTTGCAGCGAGGCGAAGCTTGGATGGCCGTCGTGATCGAGGGCGACGACCTCACCATCGATGACGGCGTCGGGAAGTTTCGTAGCCTGCCTGGCAATCGCGGAAAATTTCTTGGTCCAGTCGAGACCCTTGCGGGTTCTCAGCGTGGCTTCCCTATTTTCGATCCGCATCTGGACCCGATAGCCATCGAACTTGATCTCGTGCACCCAGTTGCTGCCGGAGGGCGGCTTTTCGACCGATGCGCACAATTGCGGCTCGATGAAATCAGGCAACGTCGCCACGCGTTTTGTTGTGACTTTTGATTTCGTGGTTTTCACTGCGGTTTTGCCGGTCGCGGCAGTGGTTTTGGAATGTCGTTTCTTCTCGCGTTCATCCGCGGCGTGACCCTTGCTGGAATCCCACACCGCATCCGCGCTCGCGCGTGTCGATTTGCGCGTCATGAACGGCGTCGGGCCCCGGCCCTTGCCGGCCGCGATTTCGGCCATCGTGCGGCCGGAAGCGACGGACGTGTCGTCGTCGAGAATGTCGTTTGCCTTGCCCTCGCGGGCATACTCGTCGCGATGCTTGATCAGTAACCAGTTGGTGCGCTTGCCGCCGTTGCGATCATGCTTCATGCGCACCAGCACCCACTCGCCGTGAAGCTTGCCGCCTTCGAGCGCGAATTTGAGGTCGCCTTTCTTGAAGCCGCGTTCGGGATCGTCCGACAGCCAGTAGCCGCGGTCCCACAGTTGCACGGTGCCGCCGCCATACTGGCCTTTGGGAATGGTGCCTTCGAAATCGCCGTAGTCGAGCGGATGGTCTTCCACCTCGACAGCCAGACGCTTGTCCTTTGGATCGAGCGAAGGACCGCGCGTCACGGCCCAGGACTTGAACACGCCGCCGAATTCCAGCCGCAGATCGTAATGCAGCCGTGTCGCGTCGTGCTTTTGAATAACAAACCGGCGCGCCTTGGCCGCTGCGACAGGGGTGCGACCGGTTGGCTCCGCCGTCTTGGTGAAATCACGTTTTGTTCGGTAAACCTTAAGCTTCTTTTGGGTCACGGCGAGGCATTCCCAACGGTGCAATAAACGCGAAACAATTGTATCATGCGCCATCAGGCGGGCGTTCAGGAACCAAAACCTGCGGTTTCTGTTGAGGTTCCGTCGCGGGTATGCGTTTGAGTTGGAGGTCGCCGATGTTGCCGCGTGCGTACTGGAAGGGTTCGCTGAAGCTGTCGCTGGTCACTTGCCCGGTGGCGCTCTATCCCGCCTCGACCACGGTCGAACGAACCCGCTTTCACATGATCAATACCGAAACCGGAAACCGGCTCAAGCAGCAGATGGTCGATTCCGAAACCGGTGAAGTGGTCGAGAAGGAACAGAAGGGTCGCGGTTACGAGGTCAGCAAGGGCGAGTATGTCCAGATCGAAAAGGATGAACTGGAAGCGGTTCAGCTCGAAAGCAATCACACCATCGATATCGACAATTTCGTTCCGCGCGACGAGATCGACCGCAGATATCTCGACAACCCGTATTACATCGTTCCCGATGGCAACGCGGGCATCGATGCTTTCGCGGTGATTCGCGACGCGATGAAGGATCAGGACCGCGTGGCGCTTGCGCGTGTCGTTCTTTCAAATCGCGAACGCATCGTGGCGATCGAGCCGCTCGGCAAGGGTCTGCTTGCGACCACATTGCGATATGCCTATGAGGTGCGCAGCGAGGAAGATTTCTTCGCCGACATCAAGACGCCCAAGATATCGAAAGACATGGTCGAACTCGCGTCACATATTCTCGACACCAAGGCCGCGCATTTCGACGCCTCGAAATTCGAGGACGAATACGAAAACGCACTGAAAGCGCTGGTGAAGCAGAAGGCTTCGGGCAAGACCATCAAGTCGGCCGAAAAGCCTGCGAAGGCCGACAACGTCATCAGTCTGATGGATGCGCTGAAGCAGAGTCTCAAGGGCAAAGCGCCTGCTCAGCGGCCGGCGCGTGCGTCCCGCGCTGCGCCGGCTCCCGCCGCGAAGAAGGCAGGGCGCTCGACGGCGCGGCAAAGGAAGGCTGGTTAGGGTACGATCCCGAAAAGTGGGTACCACTTTCGGAAAAACCATGCTTCAGAGAAACCGTTTTACGCAGCTTGCGCGGCGAGCAACTTTTCACGCAGCGCCTTGATGTCGGCAGTCAGCTTCATCACCTCGGGAATGGTGATGTTGGTTGCGCAGCCGATCGCTTGCGGAATCTCGGCTGCCTTCTGCTTCAGTTCAGCGCCCTTGGGCGTCAACTGAATTCGCACAACCCGTTCGTCGTCCTGATCTCTTGTCCTGCGTACCATGCCGGCGGTCTCTAACCGCTTGAGCAGCGGGGTGAGCGTGCTCGATTCCAGCAGAAGCTTCTCGCCGATCTCGCCGACCGTTCTGCCGTCTTTCTCCCAGAGCACCGCCATCACCAGATATTGCGGATAGGTCAGCCCCAGCGGGTCGAGCAGCGGCTTGTACAGCCGTGTGAAGGCATGCCCTGCGGAGTACAGGGCGAAGCAGACGAAATTATCGATCTTCAGCAGATCGTCCGCAGTCGGTCGGGCCATGGCTATCCTCAGGTTCGATCCAGGGCTGGATTTCCTTCCATATTTAAGGCGCGCACGATTGAATCGCGCAACGCATTTTCGCATGGCTGATGGTCAATTTATATGTTGCACGATTATATCGCGCACGATACAAATAACCATTCCTTCCCGGGTCGAGACCGGCTGAAGGCTGTCAGGTTTTCTAGCCCTCTCTAAAAGAGAGCCACCAAGGAGAAATCGTATGCCCACCAAAGTTCTTTACCGCACCCAAGCCACTGCAACCGGCGGCCGTGACGGCAAGGCCTCGACCACGGACGGCACGTTTCAGGTCAACCTTTCCACCCCAAAGGAACTCGGCGGCGGTGGCGGACCGGGCAACAATCCCGAGCAGCTTTTCGCGGCCGGCTATTCGGCCTGCTTCATCGGCGCCATGAAGGCGGTTGCCGCGCAGGGCGGCGGCGTCAAGGTGCCGGCGGATGCGACGGTCACTGCTGATGTGGGCATCGGCCCGCGCTCGGAAGGTGGTTTCGGTCTCGATGTTGCGCTGAGCGTGTCGCTGCCGGGTCTTGATCGTGCGGATGCCGAGAAGCTGGTCGCTGCCGCGCATCAGGTCTGCCCGTATTCCAACGCGACGCGCAACAACCTCGACGTCAAGATCACCGTCGTCTGATTGCTGCGTCAATCGAACAAGAGAGCGGGGCTTCGGCTCCGCTCTTTTGTTTGGTCCCGCTTAAACGTGCTGGCCGCCGTTGATGTGAATCTCGGCGCCGTTCACGTAGGAGCTTGTCTCGGTGCAGAGCACGTAGATGATCTTCGCGACTTCATCCGGCGTGCCGAGACGGTTCATCGGAATCTGCTCGTGTACAATCTTGTCGGTGCCCGGCGACAGGATCGATGTATCGATTTCGCCCGGCGCGATCGCGTTGACGCGAACGCCGACGCGGCCGAAGTCGGCGGCCATCTCGCGCGTCAGCGATGCAAGCGCTGCTTTCGACGTCGCGTAAGCCGCGCCGGCAAACGGATGCACGCGCGAGCCCGCAATCGACGTGACGTTCACCACCGATCCCTTCGCGGCTTTCAATTCTTCGATCAGTCCGCGCGCCATCATGATCGGCGCGAAGAAATTGACACGGAACACATGGCTCCAGACATCAACGTCGGTGTCGATCGAGCCCATCCGCGCGCCGCCGTCGCCCTTCGGCGAAATCGCAGCGTTGTTGACCAGCGCATGCAGCGCGCCGCCGTCGAGCCGCTCGCGAATTTCATCGATGGCGCGAGCGGTGTCGTTGTGGTCGGCGAGATCGACCTGGATATGATCTTCCGGTCCGGCGCCCCACGGGCATTGTTCGGGAAACGGATGCCGCGAGCAGGTGAGGACGCGCCAGCCTGCGCTGGAAAACCGGATCACGGTGGCGTGGCCGATGCCGCGGCTCGCACCGGTCAGCAGCAGGGTGCGTTTGGGCGCATTGGAGTCGAGGGGCGTTGAAGTCGGCATGGAGTGAGGTCTCGCCTTCGGCGTTCGATATTTCGGTTACGGATAAAGCCGTGTTTTGTCCCAAGCGGCGTCAGGAGCGGCGCGTGTGAATGTGATGCGGTCGTGCAGGCGGAAGGGGCGGTCGTGCCAGAACTCAAACGCTTGCGGCGCGATGCGCCAGCCGCTCCAGCCGGGGGGGCGGGGGACTTCGCCGATGGCATATTTGGCGGCGTTCACGGCAATCGCCTTTTCGAACGCCATCCGGCTTTCCAGCGGCTGCGACTGCTTGCTGGCCCATGCACCGATCTGAGCCTGCTTCGGCCGGGTGGCGAAATAGGCATCGGCCTCGGCATCGGTGACCCGGCTGACGGTGCCGCGGATGCGGACCTGCCGGCGCAGCGACTTCCAGTGGAACAACAGGCCTGCCTTGGGGGTGGCGGTGAGCTCCTGGCCCTTGGCGCTGTCGATGTGGCTGTAAAACACGAAACCGGCGGTATCGAACCCCTTCAGCAGCACCATGCGCACGTCTGGCAGCCCGTCCCGGTCCACGGTGGCCAGCGCCATGGCATTGGGATCGTTCGGCTCGGACTTCACGGCTTCGGCAAACCACACGGCAAAAAGCCCAAAAGGCTCGTCGGCGGCGGTGAAATCACCGGAAATTAACTCGGCTGGGGTTTTGATGGTGTTTGGACCGTTCATGTCTGGAGTATCCGGTTGCGTATCCTGGCGGCGCTTCGTGCCAAGCCTGCCCTCGAGCGTTCCCTATATAGGGTACGCGAGGGCCGTGGCCTATCGCCGATCGGTCGGTTGATCGCGGCGGTATCGCTGGTGGCCGTGGGTTGTTCGGCCAGTGGCTGCAGCATGGGGACCATGTTCAGCAAGGACCCCAAGAAGGACGACGCCTCGGACGTCACCGGCTCCATCGGCCCGATCCTGCGGTCCCACGACGACACTAATCTCACCGATGCCGATCTTGCCCTGGCTCGCAACGCCGCCTCCGACGTGCTGACCCGGGGCCAGAAGGACGTCAGCCAGCCCTGGGAAAATCCCGAAACCGGCGCGCGCGGCTCGGTCACGCCGCTGGCCTCGACCTATACCTCCGAGGGCCGGATCTGCCGCGATTTCCTTGCAAGCTACGTGCGCGGCACCAATGAAGGCTGGCTGCAGGGCGAAGCCTGCCAGCAGAACAAAGGGCCTTGGGAAATCCGCAACTTGAAGCCTTGGAAGCGAAGCTGAAGATTCGAAAACCAGGCTGAAGATTTGGAAGCGAAGCTGAAGGTTTAGAAGCAAAGCTAAAAAACGAAGCCGACAGACGAACGCACGGCCAGAACCGCCGCGCCCAATGCAGTTTTCCTCCAGCAACCGGTGAAACCCGTTGCAGGATTGTCACGAAAACCCCACATCAGGGCAAAGGGCCACTCGGTCCTCACCTGAATTCCAAGGAGACCTGACGGATGCGCGACCCCTATGAGGTCCTGGGGGTGCAGCGGGGTGCCAGTTCTGCGGCGATCAAGAGCGCCTTTCGCAAGCTCGCCAAGAAGCACCACCCCGATGCCAACAAGGGCGACCCGAAAGCAGCCGATCGCTTTGCCGAATTGAACACTGCGAATGAAATCCTCGGCGACGAGGACAAGCGCAAGCAGTTCGATCGCGGCGAGATCGACGCCGAGGGCAAACCGAAATTTCAGGGTTTCGAAGGCGGCTTCCCCGGAGGCGGCGGCGGACGCCGCGCGGGTCCGGGCGGCTTCGAGTATTCCTTCCGCACCGGCGGCAATCCCGGCGGCGGACCGGGCGCGGGCGGCTATGCCAGCGGCGGTGCGTTCGAGGATATCCTCAAAAGCATGTTCGGCGGTCAGGCCGGCGCGGGAATGGGCGGCGGTCCAGGCGGTCCGCGCGGCGGCGCGGGCACGTTCGAGTATGACGCGCCGTTCGCCGCCGATCTCGATCTCAACGTCACCATGAGCGTGGCGCTTGAGGAGGCAGTGCAGGGCGCGACGCGGCGCGTGCGACTGCCGACCGGCAAGGAACTGAACGTCAAGATTCCGGCGGGCGTCATCGCCGGCCAGCAGATCCGTCTCAAGGGGCAGGGAGAGACCGCGCCCGGTCATCGCCCCGGCGACGTGCTGATCACCGTGAACATCGCGCCGCATCCGTATTTCAAGGTCGACGGCAACGACCTGCGGCTGGAATTGCCGATCACGCTGTATGAAGCGGTGCTCGGCGCGAAAGTACGCGTGCCGACCCTCGACGGCGCGGTGCAGCTGTCGATTCCGAAGAATACGTCGTCGGGCCGCACGTTCCGCCTCAAAGGCAAGGGCATGCCGATCAAGGGCGCTACCGGAGCCGACGGCGCGGGCGATCTGTTCGCCACCACGCGCATTGTCCTGCCGGATGCCAACGACGCCGAGCTTGAAGCGCTGATGGAAAAATGGCGCGACGAGCATCCGATGAATCCGCGCAAGGATTTTGAGTGAGTGCGCTTGGTGCGCGCTGTCGAAGACAGCGATTGTCATGGCCGGGCTCGACCCGGCCATCCATCTTTTTCGGTGAAGTGCATTTTATCAAGTGCGATGGATACGCGGGTCAAGCCCGCGTATGACAATGGTGGCTGTTTGAAGCGTCCCGCATAATCTCTCAACGGGTCGTCCCCGCGAACATTCTCTCCGGTCGTCCCCGCGAAGGCGGGGACCCATACTCCCTGAGTTTTCGATTTAAGGGAGATGTTGGAGCAATCATCGCGCCGTCATCACCGCGTTCGGTGGTTATGGGTCCCCGCCTGCGCGGGGACGACATCGCGTGTATGGCAGCATCGTAATCAAACTACAGATCGTCATGGCCGGGCTTGACCCGGCCATCCACGTCTACTGCTCGATATCGCAAACAAGGCGTGGATCACCGGGTCAAGCCCGGTGATGACGGTTGTGGGCGTTGCAACACCGTGTGTCGTTTCGGCCTTCCGATTTAATTTTCAAACAGCATGCGCGTGTGGGGCTTGCCCATTCGCGCGAACGAAGGACATGCGTCATAGTTCTCGCGCATCGCGCGAGTTGATCCCGAGTCTGATCCCCTCAAACCACGAGGGGCATGGAGCGCCGCGAGGCGCACCTTGTAACTGTTTCGCTTCCGGCATCGCTTGCGAGGCGATGAACTCCGAAAGCGCATCGCCTTGCGGCGCTCCATTCGCGGCGATTTTGGGCGAGGGGAGCGTGCTTCCGGGTGCGGACGGGCGAACCCTGATCCAGCGGATTTCGCCGCCTTCATCCGCACCACCGTCCA
>Ga0315336_1004583_pt1 | contig 16160 bp, 11 predicted proteins | sample ASW5metaG_FD_204512 | JGI IMG/M metagenome (GOLD analysis project Ga0315336, IMG submission 204512) | Ammonia-oxidizing marine archaeal communities from Monterey Bay, California, United States - ASW #5 | ecosystem: Environmental > Aquatic > Marine > Intertidal zone | place: USA: California...
CTGATCCGACCCCTGGCGGCCAGGGAGGAATCCGGAGACCTGCCGGTGGTCCACCTCACAGCCAGCGAGCGACGAGCGGTCGTCGCCGAGTTTCTCGCCCGACAGGGTGCGATGCGACCCGCGGTCGTGTGGCTCGACGACATTCAGTGGGGACCGGACGCGATGGCGTTTGCAGAAGAACTCTTGGACCCCTCCCGAGAGATACCCGTTCTGCTCCTGCTCACGGTGCGCGACGACACCGTGATGGAGGGATCGGATGCAGAGGTTTCCCTGCAGCGCATCCTGGCTCGACCCGACACCGTGGAGGTCGAGGTCGGGGCACTCACCGGAGCGGATCGCGTCGCATTGGTAGAGGCCCTCGGGTTGGGCCAGGCGCTCGGCCAGATCGTCGAGGAACGCACCGGGGGCAACCCGCTCTTTGCCGTTCAGCTGGTCGGCGACTGGGTCCAGCGAGGCCTGTTGATTCCCCGAGATGATGGGTTTGCGCTGCCGTTTGGCGCCGATGTCACCATTCCAGACGACCTGCACGACATCTGGATTTCTCGGATCCGAGAACTCCTGGTGGGCCGACCGGACAGCGACCGCTTCGCGTTGGAGTGTGCTGCAGTGCTCGGTTTGCAGGTCTCGAGCATCGAGTGGGACGCGGTGTGCGAGAGGGCTGGCCACACACCTCCGGTGGGATTGGTCGAGCGCATGGAGGATCTCGAGCTCGCCCGCCGGCTGGACGGAGGCTGGGTCTTCTCACACCGAATGTTCGTGGAGAGCGTCGTGCGGCTGGCCGGGGAGGCCGGGCGTCTGCAGGACCACAAGACCGACGCATCTCTGGCCCTGACGGGACTCGCCTACGATTTCTTCTATTCCGGTAGAATCGCAGAAGCCGAACAGACCGCGAAGCGAGCCATTGCGCTGGCCCAGGGCGACCCGCATTCCTGGTCGCGCGCCGCCGGCATGATGGGGCTGATCCTCGATGGCCTGGGCCAGGCGGAACGCGCTCGACAACTCCTCGAACAGGCGCTCGAGATGACGAGAGCCGCCGGCGATGTGGACGGCGAGGCCAGAGCCCTCAACCGCCTCGGCCTGCTCGAAAAGAACCAGGGGCGGCTCCAGCAGGCGCGGCCACATTTCGAGCGGGCTCTGAAGCTGTTTCAAGAGGTGGGCGGACACGGCGGAGCGTCTGTGGCCATCGGAAACCTGGCGATCCTGCACCGGGAGGCCGGCCGGATCGACCAGGCCCAGGCGCTGTTCGAGCGATCCCTGGCCATGCGGCGGGAGCGGGGAAACCGTCGCGCCGTGGCCTCCGCTCTCAACAACATGGCCCTCCTCTACGTGCATCGCGGAGAGTTCGACAAGGCCACTGAACTGTTTGAAGAAGCGCTGGCGGCACATCGCGAGGTGGGAAGTCTCACGGGTCAGGGCACCGCGCTCGGCAATCTCGGCAGTATCCACCTCATGCAGGGCCGAGTAGCCATGGCTCGAGCCCACTACGAACAGTCTCTCTCGCTGCGGCGCGAAGTGGGCAACCGACATCAAGAGTGCAATGCCCTCGCCGACATCGCGAGACTGCACGGCCAGCTTGACGAGGGAGATCGCGCCCGCACCCTCTACGCGCAGGCGTTGGTCATCCAACGTCAGGTGCGCGACCGGAACGGCGAGGCCTTCACGCTCGTGGGGCTCGGTGTGGAGTGTCACCGGAGGGGCGAGCTCGCGCAGGCGGTAGAGCTGCTCGAGCGGGGTCTCGCCATCCATCGCGACATCGGAAACACCGGAACAGACGCGGCGTCGATGGTCACTCTGATCGACGTGTACTGTTTGCTGGGTCGATTCGATGACGCCCAGGAGTTGTGTGATGAGCTGCTCGCCAAGGGGCGCGCGCGCAAACAGAAGCGCTTCAGCGCCGCGGCCTTGATCGCGTCGGGCAATCTGCACCGAGATCGCGGGCAACAAGCCGAGGCCATCGCGGCATACGAAGTGGCGATCTCCGAAACGCGGGAAATGGGAGACAAGCGGCAGTGCGCATCGGCTCTCCTCCCGCTGGGCGATCTCCTGAGGGAGTCGGGCGCACTCGAACGAGCCCGCGTGGTGTTGGAGGACGCAGCGGAGGCCAGCGCGCAGATCGCGCATCGTACGGGGGAAGCCACCGCTCTGAGCGCCCTCGCCGAAGTGACATTCGAGCTCGGTCAGCCCGCTGTTTCCGCGGAGCATTTCGCCCGTGTCGACGCACTGTTGGTGGACCTCGAGCGACCGCTGGTGCGCGCTCTGGACCGGTGTCGCCGCGGCCGAATCGCCCACCGAAGCGGTGACCTCGCATCCGCGCGCCGCGAGCTCACCGGCGCCCAGACCATCGTCGCCGACATCGGCGTCTCGGCATCGTGCTCGCTGGGATCGGCGGTGACGGGCCTCGGCGAAGATCTACTCGCCGTCTGAAAGAGGACCTCCGGGCCGCGCGGTGACAGGCTCCACGGCGTTGGGCCCTCTATGGTGAATAGGAATACACGGGTCGAAAGCCAAGAGTGACGTACCGGGAGTAATCCTCGATGCCGAATCTGTAAGCGCAGCGGGCGTCGACCTCGCGGCCCCACCAGCTGGCGCCTCGCACCGCTCGAATGGAGCCGCGGTCGGGCTCGGCATCTGGCGCCTCGATGCGGGAATCGGCCTCGGGATGCACGTTGCGCTCGAAGAGATTGCCGCACCACTCCTGGTTGTTTCCGGTGATGGACCGCGCCCCGTACACGCTGACGTCGAGGGGATAGGCGTCGACCGGAGTCAGAGGCGCTGTACCGAGAGGCCCTGGACCTGAAGCGGAAGGCGCTGGGCCCGCACCATCCACGCGTGGTGACGAGCCTTGAGGACCTCAGCGTGATTCTGAGCAAGAAGGGGGATTTCGATGGGGCTCAGAGTGTGCTGAAGGAGGCGGTCGCCATCCAGAAAGCGTCTTTGGGGGTCGAACATCCCGACGTTGCGGCCAGCCTTCTCCGGCTGGGGGCGGTGCTCATGGACGACGCGGATTACGAGGCGGCATTGCCGGTGCTTGAGGAGAGTCTGGCCATCCGTGTGGGGGCTTTTGGTCGCGTGCATGCCCAGGTCGCCGTTAGCCTCCTGAAACTAGCGATACTGAAGAAGTTGCTGGGCGACTACCCGGCGGGTTCGGCGGATGAACGAGGAGGTGCTGGCGATCCGGGAGGAGGTGCTGGGATCGGGCCACCCAGACGTAGCCGACGCCTTGAACAATCTCGCGACAGTGATGTCGGCACTGGGCGACCTGGAGGCCGCGCGCGGGCTGTACGAGCGCAGTCTGGCAGTCCGAAAGGACGCGTATGGACCCGATCATCCGATCGTAGATCACAGCATGAACAACCTGGCCATTCTGTTGATGGATGAAGCGAGGCGTCGGACCGGGGAGGCCCGCGCCTGGGAGTGGGCCGGCTTCATCTCCGCCAGGACGACCTGTTAGAGCGGACGGAGTTGGATCTACGATCTGTAGTGCGGCAACGACCCACGGTCCGAATACGTAGACCGCCAATAGCGTCACCAGCAGGGTGTTGCCGTATGCCACTGATACGCCCGTGCAGCCGTTGTCCGAGCGAACCCAAGCCAAGCAGAACACCACTCCCATGCCGACTACGAGGCCACGGGTGACCCCAGCCAGGTTGAAGCGCCTCCGGGCGAACTTCGAGAAGGCGAGCTGCGCGCAGAGGATGGCCGGCGGGACAACCAACACGAACTGAAATCGCGCGTCCTTCAGATCGACGAACCAGAACCAGGTCCAGCTCGCGCCGAGAGTCAACGACCAAATCACGAAAGGAACGCGTGAAGGGCGAACTCCACGGGACATTCCGAACAGAACGCTCGAGACCAGAAGTGGCACCGTGACGTACAGACAGTCACCAACCGCGCCGTTGCGAAGTCCGAATTCCATACTCGAATGGGTTCGCACGGACATGAGAACAAGGGAGGCTACGAAGAGTGCGAGCGCCGTCGCGAAGAACGCCGACGTGGCTGGTCGAACAGACATGCACCCAACAGCTGCAATCCATGTGCCGGGTCACCCGACCAGGTCTTGCACCCGCTTCAGGCACGACGTGGCGTCCGCGTCTCGCCCAAGCCGTTTCCATTGACTTGCAGCCAGCTCGAGCGCCTCTCGGGCGATTCCCGGCCAACCGGCAACGAGCACCGCATCGGCGGTTTGGCGCGCGAGTATGGCGACATCGACATCGACCAGTTTCGTTAGGTGAAGCCCCTCGCGTGCCGCAGCCCAATGGTTCTTCAACGCACTCCGATCCTGGCGTTGCGCAGCACAGGTAGCCAGACCGAGTTCGCACACCGCCACGAGCGCGCGGCGCCCCTGAAGCTCAAACTGGGCGTGGGCAGCCGCGAACAACGGCTCCGCTTCGGCGGCTTGTCCACGAGTGACCAGGACGAGGCCGAGGTTGATCAGCGACAGCGTGGCATCGCCGGAACCAATGGACTCGTACCCCGCCAACGCCGACCGATATCGCGACTCCGCTCCAGAAAGATCGCCTTCGAGACGGGCTATTTCGCCGAGGTCGTTTTGCAGATCGGCGAGGGATTTGCGTCGTCCAAGGTCTTTGGTGAGTGCGAGCGCCTCGGTCAGCATCCGCCGTGCGCCGTCGTGATCGCCAGCTTGGCGCGCCACGACGGCGAGCCCTTGTAAGGCCTGTGCCGTCTGGCTGTCCGTGTCGCCCCCGGCCGCAAAGGCGTACGCTCGTTCGAAATAGTCGCGCGCCCGCGGGAGCTCTCCGGTGCGCACAAGCCCGTGGCCAAGTTCGCAATAGCACCGCGTCAAATCGTAAATATCACCTGTCTCTTTGGCGATCTCCACCGCCTCCGTCAACAAGCTCTCGGTCATCGCGCTGTCGCCGGCCAGACGCGCCGCCTTGGCCCGGGTGCGCAGTGCCACACAGAGCCGGCTCGGAATGGCTGCTCGCCGCGCCAGGGACTCGAACCGCTCTGCGAGTTCGGTCGCTTCAACAAATCGGCCCCGGATGAACATGTCGCCGATCTTGGACTCCAGGACGATCATCCGACGCGGGTCGTTCGCGGACGCACCCAGGGCATCCAGGCACTTCTCGAACAGGTCGAGGAGCTCACTGGACAGATCGAGCTCCATGGCCTGGTGATGGGCCTCAGCCCCCGCGAGCAACGGATCGCAGGCCTCAGAAAATGCACCTGCGGTGTAGAGATGTCGTCCACGTCGTCCGCCGGACCCACCCAGACTCTCGAGTGCCTGGGCTGCGGCCAGGTGATGTGCAGTGTCGCGGCCGCCTTCCTCGGACTGAATCAGCAGGCTGTTCCGCAGGAGTCCGTGCACGAAGCTGAACCCGGTTCCCGCGATTTCTCTTCTGGCCAGACCCGAGGACGCCATCTCGTCGAGCAGATTGGCAGAGACCACGATGCCCGCGACCGCGCATGCAGCCGACCACTCGGCGGCGTCTACCACTTGACCGAGGATGGCCGCGAGCTCCAGCGCATCTCGATCCGGCAGAGGGCGACCAGCGAGGATCTCGGCGACTCGGCTACTCCATACGGCCTGAAGCCCATCGGGCAGGGGCACACTCGCGTCGCTCCGGAGGCGGAAGCCGGTGTCTCCCAGTTTCAACACGCCCTGCTGAATCCAGCCACCCACCAACTGAATGGCGAACAACGGGTTGCCATCGGTCAACGCTTCGACATCCGCGGCGATCTGGGCGTCGAGGCCCAACAGCTCTCGGACCAACGTCGGCCGGTCCTCGGGCGCAAGGGGTCCGACCACCAATTCGGACACGCCCTCGAGCGCACGCAGGCCACCGAGCGCCGCGGACTCCAAAGGCCGATCTGCCAGGCTCTCCTCCTGGGCGGTCAGGACGAAAAGCAAAGGCAAATCGGCGCTATGGCGCCGATCTAGCACGTATCGAACGAACGCCAGGGTGTTGGCAGACCACTGAATATCGTCGAGCAACAAGACCAGCGGCCTCTCGGCGGCGAGGCGTCCAAAGAAACGGTGCAACAAGACAAACCGCTCCGTTGGAGAGTCGAAGCGAATGAACTGCTCACCCTCGCCAGAGCCTATGACCAGCTCCGTCAGGGCAATGGCTTCGTCAGAAGGCGCCTGCCACTTCTGCCGTCGTCGCTGACCCTCGAGCCGTTGGAGCACGTCGACCCGATCCAGCCCGCCGCACCGCAAGTGGCGGGCCAACATCGGTCCCAACCCATCCCGTGGCCCTCCGGCCGCGCTGTGCACGGCTTCCAAGATGGTCGCCGCGCCCGTTTCGTGCGCTTCCTCACACAGCCATGTCGCCAGACGACTCTTGCCCTGCCCCGCATTTCCACGAAGAATTACCGCGCCAGGGGCTTTTTCATCCGCTGCACGGTGTAGCGCCGACCACAGGGTTCCCCGCTCCACCTCGCGATCTACCAGCGGGATCTGGCGCAGTCCATACAGGCCGAGGCCGGCTCCCAACAAGTGCTGAGAGCGCGCGCTGGAGGAGGCGGGCGGGGCGGCGGGGAGCGGCACACACACAACAGATTGAGCTTGGCTGGACGGGACAGCGGCCGAGGCAACTGGATGGCGAGACTCAGGGCCACTCGCCTGAATTACAGTTTCTGCCTCGAATATACTGGCATCTCCCGGGGGTGCATCAAATGGGGCAGCCGGTTCCCCCAGCTGCCGGAGCGTCCACGCCGCGTCGGCTGCGCGCTGCACCCGGGTTGCCGGGTCTTTGACCAGGAGCCGGCCCACCCAGTCGGCGAATTGCGCCGGCACAGCCATTCGAGGCTTGAAGTCGGGGACCGGCGAATAGAGGTGCCCCTGGAGGGTCGCCAACCGGTCTTTGCCTCGGAACGGTGGTCGCCCGCAGGTCAACGCCCACGCGAGGCAGCCCAGTGCGTACAAATCAGTCCACGGCCCCCACTCTCGCCACATGCCCTGAATCTGTTCGGGCGCCATGTAGTTGGGGGTGCCAGCAGACGCCAACTCCGCCGTGGGTGCACTCGACCGATCTTCGGCAACACCCCGCCAAGCCAACGCGTGGGCGAGTCCAAAGTCGGTGAGCACCGGGCCTCGCTCCGTGAGAAGGATATTTGCAGGCTTGAGATCTCGGTGGACAACCCCGCGAGCATGGGCGTGGGCCAACCCGTCCAGGATCGCCAACAGGAGATCGCGGACTTCGGGCCATTCACCGAGCTTCGCCAGGCTCAAATGGCCCAGGGGAGCCAGCTCCATGACCATGAAGGGCGTCCCCAGCGCGAACCGGCCGCCCGACGCCTCCACGGCCTCCGGGGCGACTTCTCCATGGTCCAGTACCACCGCGATTCGGTGGTGATTCAGCCGGGCAACCGCCTCGACTTCATTGCGAAAGAGCTGATGAAACACCGGGTCGCCCACTTCTGCCGACAACAGCTTCACCGCCACATCAATGCCCTGGACACGGTGTCGACCCGCCCAGACGGTACCCATTCCTCCCTTGCCGATGCACTCGGTGATGTCGAATGGACCCAGTGGAATCGCAATCACGGCGCTAGAAATTCGACCCCGGCTGGGTGAGAAACTCGCGCTCCTCGGCTGTACTTTCGCGGCCCAAGATCTCGTTTCGATGGGGATAACGCCCGAATCGCTCAACGATCACCCGGTGCTTGTCTTCGTAGCTGCAGGCACCGGCGTAGCAAGCCGCTCGGGCGAGGTCGCCAGACAGCTCGCCGAGGGCAGCAAACCGCTCGGTGGCCAGGGCGTGGTCGGCGAGGCTCTCGCTGTGCATCAGCGGCATGTACAGGAAATACCTGTGAATCAGCGGCATGGTCTCATCGAGACCTGCCTGGATGGCATTGCGAACCACGTCCTGCGCCTTGGCATCGGCGGAGAACATGGCGGCCGTCCCTCGATGGATGTTCCGGGAGACCTGGTCGAGCAGCAGGACCAGCGCAATGGTCCCTGCGGCGGACTCGGTCCAGGAGTCCAGCTCGCCTCGACGCGCGGCGGCATTCGCCTCGCCGAACTCCCGTCGCAGCATCGCATCATTGTCATCGCTCTTGCGCCACCAGATTGCGTACTGGGGAGGCCCGCCATCGGGGAACGGGTCGTCGTCAGACCAATCGCCAAACCAGGTCTCGAGCATGTGTTGTAGGCGGCTCATCGTCACTCCGGCCAGGTGTCGCAGGCGTGGTAACTTGCTGGGTCGAGAGGAATCCATGTCGAATGAAGAGGATGGACCGGCCCATCGCGCGGCCATGGGCGGCAGGATCGCCGAGCTCGAGGCGCTTCTGGCGGCGGGCTTCGATGTCGACCAGCCGGGGTCCTATGGGCGAACCCTCCTTCACTACGCCGCCGCCCACAGCGTCGAGACCACCCGGCTCGTGCTCGATGCCGGGGCCGACGTGAACGCGCGCCACCAGGGCGATGACAACGCCTTGTTGGACCTCATCACCAGCGGCGGAGTGAACCTCGACATCGTGGATCTGTTGATCGAGCGCGGGCTCGACATCCATGCGGTTGCGCCCGACGGCAAGACCGCCCTCACCTGGGCTTGCTACTGCGGGCGAACCCGTCTGGTCCGGAGGTTGCTGGACCACAACTGCGACGTCAAGGGGACGGGCGGCTCCTCCGCCAAAGTGCCCATCGTCGAGGCCATGCGCGGAAAGAAAGGCAAGCTGGTGCGAGATCTGCTCGACTGGGGAGCGGACCCCGACCCCGACCCGACGACCTACTGGAGCCCGATCAAGTACGCCGTCTACGAGGACGACGACGTCCTCTTCGACCGCGTCATCGCGCTGTGCCTCGACGCGACCGGGAATCCCCCACGAGCGATCCACAGCGCCCTGGTAGACGCCGCTTACCGAGGCCGGACCGCGATGGCCATACGTCTGGTCGAGCTCGGCGCCCACCTCAACCCCGACGAGGGGCGACTCCCACTTCTTCGCGCCGCCCACCACAAACGCACCGAATTAGTCCGCTTCTTCCTCGATCGTGGTGCAGACATCCACGCGCGGGACGGCCAGGGCGATACCGCCCTGAGCCACGCCGCCGCGTCGGGACACCTGCCCACAGTGCAGCTACTCCTCGATCGCGGTGCCGTCCTCGACATCGTCAACTCCTCAAACTGGAACCCCCTCATGCAGGCGGTTGTCGATGGCCACCTCGAGGTCGCGCGGCACCTGCTCGAGCTCGGCGCGCGGACCGATTTCGTCGACCAGGAGAAGGGGGTCACCGTCGTCTCCATAGCCAGGGCCGGTCGGAGCCGAGCACTCGTGGAGCTCCTCGAGGCCCATGGCGCCAAAGAGAGAGCCGTCGCCAAACGCGTTGAGGGGCAGGAGCTTTTCTCGATCTTGGACTGCGAAATTTGCGAGTTTCTTCCTTATAAGAAGGACATAGGACGCGCCCCCCAGGAGCATTTCCCACTCCTGAACCAGGTGCACGTCCACAACAGCGAACCCGACCGATACACCACCTACACAGTGTGGATCTACCGATGTGAAACCTGCGGAACCCACTACCAGCACGACTACTTATATGACGCCGAGGACGCCCACATCGGTGGTCCGAACGTGTCCCAGCATATGCAGCGATTCAACCTCGAGCACCTGCAGATCGCGCTGGCCGCGCGAGGTCTCGTCGACGAGCTCGATGTCCTGCGTGACCGCCTGCCGAAGCTGCTCGAGGCGGGCGCCGAGATCGTACGAGCCCGCGGAAGCGCCGCTCCGGAGCACATCTGGCGTTGGGCACTGGACTGCCGACTCGACCAGCTGCTCCTCGATGATGACTGGGACACCATCGAAGCCGAGCTCCTGGGTCACGCCGACCCGATGGTCGCGGTTCAGACTGTTCACGACCTTGTGATGGCGCATTCGGAGAAGAGCTATGGGTCCGGCGCGGTGCAGATGTACCGGACCTTTCGACACACGACGGTAGGCGTTCGAGAGCGGGCCGTTTCCATTGTTGACGCCCACAATGACGCGATCGCAGCGTGTCTCAATCGGCTCTCGCCACTGGAGAAACTGGCCGCGAGAGTGGACCGGGTGCGCAAGACCGCGGCGCACTATGGGGTGGTATCAGGTGGTTTCACCGGGGTCGACTATGATCGACGGTGATGATCCCGACTTGTTTCGCTGTGGTGTGCATGGCACCGACCCTCTGGGCGGCCGGTCGGAGGCGTGTGCGATCCCCGCCGGATCGAGCTCGGTCCCGCGGAGCCCATCGACCGGGCAATCGCCGAGTGGCGCTCGGTATTGTCCAGCGCCGATGCGCTGGCGAGCCGCGTCGACGCGCGTGGTCGACAGAGACGGTCGGTTCGACCCCTTGCCCGCCACCGCGACGGAGGCTGCCGCTTTCGCCGATCGCTGGCGCAGGAAGACGGGCGACGACGCGCATCGCCTCACGGGTTCCGATGCCACCGAATCGGCGGTCTCCGCGGCGCTGAAAGGCCGGGCCGTAGTCCATGTCGCTACCCATGGGTTCTTCGCGAGTGAGGCGTGCAAATCCGCGCTCCATGGCGATGGGTTCGACCCGATGGTGCTGTCGGGGCTGGTGCTCGCTGGCGCCAACCGTCCCGTCGACCCATCGGCGGCAGAAGACGGTGTGCTGACCGCCGCCGAGGTGGCGTCCCTCGACCTGTCCGGGACCGGGTTGGTCGTCCTCTCGGCATGCGAGACCGGGCTCGGCGAGGTGAAGAGCGGTGAAGGTGTGCTGGGGTTGCGCCGGGCCTTCGCGATCTCGGAGGCCCTGAGGCAGGCCCAGCTGGATCGGCTCGCAGAGTCGAGGCGCCGGACCGGGGAGGCGCGCGCCTGGGAGTGGGCCGGCTTCATTTCCGCCAGGACGACCCCTGGTCCGGTTGAACCGCGTTCTTGGTAAACTGCGAGAGTGCGTCAGGACGCCCCAATCCCCCTTGGACTGTTCGACCTGCATGAGCCCATCGCGCGCGGCGGTATGGGTGAGGTCTGGCGCGGCCTTCACCGCGAGCAACAGATACCGGTCGCAGTCAAGGTCATCACAACTGCTCACGCCCGAGAAGCCAAGCATCAGCGGGCATTTGAGCGGGAGGTCGAAGCCATCGCCGGCCTCGAGCACCCCGGCATCGTCATGGTGCTCGACTATGGGATTGTCCCCGACGTGGCTGAGACGGAGACCGCCGGACACCTCATCGCGGGCAGCCCATACCTGGTCATGGAGCTCGCGCGCCGTGGCGTAGCCCCCAGGGAGCACTGGCCGTGGGAGCGCCTGCGCTCCCTGTTGCTCGCGATCCTCGAGGCGCTGGCTCACGCCCATGCCCGCGGCGTCATTCATCGAGACCTCAAGCCGGCAAATGTCCTCTTCTTCGAAGAAGACGAGAGCGTCGCCAAGCTCGCTGACTTCGGGATTGCCTGGGTCGCGGGTCGGGATCTAGAGGCTCAAACCGTTGGGACACCCCGGTACATGGCACCGGAGCAGATCGTTGGCGACTGGTTGGACTACGGGCCATGCACCGATCTCTATGCACTCGGCTGCATGGCCTGGCGCCTCACGACGGGGACGTTTCCTTTCAAGGCCTCCATGATGTCCAAGCTGACCGGGCACCCCGGCGCTTTTCGGCCACTGGCGGCGGTTCCCGAGGCGTTCGAGCCCTGGTTGCACGCCCTCCTGGTTCGCGAACCCCGCAACCGAGTACAGCGCGCTGCGGATGCCGCATATGCCCTGGCCCAGATGCCGACCGTATCGGATCCCGACGGCGCGTCTCACTCGGCCCCCCTTTCGGCCCCCAGGACGACGAGGAGCATCGGCCGAACGGGCGTCACCCCCCGGCGCTCCACCGTCATCGCCACGGACGCGGGTCGAATGCTGGTGACCCCGCCCCCGATGAGTGACTCGTGGGCCCGACAGCGTGTGAAGCGATCTCTGCAGTTGTTCGGGGCGGGCCTGGCGCTGTATGGCCTGCGGCGCCCTCATATGGTGGGTCGCATCGCCGAACGCGATGCACTGTGGTCGGCACTGGCCGAGGTGGTGAGCAGCAGGCGTGCCGGAGCGGTGGTTCTGCGCGGGGCGGCGGGAACCGGCAAGAGTCGTCTCGCACAGTGGCTCTGCGAGCGCGCCCATGAACTCGGCGCAACCACCGCGCTCAAGTCGGTAAGCAGTGTAGGTGGCGGCCCCATGGATGGTCTAGCGCAGATGGTGACGCGCCACTTGAAGTGCTCGGGACTCCCCCGCGTCGAGGTCGTCGAGCGGATCGCCCATCTGCTGCCGCAGTGGGGGGCAGACGAGAGCGAGGCGCTTGCGGAGCTGATCTTCCCGCGTGGCAGGGAGAAAGGCACGGCGGTCGTCGAAATCACTCCAGAGGACCGCGTTCGGCTCGTACGCCGGTTGCTGGGACAGCTCTGTGGCGAACGCGCCCTCATCGTGTGGTTGGACGACGCCCAATGGGGTGAGGAGTCTCTGGACCTGGCGTCCGCTCTGCTTTCGACCGAGGGCGACTCCATCCCGGTTCTGGTGGTCATGACGGTGCGAAAGGACGCTCTAGGTGTTTCTCCGGAATCCAAGGAGAAGTTGGCCAATTTCTCTGCGCAGTCAAACGCGCTCGAGCTGGATGTGGAGCCCCTGGGCGCCTCCGAGCGCAGCGAACTCGTTCGAGATCTCCTCGGCCTGAGTACGGCGTTGGCCGATCAGGTGGAGCAGCGCACCGCAGGCGTGCCACTGTTCGCCGTGCAGCTGATCGGCGATTGGGTTCAGCGCGGCCTGCTCGTCCTGGGGCCGGCGGGGTTCCAGCTCCGCGAGGGCGTGGAACAGGACCTGCCCGACGCGCTGCATGGCCTGTGGGCCGATCGGGTCGAACATCTGCTCGATGGGCGTGCCGAGACCGATCGAATGGCGCTGGAGATCGCCAGCGTGCTCGGTCCCCACGTCAATTCCGGCGAGTGGCGCTCCGCTTGTGAGCATCTCGGGGTGCCGATCCCGGAGGACCTCGTCGACTTGATGGTCGTGCGGGACATGGCGACCCGAATCGGAGATGACGACTGGGCATTTGTGCACGGAATGCTGGCGGAGAGTGTAGTTCGGGAGTCGCGAGAGGCAGACCGATTGGATGGACAGCGCAGCGCGTGTGCGGAAGCGCTTCACGAGCTGGGCATGGTCATTGCCAGTCGAGGCGGCGGACAACTCCGCAATTCCGAACAAGTGTACCGTCGCGCCTTGGTGATCGCTCCAGATCGGGCGTTCCGTGCGGTGATTCGATGTTCGATGGGCATGGTGTTCTGGCGTCGAGGCCAAATGGACGAGGCCCGAAACCACTTCGAAGCGGCACTGCCGGTCCACGAGGAGTTCGGCGATCGAAGGGGCCAGGCGCTGGCGCTCTACCACCTCGGCGTCCTCGACATGAGGCAGGGAAAGCCGCGTGCAGAGGCGTACCTGGAAGCCGCACTGGCCATCGATCGCGAGGTCGGCAATCGGGAATCCGAGAGCATTGTGCTCATCAGTCTGGGCAACCTGAACCAGAACCGAGGCCACATTGCCGAGGCGACGCCCTATTACGAAGCGGCGCTGACCCTCGCACGGGCGCTAGGCAACCGAACGTCCGAAAGCCTCGTGCTTGCCAACCTAGGCAATCTGCACACGCTGCAGGGGCACCTGTCACGGGCACGGGATTGTTACGAGGGGGCTCTCCCGGCGCTGCGAGAGCTGGGGCAGCATCGGGCAGTGGGCATCGTGCTCGGCAACTGCGCCGCACTCTTCATGGATCTCGGAGATACCGCAGGAGCAGAGGAGAGAGTCGTGGAGGCCTTGCGCATCCTGGAAGAAATCGGCGATAGGCATTCGCGCGGAGCCTTTCTCGGGATCCTGGCGCTCATTCGCGCCGATGGCGGGCGCGCTGAAGAAGCCTGGCAACACCTGGAAGAGGGAGAGCGACTCCTGCGGGAGACCGGTGACGAAAACGAGGTCGCCAAGCTCCTGTGCTATCGGGGAGAGGTCGCGTTGCTCACAGGGAATCGGGACGTTGCACAAGAGTCCCTCAAAGAAGCGCAACGAGTGGCAGCGGACCTGGAGATTCGCCCGATCTCTGAGCTCGGCAGAGCGATTGCAAAACTCACGGCGGGCCTGCACGAAAACGAGGATTCTGACGGTTCATGATGGGTCGACGCAGGCGCTCGTCCCTGTCGTGGTCGTTAGGACCGGCGTAGGCGCGGGCACTGTTCATTGCCGAACACCACGGCTCCTCAGCTGCGTGGCCCGCGGTAGCATGCCGACATGCTGCTTCTGTTGTGTTCCCTGGCCCTCGCTGACATCCCTCCTCCCCCCACCTACGTGGAGCTCTGCACCCCCGAAATTCAGTGCGGGGCGCTCGAGAGCATGACCTGCAAGTCAGTGATGGGCGAGGTGGTCACCGACGACCCTAGGAAGCCTCTGTGTATGGACAATATCGTTGAATGGAAGCCGATTCCTCCCTGGACCGAGCGTTGTTCGACCTGGGGAGGCACGGTGCGTCAGGTCGTCTACTGCAAAGGCGAGCCAGATGCGGCCGGGGTAGCCAGCCGCGAGCGCATGGCGAAGGTCCCGATGTGGGGGTGCATCGCCTCTCCTCCGCTCGTTGTGTTCGGCCTCGGCATTCTTGGAGTCGTTGCTTGGCGTCGTCGCAAAGCGGCCGCCTGAGCCCACAATCGAGTCAGACGACCTCCCTCCGGTCGATAGACGGCGACGAGACCGGTGTTGGCGCCTTCTATGGCACTCGTGCCCGCCTAGGTTCCGCTGCCGCAATACCGGCAAGCAGGATTGCAAAAGCGGCTGCAGATGCCAGCCCCAACAAACCCCTCAAGGACCTGGAGGGACAGCTCGTCGCCTGAGGCGCTGGCGAGGGCCGCGACGGGGTCTTTGTCGCGGGCCACATCGGAGTCGGTCTCCTCTCGCACTGCGATCTTGTTCTGGAGTTGGTCGGCCATCATTGCTCCTGATGTTGTTGCTGTCTTTCTGTCTTATCCACTGGCCACAGACGAAAGTGTCGCATGGGTGACACTTTGAATTTCAAATGGATGGAAGTGTTCCATGATGGGGGTGACCACCTCATCGCCGCTGAGCAAGCCTATCGACTGTCCCGTAGAGAAGAGCAGGTTCCAGTTTTGAGACGGGTAACCGCGTGTGCCGAGGCGGCCATTGGAGCGCCAACCCGCTCTATGCGCGCGTCGCCTATCGCAACCGATACCGGCCAAGCTACCGGTTCAACTATCTCGGTCTTCGACTCGCCAGGTACGAATGACCGCCGTCGGACGAGGGCGATGCCCTGCGGCCAACCGCTCTACGGCTCCGGTCTGCTATCATGGGCTTTGGAGGCCCCATGTCCACCATCGGCGTCGGCAAGGCATTTCGCAATCAGGATCGAGAGGGTCGCCGTCAGCGCTCCCGACGCGAGGAAAGGATGTCCGATCGTCGGGCCGACAACCAGGCTGCGGAGTGGACCGACGGCGATGCCGAGCTCCAGACCTGCGCGAGCTGCGGTGCCGAGGATCACAGCGGGAACCTGTACCACTCGTCTGCGGGTGAGGTTTGCGGCGTTTGCTTCGCCGACGGGGAGGGCGAGCTCCTCGAGATCGCGCCTGCGCCTCCATTGGGCACCCTGCTCGCCAGGCCGCTCCCGGTCCTGCTGCTCTTTGGTCCCTACCTGCTCTGGCTCGCCTTCGGCATGGACCTGGTCCAGACCAGCGGGTACGGCATGGCCATCTCCGGAACCGTGTCCAACGTGGTCATCGTGTTTTTGAAAGTCCCGTTCTTTTTCGGTTTTGTTGCTGGATGGATCCTGACTCCGGTGGTCTTCTATCGCACGGTGATGGACGTCCTCGACGACACGCGGCGCCCCGAGATGGCGCTGGGCCAGAAGACCACTCTGGTGGCCGCGCGTCTGTGGGGTCTAGTCGGCTATTGCCTCCTCTTGGCGGCGGCGAGCCGGTCCCTATCGGCTATCGGGTAAGAGTCGGCGTCTGGTGCGGACTCGGGGATCCCGCCCGCGATCGACAGCCGTTCACAGATGTACCGTCAAGATCCTCGCCGAATGATCCGATGTACTCCATGTTCGTCGGGACATTTCGGACCGACGGAGACCTGTATCGACTGCTGCCTACGGACGACGGTGAGCACCGCGTAGAGCAGATTTCCCAAGACGAGATGCCCGCATGCGACGAGCCCCTGCCAGTCGGAGATCTTCCGGATGAGGCGGGCGATG
>Ga0315336_1004584_pt1 | contig 16152 bp, 10 predicted proteins | sample ASW5metaG_FD_204512 | JGI IMG/M metagenome (GOLD analysis project Ga0315336, IMG submission 204512) | Ammonia-oxidizing marine archaeal communities from Monterey Bay, California, United States - ASW #5 | ecosystem: Environmental > Aquatic > Marine > Intertidal zone | place: USA: California...
TACATCCAACGGATGGGGACGCCGAGCGATTGGGGGAACCTGATGTCGGGAAAACCGAGATGTGGCATGTACTGCAGGCGGATTCTGATGCGGATTTGTATTGCGGGTTGGGCCGGGAAGTGGACCGCAAGGCACTGGCCGAGATTCTTGCGAAAGGATCTATCGTTGAGCACATGACCACATTTCCCGCTGAGGAAGGGGCTTCGATATTTGTACCTGCCGGAACGGTGCATGCGATTGGCGGTGGATCGTTATTGGCTGAGATTCAGCAGAATAGTGATATCACGTATCGCATGGATGATTGGGGACGGGTGCAGGCGGATGGTACGGCGCGGGAAATGCATGTGGACAAGTCGCTGGAAGTGACGGCGTACGGTTCGCTTCATCAGGGGGCATCGAATCCGATTGGTTATTCGTCGGGGTCGAACACGATTGCGGTCCATGGTGTGTGTGATTATTTTGCGGGCGAGGTGTGGACTATCGGGGATTCTTATGTGCGTGAATCGCGTGGGGATTCTTGTTTCTTGTTGCTGGGGAAAGAGAACGTGCTGACCATTTCTGCGGAAGGCGATAGTTACTCGTTGAAGCCGGGGAGCGCGTGTCTTGTTGAAGGGTGTCATCAATCCTTTTCGGTTTCCGGCGCCGGGGAGTTGTTGGCTTACTATGTGCCGGACATTCAGAAGGATGTTGTTGAGCCGTTGCTGGGGGCGGGGCATAGCGCTGAGAATATCGTTCGACTGGGAGGAGACCCGGGCACGAGCGCGATTCAGGTTTAGCCTGCGGGAAAGGCGTCTAAGACTTTGTCCTGAGGAGCGGGCGCATCTTGTTTTATTCGAGCCAGTTCAGCACTGATGATGCCGAGTAGCACCCAAAAAATGAGTGCGGACGCGGGTTGTTGCAGGTTAAAGATGAATGTGGCGTCGATACTCATGGCTAAAAGGGCGGTGAATATTGCGAGGCCGATTCGTTGGCTTTTGACGTTTGATTGATGGATCCAAATCTGGAGGCTGCTCATTAGCGCGAGCACGATGAGCAGTAGGAAGAACGCGATTCCGAAAATGCCTTGTTCTGCGGCGATCTCGATGTATTCATTGTGGGGTTGGTAGAGCATGCGGTTGTAGAAGGTGTATCTTGTGGCTTCCATTTCGTTCCAATATTCGGGGCTTGCGACTCCGTAGTTTCCTGCTCCAACGCCGAGAACGGGGTTGTCCAAAAACATGCGGGTGGCGGTATCCCAGGCGTAGATGCGCTGGGCTACGCTGGCTTGCTGCATGCCGAAGACGTCGCTTTCTTTGATGGACCACGCGCGGAAGATAAATGCGGTGCCGATGATTAGCAGCAGAAGGAGACCTACGACGGCTTTGACGTGTACTTTCGGGGCTACATCGTAGTCGTCCTGGGTGGTGGCGCTCCGTGCTTTGTGGATGATGATGAAGAGCATGACGAGTAGGCCAGTGGCGAAGAGTGCGACGGTGGCGACGCGTGCTCCTGTGAAGGAGAGGTGGTAGAGCATGATGACGGCGCAGATGCGGGGGATGATGCGTATGACGAAGAGAGTTCGGCTGGAACCGAGGCCGAATGAGATGGGGATTGCGGCGATGAGAACAGAGGCGGAGAAGGTGGCGTGACCGATGAAGGAGACGCCTCTTTCGACGGGGACTTCTGTGTGTTCGGCCCAGGGAAATACATCGAAGCCGTGGTGTTGGATAATTCCGTAGACTGCGATCAGGGTGCCGACTCCGGTGATGGCCCATAGAATACCGTCGCGGTCGCGGCCGATACTGATGATGTTTGCGACGGCGAAATAGACACACATCAGGCCGAATTGTTTGCTTATGTAGGTGAGGGCCAACCATTTGTTTGCTGCGGGAATGACGGACAGGCAATGGACGATGAAGAGTGCGACGATGCAGGTGGTGATGGGGTCCCAGCGGAGGGAAAACTCGTCGTCCATGACTCGGTTGATGACCCAGAAGCCGAAGATGAGAGGTCCGCAAATGCGAATGAGGGCCCATTTGGCTTCGTCGACGCCTACGAGGACGGTGAGGATTAGGGGCGCGGAGAAGATAAGCATGAGGAGGGCAAAAAATATGGCCCGTTCGAATGGCTTATCGCTTAGGGGTTGTTTGATGGTCATTGGGTACCTGTTTGGTATTGCTTGGGTCAATGATATAGGTCGTCTGTGGTGAATGGCAAAAAAGGGCCGGAAGTTGATTGATGTAAAGTTGGGGAAATTGATATAACGTTTGGCGGTATCATTGCCCTTTAAGGAGAATTCCATGAGTGATCAAATGCTTCGTAGTGCGCTGGGTCAGTATCCGGTTCCCACGTTTGAAAACCCGGCCTTCAATACGCCGAAACCGTTATCGGAATGTACGGTAGCGATTGTGACCACGGCTGGTTTACGTACGGAAGGTGAGGATAGTTGGAAGCCGAATGACTCGAGTTATCGGATGTATGCGGCGGATGAGCGTGGAATGACGTTGGGGCATTTGAGTCCAAATTTTGATCGATCTGGATTTGTGGCGGACATCAATGTGGCGTATCCGATTGATCGGCTACAAGAAATGGCGGATGACGGTGTGATCAAGGCGACGGCTCCGCGGCATGCTTCTTTTATGGGCGCGCAAGATGAAAATATGGACACGATTCGGATGGATACGGGTCCGGCGTTGGCTGAGGAATTTAAGCATGACGGTGTGGACGTAGTTTTATTGACTCCGGTCTGACCTCTTTGTACTCGCACCGTGAGTGCGATTGCACATGTGTTGGAAGCGAATGGTTTGGCGACGATTTCATTGTCGAGCATTCGTGGGTTTGCTGAGAATACGAAGCCGCCGCGGGCGTTGCACGCGGAGTTTCCTTTGGGACGTCCTTTGGGAAAACCGAATGATGCGGCGTATCAGCGTCGGGTGTTGGATGCTGCTTTTGAATTGTTGACGCGAACCGAGGGGCCGGTGTTGGAGGATTTCCCTGAATCGATTGAGGATGCTTCGGCGGCGCCTTTGTCGTGTACGTTGCCTCCGCGTGTGGATGACGGTGGTTCGGCGGCGGTATCTGAGGCGAAGGGGCTTCGGAAGGCGTTTGATCGGGCATTGGAGACGCATGGGCGTACGAATGTGGGGCGGTTGGCTGATGCGGATGGTGTAGTGGGATTGATTGAAAAGTTTGAGGTCATCGCTAAAGGGGATGATTGGAAGGAAGCGGGGATTGCGCCGAAGGATTTGATGGAGGCGACGAAGGATATCTTGAGTTATTACGAGGAAGCGGCGAGTGCTTTGGTGGAACATACTCCTGCGGCGCGGGCTGCTGAGAGTTGGTTTTATCGGGAGACGGAAACGGGTTCTTTGATGAAGAAGGCGCAGGCGGCTTTGAAGGATGGTGGTTTTCCGGCGTGGATGTATATTACGCCGATGACGCAGCAGGGTTGAAAAAAAGTATCGATGTCGGTACATTGGTTTTTCAGACGAAAGGAGGATAGGGACAGGAACTAACACTTTAAAACGGGTAACGGGAAGACGGTGCAAATCCGTCGCAGTCGCGCTGCTGTAACCAGTAACGAACCCCACACACACGGCCACTGCTCCAATGGAGCGGGAAGGCGTGGGAAGTAGGATGACCTGGAAGCCAGAAGACCGACCCACACATTTCACAATTAACAACAACTTCGCGAAAAAAGTTGCGGTTACTCTCGCACATCCTGCGGTTAACCCATTTTTTCATATCACAACTTAATTAGAGTGTATAGACGTACGTTCGTTTTGGGCGGATCTTCCTCGTGGATAGCCGTGTGCAGGAATTCGCCGAAACGTTGCGTGGCGCGCTGTGCATGGGAGAAGACGTATGCATTTTTTCAGATGTATGTTTGCAGGTTTTATTTTGATTCATTCTGTAGGAGCTTGGGCGTTGCCGGATGACGTGGATTTTGTCAGTTCGTCGGAGTTTCCGACCACGGCTGCGTTTGGTTGGGCCGGAACGGCTTTACCGGATGGCCGATACATCGTTTGGGACGGGGACACGATTTATGTTCAACGAGCGTTGAACATGGATAGCTGGCGTGCGATCGCGTCGGGGTACACCGGTGATCCCGCGTTTATTGTGGCAATTCCCAATTCGACGGAATTTCTGTTGGGGGCGGGCTTCAGCGGCGATATTTATCGTTTTGATCGGGCGAATCCGGCTGACTATACGCCCGCTGTCGCGAGTAATATCGGAAGTCATTATGCCGCTGTATTTTTGACTGACACGCTGTTTGCGATTGATCGGTCTGGAGCGGGAGCATTTACGGAGATTGCCGTATTCGATTTGACAACGGCTCGGTCGAAGCCGCCGGTGACGGTGTTGTCGCGTCCTGCGTCTTCAAGTAAGGAGGAGCAGGTCGTCGAGAAGCCTGGTGGATCTTATTCCGCGTCGATTGCGTTGAATTCGAATACCGGGTTGTTCTACGTGACGGACGCCGGGAACGGGTTGGTCAAGTCATTTATGCTGGCGGATCTGTTGAATGCGTACAACACGGCGACGCCGCTGGATTGGGTAGCGGACGGGACATCGATTGGGTCTGCGTTTCAGTATCCTACCGGAGGGGTTTCCGGTTTCACGGCGTCGGGTAATCTGGTAATGGGAGGGTTTGGTTCAATTGTAGAAGTAGATCCTTCCGGGCCGACGACGATCAAGACATTGGATCCCGCGGGGACTGGTCCGTTTTACAATGTGATATACAACGATGTAACGGAAGATTTGATTGTGATCGAATCTGCGTATCCGAATCCTTCGATTATTCACATGACGCAATTGCCTTCTGCCGCGATGCCGGTGTCGGGTGTGTGGATGACGCTTTTACTGGGAAGTATCGGAGTGGTGAGTGTGTTTCGCTTAGCGCGGAAACGAGTGTCGGTTAACTAACGGGTATGAGGTAGGGTGCGGAATAAAACCCGTGCTCTACCTCTTTTTATTCTGTTTCGGGAACGGGGCTGATGATGCTCTTTGGTGGTGTGTTTCGTCGGAGTCTTTCGAGGTCGGTTTCGGTGAGGAGGGTCCCGTAGAGGGTTTCGTGTTCTTCGACTAACTTGATGTGGCGGTGGCACACGTTGCATTGGTGGAGGTCGTTTGCATGGGCGTCGTCGGGGATTTCAATGAACGTGCTACAGAAGGGACAGACCACGCCATTGATGTCTTCTTCCTGTTTCAACTGCATGAATTTTTGGATATTGCCCTTTCGATAGGCCCTAATGAAGGCATCGGCGGCTTCGGGATCGAATTGAGTTCCTTTGTTTTTTTCGATTTCTTCGATGGCGATTTCGGGATCCAGGCCGTCGCGATAGGGGCGGTTACTGGTCATGGCATCGAATGTATCGCCGACGGCGACGACGCGTCCTTCGATGGGGATGTCTTCTCCACGTAATCCGTAAGGATAGCCGGAGCCATCGTAATTTTCGTGATGATAGAGGCAATATGGGATGAGGGGTTCCAGTTTTGCGCTGTCCTTCATCAAGGATGCGCCACGTTCAGGATGGACTTTCATTTTTGCATATTCGTCGTCATCAAGACGTGCTGGTTTGCGGAGAATAGCATCTTCGACAGCGATTTTTCCGATGTCGTGCAATACGCCGCCCATTTGAACTTCTTTAATTTTATCTTCGGACCATCCGAGTTCGGTGGCGATGGCCATGGCATATTTCGTTACGCGCCAGGTGTGTCCAAGCGTGTAGTGATCGCGCATTTCTATGGCGTTGGCGAGGAGCTTCAGTGTGGTTTGGAATTCCTGTTCGAGTTGATCGACGTATTGGGCGTTTCGAATTGCGATTGCGGAAGGACCGGCTAGCGCAGTGAGCAATTCGAGATCTTGTTCATTGAACGCATTCCTTGATCCCCGAGTGTCGATGTAGACGATGCCTAGTTTTTCCTCGTGGTGAATGAGGGGGACGCACATAACGGAAGTGATGTTTTCGGTGATGATGCTTTGGGACGGATTGATGCGTTGATCGGATGCGGCGTCGAAGATTAACATGGCTTCAGCATTGTTGAAGGATTTTTTGATGATGGTTGAGCTTGCTTTTACCGGAACATCCGCCGGATCTTTTGAATATTCATGGACGGACTTCAGGGTCCGTTCTTTGGAATCCATGAGCATGATGACGCCGTTGGTAGCAGAGACCAAGTTGACGAACTGTTCCATAACTTTTGCCAACAGTTTCGTGATGTCCTGCTCGCTGGCAATGATTTGGTTTGCTTCGTACACGGCGGTCAATCGACGTTGAATGTCGGCACTGTCGACATTTGCGGAGAGTTGCCCCATTTGGGTGAACATCGAATTGAATTCGCTGCTTCTTACGGAAGCTTGAACGTTGGGTGTAGCAGGGGATTGAACCGGAGAAGCCACTTCGTGAGGTTTGGAAATGGGTGAGAACCAGATCTGGTCATTGTCGTCCTCGGCGGCTTCCAGACACATTTCAATACTGCCAAGATGAAATACTTGTCCAGGGGAAAGTTTGTATTCGATGACACGGCGTCCGTCGACGAACACCCCGTTGCCGCTCCCCAAATCGCGGAGCATAATCATGGTCCCGTTGGGTTCAATGACAGCGTGTTGTCTGGAGATTTCGGGGATATCCAATACGAAACTGTTTTCAGGATTACGCCCAATGGATAAGCCGCTCCCAATGGGTTGTGAGGTAAATTTTTCCCCATTATGGAGGACTTTGACTCTTTGATCTGTCATTTTTTTCTTATCTCTAACGATTTTTAGCCAGTACCATATATATCATGGATTGGCGATGAAATCCAGCAAAAACAGCGTACTTTGATACGTGTATTTAGCATTTTAATGTAAATTATCTCATTCTTTCAATAGAAATATGCACAAAATTCAATAAAATATAGAAATTCAATTGTCTTATCTCCATATATCCCTTGAAACTATGTAAAAATTGTTCTTTTTTACATTAATTGCTTGACTGATCGAAAAGATTCCGATAAAGTAGAATGCTGAGATTAAATGGCTGCGGTAAAAAGAATTAGAACAGCCGGCTGTGTAGTACGTGGGGTGGGAAGTTCAGGTAGATTCTTGGTCTTCAATTGGACAGGATAATACCCTTTATTCCCGCCAGTCACGGTATTCCGAATTCGCGAATACTGACCAAAGGTTTATTATGGAAAACGAACAGTTTCATTTATCTATGTTTGGCTTGCGCGAGCAGCCTTTTGCTCCGACGGCAGACCCGACTTATTTTTACGCGACACAAGAACACAAGTCGTGTTTGTTCCGTCTGTGGAGCAGTATCGATGAACGGCATGGCATTGCGGTAGTTCTTGGAAATTACGGTACCGGGAAGACGACATTACTTCGAAAATTAATGACCGGTATGGCGGCAGACCGTCAGCGATACAACACGGCCGTCATTGGTTCTCCGATCCCATCGTGGACCAGTTTTTCGTTGTTGGAAGCAATCGTGAATCAGTTTAATCTCAAGCCTTCCAAGCGGACATTCGGCGATTATATGGAAGCATTGAGCCAATATTTGATGATCAACCGGAAACGGATTAATACATTGATCGTTGATGATGCCCAGAACTTAAACAAGCGAGGGCAGCTCGAATTGTTAAGATTGGTGCAGAATTTGGAGACCCCTCAAAACAAATTATTGAACCTCGTATTTTTCTCGCAATTGGAATGGACGCGGGTTTTGGAAGCGGCTCCGAACTTTCAGCAACGTATCAATTTTGCGTACACGTTGGAATCCTTAAACGGGGTGGACGTAAAGAATTTTATTAAATACCGATTGGCCCATGCGGGAGCGGTATCCGACAAGGCACCCCAATTTACGGAATCTGCGTTTGGGATGATATCGGCATATTCGGGCGGAAACCCCCGATTGATTGTATCTTTGTGTCGAAACATTCTTTTGTTTGCGTCGCAGATTCGATCGCGTCAAATCGATCACGAAATGGTGTACCACACGGTGCAAAAAACGACGATGCCGGACTCAGAAACACAATTTCGAATGGATACCGCGATGCGAACCTTCCCAGGACAAGTCGCGACCAAAGTTCCCCGAAATCTTCCCGTGGTTCAAAACGTTCCTGCGTTTACTTCTAAGGCGCCTGAGCCGAATGCTCTTATTTCGAAACCGAACTCTAAACGAGCGAATGATCTATTGCTTAAAGCGGAAAAACTGAGGTAGACAGTCAAGTATGAACGGATTCATGCCGATAACATTACATCATGTACCCAGTTGGTAATTAGGTCATTTCCTTATGCAAAACGAGATGTCAAAAAGGCTGGATGATTTGGAAGAAACCCTGATAGATGAGGTTCAGGAAGACTCCCGAATGTCTTCAGGTTCCGGAGCGGATGCTTCGGAGGGTGATCTTGATTTTATCAAGATGACGGGGCTTACAACACCTAGTTCGATGGAATCGGTGGCGGAAGTATCTCCCGAAGAGCCGGTTGAAGATATGAATCCCGAAGCGCCGATATCATTTTTTGAAAAGGGGCTTGAAGACGTTGACGGAGCGATGGTTCCGGACGGTACTTTAGAGAGCCTTGGAGAAGAAGAAGAGCTTGTGGCGAGTACGGTGACTTCAGATGGTCAAGGTTCTTCCATTGAAGGGTTGAAGGAAATCATTGCTGATTTGGCAGGTGAGACGGAATCTACGGATCAGATGCCGGAGGAACCAGAGCCGCCAACTGATCTCGAGGCAGACGTCGTGTCTGAAGAGATTACAGAGGAACAGCTTGCGGAATTGAATATGGAAGCGACTCAAAATGCATTGGAAAACTTCGAGGTTTCGGAACCGAAAGATATTGAAGAACCTTCTGAGGTAGTTGAGATTCCCGAAGTAGTCGATGTGGTTGTGGAAGAAACGTCACCTCTACAGGTGCTTCCTTCTTTGGACGATGATGAAGACTTCGAAGACGAAGACGACGCCGAGCGCGATTCCACGATCTATACGCGACCGTTGCGTAGCAAGAACCAAAGCCGAAACAGACGGCGTCGCACACCCGCTGGTTTTTTCATTCAGTTTTCATTTATGTCGACCCTCTTCCTTTTGATTCTTGGAGGTATTTATTATTCCCTTGAACTGTTTGCTGATCGCAATCTGTCGGCCCCTCAAATGATGGCGAAGGCCCAGGCGGCGATGGATGAGCGAGAGTATGCCGAAGCGGGTCAATTGTTCGACGAGATCCAGGTGCGATTTCCTGCCGATCCGTTGGTTGGCGAATCCAAATTCATGGCCGCTTATGCATTTCAGTTGATTCCGGATACGACGAACGGTTCGGCGGAATATTATGAAAATTCGATAAGCCGGTTTGAACGATTTTTAGCCGAAGATCCGAAACATCTAAAAGCAACACGAGCCGAGACGTTGTTGGGGATGTTGTATTACCGCATGGGCAATTACGAAAAAGCGGTTGCTATTCTGGCCGATCCCAATCGTCGGAAGAAAGATTCGGGGGCCTATTTGACGACGCTTCGGACGCTTGCGCGCAGTTATGCAGCGACTTCCCGAATCCAAGAATCACACACTGCTTTTTTGCGGGCAGCTACGCTAGATGGGAATATGGCGCCGGAAGAGGATTATCTGGAATTGGCACGGTTGTATGAGAAACTCGGCCGCATGACTGCCAGCGAAGTGATGGCTACACGGTATAATTCTCTGGCGATCGAGCAATGGGACAATGCCATTGAAGTTCCGGGGATATTGTCGTATTTGAGAAACGAAATTCAGTTGGTCCGCGAAGACATGATCCAACAATTAGCGCAAGCAAAACTAACAGAACGAAATGGCAAATACGAATCATTGAGCGCGGATGCATTGCGCGATGATTCGAGTGAATAGACATAATTTGAATTTGTGCGACATCGGTTGTCAATGAGGACTTTACGATTTGTAAGGTGACGAGATGTTGTGGAACTCAATTTCAAAATGTACGGAAGGAAATGAGCTATGACTACCATAGGGCTCGCTAGAAACTGGTATATCGGTCTTTGTATCGTAGTGGCCGCATGGAGTGCGTATGGGCAGCCGCAGGATGCGCGTATCCAACGGGGGGATATTATTTATGTCGAAGTTTATCGAGCCAGTGAATTAAACCAGACGGTTCAGGTTGATGATGACGGTAATATTGATCTTCCCTATATCGGTGCTGTGAATGTATCGGGTCTTGATGAAGCCGGCGCAGCGGCCCGGTTGTCTGGTTCGTTGAAAAAAATTCTACGTAATCCCCGGGTCACGGTAAGAAAGACGTTCTCTCCCCTGTCTTCTCCTTCGACAAACACGATGTCTCACGGTGAACGGCCAGATATGAGTCTGCAATTGGTACCCCTCAAAAATGCCAATGCAGAATCGCTTTACGGTTCGCTCCGAAATATGAGCTCTACCGGGGGTAACGTTAGTTTCGATTCCAATACCAACACGATTCTCATCACGGATACGCCGGAGGGAATTCGCAATATTGTAGCTGTGGTCAAGCAATTGGATTCTATGCATTCCCAGTTGACGCAGGTTCGAATTGAAGCGAAAGTTGCTGAAGTTCGAGCGGGTGCGTTCAAGGAGATGGGTGTTCGCTGGTTTGCTCAAGGAGATGAATTCGGAATGGGGTTCAGTCCACCGGGCCGCCAAACGGTTGGAATCAATGAGCTCCGGGGCAATATATCACCATTGTCGAATGAGATCGTGTCGACGGGCGGCAACCAAGGGCAGGCCTCGACAAACCGGGAATTCCTGGACGCTAATTCCGATCGGCGTTTGCAACTACCGGTCAATATACCGACGATCGGGCAAACGTTTTTCGGATTTGCGAAGAACGGAATCGATGTTGGCCTGATGTTGGACATGCTCGTATCGGACCAAAAAGCGGAATTACTTGCGAATCCCATGATTGTGACGTTGAATCATAAACAGGCGTTGATCAAGATGGTGGACCAGATTCCGTATACCGAATTTGGTACGGAAATCACGGGTGCTGCATCGTTTTCAACGCAGTTCTTAGATGCCGGAATTATTTTAGATGTCACGCCTCATGTCCACGAAGACGAGAAGGGACCTTACGTCAAGCTGGAATTGAAACCTGAAGTGTCGTTTCCAATTGGTTCCAACAATGGGGTGCCGATACTTTCGAAACGGGAAACAGAAACCATCGCGCATGTTCGAAGCGGTCAAACGATGGTTATCGGGGGCATCTTGAATGAAGACACGCACGACGTAGAAACGAAATTACCTGGAATCGGGAATCTTCCGATTATCGGTCGTTTGTTCAAGCATAAAGAAAAGACGAAAGAACGTAGAGAGTTGATGATTTTCGTGACACCCACGATTTATGAGAATCCCGAAGACATCACGTGGGACACGATGATCGACATGGATCTCGACGGCTCGACGGATACCGTCGCGAAAGTCGAAACCAAAACCAAGAAGAAGATAAGAAAAAGGGGCGGGGACAAGTAAGTAATGTCGGAAGAATTACCAACACTGGATCAATCTTCAGCGGCGCCGACACGTCAGCAGCAGAGTAATCAGTTCTTATTCATCAAAGATGCTGTGTTTCGCCATTGGTTTGTCATTGGGTGCAGTGCCATCCTATTCGCGATCATTGGTGGCGTAGTAGGCATCATCATTGATGAAGAGTTTTATCTCTATGAAGCCCACTCTACGTTGGTGGTGAAGCCCAGTTATTGGCAGAATCCGGTTATGGATAGTGTGGGCGCGGATCTTTTCGGGAAAGTTACGCCAACGAGTCTATTGGAACGTTTGATTATGGAAGACATCGCGCGGGAAGTGGCGCGTGCGGCGGTTCAACAGGATATCGCTTTGGGTGGTGGCGCGGGGAACCTGACGACCCCTGAAGAAATCGAAAACTTTGCCGGCGAAATTCTTGGCCAGATCGAACTGGTCCCTATTGACGCGGAAGGACGCATCATCGTGGTGGCCCGAAGTTTCGAAAGTAAAGAGGACGCACGCCGGCTATCCGAATTCACGGTGAGGGTTCTGGTTGATCATACTCAATTGCAACGATTGAGTGAACAGAATGCATTGCATCAGACCGTAAAAAACGAATTGAACGATTTAAAGTCGTCGCTTGAACTGGCTGAAAAAACTCAGTGGGAATTCCGGGAAGAAATGGGCTTCAAAACGCACACGCAAGTGTGGGGAGAAATGGAGCGGAAGACATCGGAATTGAATGAAACGAAGATCGGCATCGAAGTCATTCAGCAAAAAATCAAGGAAATAGAATCTGCGTTGGTCGATAATGATGAAAAACTTCCTGCGGCTCTTGGTAGCGTGACGGACTCTGTGGTTCAAGAACTGTTATCCGAACTGGATGAATTGCGACGCGAACATGTGAAATTGAGCGTGAAATGGAAGCTCCCGTATCAAGGGCTGATCGAGTTGAACGAGGACATTTCTGACAAGAAGACGGCTGTAATGGACGCTATCGAAGAAATGAAGGATACTTCGGGCGGCGGGAGTAATTTGTGGAATGAACGGCAGGAGTTCTATCGCCAGAAAGTTTCTTTCACCAATGATCTAGCGGGATTGGAAATACGGAAGTCGACGTTGGAAAAAAATCTGACGGAAATGGTGGCTACGCTACCGGCGTTGAACAATCAGAGTTTGGAATATGTGCAGTTAAGCAATGAGACGGAACAGATTCGGACGCAATTCAATTTGTTTCTTCAAAAGGAATTTCAAATCAAGTCGGCGATCAAACGAGGTACGGCGACGGTTGAACGGCGTAAAGCGGCGACGGTCGTGGATTTACCGAGTGGTACGGGGTTGCCTTTACCGGCGATGTTTACCATTGGCGGGATTATCGGATTGGTATTTGGCGTGGGTTATGCAGTGATGCAGGAAGCCAGCGATACATCGATCAAATCGCGGGAAGATGTGAATCACTATATCAATCTGGAAGTGATTGGCATGATTCCGATGATGAAATTCGGGAAAACGAAAAAGGGCGGCAAGCGGCGTAGACCGTATGTAGTCAGCACGGACGAAGAAGAAATTGACGCGTGCATCGTTACTCAACATGATCCGAAGTCTCCAATTTCGGAAGCGTATCGTTCATTCAGAACGAATTTTCAATTCTCGACGCTTCAGAAGCATCCTAAGTCGGTGATGATTACTTCATCGGTTCCGGGTGAGGGTAAAACGACTACGGCGGTGAATTTTGCGGTGACGATGGCGGATCGCGGGATGCGTGTATTGGTTTTGGATACAGATTTGAGGCGTCCGAATGTTCACCGCGTTTTGAAGATGGAACGTGGTTCGGGATTGGCCGATGTATTACGAGAGCAAATCCCACTTCAAGATGTGATTCGGCCTACACGAACGGAGAATCTTTGGATCATTTCGAGCGGTCGGGTCCCTCCCAACCCGTCGGAACTCATTGGTTCTGAACGTATGGATTCGGTGATGGACGAGTTAAAAGGCATGTTTGATTTTATTATCTGTGATGCGCCTTCGGTTCTGGTGGTGACGGATCCGGTATTGTTGGCAACGCATGTGGATACGGTTGTGCTTGTGATCGCGATCGACAACGCTCATCGTGAGACGGTGCAGCATGCAAAAAAACTTCTGGAAACGGTGAATCCGCATATCGCGGGAGCGGTATTGAATGGGTTGGAGGCGACGGCTCGCCACTACTATTATTACTATTATTATTACGATGAACAGGCGCGTGTTGGCCGGCGTAAGTGGTTCAATAACTTCGGCGGTTAACTTTCACGGGTTTGCCTGACCAGGTAACAAAACACGATGCCTTCGATTTTATTTAGTCAAACGGAGCAGCGCGGCATTGGTCGCGGTGAAGTTGCCGAAAGCCGTCTTGAAGCGCCATTCTTTGCAATTTTCATGCTCTTCTGCTCGGTCAGTATCTTTGTCTTCCACATTGTAGTTCAAAATAATGCCTACACCATTGCTCTGACGATTAGTGCGATTGTATTTGCTACGACGATCGTGAAGGTCGAATATGGATTGTACATTCTAATTATTGCGATGTTGTTATCTCCGGAAATACATGCTGGTTCGGTAGGGACCTATGCTGAACGGGGTCTCAATCTGAGATACGATGACATTTTGATCGTGATTATTTTCATGGGCATCCTGGTAAAACAGGCGTTTGAAAATCGTGTGATGATATGGCGTTCGAATCCGATCAATATGGGCATTGTCTGGTACTACGTGGTCTGTATTATTTCGACACTAATCGCGTTGCGGGTCGATGTACCGGCGTGGGATCGCTCGGTGGCCTTTTTCGTCATGTTGAAAATGTTGGAGTACTACATCATTTTTTTTATGGTGGGGGTTGTGGTCACGAATGCGAGAGTCATTCGCAATCAACTGACACTTTTTTTCGCGGTATCGCTGGCGGTGTGCGTGTATGCGATATCTACCATTGGCCGTCTCCCTCGTGTCAGTGCGCCCTTCGAAGTGGGTGGAACGGAGCCCAACACGTTGGGTGGTTATTTGATGATCGTGATGACGATTGCGGGAGGGTTGTATTGTTTTGCGCCGAAACGTAAATATCGACTCATGTTTATGGCCATGACTGCCGTGGCGTTTGTACCTTTTTTGATGACGTTGTCCCGTGCGTCGTACACGGCGTTGATCGTTTCATTTTTGGTTTTGGGTGTTGTGAGTCGAAAGTATATTTTGGTGGGTCTCATCGCAGTTGTACTGATCGTTTCTCCGTTTATTATGCCCCAAAATGTGAAAGACCGCGTTCAGTATACTTTCAAGGAATCGGGTGTCCCTGTCGAATTCGCCGGGGTTGAAACGACGATTGATAAGTCGACTTATGAACGTATCTATATTTGGGAAAAGGTCCGATTTAACTTGGGCGTGTGGCCTTTGTTCGGGGGTGGAGTCTCCTGGGATACAGTTTTGGATAGTCAGTATGCGCGTGTATTGATCGAGACGGGTATCATGGGTTTCATTGCGTATGTGTATCTGTTGTTTATGATGTTAAAGACAACGCGTGAATCGTATAGGTGGAACCGGTATTGGGTATTCAAGGGGTTGGCTTTGGGGATGTTCGCGACGACGTTGGGGTTAATGGTACACAGTCTGGGGACAATTTCGTTTCTAATTGTTCGAATTATGGAGCCCTTCTGGTTTTTGATGGCGCTGACGGTTGTGGCTCGAAAAATAGCGTTGGTGGACTATGAGCAGCGTATGGAAGCGTACGAACAGGCCCAATTGGAAAGCGAAAACACTGATTCCGAACTCCCTCTATCGCCAGAGTCCACGCCTAGCACGGCGTAAATTCCCGGTTAATGACATTTTTGAGGCTCTTGGCGAATACATCCTTCGAAAATCCGGCGGGATCTGAAGGTGATTTTGGTACAATATTCGTCCCTGTTACCTGAAATGGAGATGAGTCATGGGAATGTACCGGTGGAAACGTTCCATCCAGCTTGCAACGATTAGTTTATTGACGGTTCATGTGGCTTGTTCCAATAACTCCAGCGAATCTATTGTGGAAGCGCAAGAATCCACGGATATTCAATCTGAGGAGATAGACTTAGTGAGCGATGTTGAAACCCATGCATTTACCAATCATCTGGTGAACGAGACCAGCCCCTATTTGTTGCAACATGTGCACAATCCGGTGGATTGGTATCCATGGGGGCCTGAGGCGCTGGAGCTTTCGAAGGCGACGGGGAAACCCATATTCTTGTCGATCGGGTATTCGTCTTGCCATTGGTGTCATGTGATGGAGCATGAATCTTTTGAGAGTGAGGACGTCGCAGCGATTCTAAATGAGCATTTCATCAGTATCAAAGTGGACCGGGAAGAGCGTCCGGATTTAGATGAGATTTATATGGCGGCGGTTCAGGCGATGACGGGTTCGGGTGGATGGCCGATGAGCGTTTTTTTGACACCCGATTTGAAGCCGTTTTTTGGGGGAACGTATTTTCCGAAAGAGGACAAATATGGGCGCCCGGGATTCATTACTTTGCTCAATCGGATTCATGAAGTTTGGTCTACTGAGAAAGATAAGTTGGTGGAATCGGCCGAACAGATGGTTGTCCATATCGAACGGTCGTTGGCTGGGAATGCGGGTGAGCCCCGTAAAGGTACGAAGGATTTGATTCACAATGCTGCGGTGGATTTGGGGCAGCGGTTTGATCCGAATTATGGCGGCTT